>Ga0326721_10000046_pt1 | contig 100765 bp, 90 predicted proteins | sample SGPome_FD_203951 | JGI IMG/M metagenome (GOLD analysis project Ga0326721, IMG submission 203951) | Soil microbial communities from Southern Great Plains, Lamont, Oklahoma, United States - SGP_1_2016 | ecosystem: Engineered > Artificial ecosystem > Soil microcosm > Unclassified | place: USA... | reverse complement strand
CCGGACCGGCCCGGCTCGACCGGGGATGAAGGCGCGCCGCGGCGCGCCTTCATCCCCGGTCGGAAGTGTCACCCATCTCTCCGAACGGGTGTTACCCATGTCCCCGGCCCTTGCAACTGCCTGGGGGAGGGGGAGACCTCAGCGCGAGGAGAGGCTTCGGCTCGCTGTGGAGGGCACCCTGCTTCCCCGGCTCCTCCGCCCGCTCCGCGGGGGAGGGGGAAAACGCATCGAGGGGAAGCTTCAGCGCGCGACGCGATGCTGGACTGGGCCTCACGCCCCGGGAGGAGTTTCATCCTGAAACAAGTTCTTTCCTGGCTGGAAGACGACGAGGCGAGATGAGCGAGACGGCGGTGGTGATCGGGAGCGGCTTCGGGGGGCTGGCGGCGGCGGTGCGGCTGCGCGCGATGGGATGGCGCGTGGTGGTGCTCGAGGCGCTGGACCAGCCCGGCGGGCGCGCGCGCGTGTTCCGGCAGGACGGCTTTACCTTCGACGCCGGCCCCACCGTCATCACCGCGCCGTACCTGCTCGCGGAGCTGTTCGCGGCGGCGGGGCGGCGGATGGAGGACTACGTGGAGCTCGTCCCCGTCGACCCCTTCTACCGCATCCTCTTCCACGACGGCAGCACCTTCGACTACGTGGGCGACGAGGAGCGGCTGATCGCCGAGATCCGCCGCCTCAGCCCGCGCGACGTGGACGGCTACCGGCGCCTGGCCGCGCACGCCGAGCGCATCTTCGACGTGGGCTACACGCAGCTGGCCGACCAGCCGTTCGGGCGCCTCTCCGACATGCTGCGCGTGCTGCCGCAGATGATGCGGCTGGAAAGCTTCCGCACCGTGCACGGCCTGGTCGCGCGCTACATCAAGGACGAGCGCCTGCGGCGCGCGCTCACCTTCGAGCCGCTGCTGGTGGGAGGCAACCCGTTCACCACCACCTCCATCTACCTGCTCATCCACTGGCTGGAGCGGAAGTGGGGCGTGTGGTTCGCGAAGGGCGGCACCACCGCCATCGTCCACGCTCTCGTCCGCCTGCTGGGGGAGATGGAGGTGGAGGTGCGGATGAACGCGCCCGTGGAGGAGATCGTCGTCCGCAACGGCCGGGCGGCGGGGGTGCGCCTGGCCGGCGGCGAGACGATTCCCGCGTCGCTCGTCGTCAGCAACGCGGACCCGAGCTGGGTCTACTCGCGGATGCTGCCGCCGGAGCACCGTCCGCGGCACAGCGACGCGCGGGTGGCCCGCGTGCGCCAGTCGATGAGCCTGTTCGTGGGCTACTTCGGCAGCACGCGGCAATATCCCGAGATCGCGCACCACACCATCGTCCTCGGCGAGCGCTACCGCGGGCTGCTGGACGACATCTTCCGCCGCCGCGTGCTGGCCGACGACTTCTCGCTCTACGTGCACGCGCCCACGCGCACCGACCCGTCGCTGGCGCCGCCGGGGCGGGAGACCTTCTACGTGCTGTCCCCCGTCCCCAACAACCGCGGCGGGGTGGATTGGGAGCGCGAGCGCGGGCCCTACTTCGAGCGGGTGATGGAGGAGCTGGAGCGCCGCCTTCTCCCGGGGATCCGCGGCAGCATCGCGACCTCGCTGACGCTGACGCCGCGCGAGTTCGAGCGCGACCTGCGCTCGGTGGACGGCGCCGCGTTCGGCCCCGAGCCGGTGCTGACGCAGAGCGCCTGGTTCCGCTACCACAACCAGTCGGACGACGTCGCCGGCCTGTACTTCGTGGGCGCCGGCACGCACCCCGGCGGCGGCGTTCCCGGCGTGCTCTGCTCCGCGAAGGTGCTGGAGCGCATCGTGCCGCGGCCGGAGAAGCCGGTGGAGCTGGCGGGGATGGAGCGCAGGCGGGTAGTCGTCGGGGTGTGAGGTGGATCGGTGCTGTCTATCAGTGCTGGCGAGCGGCGGTGAGCGAAGCCGGCTCCCGCGCCGCCCTCTCCCCGCGCCTTAGAGCGCTCGCCCTCTCCCGTACCGGGCGAGGGGGGCTGTCCAGCATCCGTGCACCCTGCAACCTGTGATCGCGCCAATGCTTCGGTGTGTCGGTGATGCGTGCGAGCTACCTCTCCCGGTACGGGAGAGGTGGACGGCCTCGGCCGGCCGGAGAGGGCGCGATGCGACGGACACGCGCCGAACCGAGTCCCGCGATGACCACCGAATTCCGTCGATGAGCACCGAATCCAGCGCGGAGAGCCGTTGACCTATCTCGCCTTCCATGCCGTCTTCATCCTCCCGCCCATCGCGCTGCTGGCGGCTTGGGTGGCGCCGCGCCGGCACCGGCTGCCGCGGCGCGCGGGGTGGGCGCTGGCGGCGGTCGCGGCGCTGGCGCTCGCCTGGACGACGCCGTGGGACAACCATCTCGTCGCGCGCGGCGTGTGACGCTACGGCGCGGACCGCGTCGTCGGCGTGATCGGCTACGTGCCTGTCGAGGAGTACCTGTTCTTCATCCTGCAGCCGATCCTCACCGGGCTGTGGTTCTACGCGATGCTGCTGGTCACGGGGGATGAGGAGGGGATGGAGATCGAGGGAAGTCGAGGCTCGCGAGCCGGTCGAATCATCCCCCTTCCCGAGTCGTTGGCTGAGCCAAGGAGGAGGAGGAAGATGCCGCTCGCACCGGAGGTGGCGCGGTGGACGGCGGCGGGGCTGTGGCTGGCGGCGGGCATCGCCGCGTGGGTGGCGCTGACCGAGCCGCGGGCGACGTATCTGCGGCTGATCCTCGTCTGGGCCTCGCCCGTGCTCGCGGGGCTGTGGGCGTGGGCGGGCGCGGAGGTGTGGGCGCGGCGGCGCGCGTACCTGCTCGGGCTCGCGGCGCCGACGGTCTATCTCTGGGTCGCGGACGTGGTCGCCATCCGGCTCGGCATCTGGTCCATCGACCGGCGGTTCAGCATGGGCATCCTCATCCTCGGGCTGCCGGTGGAGGAGGCGCTGTTCTTCCTCGTCACCAACCTGCTGGTCGTCGTCGGCCTCATCGCCGTCATCTACCGTCCGGCTCGCTCGGCATCGCGTCTCCCCCGCCCCGTTGCGGCATCGTGACGCGCATCTCCAATCCCGACTACGACGTCGTGGTCTGCGGCGCGGGGCACAACGCGCTGGTGACGGCGGCATACCTGGCGCAGGCCGGCTACCGCGTCGGCGTGTTCGAGCGGCGGCACATCGCGGGCGGCGCGGTGGCCACAGAGGAGATCGTCCCCGGCTACCGCTTCGACATCGGCGGGAGCGCGCACATCCTCATCCGCCTGGCGCCCATCGTGGCCGAGCTGGGGCTGGAGCGCTTCGGGCTGGAATACATCGACCTCGATCCGCTCTTCTTCTCCCCCTTCCCCGACGGCGATTCGCTCTTCATCCACCGCTCGCTCGGCCGCACCGTGGACGGGCTGGAGCGGAAGTGGCCGGGCGAGGGCGAGCGCTATCGCAGGCTGATCGAAGAGTGGACGCCGTTCGCGCGGATGGTGCGCGACCTGTTCCTGAGCGTGCCCAGCCCGTTCGAGCTGGGGCGGAAGATGGTGTTCGGCAAGGCCGTGCAGGGGGATTGGAAGCGCGCGCTGGGGACGATCCTGTCGCCGTACGGCGAGGTCGTCGATCGATATCTGACGCAGGAGAAGCTGAAGGCGCCGCTGGTGTGGATGGCCGCGCAGTCCGGCCCGCCGCCCACGGAGCCGATGAGCGCGCCCTTCCTCCTCTGGCAGCCGCTCTACCACGAGGGCGGCATCGCGCGGCCGCGCGGCGGCTCGGGGATGCTGACGCAGGCGCTGGCCGCCCATGTCCGCGCGCACGGCGGCGAGGTGCACACGTCCGCCCCCGTCGACCGCATCCTCGTGGACGGCAGGCGCGCGGTGGGGATCGTGACCGGCGGGCGGACGGTGACGGCGCGCGCGGTGGTCAGCGGCACGCACGCGCTGGAGACGTTCGGGCGCCTGCTGCCGCCGGAGCACCGCCCGCCCGCCGCCGAGGGGATGCGCGCCGGCAACGGCTTCGGGGCGATCCTGCGCCTGGCGCTGCGCGAGCCCGTCCGCTACGCCGCGCATCCCGGCGCCGACGCGCGGATCGCGCTGCAGCTCATCTGCCGCGACCGCGCGCAGATCTCCGCCGCGTACGCCGACTACCTGCGCGGCGAGCCCACCCGCGACCCGCCGCTCGTCGCCATGACCTTCAGCGCCGTGGACGACTCGCTGGCCCCGCCCGGCGGCGAGGTGCTGTGGCTCTGGGCGCAGTACTATCCGTACGAGCTCTCCGGCGGGAAGACGTGGGACGAGATCGGGCCCGCCGTCGCGGATACGATCCTCGATACCTTCGAGCGGTACGCGCCGGGGACGCGGGAGAAGGTGGTGGGGAGCCTGTTCCAGCACCCGGTGTGGCTGGAGCGCGAGCTGGGGCTGCACCGCGGCAACGTGATGCACCTGGAGATGAGCGTCAGCCAGATGTTCGCGCTGCGGCCGTTCGCGGGGATGGCCGGCTACCGCACGCACCTGAAGGGATTGTACATCACCGGCGCCAGCACCCATCCCGGCGGCGGCATCATGGGCGCCAGCGGCCGCAACGCCGCGCGGGTGATGCTGAAGGATTTGAGCAGAAGGCGGGTGTGAGGGACGATCGCGATGGCCGTGGCTCGAACGGCGGTGCGCTTCGGCTGCATCCGCGCCGCCCTCTTCCGCGCCTGAGAGCGCTCGCCCTCTCCCGTACCGGGCGAGGGGGCCGGCCAGCATCGGCGCACCCTGCAAACGCCGGCGACACGAATGCTTCCGTGTGCCGGTGATGCTCGCGAGCTACCTCTCCCGGTACGGGAGAGGTGGACGGCCTCGGCCGGCCGGAGAGGGCGCGATGCGGCGGCCGCGCGCCGGACCATCTCTCCCCGCCATCACCCGCGTGGTGGAGGCCGAGGGCTGAAGCGGCTCCGCGAAGAGGAAAGAACCGCGGACAACCGCTGATCCCCCGAAAGGAAAGACTGGTTTTCACGCAGAGACGCAGAGACGCAGAGAGGTATTCCCTGCGTCTCTGCGTCTCTGCGTGAGTCCATCTTTTCGATGTCGAATTCACCACGAAGCACGCGGCCCCGCATTCTCACCCGGCGGCTCGGGAGCCGGGGCGCGAGCGGACGCCACCCTCCTCGTCCCTACCAGCACATCGCCTGGCCGGTATCGCAGCAGTAGCTGGGCTCGGCGGTGGGCTTCGTGACCGTGATGGACCACTGCGGGTCTGCCGGGTCGGAGGCCTGCAGCGAAACCACGTTCAGCGTGTCGAGGTCCAGCGTCAGCTTCTGCATTCGTTCGTCTCCCGATGTGGATAAGTGGATGCGGGCTCGCGCGTTGCGCGAGCCACGAAGGTCCAGGACCCGGTGCGGACGCCGCACGACTCCCGCGCCCCTCGAGGCGAAGTTCCCCCGCTCCACGATGGAGGGGGTCGACAACGCCTCGCGGTAAACATATTATCCGCCACCAAATCTCGTAAGCTCCGAAATGCTCCCGCTCCGGGAGCACCGGGAAGCGGCGCCACCCGCCGCGCTCGCGGCCGCTTGCCACCGCGGCCGTTCGTCGCGACACTTCGGGTCCGCGAACCCGACTCACCCGTCACCGCAGCCGTACGCATGCGCGTCAAGGGAACTCCGTACCGCACCATCTGGATGGAAGACGGCGTGGTGCGGCTGATCGACCAGAACCGGCTGCCGTTCGAGTTCGCCGTGGCCGACTGCCGCACCCACCGCGACACCGCGCGCGCCGTGCGGGAGATGGTGGTGCGCGGTGCCCCGGCAATCGGCGCCGCGGGCGCGTTCGCGGTCGCGCAGGCGTTCGCCGAGGCGCCGGCGGGCGACCCGTGGCCGTACGCGCGCGAGGCCCGCGACCGCATCGCCGCCACGCGGCCCACGGCGCGCGACCTGTTCGCGGGGATCGAGCACGCGTGGCGCGCCGCCGAGTCCGCCATCGGCTCCCCCGCCGACGCGGCGCTCGCGGCCGCGCAGGCGTTCGCGGACGAGAGCGTGGAGAGCTGCCGCCGCATCGGCGAGCACGGCGCGGCGCTGATCGGCGACGGCGCGCGGGTGCTGACGCACTGCAACGCCGGCTGGCTGGCCACGGTGGACTACGGCACCGCGCTGGCGCCGGTCTACGTCGCCGCGTCGCGGGGGCGCTCGCTGCACGTGTGGGTGGACGAGACGCGGCCGCGCGCGCAGGGCGCCCGCCTGACCGCGTGGGAGCTGGGGAGCGAGGGAATCGCCCACGCGGTGATCGCCGACAACGCCGCCGCGTTCCTGATGAGCCGCGGCGAAGTCGATCTCGTCATCGTCGGCGCCGACCGCGTGGCCGCCAACGGCGACGTGGTCAACAAGGTGGGCACGCTGGCCAAGGCGGTGTGCGCCAGGGAGTTCGGCATCCCCTTCCACGTGGCCGTGCCGCCCTCGACCTTCGACGCGGAAACGGCGGACGGCGCGGGCGTGACCATCGAGGAGCGCTCCGAGGACGAGGTGCACTACCAGGCCGGCCCCGACGAGCAGGGCACCATCCGCCGCATCCGCGTGACCTCGCCCGGCTCGCCCGCGCGCAACCCGGCGTTCGACGTGACGCCGGCGCGCCTGGTCACGAGCTACATCACCGATCGCGGCGTGCTGCAGCGCGACGAGATCCCGTCGGCGCGCGAGAGCTCGGAGCTGGTTGCGGCGGCCGGCCTGAACCGCCAATAGAATTGGCGGGCAACAACAGCACAAAGTCCCTGCGGGACTGCTCCCCCGGCATCAGGGCGCGCGACCGGCACATTGCCGTCCGCCGAGTGAGCTGAACCGTGCAGGGCGCACCGCAGCCCCCATCCCTCCCCAGGCGTTTGGGGGGAGGGACAGGCTGATCGGGGCGCGACGGGTCGCGCCGGATCGGCCAGGGAGAGGGCCCGCGGGGGTAGCGGGAACGCTCCGGCCGTATCTCCACCGAATCCCGTCTCCATCTCCATCACCGATCCGAATCGCCCATGTCGAGCACTGAATCCGCCATCACCCTCCCCGCCCTCGCCCCGCTGTACGCCGGCCCGGCCGACGCCGTGGACGAGCTGGTGGCGTGGTCGCGCCGGCTGGGCGCGGACCCGTCGCTCGTCCTCAAGGGCGGCGGCAACACCTCGGTGAAGCTGGGGGAGACGGACGTCGCCGGGCGCCCCGTGGCGGTGCTGCGGGTGAAGGGCTCCGGCTCGGACCTGGCCTCGGCGAAGCGCGGCGACTTCGCGGGCGTGCGGCTGGACGACGTGCTCCCGCTCTTCGATCGCGCCGACATGAGCGACGAGGAGATGGTCGATTACCTCGCGCGCACCCTCACCGACCCGCGCGCGCCGCGGCCGTCCATCGAGACCCTGCTGCACGCCTTCATCCCCGCCGCCGCCGTCTTCCACTCGCACGCCGACGCCCTCCTCGCGCTCATCAACACCCCCGATCCCCATGCGGTGCTGGATGATGCGCTGGGCGCGGACGTGCTGCGCATCCCGTATCGCCGCCCCGGCTTCCTGCTGTCGAAGGAGGTCGGCGCGGCGGTGCGGGCCAATCCCGGCGCGCCCGGCCTCGTGCTGCTGAACCACGGCCTGGTGACGTGGGGATCGTCGCCCGAGGAGGCGTACGAGCGCCACCTCGCCCTCGTCGAGCGCGCGCGGGAGTACGTGGAGGCGCGCGAGCCGTCCGCCGTCTTCGCCGCGGAGCCGCGGTACGCGCTGGACGCCGACGACCGCCGCCGCGTCGCCGCCGCGCTGGCGCCCGTCATCCGCGGCGCGCTGTCGGCCGAGAAGCGCGTCATCCTCCGCTACACCGACGCGCCGGACGTGCTGGCGTTCGCCGGCTCCGCCCGCGCTCGGACCGCGTCGGCGGCGGGCGCGGCGACGCCGGACCACATCCTCACGACGAAAGTCCATCCCCTCTGGGTAGATGTGGATGACGTGGGGGATGTGGATGCGATCGCGCGGAATTTCGCCGCGGCCTTGGAGAAGTATCGGGCCGACTATGGGGATTACGTCGCGCGCTGGCGGACGGACGAGGCGGTGCAGGATGCGGCGCCGCGGATCGTGCTGGTGCCGGGGGTGGGGATGTTCACCGCGGGGAAGGACGCGAAGTCGGCCGGGCTGGCGCGCGACATCTACCTGCACACCATCGGCATCATGGCGGGCGCCGAGACGCTGGGCGGTTACCGCTCGCTGGCCGAGCAGGAGCAGTTCCGCGCCGAGTACTGGCCGCTGGAGCTGTACAAGCTCACCATCGCCCCGCCCGAGCGCGAGCTGGCGCGGCGCGTGGCGCTGGTCACCGGCGCCGCCAGCGGTCTGGGCCGCGCCATCGCGCACACCCTGGCCGCCGCCGGCGCGCACGTGGTGGTCACCGACGTGAACGACGACGGCGCGCTGGCCGTGGCCGACGAGATCGCGGCGCGCGAGGGCGCTGGCACAGCCGTGGCGCACCGCCTGGACGTCACCCGCGAGCACGACGTGGCCGACGCGCTGGAGCAGGCCGTGCTCGACTTCGGCGGCGTGGACGTGGTGGTGTCGAACGCGGGGATGGCGCACTGCGCGCCCATCGAGGCGCTGGAGCTGGCGGACTGGGAGCGGAGCCTGGCCGTGAACGCGACCGGGCACTTCCTGGTGACGCGCGCGGCGCTGCGGCACTTCCGGCGGCAGGGGCTGGGCGGCGCGCTGGTGTTCGTGGCGACCAAGAACGTGACCGCGCCGGGGAAGGATTTCGTGGCCTACAGCGCGTCGAAGGCCGCCGAGGCGCAGCTGGCGCGCGTGGCGGCCATCGAGGCGGGCCCTATCGGCGTGCGCGTGAACATGGTCAACCCCGACGCCATCTTCGGCGGCAGCAACCTGTGGAGCGACATCCGCCAGGAGCGCGCGAAGGCCTACGGCGTGGACCCCGAGAAGCTGGAGGACGTCTACCGCGGCCGCACGCTGCTGGGCGTTGAGGTGCGCGCGGAGGACGTGGCCGAGGCGGTGCTGTTCCTCGCCTCAGACAGATCGTCGCGCACGACGGGGGCGATGATCGCGGTGGATGGTGGGGTGCGCGAGGCGTTCGTGCGGTGAGTGCGCCGGTCGTTTACCCGCCGGATGGCGGCCCTTGGTTCTCGAACTCGCTGCGCAGCTTGGCTAAGTAGCCGGCTGGGTCCGCCAGGATCAACAGCATTCCGTCCGTAATCGACATCCGCGCCGCGGCGTCGGAGAAATCGCTCAGTTCGGAGCGATACAATTCCATGACTTCGGCGGGCATGACGGTCGCCATTGCATCGAGCAACTCGGTCGGCGTAAATGCCCCGAGGGTCAAGCGCGTATCCAAGTTCGACACTCTCCGATGTGCAGGTGAGACGGCCGTGTCGCCCGGTGCGGCACGGGTGCGGGCCGCTCGGCGCCTCGTCCGCGAGATCATGGACGGTCCGGATCCGCTGCAGCCGATCGTCAGGCCGCGCGAAGAAAACGGAGAACTGCGGCCAGCTGCAGTTCTCCGTATTCCGCGTCTCCGCGTGAACCGGCAGTGGTTACGGCCGCCCCGTCCGCCCGTGGTCCGGGCGGGACGCCTGCGTCACGCCTTGCAGCCGTCGCCGCACGTCTGCACGCCGCCGCACTGCGTGGCACCGCCGCCCGAGACCTGGCAGCCGCCGCCGCACGTCTGCACGCCGCCGCACTGCGTGGCACCGCCGCCCGAAACCTGGCAGCCGCCGCCGCACGTATGGACGCCGCCGCACTGCGTGTTCGCCCCGCCGGAAACCTTGTCCTGCGCGCCGTTTACGGTGCCTTCCCAGTTCTCCAGCCACGAGGTATCGAAGGAGTCCACCTCCAGCGCGTCGAGCTCCAGCCTCAGCTTGTTCATGATCTTCCTCCGGATGATGGAATGGAAAGTGGCACCGCCGATCGCCAGAACCGGCGGGCGAACAATGCTCGGCCCCGATTCGAAAAGCAAGAAGATCCTGTGGGAAGGGCGAGAGGCCGGGAAGAACAGGACCGCGGAGACAGGAGAGAGCTTTCTCCACGCCTCCGCGTCCACGCGGTAGGGGTAAGGACTACGCCCTGCGCACCGGGTAACGCAGGTGTGTAACGCCGACGCCCGGGATCACCGCCGGGTTGCCGAGGACGGCCGGCGTGCCGGCGAGGTGGTCGAAGAGCCGCACTCCGGAGCCGAGAAGCACCGCCGCGATGTCGACGTGGATCTCGTCGAGAAGGCCGGCATTCAGGCACTGCTGGATGGTGTCGGCGCCGTGGACCGCGACGGACTTCCCGGCGGCGGCGGCCCTGGCCTGGCTCACGGCGCTTTCGATGCCGTCGGTCACGAAGTGGACCGTCGAGCCGGGGCGCGGCCATCCGTCGGGGACGTGGTGGGTGAGGACGAATGCGGGTCCCCAGGCGTGATTTCCGCCCCAGCCGTGGGCGACCTCGAACGTGCGCCGGCCGGTGAGCACGGCACCGAGCTCGGACCAGAGACCGCGAAGGTGCCCGGCGCTCGGCCCGGACACCCTGAACGTCATGGCGTCCGACCCTCCGGTCTGGAATTCCACGTCCCCCGAGTCGAAGTACCAGTCGAATACTTCGGCCACGCCGTCGTCGGGGTCGGCGACGTAGCCGTCGAGCGACATGGACATGATTGCGATAACCTTCGACATCGCGATGTTTCCTTGCGAGGGGTGGAAACTGCGTTCGGGGGATGATCGCCGCGCCGTCCTCCCGGATCATCCGCCGAACGATGGGATTCAGGGGCAGATGAGATGCGTCATCAGCCACGGAACTCCGTCGAACTGGGTGCGTGCCTGACGGGGGGCTTCAGGGAATGGCGGGCTACGCCACGAATGAGAGTATGTCCGGCCCGCCATCCCCTGCAAGCAGGGTCAGGCCACGCGACGGACTGGCACCCACGGCCTCGTCACACTTGGTGCAGGACGCTCTTGACCTCCGCCCGTCCGTGCCGTACTCTGCATCGCAAAGTACTTGTCGTTCTATCATCCGCACGCGGCAAGCGCGTCTGATCGAGCATCGGAGGTAGGCATGAAGAGGTGGTGGCGACGCATCCGTGCGGCAATCGGGATGGGCCTCGCCTGGGCAGCGGCAGGGTTTGCTGCGGGCATCCTGCTGGCGCGGGTGCCCGGTTTCTACTCCGACCTCCCGTTCGCCCTCCTGTTTGCTCCGCTCGGCTTTGTTTCCGGCATCCTGTTCTCCGGAATCCTCGTGGTGATCGGGGGCCGCCGCGGGTTCGATCGCATGTCGATTCCGCGCTTCGCGGGGCTGGGTGCCGTGAGTGGCCTTCTGCTGTCCGGGATCTTCGTCGCCGGCGCGGCCCTTCGAGGAGACGCCGTGTGGCGAGAGTTCCTGGTGTTCGGTCCCGCGCTCGCCACGGCGAGCGCGGTCTGCGCTGCTGGTTCGCTGGCCCTGGCCAGACGGGCTGAAAGGCGGGAACTCCCCGGCCCTGGTGGGAATCCGGCCCAGGCCGAGCTTACCGGCGACGAAAAGCGGCAGCTGCTCGGACGCGGCGACTGACGTGTCCGCGTGGCTGCAGCCCGCCGCTTCGGAGGACGTTGCTTATTTGGATGTGGATGATGGCAGGGAAGTCTGACGACCCCTGGCGCTCACCCGCGAGCCGGCGCATCGAATCATCGCGGTCGACGCGCAGGCCGTGATGGCGTCGTCGGGTGCAGCGCCGAGCCAGCCAGCCGTACCGCAACGGGCGGTATTCGGAGCGGGCGGTCGCCACGCCGGGCAGCGAAAGCTCCAGCCTCGGGTGCGGTCTCCCGATTCGCCGCCGCTGCTCAGACCGCTCGAACTTCGGCGAGCCGCTTGACCGCGTACTCGTCGTCCCAGCAGACGGCGGCCTCCCATGCGGCCGACGCCTGCGCGGCGATGTCGTGCGCCTCGTCGTCAAAACCGGCGGCATTGTGGGGCAGCACCAGGTCGAGGTCGGGGACGTCGACGTGCGCCTCGTCCCAGTCGATCAGCGCGACCCGACCTGCGGTCATGCGGATGTTGCGCGGGTTGGGGTCGCCGTGGACGACGCAGGTCCGACGTCCGGCGAGCCGCGCCCACGCTGCCCGGCATCGAGCAACGCCCTCGGGCGGCATCGCGCCGAGATCGATCTTCGTCCCGGTCTCGGCGTGCAGAAGGTCGGCCGACGATCGCCACCCCGGGCGCTGCGGCCAGCCCTGCGTCAACCGGTGGAGCTGGCGGAGCGTGTCCGCCACGCGACGCCAGTCGGCCTCCGTCTCGGGCGGTCCGCCCTCCACCCAGGTCATCACCACCAGGCCGTCGGCGAACAGCCGGCCGTCCGTAGTCGGGATCGGCACCGGCACGGTCAGACCTTCATGGGCGAGGTGTTGGAGGAGTTGGGTCTCCCACGCGAGATCAGCGTCGCTCCTGGCACCGAGACGACCGACCGCAAGGTGCCCGTAAACGCGCACGCTCCACACATCGTTGGCGACTCCGCCGGCGAGCGGTTCGATGCGAGCGGCGTCGCCACCCCACTGCTCGAGTGCCTCCCATCTCACTGGCCACCTCATGGTTCCCAATCCGTGCGACCTAACAACACCAAGGGTCAGGGGTGCGGGGCCGGCGCGCAAGCCTGTGGTCGGCCAGAGCACGGGCAGCCCCGCATCCGCTGCAGCCGATTGTCAGGCCGCAGGTGCGCCGGAGGGTCAAGCGGCATGCCGAAGACGTGCGTGTTCACCTCCAGCTCAAGAAATGATTGCAGGGGTGCGGGGCCGCTCAGCCCTTGTTGGCCAGATCATCGACGGCTCCGCAGCCCTGCAGCCGATGGTCAAGCCGTATGTGAAGAAAACGGAGAACTGCGGCCAGGCGCAGTTCTCCGTTCTTCGGCATCTCCGCGTAAAACCTGGCGGTGGTTGCTACCGCCCCGCCCAACCGTGTGCCGGGCGGGGCGCCTGCGTCACGCGTTGCAGCCCTCGCCGCACGTCTGGATGCCGCCGCACTTCGTGGCACCGCCGGCCGTGGGCTGGCAGCCCTCACCGCACGTCTGGATGCCGCCGCACTTCGTGGCACCGCCGGCCGTGGGCTGGCAGCCTTCGCCGCACGTGTGGATGCCGCCGCACTTCGTGTCTCCGCCCTCCGTGACGTTGCCCTGCCCGTGCACGGTGCCTTCCCAGTTGCTCAGCCGGGAGGTCTGGAAGGACTCCACCTCGAGCGCGTTCAGGTCCAGGTTCAGCTTCTTCACGATCTGTCTCCGGGATGATGGGGTGAAAGTGGCACTGGTGTGTGCGCCCACCTTGCCGTCGCATCCTCCGGTCCACGAGAGTGCCGTTACGGTAAGCGATTGTTGTTGCTGGAGATCTGGAAGCTGGAGGGAAGCGTGCCAGGGGCGCTTCTGCAACACGGCGTTACATCCCGGCATCGCACCTGGAACGTCGTGGATCGCCACAGGAGGCCCCGGCCAGCTCCTCGTCCGCCCCTCGCGCGGCGAGTCGATGGCGTGGCGCGCCTGGCGCCGCGTTCCCCTCGGCCTCGCCGCCTTCCCGCGCTGACGGGCGGGCCGGGGCCGGTCACGTCACGGCTGCGGCGCGGAGATCTCGCGCGGGCACGGGCTGTTCGGGGGCCGCACCGAGTCCACGCCGGGATTCAGGATCTCCACCGTTCGCGCGCTGTCCGGACCTGCGCGGCGCTGCGGGTGCGCGCGGACGCACTCGGTCATCTTGCGCGCGTATGCGTCCCACTGCGCGCTTCTCATCCGCGCGCGCTGCTCGGCGGCCAGCCGTTCGCGGCTGGCGGTGAGAGAGTCGGCCCGCCTCGGCCGCGACGGAACCCGGGGCTCCTGCCGGGCCTGCTGGCGGATGATGAAGGCGCGCATCAGCGCGTACTCGTCCTGCGGCCGCGCGCCCGACAGCAGGTCGGCGGCGTACGCGTCCCCATCCTTCTCGGCGAACTCTCCCGCGCGGACGCGGGTGGCGAGCGCCTGGAGCGTATCCGCGTAGCCGGGGAGCGACGCGTACTGCGATTCGTCGCCCGTCTGGAAATGCTGGACGAATCGGTCGGCGGTCGTGCGGAGCCGCCGCTCTCCCGGGCTCTCGCACCCCGCGAGCAGAACGGCGCCGAGCGTGATGGACAGAATCGCGCGCATGAGGAAGTACAGCCGGTGGGAAGATGATGTGGATCGAGACGGATCCGCGGATCGGATCAGGGGCAGGGGTGCGGGGCCGGCGCGCAAGCCTGTCGACCGCGAAAACATGGACGGCCCCGCATTCCTGCAGCCGATTGATAGATTGATAGGCTGCGGTGCTTCTTGCTCAGGAGATTCGTGCAACAAGGGCCTACTCGCCAGCACGCCTAACTTTTACGAACACCCAATTTAGCTTAACCCCGCCGGGCCTCTCCACTGTCATCAGGAGCGATTCGTCCCGCGGTCCTCGGGTTGCCGACGTTATCTCGTTCATTCCATCTGGCATTGTGAATCGCAGAGTATCGTTGTCTATGGAGATGGTGCCGTCGGTCCGATCATGGGAACCATTACTCTCAACAAACTCCAGTGAGTACGCCGCGTTCGGCAAAATGGTGAGTGTACCTGGGTTCATGGGAGTATGCATCGAGTCTTGGATCTCACGACCGTGTCGATCGCGCAAGAACGATTCACGATCCAGGCGGTACATCCCGGCTGGGATGCTCTGCAGGCGGTGAGAAGTGCCCGCGTGTGATCCCGGTGTAGACTCGGAACAGGCGATGTTTGCGGCACCCAGGACTAGCCAGCAGATCAGGGCGATAAAGGGATTACGACTCATCCCGTCTTTCCGGGTTCTCGTTGGAAAAGCAGCCTAACGGACAAGGGTCAGGGGTGCGAGGCCGGCGCGCAGCCTATCGTCCGCGAAATCATGGACGGCCCCGCATCCCCTGCAGCCGATTGTCAAGCTGCGGCTGCGGGCCTAGCCGTCGCCAGCCATAACTTATGCTGTCTCGTTGCTGCGCGAAGGGAGAGACGCATGAGGTGCGCGACAACAAAGGGTGAAGCTCCAGCGATGAACAGTTCCCTGCAGCAGTGGATGCCCTCGGCGGTGAGTTGACCACTGCGGTTGATCTGGGCAGGATGCCCGGGCTCAAGCTTTCCAAGCACGTCGGATTGACGCAGCTCGAGAATCTGAGCATTGGCTTGGTCAGTCTCCGACCGAGCAACTTCAATCTGTCGTCGGAGTTTACGATTGAGAATTGCCAGTTCCTCGAGGTAGGTCCGTTCGGCAGCTTCAAAGTTGAGTCCGCGGAACGAAACCGAGAGCAGGAACTCCCTGCTCATACCAGCAGCTAGCTTCTCGCGAAAGTACTGCACTCGCTCTAACGCGCTGTGGTTGTACCGCGCTGCATCGTCGTCTGCCCCCAACGATGTGTAGCGACCTACGTCAGCGGTCAAGGCATCGGTTTGATGAGCGACGACGTTTCGATAATCAACGAGTTCCTGGATCTCATCCGATTCCTGCTGGGACAAGACGCCGGCGTCGACCAAGATTGCCCAAGCCTTCTTATACAGATTCTTCGTTGCGAGTGGCAGTCGGCCGCCGTTGGCCAAGCCAGCAACTCGGTCGGTTGCGCGAATTGACTCAACAACGAAGTCCTTTAGGTCTTCGATATAGAAGAGCACCAGCACGATTTCCAACGCCCGTCGCTTCAATTCGTTTTTCTCGAGGGCGCTGAGACGATTACCACGCGGAAAGTGCATTACCGTTGATCCAGGGGGACCGTCAGCGGCCTAACTTGTTGTTCAGTGGACGGAATTCCGGCGAACACTCGATTGGGCGCGCATGGCCGATCGGCCCAATCCAGATAACACTCGTCCGCCCCCACCATCAAGCGCCTGCAAAATCCCGTACCGTCAATTCGATCGGTCCGCGCGCTCGGCCATGCGCGCCATCCAGCACTTCTGCCAGCGGACGCCCACCACCACCGCCGGTGCGCTTCGGCAGCGCTAATGCTTGCGGTACGACTCGATGAGCTGGTCGGTGTCCGCGACGATGCCCTCGGCCGTGTCGGCCAGCGTGTGCTCGCCCGCGTAACCGATGCGCACGTCCAGGAACTCCTCGTGCGTGGATCCCCCCTCCTCGTACACCAGCGTCCAGACGACCGCGTACATCGTCGAGACGCCCTCCGTCTCCGACTCGCCCTTGAAGCGGTCCATGGAGTCCACGAGGAGCTTGACCCGCGTCCCCTCCTGTCCAACGAGGACGAACGCGGAAGAAGACCTCAGCGCATCACGCACCCGGAAGACAAGACGCCGGCCGACCGGATCCTCGGACTGGTCCACGACCTCGACGCGGGTCTGCGCGGAAACCCGCGAGGCGAACGAACCCGGAACCATGAGGAGCGCGGCAAGGAAGATGATTCTGCGAAGCATGGGAAATCGTTCTGTGCGGTGGGTTGGCGGGTAAGTGGAAGCAGAGCCTGCTGTGTTGGATGGGCAGGAACGGGACGATTCCTCGGCATGACGATCGACGAGTGCCTCACGTCATCGCGCTGAAGCGCACGATGCAGGTGTTCAGCCGCCCCGAGACCTCGGCGGCGACGCGCTCGATCTCGGCCTGCTCGCGGGCGGCTTCGGCCACGCGGGTGGCGCCCCCACCGTTCTCGGCGGCGCGTTGGGAGACGGCGGCGATCTCGTCGCGGAGACCGGCGACGCGCGCCTGCTGCTCCTGCGCGCGCTCGGCCACGTACGACGTGACTTCCGCGCGTCCGGCAGCGCCGTCCACGACGCGCTCCGACGACTTCAGCGCAGCGCACGACAGGCGGCGTCCCGCTGGCCATACGGCCGCGCTGCGGAGCGGCCCGCAGGACCGGCAGATGATGATGGCCGCGGAGCCCCGTCGACCGCAACGATTCGTCAGGTGAGACTCGCGGCCGCGCGCCGCCGATGGTTCCAGGCCGACCACACGTGGAAGCCCACACCCGCGGCGATGGCCTGCGCGGTCGTCAGCAGGCTCGCCCGCCCGGGTGCGACCAGTTCCACCACGCCGAGGGCGGCGAGCGGAAGATACAGGAGCGCGCCGGTGACGACCCCCGGCGAGTAGGTGCGGGTGCGGACGGTGGCCCACAGGTGGAAGCACGCGTTGGCGGCGCCCACGGCCGCAACGACGAGCCACCAGGCCTCCCCGGCGGCCGTTCGGCCGAGGAGCGGAGGCACGAAGGCCATTGCGACCAGCACCGCGTTGACCGCGACGAGAAACACGGTCGTCACGCTCGCAGCGCGCTCCGGGCGGTAGGCGCGGTACCAGCGGGCAAAGCCGCCTGGCCAGACGAACTCCTCGACCAGGTGCGCGGCGACCGCGAGGAGCGGGAGCCAGAGGAAGAGCGGCGAGTTGAACGTCAAGAGGGAACTCCGGAAAACAGAAGACGGGCGACGGGGGACGGTGCGCCGTACGGAGCGATCGACTTCCGGGTTTCTGCTGACGCCTTGTCCGGTGCGCCGAATCCGGGCCGACGGCGCTCCCCGCACGCGCGGTGGCAGCGTGCCGATGCCCGCTACGGCCGCTCACGTCATCGCGCTGAACCTGGCGATGTAGGTGTTCAGCCGCCCCGACACCTCGCCCAGCGCGGCGGCGGCGCGCTCGATCTCGGCCAGCGTCTCGGCCTGCTCGCGGGCGGCCTCGGCCACGCGGGTGGCGCCCTCGCCGTTCTCGGCGGCGAGCTGCGAGACGGCGGCGATCTCGTCCCTCAGCCCCGCGACGCGCGCCTGCTGCTCCTGCGCGCGCTCGGCCATGCGGCTCGTCACCTCGGCCGATCCGGCGGCGGCGCCCACGATGCGATCCACCGACTCCAGCGCCGTCTGCGACAGCTCGCCCACGTTGGCCACGCGCGCGGCGCCCTGCTCCATCCGCCCGAGCGCCGAGCCCATCTGCGCGCGCACCCCTTCCACCATCTCCCGCGCCTTCAGCGCCGCCTGCCCGCTGCTGTCGGCCAGCTTGCGCACCTCGTCGGCGACCACCGCGAAGCCGCGGCCGTGCTCGCCGGCGCGGCTGGCCTCGATGGCCGCGTTCAGCGCCAGCAGGTTGGTCTGCTCGGCAATGTCGGCGATGGTGGAGACCAGGTCGGAGATGCGGTCCGAGGCGCGGGCCAGCCGCTGGAGCTCCGTCGCCTCCTCGTCCACGAAGTCGCGCAGCTCCACCAGCCGCTCGATGGCCTCGCGCATGGCCGCGCGGTTCTCCGATGCCAGCACTCCCGCGCTGCTCCCCGCGCTGGCCGCCTCGCCCGCGTCGCGCGATATGGCCTCGGCCGCGGCGGCGAGCGCCTCCGTGGCGTCCAGCCCGCGCGCGGTGCGGCGCCCCTGGTCGTCGATGCGCCGACGGATCTCGGCCGCGTAGCCGGCCACGCCGTGCCCGCTCTCGCGCAGCTCGGACAGTCTCCCGCCCAGCGCGCGCAGCTGCTCCTCCATCTCCGCCGCGCTCACCGTCATCGGCCGCACCAGCGAGTCCAGCTGCAGCGCCAGCGCCACCTGCCGCCCGAAGCGCTCGATCAACCGCACCTCGGCCGGGCCGTACGCGCGCGGCCGGTGGTGCGCCAGCTCCAGCACGCCCAGCGTCAGCGTCCCGTAGCGCAACGGCTGCAGGACGATGGAGCGCAATCCATCCCCCTCCGCCTCCACCCGCGGGTCGCGGCGCGCGTCCTCCACGACCACGGGGCCCTCGCTGCGGAGCGCGGCGTCGCGCAGGCCGTCCAGCACCAGCCCGCCGCCGTCGCCGCGCACCGGCGGGTAGATGGCGCTGAGCCGCCCCGGCTGGCCGGTGTAGATGTGCAGCCGCCTCCATTCCACCAGGCGCGCGGCCAGCTGCTCGATCTTCTCCAGGCTCTCGCCCAGCGGCATCCCGGCGGCGATCACGGCCTCCATCGCCACCACCTTGCGCAGCTCCTCGCTGGAGATGGCCTCCAGGATCAGCGCACGGGCGAGAATTCCAACCACGGCCACGGGGATGAGGATCAGCAGCCACCCGAACCCGTCGGCCGCGTACCAGAACGCGGCGGCGACCAGCAGGGTGGCGATGGCGCCCAGCCCGGCGGAGACGAACTCGTAGCGGAGGATGACCATCCACTCCGCCTTGGTCAGCTTGCCGCGGGCGCTCAGGGAGAAGTAGAAGAGGCCGCGGTTGAAGGCGAAGTACGCCAGGAAGTAGAAGGCCAGCGCGGGGATGGCGTTGATCCCCAGCGGCCCGGCGCCGTCGCCCGCCGTCGCCGGGTCGTGCGTCCACGCGGCGATGGCGGCGTAGACGCCGGCGGCCGCGGCGGCCGAGACGACCTCGCGGCCGGCGTTGATGCCGGAGGCCAGCGCCTGCTTGCCGCGGACGATGTCGCCCAGGAGGGTGCCCAGCCCGGCGGCCAGGAGCGCGGCGGTGGGGTGCCCCAGCAGGGTGAGCGCCCCCACCGGCACCACCGTCATGGTGATGTAGGAGAACTTGCTGAGCGGCACCGCGCCCCAGCGGAGCGCGGCCACGGCCAGGATCGCCGCGGCGGCGGCGCCGTAGCCGGCGGGCGAGGGAGGCCAGCGCACCAGCGCCGCGACCGTCAGCGCGGCGCCCAGCCACATCAGCACCTGCGCGTACGAGCGCAGCACCGCCACCAGCACCGGCGACAGCGGCCGCTCCGGGCCCTCAGCGCGCGTGGACAAACCTCTCCTCACCGTCCGAAAGTGCCGTCATCCCGAGAAAGGGAAACCGTGCGGGGTGTGAACTGTGTATCGGGGGGAATCTGGGGGTGCGGCGCCGCCGGGACCAGACGCGCGGAAGACCGAGGGGCGATGAGCTCCTCCGTCGGCTCCCGCGGACTCCGTGAGACCCCTCGGCGATCTCGAAGTCACACGAAGTCGGCGGAGTCGCGGAGAACTCGGCGAGCGGCGGATTCTCCGCGTCTCCCGCGTGAGATCGTCAGGCGCCGGGCCGGGCCGCGGCGTCGATGGCGGCGCGGAGGGAGCGGACGTACGTGCGGGCGGCGTCCACCCCGCCCCGCCCCAGCGCGTCCACCAGCGCGCTGCCGACGACCACGCCGTCGGCGATGCGCGCGACGGCGGCCGCCTGCTCGGGGGTGGAGATGCCGAAGCCCACCGCGACGGGAACGTCCGTCACCGCGCGCACCTCGGCCACCTCGCGCGCCAGCCCCGCGGACAGGTCCGCCTGCGCGCCGGTGACGCCCGCGCGCGACACGTAGTAGATGAATCCGCGCGCCGCCCGGGCGATGTCCTTCACCCGCGCCGGCGTGGTCGTCGGCGCGATCAGGCGGATCAGGTCCAGGGCGCTCTCGTCCACCGCCCGCTCGATCCCCGCGTCCGCGCCGACGGGAAGGTCGACCAGCAGCACGGCGTCGGCCCCCGCCCCGGCGGCGTCGGACAGAAAGCGCCTCAGGCCGTGGTGGATCACGGGGTTGAGATAGGTGAAGAGGACCACGGGGGTGTCGCTCTCGCGCCGGAACTCGGCCAGCATCGAGAGCGTCCACGGCAGGTCCGCGCCCTGCTCGATGGCCGCGAACGACGACTTCTGGACCGTGGGCCCGTCGGCCAGCGGATCGCTGAAGGGAATGCCCAGCTCGATCACGTCGGCGCCCTCTTCGGCCAGCATCCGCAGCACCTCGAGCATGCCGGCGGGGGACGGGTGCCCGGCGGTGACGTACGGAACGAACGCCGCGCGCCCCGAAGCGCGCGCGGCGGCAAAGGCACGCGCCACCCCGGCGCGCTCAGACGAAGTAGTCACCGACATTGATTCCGTACCGCTCCGGGTCCGTGGTCTTGATGATGCTGTGCCGCGGCCTGCCCGACGCGTCGGTCTCGGAAAGGTCCAGCGTGCGCGGAGGCGAGACGGGCACCCCCAGCGGGTCGAACAGCACCCGCACGATGGGCTGGTGCAGCGCCTCGGGGTTGGGGTTGGCCTGCACGACCACGGCCAGCTCGTAGGTGTCCAGGATGACCACGCTGCCCACCGGGTAGATCCCGGTCATGGAGATGAACGCCTTCACCACCAGCGGGTCGAAGCCGCGCGCGGGGTTGTCGCGCATCTCGCGCAGCACCTTGTCGGCCGGCCAGGGCTGCGCCTGGTAGCTGCGCTTGGTGGTGGCCGCGTCGAAGCCGTCGGCCACCGCCACGATGCGCCCGAAGAGCGTGGGCTCGCGCCGGCGGATGGACTGCGGGTACCCCGTCTGGTCCACCTTCATGTGGTGCTCGTAGGCCACCAGCATCGCCCGGAGCGGCATCTCCGACAGGCCGCGCATCTCGAAGAGGGAGAGAAGGCCCTCGGCGGGATGCTGCTGCATCTCCTGGAACTCGTCCGCCGTGAGCGGCCCCTCCTTGTTGATGAGCTCGATGCGCATCCGCACCTTCCCCACGTCGTGCAGGAGCGCGCCCAGCCCCAGCTCGTACAGCTGGTGCTTGTCGAACCCCAGCTTCTTCCCCAGGGCCACGGAGAAGATGCAGACGTTCACCGAGTGGGTGAAGGTGTACTCGTCGTAGTCGCGCAGCGTGGTGAGGCCGACGATGGAGGCCTCGTTGGTCAGCACCTGGTCCACGATGGCCTGCACCGCGCGCTTCACCGGGCGCAGGGACACGCCGCGGCCGATGCGCAGCCCCGTCATGGCGTCGCGGGCGACGGCCACGGTCTGCGCGTAGGTGCGCTTGGCGATCTGCCGCGCCTTGTCGCCCGTGGGATCGGGCTCGCCGTCGCGCCCCGGGCCGACGGCCAGGTGGAGGACGGCGGTGCGCCCCAGCCGGTCGAAGAAGGCGGCGAAGGGCTCCGCCTCGGCCGGCTCGGCGTTGACGAGCGAGAGGAGCGCCGTCCACTCGCCGCGCTCCACGCCGTGGAACACCTCCAGCTGCCCGATGCCGTGGCGCTCCAGCGCGCGGCCCACCTGGCCGAAGGTGGCGTAGCTGGCCAGGTCCTGCCGCAGGCGCACGTCGTTGACGAAGAAGAAGTCGCCCACGTAGCGCACCACGATCTCGTCCTCGTGCCCCAGCACCGCCTGCGCGGCCGCCTCGAGGGAGGAGAGCGCCTCGACCACCGCCTGGTTCTCGAGCGGGTACAGCTGCAGCGCCCGCAGCGCCCCGGCCAGCGCGAACACCAGGTCGCGCCCGCGCCGCTGGAGGTCGCGGTCCTCGGCGGTCAGCAGGGGCGACGCCTGCGCGTGGCGCGGGGCGTCGGCGGGGTGCGTCGTCATCAGCTCGCTCACTGGCGCACCGCCTTCAGCGCGCGCCCCACAGCGCTGCGCACCACGGGGTCGGCGTCGGCCGCGGCGGCGTTCAGCGCCTTCTCGGCGGCCGGGTGGCGGATGCGCCCCAGCCCCAGTGCCGCGCAGGCGCGGATCTCGGGCGATTCGCGGCGCCCCAGCCAGCTCTTTCCGTTCAGGATCTTCTCCAGCATCGGCACCCCGTCCGCCCCCGCCAGCCCGCCGTACGCCTCGAAGAAGGCGATGCGTTCGGTCAATTCCGACTCGCGCAGCCGCTTCCCGTCCAGCGCCGCCTCCAGCTTCGCCTTCGCCGGCGCGTAGCGCAGCGCCGCCAGCGCGCGCGCGGCGGCGACGCGCACCTTGCCGTCCGCATCTTCCAGCGCGCCCTCCAGCGCCTCGCTGGCCGTGGGCGAGCGCAGCTCCTGCAGCGCCTCGACCGCCGCCAGCCGCGTTCCCGCCTCGGGACGGCGCAGCAGCCGCGCGACGTCGCCCGCCGCGGTGGTGATGCGCAGCCGGCCGATGAGCCGCGCCGCGCCCGCCGCGACCGCGGGGTCGTGCTCGGCCACGAGACGGGAGACGTGCTCGCGCGCCGTGCCCGCCAGGCGCTCGGCGGCGGCCTGCACGGTGCGGCGCACGGCGGGGACGGCGCTGGTCTCCGCGGCCTTCAGCAGCGGCCCGAGCGCGTCGGGGGGGAAGAAGGAGAGGAGCGAGCCCAGCGCGGTCTCGTTCACCGCCGCGCCGGCTTCTTCCACCGTGCGCACCAGCTCGGCCACCGTGGCGGGCTGCGCCAGCTGCTCGAACAGCGTGCGCAGCTCGCGCATCACCTGCGCGGGAAGCCGCTGGCCGCCGGTGGCGATCTTCACCAGCTCGCCGAGGACGAGAGCGGCCATGTCCAGCTTCCCCGAGCCCAGGAGCATGGGGAGGAGATCGCGCAGGATCCCCACGATCTGCTCCTGCCTCAGCGCCCCGCCGTCCTCGATGCGGTCGAACAGCGCGTTCAGCACGTCGGACCACAGGTCGCGCCGCATCTCCCGCCCCAGCTCGCCCTCCAGCCGCCGCAATTCCTCGCTGTCCAGGAAGTACAGCGCGCCGCGGAAGTCGTCGGGCGACACGGTGGAGAGGGGCTGCACCTCCTCGCGCGGCTCGTACTGCACCGGCACCGGCTCCTCCGCGCGGGCGGTGGGGACGACGACGCCGTCCGGCAGCCCCTCCACGTAGCGGTAGCGGAGATGGTACCAGTCGTTGGCCCAGAGCAGGGTGAGCAGGTCGTCCTGGTCCTCGCCGCGCAGCCGGACCACGTGCGCCAGGATCTCGAGCAGCGAGTCCAGCTCCTCGCGCTCCACGCCCTTGTGGAACGAAAGCTCGCGCAGCCCGTCGCGGTACAGCGTGAACGCCAGGTTCTCGCGGGTCGACGCGGGGCCGCCCATCGCGGCGGGCGTGGCCGCCAGGCGCTCGGCGTCGTCGCCCTGGTACACGGGCGCGCCGTCGAACAGGAGCTCGCGCTCCTCCACGGCCACGGTGAAGAACGGGGTACGGGCGAAGATGGAGCGCAGCGTGTCGCGCAGCCCGTCCACGATGCGGTCCAGCGCGGGGCTGCGCCCCTCGTACAGCAGGTAGGTGCGCCACGCCTTGGCCAGCCCGCGCATGGCATCCTGCACCTGCGCGCGCACTTCGGCCTGCTCGGCGGGGCGGCCGGCGGCGGGCGTCTCCAGCAGGGGGTGCGTGGCCGTTTCGGTCATCGGGGGCGGCGGGTCAGTCCGGAGGTCGTAGCAGATGAAAGCTTAACCCGGAATCTGCGGTCTCACAATGTTTGGAACGAAGTGCCTAGTTCCCAGTGCCAAGTGCCAAGTTGAACCGATCGCCTACTGGGCACTTGGCACTAGGCACTGGGCACTTTTCCCTTCTCCATGTCCGCCACCTGTGCCACGTCCTTGTCCCCGCGTCCCGATAGACAGACGACGACCGGGCCTCGGTCCCGCCACGCCGCGCCCTCGCGGAGGAGGAAGGCGATGGCGTGCGCGGACTCGAGCGCGGGGATGATCCCCTCCAGCCGCGCCAGCCGGCCGAAGGCGTCCAGCGCCTCGGCGTCCGTCACCGAGGTGTAGCGCGCGCGGCCGCTTTCCTTCAGGAACGAGTGCTCGGGTCCCACGCCGGGGTAGTCCAGACCGGCGGAGACGGAGTGCGCGGCCGCCACCTGGCCGTGCTCGTCCTGCAGCAGGTAGCTCAGGCAGCCGTGCAGCACCCCCGGCTTTCCCAGCGTCAGCGTGGCCGCGTGCCGTCCGCTGTCGACGCCCTCGCCCGCGGCCTCGACGCCGATCAGCTCCACGCCGTGGTCGCCCACGAAGGGGTGGAACATGCCGATGGCGTTGGATCCCCCTCCCACGCACGCGACCACGGCGGCGGGAAGGCGGCCCTCGACGGCCTGAATCTGCTCGCGCGTCTCGCGGCCGATGACGCTCTGGAAGTCGCGCACCATCCGCGGATACGGGTCCGGGCCGACCACCGAGCCGATGATGTAGTGCGTGTCGGCGACGTTGGTCACCCAGTCGCGGATGGCCTCGTTGGTCGCGTCCTTCAGCGTGCGCGTGCCGCTGGCCACGGGGCGCACCTCGGCGCCCAGCAGGTTCATCCGGTAGACGTTCAGCGCCTGGCGCCGGACGTCCTCCTCGCCCATGTAGACGATGCAGCGCAGGCCGAAGAGCGCGCACGCCGTGGCCGTGGCCACCCCGTGCTGGCCGGCGCCCGTCTCGGCGATGATGCGCTCCTTCCCCATCCGCCGCGCGAGCAGCACCTGGCCCAGCGAGTTGTTGATCTTGTGCGCGCCGGTGTGGTTCAGGTCCTCGCGCTTCAGGAAGACGTCGATCCCCCCGCACGCCTCGCCCAGCCGGCGCGCGCGGTAGAGCGGAGTCGGGCGGCCCACGAAGTCGCGCCAGAGGTCGCCCAGCTCTTCCCAGAAGGCGGCGTCGGCGCGCGCGTCGGCATACACGCGGGTGAGCTCGTCCAGCGCGGCGATCAGCGTCTCGGGGACGAAGCGCCCGCCGAACGGCCCGAAGCGCCCGGTGAGCTCCGCCTCTTCCACCACGGCGGCGGCTCGATCTTCCAGCAGCGTCATGATTCCTTCGTGCAAACGGATTTCATCTCACGCCATCGCCCGAACCCGCCATGATCCGGCCGACGCCCCCGCGCACCGGCGGCTGAAGCCGCGGCAACAACCGCGGGAAGCCTCGCAAACCACGCGAGGCGGGACCGGCGCCGGATCATGCTCCGGCTCGCTGCGCCAGCCCCCGCACGGCGGCGATGAAGGCGCGGACCGCGTCGTGGTCCTTCACCCCCGGCGCGCTTTCCACGCCGGAGCTGACATCCACCACGTCGGGGCGGAGGATCGCCGCGGCATCGGCCACGTTCTCCGGCCGCAGCCCGCCCGCGGCGACGATCGCCATCTCCATCGGCACCGCGGCCATGCGCTCCGCGACCTCGGCCCACGGGAACGCCGTCCCCGTGCCGCCGCGCGCGTCCGGGCTCCAGCCGTCCACCAGCAGCGCGTCCACGGCGCCAGCGTACAGCGCGGCCGCCTCGGCGAACTCATCCCCCGAGCGCGGCCGCACCGCCTTCCAGACGACGAATCCCTCGCGGCGCAGGGCGGCGGCCAGCTCGGGAGATTCGTCGCCATGCAGTTGCAGCACGTCCAGGCGCGCGGCCGCGGCGGCGCGGCGGAGCTCGTCCGCCGTGGCGTTCACGAACACGCCGGCTCGTTGCGCGGGAAGGCCGTCCAAGATAACGGATGCCGCCTCCGGCGTCACCGTCCGCTTCCCCCCCGGCGCGAGGATCACGCCCAGGTAGCGCGCCCCCGCCTCCGCGGCGATCCCGGCGTCCTGGTGCCGCGTGAGCCCGCACACCTTCACGGCGGGCGGCCAGAGTCTCGTCATCTCCCCCGCCCTTCCGCGGTCTTCGGACGGCCGGCGAGCGCGGCGGCCGCGGCGCGCAGGTCCGGCTGCCGCATCAGCGACTCGCCGACCAGGATGGCGTCGAAGCCCGCCGCGCCCAGCCGGTCCACGTCCGCCGCCGTGCGGATCCCGCTCTCCGCCACCAGCGTCACCTCTTCCGCCACGCCGCGGGCGAGGGAGATGGAGAGCTCCAGGTCGGTAACGAAGGTGGAGAGGTCGCGGTTGTTGATGCCGACGAGGGTCGATCCGGCCGCGAGCGCGCGCTCCATCTCCTCCGCCGTGTGCGCCTCGACCAGCGCGTCCATCCCCAGCTCGGCGGCGAGCGCCAGCAGCTCGCCCATCTGGCCGTCGGAAAGGATGCGGGCGATGAGGAGGATGCCGTCGGCCCCCGCCGCCCGCGCCTCCCACAGCTGCAGCGGGTCGACCACGAAGTCCTTGCGCAGGACGGGGAGATCGACGGCGGCGCGGACGCGGACCAGGAAGTCCAGCTCGCCGCCGAAGAAGTCGCGGTCGGTGAGGACCGAGAGCGCCGCCGCGCCGCCCTCCTGGTACGCGCGGGCCACGTCCACCGGATCCGCGCCGGGCCGGATTTCGCCCGCCGAAGGCGAGCGGCGCTTCACTTCCGCGAGGAGGCGGACCTCGCCGGGGCGGCGCAGCGCGGCGGCGAAACCGCGCGGCGGCGGGGCGGCGGACGCACGCTCACGAAGCTCCGAGGCCCGTGCCCGGAGGGCGCGGACCTCGGCGTGTTTGACATCCACGATGCGGTGCAGAATGTTTTCGCTCAATGCCTTGTACGTTTTCCTTGCGCTTCGGTCTACCTTCGGTTATGTTTTGCTTCGGTAGCTGTTCGGAAGCAAACCCCAGAAGCAGACCGGAGACGCGCAAATGGCGCTCACCAAGAAGCAGCGGCAGATCCTGGACTACGTCGAGAGCTTCGTGGACAGCTACGGCTACTCGCCCAGCTACGAGGAGATCGCGAACGCGTTCAACTACTCGTCGCTGGCGACGGTCCACGAGCATCTCACAAATCTGGAGACGAAGGGCTTTCTCCGGAAGAACTACAACAAGAGCCGCTCGCTGGAGGTGGTGCGTACCGACCCCAACTCGCTCGCGCTGGAGATCCCCCTGCTGGGCACGGTCGCGGCCGGCCTGCCGCTGGAGGTGTACCCCGAGCAGGAGACCGTCGCGGTGCCGCACGACATGGTTCGCCGGGGGAACAACTACGTGCTGCGCGTGAAGGGCGAGTCGATGATCGACGAGCAGATCCGCGACGGCGACTACATCATCGTGAACTCGCGCCAGACCGCCGACAACGGCGAGATGGTGGTGGCCCTGGTGGACGGCGAGGCGGCGACGGTGAAGAAGTTCTACCGCGAGGGCGCCGGCCGGGTGCGCCTGCAGCCCGCGAACCCGACCATGCAGCCGATGTACTATCCGGCCGAGCGCGTGCAGATCCAGGGGATCGTGGTCGGCGTGATTCGGAAATACTGAAAAGAAGTCCTGAGTCCTGAGTCCCAAGTCCTGAGTGGGACCAGCGAGGTGAAACCTGGGACTTGGCACTTGGGACTTAGGACTTTTTGAAGCCGATGCCGCGAATCCGCCGCACCTTCCGCCAGCGCCACGCCCGCGTGCGGCGCATGGGCGTGCTGGCGCGGGGCGGACAACCGAATCACCCCAGGAGGCGTGCGATGGTGAAGGACGAGCCGGTGCCGTTCGTGATCGGGCGCATCTCGAAGTCCGACCGGCGGATGGTGGTGCTGGAGCCCGCCACGCCGTCGCCCATCCCGGGGCCGTGGGATCTGCGCGCGGTGTTCGGGCTGTAGATACGGAAGTGCGTGAGTGCGGAAGTGCGTGAGTGCGTTTGGCGCTCACGCACTTTTTGTTTGCGAGGGGATCAGAAGGGTTCGTGCAGGGCAGCAGGGGTAGCAGAGAACTCCTCCGCTACCCCTGCTGCTCCATGGGAGACTCGTTTTTTCCGGTGAATACCTTTTGACGAAAGATTTACGAAGAAAACGCTTGCGCGGCCAAGAACGCTTTTTTACAATCGAACGCACCTTAATGCGCCGCGGATTTCCGGGACGGCAGGCCTCGCGAGGAGCGGTTCGGAACCTGACGAAGCGTCCGGGGACGGCACTTCCGCCGTTCCCGCCCGGCTCCCGTGGCGCCGCTCCGGGACGGGGCCGGGCATCGTGATCCACCCGGAGGTACAAGGGAGGAGGCGAGTATGCTCAGGCGCAGCAGGCACATCTTTGCAGCCGTCACGTTCGCCATCGGGTTGGCGGCCTGCTCCGACACCACCACCGCGCCCACCGCGCCGCCGGCCGGGGCGCGGGCAGGGCAGAGCGCGGCGGCCATGCGCGCGGGCCAGGTGATCCCCGACCAGTACGTGGTGGTGTTCAAGGCCGAGGCGCGCGACGTTCCCGGGCTGGCGAAGCGGCTGGCGGCCGCGCACGGCGGCAGCGTGCAGCACGTGTACCAGCACGCCATCAAGGGTTTCTCGGCAAAGCTTTCGGCCGCTGCGGCCGAGGCGCTGCGCCACGACCCCAACGTGGCGTACGTGGAGCAGGACCAGCGCGTGGGCGTGGTGCAGGTCTCGAGCTGGGGGCTGGACCGCGTGGACCAGCGCGACCTTCCCCTGAACGGGAGCTACACCTGGGCCGCCACCGGCGCGGGCGTGACCGCGTACGTGATCGACACGGGAATCGAGACCTCGCACTGGGACTTCGGCGGCCGCGCGTACGTGGGGTACGACGCGCTGGGCGGCAGCGGGCAGGACTGCAACGGGCACGGAACGCACGTGTCGGGCACCATCGGCGGCTCGTACTACGGCGTGGCGAAGGGCGTGACCCTGGTGGCCGTGCGCGTGCTGGACTGCGGCGGCTCGGGCACCTGGAGCGGCGTGATCGCGGGGATCGACTGGGTGCGCTACTACCACGCGACGCCCGCCGTGGCAAACCTGTCGCTGGGCGGCGGGGCCATGCAGGCCGTGGACGACGCCATCCAGAACCTGGTCTCCTCGGGCGTGACCGTTGCCGTGGCGGCGGGGAACTGGGGCGACAACGCCTGCTACTACTCGCCGGCGCGCGCACCCGCGGCGCTGACGGTGGGCGCCACCAACTCCTACGACCAGCAGTCGTACTTCAGCAACTACGGGAGCTGCGTGGACCTGTACGCGCCGGGCGAGGGGATCACCTCGGCATGGCTGTACGGGGGAACCAACACCATCGACGGCACCTCGATGGCCTCGCCGCACGTGGCGGGCGCGGCCGCGCTGTACCTGCAGGGCGACCCGTATGCGTCGCCGTACACGGTGGGAAGCGTGATCCTGTCGAACGCCACCACCTACCGCCTGTCGTACCTGGGCGCGGGGTCGCCCAACGCGCTGCTGTACACGCTCTTCGGCAGCACGCCGCCCCCGCCGCCGCCTCCCCCGCCGCCGCCGTCCAGCCTGTCGGTGAGCGTGGACGGGCCGACCGAGCTGTACGACGCGGGGACCTACACCTGGTACGCGTACCCCTCCGGGGGCGACGGCACGTACACCTACCAGTGGCAGTACCGGACGGAGACGAGCAGCGTCTGGAGCAACGTGGGCACCGCCAGTTCGTACAGCCGGTTCGTGGGCGCGAAGGCGGGCTCGTTCTACCTCCGCGTGACGGTGTCGTCCGCCGGGACCAGCGTGACGTCGCCGGAGTACTATGTGTACAAGGAGCCGGCGGTGGTCGGGTGCTACATGTACGCCTGCCCGTAACGGCCGGCGGGGCGTGATCCCACGCCTGGAAGCAGGGCAGCGGAGGAGTCCTCCGCTGCCCTGCTTCTCCGCTCGCGGTCATATCCATTCCTCCGGGACGATGGTGCCGCGGGCGTGCCCGGGCGTGCAGGATCGCGCCCGATCGTGCATGCGCGGCGCGGGGGCGGCGATGCGGAGCTGGCGGCTAAACCTCCATCCCCCAAGCACTTGCCGGATCTGGCGAGGTGGCCGGGAGCTTGCCTTTGGGCGCGGGAGCGATTTCGTGGTCCCATCCCCCTCCCCGAGGCTCCCGCCATGTACCGTCCCGAAGCTCCCACGCGGCCGCGGCCGTCCGACCTGCCGGCCGGCTACCAGCCGCGGGTGGTGGTGAAGTTCCGCGACAGCGACCCCTCTCCCGCCCTGGTGGCCAGCCTGGCGGCCACGGGCACCCCGTCGACCCCGCCGCCGCAGCAGGCCGACGCGCTGCGCCACCGCTTCCCCGGCGCGACCGTGGAGCGATTGTTCGCGTCCACCACGCCGGCGCGGCTGCAGTCGCTGGTGCGCGAGGCGCGGCGCGCGGAATCGGCCAGCGCGCGGCGGGTTCCCGACCTCCAGAGCTTCTACACGATGCGGCTGGCGCCCGGCTCGCGCCCCGACGAGGCCATCGGCGCGGCCGCGAACATTCCCGGCGTGGAGCGCGCCTACCTGCAGGGCGCGCCCACCCCGCCCCCGCTGCACCCCGACGACGACCCGCGCGCCGCCAACCAGGGGTACCTGGCCGCCGCCCCGCGCGGGATCGACGCGCGCTTCGCGTGGACGGTGCGCGGCGGCGACGGGCAGGGGGTGAACTTCGTGGACCTGGAGCAGGGGTGGACGCTGAACCACGAAGACCTGTCGGCGGCCGGGATCACCCTCGTCTCCGGCGTGAACTCGGCGTACTTCGGGCACGGCACGGCGGTGCTGGGCGAGATCCTGGCGCAGGACAACACCCGCGGCTGCATCGGCATCACCCCCATGGCCCGCGCGCGGGTGGTGTCGCAGAAGCGCAGCGCCACCAACTACAGCACCTCCGACGCCATCATCAGCGCCGTGGTGAACATGCGCGCGGGCGACATCCTCCTGCTCGAGGCGCAGACCACGCTCGGCGGCAGCACCTTCCTCCCGGTGGAGGTCGACATCGACGTGTGGGCGGCCATCTTCATCGCCACCGTGTTCGGGATCACGGTGATCGAGGCGGGGGGAAACGGCGGGAACGACCTGGACGCGTTCCGGCACCCGACCGACGGCTTCATCTTCAAGCCCGGGCACGCCGACTACCGCGACTCGGGGGCGATCATGGTGGGCGCGGCCACCTCCGCCGCGCCGCACGACCGGATGTCGTTCTCCAACTACGGCGCCCGGGTGAACTGCTACGCGTGGGGGCAGAACATCGACACCACGGGCGACGGGTGGACGGGGAACCTGACCACCACCTACACGCCGTCGTTCAGCGGCACCTCGGGGGCCAGCCCCATCGTGACCGGCGCGGCCATCTCGGTGCAGGGGATGGTGAAGGCGAAGACGGGGCACCCGTGGACCCCGGCGAAGATGCGCGCCGTCCTCTCCAACCCGTCCACCAACACGCGCTCGCACAACCCGGCGACCGACAGGATCGGGGTGATGCCGGACCTGCGCGCGATCGTGGCGGCCGAGTCGCTGGCGCCGCCGGTGGGCGACTTCCCCATGCCGCGCGGCGACACGCGGATCGCGGCGCTGGTGGACGCGGGGCACGGCGGGGTGGAGGAGGAAGAGCCGGCGTACGCGGGCGTCTACGGCAGCCCGTACGGCGGCGCTTCCGTCGAGAAGGACATCAACCTGGGGATCGCGCGGCGGGTGCGGGCGCACCTGGGCGCGGGCGCCGCGCTCACCCGCGACGGCGACTACGGCGTGCCGCTGGGCGCGCGGGCGCGGCAGGCGCGCGAGGCGGCGGCGCCGGTGTTCGTGTCCATCCACGCCAACACCGGGCGCGCGGACCGGCCGGGGCCCGAGGTGTGGGTGTACGGCGGCCCCGAGGGCGCGGCGGACCCGGCGTCGCGGCGGCTGGCGCAGCGCATCTCCGGCGAGCTGGCGCGGGTGGACGGCGCGCCGGTGCCGGTGCGCGCGGGCGACCTGGCGCTGCTGCGCCCCGGCGTGCAGGGCGCGGGGACGGCGGCGTGCCTGGTCGAGGCCGGCTCGCTCGCGCACCCGGCCGGCGCGGCGCGGCTGCACGATGCCGGCGCGCAGGACGCCATCGGCGCCGCGGTCGCCCGCGGCGTGTCCGGCTACCTGGGCGAATCCGGCCACTGGTAGGAGGCGCGGCCGGGAGATGATGCAGCGGAGGCGCGGAGACGCGGAGAGTTTCGGTGCGATCCGCCGCGTCTCCGCTTGATGTTTAGATCGGCATCACCTGGCCGCGTGTTCGTACAGGGCGTCGGCGAGGCGTTCGATCAGGGCGCGGTGCGCGAGCCGGGACCGCCACTCCGCGGGAATCGCATCCACGCCGTAGAAGGCGCCGGCGAGCTGGCCGTAGATGGCGGCGGTGGTGTCGGCGTCGTTGCCCAGGTTCGTGGCGCGCAGGCATCCCTCGCGGAACGAATCCGTCGTCGCGAAGGCCCAGAGCGCCGCCTCCATCGAACGCACCACGTAGCCCGAGCCGACGATCTCCGGCGGCGCCTTGACGCGGAACGAGCCGCGCGCCACCTCCTCGATCTCCGGGCAGAGCGGGCGCGCGCTCCAGCCGCCCGGCACCGGCGAGTACATCTCCCCCAGCAGCTCGTCCTTTCCCGCGCCGGCCACGGCGCCCACCAGCAGCCCGCCGAAGTACCGGCAGGCGTCCACCGCCGCGCGCGCCCCGTGCGTCGTCCGCGAGCTGTCGCCCGAGCGCTCGATGGCCTCCGCGGGGTCCGCCGCGAAGAAGAGCGGCACCGGCGCGAGCCGCATCAGCGAGCCGTTCCCCGCCGTCTTCGGATCGGTGGAGCCGCACCACGGCTCGCCGCTCGCCGCGAACCGATCCAGCGCGCCGCGCACCGTGATGCCGATGTCGAAGCAGGCGCCGGTGCTGCTCAGGTATCCCTCGCGGTACCAGCGGAGGTAGCGTGCGAGCTGGTCGCGCGGATCGAACGCCTGCCGCTCCACCAGGCTCTCCGCCAGGCACAGCGCCATCGAGGTGTCGTCCGTCCACTCGCCCGGCCGGAGATCAAAGGGGCCGCCGCCGGTCATGTCCTCGACCGGCGGGAAGGTGCCGGGCGGACTGAACTCGACCGTCGTCCCCACCGCATCTCCCGCCGCCAGGCCGATCAGGCTGCCGCGATACCGGTCACGCGCGTTCATCGCATCTCCCACCGCATCTCCAGAAGTTCGGGACCGGGAGAAGATGGAGGACGCCGCGCGCGTTCACCACCCGCGCCCCGATCCGCAGAGAAATCGACATCTCCCGTGCAGAAATCGTCGTCATTCGCTCACGGATGTGCGCGGCGACTCGCGCCCCCTTCCCCGTCCTTGTAGATTGCGCGCCTTTCCCGACCCCGTCCTGCAACCCTCTAAAACGCGCACGGAGCGATGGCCGATACGTTCAAGAACTTCATCGGCGGCGAGTGGGTGGAGCCGTCTACCGGGCAGTACTTCGAGAACCGCAACCCCGCGCGCCAGAGCGACCTGATTGGGATGTGGCCGCGCTCCGGCAAGGAAGACGTGGACCGCGCCGCGAAGGCCGCGAAAGCCGCGTTCGACGGCTGGCGCCTGACCCCCGCGCCCGAGCGCGGCGCGATCCTGAAGACCGTGGGCGACCTGCTGGTGGAGCGCAAGGACGACATCGCCCGCGCCGCCACCCGCGAGATGGGCAAGGTGTGGGCGGAAACCAAGGGCGACGTGCAGGAGGGGATCGACACCGCCTACTACGCCGCCACGTACGGCCGCCAGCTCTTCGGCCGCACGGTGCCCAGCGAGCTGCGCAGCAAGTGGGCGATGAGCGTGCGCCGGCCCATCGGCGTGGCGGGGCTCATCACCCCCTTCAACTTCCCGCTCGCCATCCCCACCTGGAAGATGTTCCCGGCGCTGCTCTGCGGAAACAGCGTGGTCATCAAGCCGGGCGAGGACGTGCCGCACACCGTGAGCCTTCTCGTCGAGATCCTGGAAGAGGCGGGGATCCCCAAGGGCGTGGTGAACCTGGTGCACGGCTACGGCGCCGAGGTGGGCGAGCACATCGTCCGCCACCCCGACATCCCGGTGATCTCGTTCACGGGGTCGACCGAGACGGGGAAGACCATCGGCCGCACCTGCGGCGAGATGCACAAGCGGCTGTCGCTGGAGATGGGCGGCAAGAACGCGCAGATCGTGATGGCCGACGCCGACATGGACCTGGCGCTGAACGGCGTGCTGTGGGGCGCGTTCGGCACCACCGGCCAGCGCTGCACCGCCACCAGCCGCCTCCTGCTGCAGGACGAGATCCACGACGAGTTCGTGGAGCGCCTGAGCGAGGGCGCGCGCAAGCTGAAGCTGGGCTACGGCAACGACGACGGCGTGGAGGTGGGCCCGCTGATCAACGCCCGCGCGCTGGAGAAGGTGCAGAAGTACGTGGAGATCGGGAAGCAGGAGGGCACCTGCGTCCTGGGCGGCGAGCGTGCCACGGGCGACGGGCTGGACGACGGCTTCTTCTTCCAGCCGACCATCTTCACCGATATCCAGGCGGGGTCGCGGATGGCCACCGAGGAGATCTTCGGGCCGGTGCTGTCGGTGATCCGCTTCAAGGACGCCGACGAGGCGTTCCGCATCAACAACGAGGTGAAGTACGGCCTGAGCAGCTCGCTGTACACGCGCGACGTGAACCTGTCGTTCCGCGCGTTCCAGGACCTGGACAACGGCATCACCTACGTGAACGCGCCCACCATCGGCGCCGAGGCGCACCTCCCCTTCGGCGGCGTGAAGCAGACCGGCAACGGCCACCGCGAGGGCGGCTGGGAAGTGTACGAGTTCTACTCGGAGACCAAGGTCTGCTACGTGGACTACAGCGGAAAGCTGCAGCGCGCGCAGATCGACAACTACGAGGCGTCGCCGTACTGATCTGGAGTGCGGAAGTACGAGAGTACGGAAGTACGAAACGGAAGTGCGTGAGTGCGTGAGTGCGTGAGTGCGGAAGTGCGTGAGTGCGTTGGCGCTCGCGCACTTTCGCGTTCATGCGCGGAGATGATGCCCTCTCGCCCCGGCACACCCGGCCATCCCCCGCACGACCGGTCGCAGGCCACACCGATGCCCCACCCTCGCCCGGTACGGGAGAGGGCGAGCGCTCCAAGGCGCGGGGAGAGGGCCCGTCGGCGGGCACCGCGCTCGCCCCCGCACCTCAGCCGCGCGGCACAAGAATGCCTCGCCCATCCCGGCGCGTCCGCTCCCCCGCTACCGCAAACGCCGCCGCTCCATCATCTTTCACTCACGTGCCCCGACCGGCACCTCGCGGCTCATATCCCACCACTCGCCGCACGAGCCTTTGCGCGCAGGCTCGAGGCACTTAGCACTTGGCACTTGGCACTTAGGACTTAGGACTCAGGACTTCCCCTCCCTGTCCCGGAACGGGCGCTTCCCTTGCGTGTATCGCACCTGGGCGCTCGCAAATCCGCGCACCGCAACGCTCTACACCCAACGCGCAGCCCACGGATGGACGACCCGCAGACCGCCACGCCGGACGCCCCGGCCCCCGCGCCGGTGTACCCCGAGCGCCGCCTCCGCCTTTCGGCCGAGCGCGTGGACAGCGAGCGCCGCAAGACCGCCGACGAGTCGCGCGGGTCCATGTCCACCGGGCGGTGGATGTGGGAGTGGACCAAGGCCATCAGCACGGCCATCCTCCTCTTCCTGGTCATCCGCACCTTCGCCTTCGAGGCCTTCAAGATCCCCACGGGAAGCATGGAGGGCACGCTGCTGGTGGGCGACTTCCTGCTGGTGAACAAGGCCGTGTACGGCGCCGAGATCCCCTACACGCACGCCCATCTCCCCAAATTCAGCGAGCCCCGGCGCGGCGACGTCATCGTGTTCCTGCCGCCGCACGACCCGCACAAGAACTACGTGAAGCGCATCGTGGGCGTTCCCGGCGACACGCTGGAGATGCGCGACAAGGTGCTGCTGCGCAACGGGCGCGCGCAGAGCGAGCCCTTCGCGCGCCACACCGACCCGCTCACCGACCCGCAGAGCGAGGAGATGCTCTGGCAGTACCGCTACCTGGTGAACCCGCCGGCGCACTGGAGCGACTACCACCCCACGCGCGACACCTGGGGCCCCATCGTGGTGCCCGCCGGCAAGTACTTCGCACTGGGCGACAACCGCGACAACTCCGAGGACTCGCGCTTCTGGGGCTTCGTGGACGCCGAGGCCATCAAGGGCCGGCCGATGTTCGTGTACTACTCGTTCCAGCACGACATCACCCGCAACTTCGACTGGCTCACCGGGGTGCGCTGGGGCCGCATCGGTGAGCTGGTGCACTGAGCCATCGCCCGCATCGTCCGTCCCCTTTCACCCGGCCTCCGCCCCGCGCGGCAGGCCGGGTGAATCGCTTCCGGGCACCGCTCCGCGCGGGTGGACGGAACACCCGGGGAAACACGCCGGCGGGAGGATGGGAGCCAAATCTTTCAATGACAGGCGGATAGCGAGTATCCGTCCACACGCCCGGCCGCTTCGGCGCGGTCCGGATAAAACATCCGGAGGGGGGTTGACACCCCGTGGGCGCCCTGTCATACTCCAGCCGTGGCCCCCGTCGAAGGACCCGTTTCCCTCCTCTTCCTTCGAACCCGCGCGGTCGTCCGATCCGAGCCGCTTCCGCGCCCAGGCCGCACCCCAAGGCACGTCCCGCACCGATATCCGGACCCAGCCGCGCCACGCGGTTTCCCGCATTCCGCTGAACCGGAGCCCGCCCATGTCGTTCAGCCCCGCCAAGAAGATCGCAGCCGAATCCGAGTCGCTGGACCAGTACCTCCGCGAGATCAGCGCGTACCCGCTCATCGACCGCGACGAGGAGGCGCGCCTGGCGCGCCGCATCCGCGAGAGCGACGGCGAGGCGCTGGAGGCGCTGGTGCGCTCCAACCTGCGGTTCGTGGTGGCGGTGGCCAAGAAGTACCAGAACCAGGGCGTGTCGCTGGCCGACCTCATCAACGAGGGGAACATCGGCCTGATCCGCGCGGCGCGGAAGTTCGACGAGACCAAGGGGATCAAGTTCATCTCCTACGCCGTGTGGTGGATCCGCCAGGCCATCCTGCAGGCGCTGGCCGAGCAGAGCCGCATCGTGCGCGTTCCCCTTTCCCGCGCGGGGGCGGTGCACCGCATCGGCCGCCGGTCGAGCGCCATGACGCAGGAGCTGGGGCGCGAGCCCACGCTGCAGGAGATCGCGGTGGAGCTCGAGGTGCCCGAGGACGAGATCAGCCACGCGCTGGCCATGAGCCAGGTGTACCTCTCGCTCGACGCGCCGCTGGTCCCCGGCGAAGACGGGCAGCTGCTGGACTACCTTTCCGACCAGTTCTCTCCCGGCCCCGACGACGACGTCTACGAGCACGCGCTGAAGCGCACCATCGAGGACGCGCTGGGCACGCTCAGCGAGCGCGAGGCCAAGGTGCTGCGCCTGTACTTCGGGCTGGGCGACACCGAGCCCATGACGCTGGAGCAGATCGGCGAGAGCTTCGGCATCACCCGCGAGCGCGTGCGGCAGATCAAGGAAAAGGCGCTCCTGCGCCTGCGCCACCAGTCGCGCGCCCGCTTCCTGGAGACCTTCCTCACCTGACGGCGATCGTCCCGTACTGCCGTACTGTCCGTACTTTCGTACTTTGCCCCTACCGCGGTTCCGGCGATGCTGGAACCGCGGTTTTTGGGCGTGTCTGGCGCCGAGGCGCCAGACCGGGCTGCGCGCGCCGTAGGCAACGATACAACTGTTGCCAACGGCGCCGGGCCCCCGGCGGATTCGTCGCGCCCGCACCTTCGTCTCTCAGTACGAATAGCGTCGCGGCCGCCCCGCCGGGTTCCCGGCCCTCCGGGCGCGCATCCCTCACGCAACCGAAGTGCGGAAGTGCGTGAGTGCGGAAGTGCGCCTGCTTTCGTGCGGGTGCCGCGCTCGTGCGAATATCCAACGCACTCACGCACTCCCGCACTCCCGCACTCCCCCGCCCCGGAATCCCCCTTGCATCGGACCCCGCACCCGGTTGCGAGTGTACGACTTCGCACACAAACGCCCGATGCGGTCCGCGATCGACCCCGCGGGCCCGGAAAGCCGCCGATGACGAAGACCCTCATCTTCCCCGCCCTTCTTGCCCTGTCCGCCCTCGCCGCCAGGCCGCTGTCCGCGCAGGGTACCGCCGTGGACGCGGGCACCTTCCGCGTGTCGGTGGAGGGGCGCGAGGTGGGCACCGAGACCTTTTCCATCACCCAGTCGGGGAGCGGCGGAGCGGCGGTCACGCTGGCCACGGGCACGGTGGACCTGCGCCTGAACAGCGGCGCGCTGCGCCTGGCGCCGCGGCTGCGCGGGCAGGGCGTGGCCATGAACCCCGCGCAGTACCAGGTGGACGTGAGCGGCGACTCGCCCCAGCGGATCGTGGGGAACATCGGCTCGGGGCGGGTGAGCGCGCGCATCGTGACCGCCGCGGGCGAGCAGCTGCGCGAGTACGTGGCCACCGCCGGCGCCGTGGTGCTCGACGACGCGGTGGCGCACCACTACTACTTCCTCGCGCAGCGCCTGCACTCGGGCACCGTGCCCGTCATCATCCCCCGCGAGAGCCGGCAGATGATCGCCGCCGTGACCGACCGCGGCGAAGAGACGGTGCAGGTGGCCGGCGGAAGCGCGCGCCTCTTCCACCTGGTCGTCCAGCCCCGCGGCGGCCCCCAGGCCGACGTGTGGGTCGACGCGCTGAACCGCGTGATCCGCGTGGACATCCCCGCGCGCCAGTACTCGGCGGTGCGCACCGAGCTGCCGCGCTGATTTAAGGCACCAAAAGGCGCTGCGGGCGCCGGCGGGGCCCACGCGCCCCGCCGGCGCCCGCCCGTTCCGGCAGGGGAGCCGGGTTTCGCCGCCGTTCACCCTTCTCCTTTCCCGCCGTGCGTTTACAGCGCGGCCCGGCATGGTTACATTTCCATCCTCCCAGGAGCGGAACACCTCGTTCCCGCTCTCAGCCAAGTGTCCCGAAGAGAGCCCACCACGCGTTCGCGCTCCCGCGTTCGCGGCTCGCGGCGCTTCACCCCGGCGCCGCGCGGCCGCGGCCCGGCAGCCGGAGCTCTCTGAAACTTTCAGCGGGCGGTCCCGTACCACGGCCTCGACGGTACGAGGCCCGCCCCCGTCCCGCGCACCCGACGAACTTCCGACCATGACCAGCATGAACCCCCGCAGCGCGGCCGCGTCGGCCGCCCTTGCCCTGGCCCTTGCCGTGGCCCCCGCCGCGGCGCAGCAGACCACGCCCCGCGCGCAGCCCACGCCGCCGCCCCCGCCCCCCGTGCAGGCGCAGCCCGCGGGCCCGCCGCTCAGCATGGAGCAGGCGGTGGCCAGCGCGCAGGAGAACAACCCCGACCTGCTGCAGCAGAAGAACGACACCCGGAGCGCCCGCGCCGCCGTGCGCGAGAGCCGGCTGGACTTCCTTCCCTCGGCCAGCGTGTCGGGCGGGCTGGGCTACACCGCCCCGGGCGAGCAGCGCGTGGGGTCGGTGCAGCTGCGCCAGACCTCGCCGGCGTACTACTCGTCGTTCTACTCGCTGGACCTGAACTACTCGCTCTCGGGCGCCAAGCTCATGCAGCCGCGGGTGGCCCGCGCGCAGGAGCGCGCCACGCAGCAGCGGGTGACCGGCTACGAGGCCAACCTGGTGAGCACCGTGCGCCAGAACTACCTGGCCACCCTGCAGGCGTGGGAGCAGGCGCAGCAGGCCGAGCGCGAGCTGGGACGCACCCAGGAGCACGAGCGGCTGGCCCGCGCGCGGCTGGACGTGGGCGCCGGCACCCCGCTGGACCTGCGCCGCGCCGAGGTGCAGCGCGGGCAGGCCGAGGTGGCGCTGGTGCAGCGCCGCAACGACTACCAGACCGCGCTCCTGCGCCTGGGCCAGGTGATGGGGCGCGAGCTTCCCGCCGACACCCGGCTGTCCAGCACCTTCGGCCTCTTCGAGCCCAGGTGGACGGTGGACGAGCTGGAGGCGATGGCGCTGGCGGGGAACCCCAACCTGCTGTCGGCGCGCGCCACCGCGCAGGCCGCGCGCACCGGCGTCCGCGCCGCGCGCACCCAGTACCTGCCCTCGCTCAGCATGAGCGTGGGGTACCGCGGCTCGGTGTACTCTGCCAGCGACCTCAGCTCGTTCTACGAGCAGGAGCTCAGCATCAAGCAGGGGCAGTTCGAGTCGTGCAACTACAACAACCAGCTGGGCGCGCTGATCGGCGCGGGGCAGCTGGACTGCAGCAAGTACGACGTCAGCAACCCGGCGGTGGCCAACGCCGTGCGCAGCGGCGTGCGCGCGCAGAACCCCACCTTCCCCTTCGGCTTCAAGACGCAGCCGCTGCAGGCCTCGCTGGCGCTGTCGCTGCCGCTGTTCAACGGCTACCAGCGCGAGCGGCAGGTGGAAGAGGCGCGGGTGCAGGCCGAGGACGCCGACCTGGCCGTGCGCTCCACCGAGCTGCGGCTGCGCGCCGACCTGGGCGCCGCGCTGCTGGCCACGCAGACCGCCTTCCGCACCGCGCAGCTGCAGGACCAGGTGGTCGACCGCGCCACCGAGGAGCTGCGCCTGGCGCAGGAGCGCTTCCGCTTCGGCGTGGCCAGCTCGGTGGAGGTCACCGACGCGCAGACCTCGCTGTCGCAGGCCGAGCAGGCGCGCATCGACGCCGTGTACAACTACCACAAGTCGCTGGCCGCCCTCGAGGCCCTGGTGGGCCGCCCGCTGCGCCAGCCCGGATCCTGAAGCCGGTGACCAAGATGAAGAAGATCCTCATCGCCGTGGGCGTGGTGGTGGCCGTGGGCGGGCTGGGGGCCGTGGCGGTGAACGGGCGGGGGAAGAGCGCGGGGCGCGAGGTGCGCTCCGAGACGGTGGCGCGCCGCGACCTGGTGGCCACCGTCACCGCCAGCGGAAAGATCCAGCCCAAGCGCAAGGTCGACATCTCGGCCGACGTGTCGGGGCGTGTGATCCAGCTTCCCCTCGAGGAGGGGCAGTGGGTGAACCGCGGCGACCTGCTCCTGCGCATCGACCCCAGCCAGTACGAGGCGTCGGTGCAGCAGGCCCAGGCGGGCGTTTCGCAGAACCGCGCCCGCGAGGCGCAGGCCCGCGCCCAGCTGCTGAAGGCGCAGTCCGACGCGCGCCGCGCCGAGCAGCTGGCGCAGGGGCGCGACCTGGTGAGCGCGCAGGAGGTCGACAACGCGCGCACCCAGGCGCAGGTGGCGCAGGCCGAGCTGCAGGCCGCCCGCTTCGCGGTGAACCAGGCCGAGGCGCTGCTGGCGCAGGCGCGCGACAACCTGCGCAAAACCACCATCGTGGCCCCCATGAGCGGCCGCGTGGTGCGCCTGAACATCCACGAGGGCGAGACCGCCATCATCGGCACCATGAACAACCCGGGCTCGCTCCTGCTGACCATCGCCGACCCGTCGGCCATGGAGGCCAAGGTGAAGGTCGACGAGACCGACGTCCCCGGGATCCAGGTGGGCGACAGCACCACGCTGCGCATCGACGCCTTCCCCGACCGGTCGTTCACCGGCAGGGTCACGCGCATCGGCAACAGCGCGGTGCAGGTGGCGGGGGCGCAGGCGGGCGGCGACCAGCAGGCGGTGGACTACGAGGTGGTCATCACCCTCGACCACCCGCCCGCCGAGCTGCGCCCCGACCTGTCGGCCACCGCCGAGATCGTCACCGACACCCGCCGGCAGGCGCTGTCGGTGCCCATCATCGCGCTGACCGTGCGCGACCACGAGGGGAAGAAGTTCAAGTCCGGCGGCGAGAAGGGCGAGGAGGGCGGCGACGCGGCCCCGCAGCAGCCGAAGACCGACCGTCCGCGCGTGCAGGACGAGGTGCAGGGCGTGTTCGTGATCCGGGGCGGCAAGGCCGTGTGGACCCCGGTGACCGTGGGGATCACGGGCGGCGAGTACTTCGAGGTCACGAAGGGGCTGCGGGGCGGCGAGACCATCGTGGCCGGCACCTTCCAGGCGGTGCGCGACCTGGAGGGCGGCGACGCGGTGCGCGTTCCCCCCGCCCCGGCGGCCAATCGCGGGCAGGCAAAGGGCGGCAGGCGATGAGCTCCGGCGCCGGCGGCGCCGCGCTGATCGACGTGCGCGGCCTGGAGAAGCACTACCAGATGGGCGCCGAGACGGTGCGCGCGCTGCGCGGGGTGGACCTGGTCATCCACCGCAACGAATACGTGGCCATCATGGGGCCGTCGGGGTCGGGGAAGAGCACCTTCATGAACCTGATCGGGTGCCTGGACTCGCCCACCGCGGGCGAGTACATCCTGAACGGGAACCACGTGGCGGGGATGGACGACGACGAGCTGGCCCGGGTGCGCAACCAGGAGATCGGCTTCGTCTTCCAGACCTTCAACCTTCTCCCCCGCAGCACCGCGCTGGAGAACGTGGAGCTCCCGCTGGTCTACGGCGGCGTCGGCGGCAAGGACCGCAAGCGCCGCGCGCTCGAGGCGCTGCAGGCGGTGGAGCTGGGCGACCGGGTGGACCACCGCCCCAACGAGCTTTCCGGCGGGCAGCGCCAGCGCGTGGCCATCGCCCGCGCGCTGGTCACGCGGCCGTCCATCATCCTGGCCGACGAGCCCACGGGAAACCTGGACTCGCGCACCAGCGAGGAGATCATGAACCTGTTCGAGCGTCTGCACCGCGAGGGGCAGACGATCATCATGGTCACCCACGAGCCCGACATCGCCGCGCACGCCGACCGCGTGGTCACGCTGCGCGACGGGAAGATCGAGAGCGACCAGCCGCAGCCGCGCCCGCGCCGGGTGGTCGAGGCGCCGGTGCTGGCGGGGGCGTGAGCCACCGATGAGGACCTTCGAGGCGGCGCGGATGGCGCTGGAGGCCATCCGCGCGCACAAGCTGCGCGGGTTCTTCACCGTGCTGGGCACCGTCGTCGGCGTCACCTTCCTCATCGCCGTCATCACCCTCATCGAGGGGATGGACCACTACGTCGAGAAGCAGTTCAAGGGCACGGTCTACGGCTTCAACACCGTCACGCTCCGCCGCCGCCCCTCCGTCGTCACCGACGCCGACGAGGGAATGTGGCGCACCTGGGCGCGCCGCCCGCGGCTGACCTTCGACGACGCCGGGTACCTGGAGGGGCGGATGGAGACGCCGGGAACGGTGGCGCTCTCCACGGTCACCATCGGCAAGGTGGGCGGCCCGCGCGGCAAGGCGGTGGAGAACGTGTGGATCACCGGGGCCACCGCCAGCTACTTCCAGATCCGCGACATGCAGATGGAGGACGGCCGCGCCTACTCGCGCAACGAGGCGGACCGCGGCCTTCCCGTGGTGGTCATCGGGCGCGACGTGGCGAGCACCCTGTTCGAAGGGCGCAACCCCATCGGGCAGGAGATTCGCATGAACGGCTTTCCCTACCGCGTGATCGGGGTGCTGGAGAAGCAGGGAAAGCTCTTCGGGATGTCGCTCGACAACGTGGCCATCGCCCCCATCCGCTCCGAGCTGGACGGGTACGTGAACGGCGGGCGCAAGGGCGTGGTGCAGGAGATCACCTTCAAGGTCCCCGACAGCAAGCTGATCGGCGCCGCGAAGGCCGAGATCGAGAGCTGGATGCGCATCCGCCACCACCTCCGCCCCGACCAGGCCGACGACTTCGAGCTGGAGACGGCCGACGACTCGCTGGGCTTCTGGGACAAGATCCGCAACGTCCTCCTCCTGGCCCTCCCCCTTCTGGTGGGGATCTCGCTGGTGGTGGGCGCGGTGGTGATCATGAACATCATGCTGGTCTCGGTGACCGAACGGACGCGGGAGATCGGGATCCGCAAGTCGATGGGCGCGCGCCGCTCCGACGTTCTCCTGCAGTTCCTCTTCGAGTCGTCCACCCTCTCGGGGCTGGGCGCGGTGCTGGGGATCGGCCTGGGCGTGGGGCTGGCGTACCTGATCACGGCGCTCTCGCCCATGCCGGCGCACGTGGCCACCTGGTCGGTGGTCCTCGCCGTGGCCCTCGGGGTCGGCGTGGGCGTGGTCTCGGGGGTGTACCCCGCGTGGCGCGCGGCCAGGCTGGACCCCATCGTGGCCCTGCGGGCGGAGTAGCGCCGTGAACCTGCAATCGACCTTCGAGGGCGTCCAGATCGCGCTGGAGCAGCTCCGCGCCGACAAGGTGCGGGCGTTCCTCACGATTCTCGGGATCGGGATCGGCGTGGCCACGGTGACGGGGATGGGCGCGGTGATCGCCGGGGTGAAGGGCGGGATCAACGCCGACCTCGAGGCCATCGGCCCGCAGAACTTCGTGGTCACCCGCTTCGACCAGACGCAGGTGCGCGTGAGCGGCCCCGGCAAGCCGCCATGGGAGGGAAAGCCCAGGATCACCCCCGCCGAGGCCAGGGTGCTGGCCGACCTTCCCTCGCTGCAGAGCGTGACCGTGCACGTCTCCGGCCAGGCCGACGTGAAGGCGGGCGCCAAGGAGCTGGCCGGGGTGCAGGTGGAGGGGATCGGGCCCGAGTGGCCCACCTACATGCGCGGCGACTTCATCGAGGGGCGCAACTTCCTGCCCGTGGACGAGGCGTCGGCGCGGCCGGTGGCGGTGATCACCGAGGAGCTGGCCACGCGCGCCTTCGGCGAGGGGCGCCCCGCGGTAGGGCGCTCCTTCCGGCTGGGCGGCAACGAGTTCCAGGTGGTGGGGGTGTACCGCCCCTCGCCCAACCTGTTCTCCAGCGGCAAGCCCATCTGGACGTCGATCCCCTCGCGCGCGGCGCTGAAGTACCTGTCGATGGACGACGACTTCCTGGAGCTGTGGATGGTTCCCCAGCCCGGCTACACGCAGGCGCAGGCCATGGACGAGACCACGCTCACGCTGCGCACGCTGCGGCGCCTGAAGCCGGGCGCCGAGGACAACTTCGCGCTGGTGCGGCAGGAGGCGTTCGCCGACATGGTGAACGGGATCATGAACGTCATCTACATCGTGATGTTCGTCCTTTCCTCCATCGGCCTGATCGTGGGCGGCGTGGGGGTGGTGGGGATCATGATGATCTCGGTGACCGAGCGCACCCGCGAGATCGGGGTGCGCAAGGCGCTGGGGGCGCGGCGCTTCGAGATCCTCTGGCAGTTCCTGGTCGAGGCGGTGACGGTGACCTTCGTGGGATCGAGCTGCGGGCTGATCTTCGGCACCGGCGGCGCGCTCCTGCTGCGGGCGGTCACGCCGGTGCCGGCCGAGGTTCCGCTCTGGTCGGTGGCCGCCGCGCTGGGCGTGGCCGTGCTCACCGGCGTGGTGTTCGGCATCTACCCCGCGTTCAAGGCGTCGCGGCTGGACCCGGTAGTGGCGCTGCGGTACGAGTAGTACGGAAGTACGGAAGTACGGAACTGCATCGGGCCCCTGTCTTGGCCGCGCGATCGTTGCGCGGCGGGCGGGGGCCCGGCATTTTGCTACCCACTTGATGCCGAACACGACCCTTCTCTGCCCTCCCGCACCGGTCCACGAACAGTAGCAACGCCCCCGGCGTGACGTCGGCGGGGGCTCCGATCCGATCTCGCGTCACGGCGGCACCTCGATCTTCCCTCGATCCGCAACGAAACACCGCCGCATCCGCGGCCGGCCGAGCATGACTCCGGGGGCCACCGAGAGATGGCGGGGCCCCATCCTCGAGATCCCATCCCGCCTTATCCGGAGACATTTCATGTATCGTTCCCTCTCCCATCTTCCAATGTCTCGCGCGGTGGCCGCCGCACTCCTCGCCACGCTGGCCTGGGCCTCTTCCCCGGCCGCGCAAACGCCGGGCAACCGCCCTGCGAACGCCTCCGCGACCGGCACAGCCACGCCGCAGGGCGCGCACACCGTCGCGGGTGCCACCGCCGTGTTGTCCAACCGGTGCACCTGGCAGTGGACCAACCTGAACGGGGCCGGCGGCGGGGCCGACGGCCGGCCCGCGGTGGACGCCGCCGGCCGCGTGTTCTTTCGCACCATCTTCGGCGGCCTGGGGGCGATCGCCTGGAACGGATCGTCCTGGCAGACGCTGAGCCTGGGCGTCACCCCGTCGAACGTGGCGGGAAACCCGGTGGCGGTCGGCTCGGACATGGTGGTGTACCGCACCAGCAGCGGCGGGCTCGACGGGGTAAAGTGGACGGGGAGCCAATGGGTGCAGGTCAGCCTGGGCGGCTCGTCGCTCCAGGTGTCCGGCGATCCCGTGGTGGACGTGGCGGGCAAGATCGTATACCGCCGCTCGGGCGCCACGCCGCGGCTGAACGCGCTCTACTGGAGCGGCTCGTCGTGGCAGTGGACGGACCTGAGCGGTGCCGGCGGAAACGTGGCGCTGGGCGGGCTGGCCACCGACGCCCAGGACAAGATCTACTACGTGCGCAGCAATGGCGACCTGAACGCCATCTGGTGGGGCGGATCGCAGTGGCAGTGGACCGAGCTGAGCCACGCCGGGTCCAACGCCACCGGCAACCTGACGGTCGACGCCTCCGGAAAGGTCTTCTACCGCCGCAGCAACGGAAACCTGAACGCGATCTACTGGGCCGGCTCGGGGTGGCAGTGGACGGGGCTGAACGACGCCGGCGGCAACGCCACCGACGACATCCTGGCCGGCCCCAACAACCACGTGTTCTACCGCCGCTCGAACGGTGACCTGAACGCGATCTGGTGGGACGGGTCGCAGTGGCAGTGGACGGGGCTGAACGGCGCCGGCACGCACGTCTCGGGCGGCCTGGCGCTGGACGGCGCCGGCAAGGTCTACTACGTGAACGGATCGACCGCCTCGGTGAACGCCATCTACTGGAGCTGCTGACGGCTGGTCCCGGGCCCTTGCCTTCCCCACACGATTGCGCGGCGGGCGGGGGCCCGGCATTTTGGCCGCGCCCGTGTTTTGTTTTCGCCGCTCGCATCCGCCCCGCCGGCGGATCTTTCGTTTGGGGGATGAAGTGACGGAGCAGAATGAGCCGCTGGCGCCGCCGGTGGACCTGCTGGCCATCGCCGCGCACCGCGACGACGTGGAGCTGCTGGTGGGCGGGACCATGGCGCGCGCCGCGTCGCAGGGCCACCGCACGGGGATCCTCGACCTGACGATGGGCGAGCGGGGGACGGACGGGAGCGCCCAGCTGCGCGGCCAGGAGGCGGACGCGGCGGCGAAGGTCCTGGGCGTCGTCGCGCGGCGCAACGCCGGGCTGCCGGACGCGGGGCTGGTGAACACGCAGGAGACGCGGTCGCTGGTGGCCGGCTACATTCGCGCCTTCCGGCCGCGCGTGGTGATCCTCCCCTACACCGCCGGGCGGCACCCGGACCACCGCGTCGCCAGCCAACTGGCGTACGACGCGTGCTTCCTGGCCGGGCTGGCGCGCTTCGACGCGCCCGGCGAGGCGCACCGCCCGCACAAGCTCCTCTACGCCCTCACCTACCGCGAAGACCCGGTGAAGCCCAGCTTCGTGGTCGACATCACCGACTTCATCGAGACCAAGATGGAGGCAGTGCACTGCTATTCCAGCCAGTTCGACGGCAAGACCTGGGGCGGCGAGGTCTTTCCCGGCGGCGACAGGCCGCTGTACGACCAGGTGCGCATGCACGCCGCCCGCTACGGCGCCCTCATCCGCAAGGCCTACGGCGAGCCTTTCCACGTCGTCGAGACGATGGAGGTCGACGACGTTGTAACTCTCCCCGTCCGCAGCATCTGACACGAAGTGCGTGAGTGCGGAAGTGCGTGAGTGCGTTGAAGGTCGCACTCACGCACTTCCGCACTCACCGCGCGACGACGGTGCCGAACATCCCCGTGTGGATGCTGCAGCGGTAGTGGTAGACGCCCGGCGTGGCAAAGGTGCGCGTCACGCTGGTGTTCTGCGTCTCGGGGATGTCCGACGGCGGGTTGCCGGTGCTGCCGACGCCGCCGTAATCGCCGGGATTCGTGACGCCCTGCTGGAAGGTGACGGTGTGCGCCACCGACCCGAACGCGAACGTCACGTTCTCGCCTGCGTTCACCGCCACGGAATCCGGCGTGAAGGCCAGCGACGGGGTGGCGTTCACGGTGGCGGTGGAGTTGTTCGGCGGCGGGTTGTTGGGCCCGGTGGGGCCGCCGTTGTAGTTGTTTCCGCTTCCGTTGCCGCCGCCGCAGGCCGCGATCATCACCACGCACGCAAGGACCAGGGGAGCTCGCATCGACGCCTCCAGAGCACGGGTGGACCGGCGCGCGCCAGGATAAGGCACGCGCATCTCCCTGCTCGCATGCCGCGCTCCGGTGTCCCCGCCGATCTTCCGCACATCGGAAGTCGTTGCAACACAATTCTATCGCCCCCAAAAGCCGGCTACGGCAGGGCGAGGGCATTCGGCTGATTGCGATGCACCGTGTCCCATTGCGCCACACTCCGCCGAACCTCCCGCCGGATCTGGCCCCGATGCCGCAGAGTGAGCGGATCAGCCTCGCGCAGTTTGCGAGGCTTCCCGTAGTTGTTGCTGCGACTTCAGCCGCCGGTGAGGAGGCCAGGGCTCACACGTGCGCTGCCGGACACGATCTTCCTCCCTCGCCCTCCGGCACCACCTACGCGAAGTCCGATCTCCGCAACGGATCGATCAGGGGGATGCTGATCCGATATCCGTCCGTTCCCGCACCATCCGCGATGCGAAAACAATCGGTAGATGCCGAGAGCACGCTCGATTCTACTTGATCGACGCAGTGGTCCTTCTGCAAAAAATCCGCGATACTCATCGCATGCCGAGCCCTCCACGGCTCGCCCGCAACAACGCGGATTCGATGCGGCCTCGACGAAACAGCGGCGGGCGATCCGTTGTGGATCGCCCGCCGCCGTTGGGGAGGACCGGCCTCGCCAAGGAGTCGCGCGGTTGCCCCGCGCGCTGCCATTTGATTGACGGGTTGCCCTCGAGGGGTCCCAATTTTTCGAGCGAGACCGGCCCGCTGCGATGTATATTAGGCGGCGTTCGCCTGGAGGCAATGGACTTCGATGACCAGCCGCTTCCAGCTCGGCACGTCGTCGCCGCGCACGCGCACGGCGGTGGCCGTGGCGGCGCCGCCGCGCTGCAGCCACGGGGCGAGCCAGGCGTTCACCTCGGGCGGCAGATGGCCCACCGGATCGCCGCCCGCCATGTGCACCCACACGGCCGGGTCCTCTTCCATCGGCGGGTCCGGGATCAGGATCAGGCGGTCGCCCTGCTCCAGCTCGCGCACGTGGCTGGCCCGGTCACCGAATACGGTGCCATGCACGGTGCTGCGGAAAACCGGGGGCTTCGCGTCGGGAAGCGGTGGGATCATGAGACCTCGATGGATGGATCGGCTGGCTCTCCCGAATGTATCACCGCGTACACGGCCGCTCAAGCTTTTTGTAAGCGATTGCATCACCGTCAGATAAATCTCCTCGGACGCGTCCCGTCCGGGGGTGCGGAAGGGGTCGCGGAGCGATGACGGAAGCACCCATCTACCTGGATTACGCCGCCTCGGCGCCCGTCCGCCCCGAGGCGCGCGACGCCATGCTCCCCTTCCTCGACGGCCGCTGGGGGAACCCCTCCAGCCTCCACCGCTGGGGGCGCGAGGCGCGCGCCGCGCTCGAGGACGCGCGCGCCCGCCTGGCCCGCGTGATCGGCGCGTCGCCCGCGGAGATCGTGTTCACCCGCGCGGGCACCGAGGCCGACGCCCTGGCTATCCTCGGCCGCGCGCGGACCGTTCCCGGCGCGCCGGTCGCCGTCACCGCCATCGAGCACAAGGCGGTGCTGGCCAGCGCGCACGCCGCCGCCGACGAGGGCGCGCCGCTCATCCTCCTTCCCGTCGACCCGAACGGCGTGGTGGAGATGGCGGCGGTCGATGCCGCGCTGGAGCGGAAGCCCGCCGTGCTTTCGGTGATGTGGGCCAACAACGAAGTCGGGGTGATGCAGCCGGTGCGCGAGGTCGCGGAGCGCTGCCGGGCCGCGGGCGTGGTCTTCCACTCCGACGCCGTGCAGGCGCTGGGGAAGGTGCCCGTGCGCGTGGACCAGGTCGCCGCGGACCTGCTGGCGTTCAGCGCGCACAAGGTGGGCGGCCCCAAGGGGATCGGCGCGCTCTACGTCCGCCGGGGGACGCGGCTGAAGCCGCTCCTCTTCGGCGGCGGGCAGGAGCGCGGCCTCCGCCCGGGGACGGAGGACGTGGCCGGCGCGGTGGGCTTCGCCGCGGCGGCCGAGGCCGTGGAGGCGGCGCGCGAGGGGGCGATGTCGCGCATCGGCGCGCTGCGCGACCGGCTGGAGGCGGGGCTGCTCGAGCGCGTTCCCGGCCTGGTGGTGAACGCCGCCGGGGCGCCGCGCCTGCCGACGGTGAGCAACGTCTCCGTCCCCGGCGCGGACCCCGAGGCGCTGCTGGTGTCGCTGGACCTGCAGGGGATCGCCGTCTCCTCCGGCTCGGCGTGCTCCAGCGGCGCGGTGGAGCCCAGCCACGTCCTCACCGCGATGGGCATCCCCGCCGACCTGGCGGGCCCGTCCGTCCGCTTCTCCCTGGGCTGGGGAACGACGGACGAGGAGATCGATCGTGTGCTGGACATCTTCACCGCCGTCGCCGAGCGCGTACGCTCGCTTGCTGGTTGATCGGCATCCACGTCTCTCGATCTACATCTCCCAACTCAGTGCCGCATCGACGGTCGAGGAGTACCTGGCCGAGCTTCCCGAGGACCGCCGCGCCGCGATCTCCACCGTGCGCGACACGGTGCTCCGCCATCTGCCCGCCGGCTACCGCGAGGGGATGGCCTGGGGGATGATCGGCTGGTGCGTGCCGCTGGAGGCGTATCCGGACACGTACAACGGGCAGCCGCTGTCGTTCGTGTCCCTAGCGGCGCAGAAGAATTACAACGCGCTGTACCTGACCTGCGTGTACGGCGACCCCGAGCGCGAGCGGCGGCTGCGCGACGCGTTCGCGGCCGCCGGGAAGAAGCTGGACATGGGCAAGTCGTGCATCCGCTTCAGGTCGCCCGACGACCTGCCGCTGGACGCCATCGGCCAGTTGATCGCCGACACGCCGCCTCACGCCCTGATCGCGCGCCACGAAGCCGTGCACCCGCGGAGATGAGAGGGCATCGACTCGGGCGCCGGCCGCACCGATCGGCCGCAGCGGGGTACGAGCGGCGGCGTATCGCAAACGGCTGAACCGCACGGAACTGGAGATGGAGAAGAAGACGGTCCTCGTCGCCATGTCGGGCGGCGTGGACAGCTCGGTGGCGGCGGCGCTGCTCGTGGAGCAGGGGCACACCGTGATCGGCGTGACCATGAAGACGTTCTGCTACCAGGACGCGGAGGCCGAGCTCACCGGCCCCACGCGCTCCTGCTGCGGGCTGGACGGCATCATGGACGCGCGGCAGGTGGCCGACCGCCTGGGGATCGCGCACTACGTGTTCGACGTGGAGCGCGAGTTCACCCGCGACGTCATCGACGACTTCGTCCAGGAGTACGCCGCCGGGCGCACCCCCAACCCGTGCGTGCGCTGCAACGGCAACACCAAGTTCCGCGACCTGCTGCGCCGCGGCCGCATGCTGGGCTGCGACGCCATCGCCACCGGCCATTACGCGCGGATGGGGATCGATGAGGCCGGGCGCCCCCTGCTGCTGCGCGGCGTGGACGCCGACAAGGACCAGAGCTACTTCCTCTGGGCGCTCCCGCCGGAGATCCTGCCGCAGCTGATGTTCCCGCTCGGCGAGCTCACCAAGCCGCGCGTGCGCGAGATCGCCCGCGATCTCGGTCTCGTCACCGCCGACAAGCCGGAGAGCATGGAGATCTGCTTCGTCCCCGACGGCAACTATCCGCGCTTCCTGCAGAAGCGGCTGGGCGCCGGACACGCCGCGCTGGCTCCGGGCGCGATGGTGACGACGGCGGGCGAGGTGGTCGGCGAGCACGACGGCTACGCGCGCTACACCGTGGGCCAGCGCCGCGGCCTGGGCGGCGGGCGCCCGCTCCCGCTCTACGTCATCGGCACCCGCCCCGGGCGCCGCGAGGTGGTGGTGGGCACGATGGAGGAGCTGCATCGCCCCGGCGTCACCATCGGCGAGCTGAACTGGCTCGCACCGCCGCCGGCGGTGGGCGACGCCGTGCAGGTGCAGATCCGCCACCGCGCGAAGGCGGTGGACGCCACGGTCGCGTCGGTCGATGAAGATGCGGTCACGCTCCGTTTCGCCACGCCGCAGCGCGCCGTCTCCCCCGGCCAGAGCGCGGTGATGTTCGCCGGCGACGTGGTGCTGGGCGGCGGCCGCATCGCCGGCGGCGATCCCGCCGCAGGCGAGTGACCCGCCGATCATCACGGGCCATGGCGGTGGCGCGAACGACGAGCCCGGCCCCCTGACCAGGGAGCCGGGCTCGTTCGCGTCATCGCCCCCGCGCTACTTCTGCACGTCGCAATCGAGCGGGACCGATTCCGAGTAGATGGACGTGGTGCCCCACCACTGCTGATACTTGAGATCGCAACCCATCTCACCCTCGCCGACGAGGGTGCCGTACGACCCGTCCGCGTAGAAATAGTAGTGCTGTGGCGCCGGAAGTCGGGCGACCGCCCTCACCGCCGCGGGCGCGGCAGCCGAAGCGGTGAGCAGGGCCACCAGTGCGGCAGCCATGCGGCGGCGCGAAACGTCGCGGATGCGATGCAGCATACGTCCCTCTCCTCCCCGTCAGGGTGAAAGCATCCCGCACCCCGGCCACCGGCGGAAGAGGCTTCCGCGCCTGGACGAGGGTCGGGTGGGACGGCTGCGCAGCCGGTATGGATCGTAACCGATCGCCACACTTCCCGTCAATACATATCCGGCGTTCGTCCGAACGTCACGCTCATCTTCCCACGTCCGCGTGTCCCCGGCGGCTGGACGCAGTAGATTCCCCGCGCGCGGCCCGGCATCCCACCCGTGCGGCCGCACCCACCCCGCATCGCCCACCCGATGAACGAGTCGAGACGCAACATCCTGCTGTACCTGCTGGGCGGCGCATCCGTCGTGATCATCACGGCAGGGCTGCGCGAATCGGCGGGATGGCTGAACCCCGTGCTGATGGCCGGCTTCCTGGCGCTCCTGCTGCAGCCGCTGGTGGTGCGCCTGCGCAAGCTGGGCGTGGCCGGCGGCGGCGCGGTGGCGCTGGTGGTGTTCGCGCTGGTGATCGCGGGGCTGCTGCTGGCGGGCTTCGTGGGCGTGTCCATGCGCCAGGTGGCCGGCGAGCTCCCCGGCTACAGCGAGCGGATGCAGGGGCTGATGCGCTCCATCACCGGGATGCTGTCGGCGCGCGGCATCGACGCCGGCCAGTACCTGGACAACGCGCTGCAGGGGCCGCAGCTGGGGCGCATGCTGCTGGGCGTGGTCGGCGCCATCGCCACCACCTTCGGCAACATGCTGCTCACCCTCTTCATCTTCGCCTTCATGCTGGGCGGGATGTGGGAGATGGAGCGCCGCGCCAGCAGGCGCGCGCGCGACCACAGCCCGCTGGCGGCGCGGTTCCTGGCGTTCTCGGACACGCTGCGCGGGTACATCGGCGTGCGCGCGGTGCTGGGGCTGGTGGCCGCGGTGCTGGACTACATCGTCCTGCTCGTCCTGGGCGTGGACCACGCGCTGCTCTGGGCGGTGCTGTCGTTCATCCTGAGCTTCGTGCCGAACATCGGGTTCACGCTTTCGCTGGTGCCGCCCACGCTGCTGGCCCTGCTGGAGGGCGGGTGGGTCCCCGCGCTGATCGTGTTCGCCGCGTACAACATCATCAACACGGTGATCGACAACGTGATCGGACCGCGCTTCGTGGGGAAGCAGATGCAGATCTCCGCGCTGCTCAGCTTCCTGTCGGTGATCTTCTGGGCCTGGGTGCTGGGCCCGACCGGCGCGATCCTGGCCGTGCCGCTGACGGTGCTCGTGCGTGACCTCACCTTCGGCCCCGCCGACCCGCCCGACATCGCCCCGCCCCAACCGGTGAAGTCGTCCACCGTTTCGGCGAGTGCCGGCACCGCGGGATAAAGCCGTACGCGGATTCCCGAGATGACGTCATCCCGAGATGACGTCATCCTGAGGCCGGCCACGCTGTAACGTACGCATGTGCAAGTGCTTGCAGGCCGAAGGATCCATAGCCTGATCCGCACGTGAGGCGTCGCTTCGCACGGATCGCGACCAAGGGAGTCATCTCACGGTCCACAGCGGACGTGCGAAACGGGCTATGGATCCTTCGGCCTGCCGTCCTCGGTGTACGCAGATTCGTCGGGGCCGGCCTCAGGATGACGTCTTTGTGCGCTTTTATGCAGAGGTGATTGCGATGCGAACGAAAGCCCGGAGCGCGTCCTGGCGCTCCGGGCTTTGCTGCATCGATGAAGTCCACGAAGGAGATGCGGATCAGGAGATGGAGATCAGTCCAGCTCTCGCGAGCTTCGCAGCATCTCCCTCAGCTGCTTTTCGTCGTACTCGACGACCTGCTCCTCGGCGGCGGCCTCGTTGCCGGGGCGCTCGACGTAGCGCGGCGGGCGGTTGGGGTCCGACAGGCAGTTGAACACGATCCGCGGCCGGACCGAGAAGCCGAATTTGCCGCTGGAGGCGAACGCCTCCCACGTCATCAGGCTCTCGTCGGTGAAGGTGTGGCTCATCGTCTTCCGCTCTCCGTCTCCGTCGTTCCGTACTCTCGTGCTTCCGTACTTTCGTACCGGTTCAGTGGCGCAGCCCCGCCGCCGAGGCGAAATCCTCGAACTGCTTGCGCTGCTCGTCGGTCAGCTCGTCGGGGACGGTGACCTCCACACGCACGTACTGGTCCCCGCGCCGGCCGCCCTTCTCCACCCCCTGCCCCTTGATGCGGAACTTGGTGCCGCTCTGCGTGCCGGGGGGGACGCGGAGCACCACGCCCTTGCCGTCCACCGTGCGCACCTTGATCTTCGACCCGAGCACCGCCTGGGCCACGTTGATCGGCACCGTCGACTGCAGGTCCAAGCCGTCGCGGGAGAAGAACTTGTCGGGCGTCACGCGCACGTTGATCAGCAGGTCGCCCGCCGGGCCGCCCGCCGCCCCCTTCTCGCCCTGCCCCGCGATGCGCACCTTGGAGCCGTTGTCGACGCCGGCGGGGATCTGCACGTTCACCGTCTTCTGCTCGCGGATCTGCCCCTGCCCGTGGCAGTTGGCGCACGGCTCCTGCGGAACCTTCCCGCGGCCGTAGCAGTTGGGGCACGGGCGGGTGACGCCGAATCCCCCCTGCCCGAAGGTGATCGTTCCCGAGCCCTTGCACTCCGGGCAGGTGATGATCGGCGTCCCCGGTTTGGCGCCGCTCCCGGCGCAGACGGGGCAGTCCTCCGTCACCGGGAGGGTGACGGTGAGGGTGCCGCCGCGCGCCGCGGTCTTGAAGGGGATCTCGACCTGGTACTCGATGTTCTCGCCGCGCTGCGGGCCCGCGGCGCGCCCGGCCGTGCCCGCGCCGGGGCCGGTGCCGCCGCGGCGCCGGCCGAAGTCGAAGATCGAGCCGAAGATGTCGCCCAGCCCGCCGAAGTCCAGGTCGTCGAAGGTGGCCCCCCCGGCGCCGGCGGGGCCGCCCGGCCGCGCGCCGCCGCCCGGGCGGAAGCCGCCCAGGCCGCCGAACGCGCCCAGCTTGCGCATCTGGTCGTACTGCTTGCGCTTGTCCTCGTCGCTCAGCACCGCGTAGGCCTCGGAGATCTCCTTGAACTTCTCCGCGGCCGCCGCGTTGTCGGGGTTCGCGTCGGGGTGGTACTGCTTGGCCAGCTTGCGGTACGCCTTCTTGATCTCGTCGGGCTTGGCGTTCTCGGGCACGCCCAGCACGCGGTAGAAGTCCTTCGTAGGGGTCGCCATTGGTCTCGGAACTTTATCTCTTGAGCGCGGCCGGAAGGCGCGGCCGCCGCCGAACGCCGGTCACCCGTGCTTGCGGACCACGACCTGCGCGGGGCGCACCAGCACGCCCTTGAAGCGGTAGCCCTTGCGGAACACCTGCCCCACCGTGTCGTCGTCGGCCTCGCTCTCGGCGGGCATGGTGGTCAGCGCCTCGTGCTGCGTGGGGTCGAACGGCTTGCCGGCCGCGTCGATCTCCTCCAGCCCGGCGGCCTCCAGCGCGCGCAGGAACTTCTTCTCCACCATCTCGGCGCCCTCGTGCAGCGCCGCGGCGGGCGTGGTCGCCGGGTCGAAGTCGGCGATGCGCTGCAGGTCGTCGAGCGGCTCCAGCAGCCGCTCGGCCAGCTGCGCCTGGGCGCGCACCCAGGCCTCGCTGCGCTCGCGCTCCACCCGCTTGCGGTAGTTCTCGAACTCGGCCGCGAGGCGCAGGTGGCGCTCGCGCACCGCCTGCAGCTCGGACGCGGGATCGGCCGCCGGGGTTTCAACCGGCTGCGGCGGCGCCTGCGCGCCGGCGTCCGCCGCCTGCGGCTCCGCCTCGGCCGGCGCGGGCTCCGCGTGGCCGTTCGCCTTCCCGTTGGGCCTGGCGCCCTGCTCGTCGGCCCGCGCGCCGTGGTGGTGCCGGTGATGGTGCTTGTGGTCCGCCATCGGAAAATCCGCCGTCAGAAGAAAATACGCGTGAGGCTCGACCGCGCCGGTGCGGCGCGGCGAACCGTCAGATTCCACATCCGCCGTCAAGGCAAACAGCGGTTTAGCAAGCCGAGTGCCCGGTTTGGATGCCGTTTCGGCAGGGTGCGGGAGTGCGAAGGTGCGAGAGTGCGAAAGTACGGCAGCACGCCTCCGCCAGATCCGCTTCGCGAGCACGAGTACGAAAGTACGAAGAGCACGGAAGTACGAAAGCCCGTCGCGGCGCGACGATGGCGCCGCGCGAGTCCGCGAAGGCGGACTTCGGGCCGTTGTTGCCGCGAATTCATTCGCCTTCCGGCCTCGGCCTCCCACCTTCCCGGCCTTCTCCACCCGGCGCCATTCCGCCCCCGATCCGCTCCTCCATCCACCCCAGCAGGTCCGCGATCGGCCGGGCGCGGTCCAGCTCGTTCAGCGACTCGTGGTGGAAGCCGGGGTAGCGCCGCACCGTCACGTCGCCGCGCAGGCTCTCCGCGAAGCGCAGCGTGGCCTCCTCGCGCACGATGGTGTCGGCGCCGGGGACGACGAAGAGGAGCGGGAGGGAGATGCGGTCCTTCTCCGCGAAGGCGTCGCGCATCGCCCCCACCATCTCGGTGTACAGCCGCGGCGAGATCTTGTCGTGGACGAGCGGGTCCTCGCGGTACGAGCGGGTGTACGCGGAGTCGCTGGACAGCTCGGCCGGGTCCACCTCGTTGGGGATGGGGATCCACGGCAGCGCCTTCGACAGGAAGCCCGAGAGCGCCGTCTTCCACCGCGCCGCCTGCTTGGCGATCCCCAGCAGCGGCGCGGAAAGGATCGCCCCGCAGAGCTCCGCGCGCGGCCGCGTCTCCAGCCAGCGGATGCCGATCAATCCCCCCAGCGAGTGCGCGAGGAGGAAGACGGGGACGTCCCGCGGCGCACGCTCCATCACCCCGGCGGCGAAGCGGTCGAAGTCGTCCACCAGCTTCCCGAAGCGCGCGGTGTGGCCGCGAATCCCCCTCGATCTACCATGCCCGCGGTGGTCGAGCGCGTGCACCTCGATGCCGCGCGGCGCCAGGTCGCGGGCCACCGCGGCGTAGCGCCCGGCGTGCTCGCCCAGGCCGTGGCTCAGCAGGAGCACGGCGCGCGGGCGTTCCACGGGCCAGGAAAGGGAATGGAGGCGAAGGCCGTCCGCGGCCCGGAATTCCGACGAGGCGTCGGGCGGCGGAAGGAGCCCGTCGCTCACGCGCGGGTCAGCGCGCCGCCTTGCGCTGCAGGTCCAGCGTGCGGAAGGAGTTGAGGTAGATGGCCAGCGACCACACCGTGAGCACCACCGCGATGGTGAGCGAGGCGATGGCGAACCAGCGGTGGAAGGGAACCCACACGCCGTTCCAGAAGGGGGTGTTCCACCCGTTCTCGCGCTGCGCCGACCAGAGCGCGTACCAGAAGATGATGGCCCCGGTGGCGATGTTCTGGAACACCGCCTTCAGCTTTCCCGCCGCCCCGGCGGGGATCACCACCCCGCGCCGTGCCGCGTACGAGCGGAACAGGGTGATGAACAGCTCGCGCCCGAAGATGATGGCCAGGATCCACCAGGGCAGCGTTCCCCCGAACCAGGGAAAGGGCGTCCGCGGCTCGCCGCCGTGGGAAAGGTAGTAGAAGGTGAAGAACGTCGCGGCGAGGAGAAGCTTGTCGGCCAGCGGGTCCACCAGCTTGCCGAAGTCGGTGATCAGGTTGCGGCTGCGCGCCAGCTTCCCGTCCACCAGGTCCGAGAAGGCGGCGATGAGGAAGACGATGAAGGCCGCGAGGCGGATGCCGAACCCGTCGGCCAGCAGCATCGGCGCCAGCAGCACCGCCAGCGCGATGCGGCCGAGGGTGATGGCGTTGGGCAGGTTCAGCCAGGGCATGCGCGCGGCCGCCTCCATCAGCTCAAGCTCTTGATCACGAGCTTGCTCACCGCCTTCAGCGTGTCGAACACCCCGATCCCGCGCACGGCCACCGCCTCGAAGTGCGGCACCCGGTTGGGGTTCAGCTGCGCCTCCAGCTCCTGCAGGCTCGACGTGTTGGGCAGGTCGCGCTTGTTGTACTGGATGACGAAGGGAATCTCGCGGAGGTCCAGCCCGTACTCGGACAGGTTCTCGTAGAGGTTGTGCATGCTCTCGATGTTGGCGTCGAGCCGCTCCACCTGGCTGTCGCCCACGAACACCACCCCGTCCACCCCCTTCAGGATGAGCTTGCGGCTGGCGTTGTAGTACACCTGCCCCGGCACGGTGTACAGGTGGAAGCGCGTCTTGAACCCGCGGATGGCACCGAGGTCGACCGGGAGGAAGTCGAAGAAGAGCGTGCGCTCGGTTTCCGTGGCCAGCGAGATCAGCTTGCCGCGGGTGTTGGGCGCCACCTTCTCGAAGATGTACTCCAGGTTCGTCGTCTTCCCGCAGAGACCCGGACCGTAGTACACGATCTTGCAGTTGATCTCGCGCGAGGCGTAGTTGATCATCGACATCGTTTACGCCCCCTCAGAGATCGCCGAACAGGCGGTCGATCTCGTCCTCCGCCTCGTCCACGAAGGCGGACTCCACGCGCGCGGTCTGCGGCGCGGAGGCGGAACGATCGAACATCTCGCGGAAGATCTCGGCGAGCTCGCGAACCACGCCTTTCACCTTGATCCGGATCATCCCCAGCGTCGTGCGGTTGTCGAAGAGCACCACCAGGATCACCCGGCGGGCCACGTCGGCCAGGTACATGCTCTCCTTCTCTCCCTGGTGGAAGAGCGAGGAGAACTCGTTCTCGCCGATCATGCTGGCCAGCTGGTCGTTGGCCGAGAAGTCGGCCGCGGCCAGCGAGGCGAAGGCGGTGGAGTCGAAGTCGGGCTTCTCGCCCGCGGTGGTCACCAGCTGCCCCGTGCGGTCCACCAGCAGGGCGCAGCGGGCGTTGGAGTCGTACAGGAACCCCTGCAATAGCCGGTCGATGCGCTGGAAGTCGCGTTCCTCGAAGCTCCAGCTGCTGGCGCCCGCCATCAGGCGACCTCGCTCTCGCGGGTGGCCAGCTCGCCCTCGAGCCTGAGCAGCACGCCCTGCGCGCGCTTGCGCAGCAGCGGGCGCGGCTCCCACGCCAGGAAGTCGCGCAGGAGCAGCACCGTGTCCACGCTGGCGGCCACGCTTCCCAGGTACTCCAGCGCGGCCAGGCGGCGGAGCGGGTGCGGGCTGAACAGGTCGCGCTTGCTGCGGCTGATCTGGTCGCGCACGAGCAGGACCCCGAGGGCGGCGAGCGCCCCCACGGCCAGCAGGGTGAACGCCGTGGTTCGCAGGATTCGCTTGTTTTCCATGTCCCCGGTGGGCGGCGGCCAACGTATGGAGCGTGAGGCGGGTGACAAACTAATAGGGAACAGGGGACAGGGAACAGGGGACAGGGCCAAACGGCCCGGGCGGGGAAGGCGATCGGTTATACAGGGCCACTTCACCCGGGCACGGACGCGGATACGGATGAGACGAAGGGCAGCGGACCGCGCGTCGCGATCCCCTGCCCTTCCGCTTTTCCCTGTACCCTATCCCCTGTCCCCTGCCGTTCACATCTCCCGGCGGTGCGTCAGCGCCTCCGCGATGGTGACGCCGTCCGCGTACTCCAGGTCGCCGCCCACGGGAAGGCCGCGGGCGATGCGGGTGACGCGGACGCCCAGCGGGCCGATGAGCTTGCGCAGGTACATGGCCGTGGCCTCGCCCTCCACGCTGGGGTTGGTGGCGAGCACCACCTCCTGCACCACGCCGCCGCCCACGCGCCGCACCAGCGGCTCCACGTTCAGCTCGCTGGGGCCCACGCCGTCCAGCGGGCTCAGGCGGCCGCCCAGCACGTGGTACATCCCCCGGTACTCGCCGGTGCGCTCGATGGCCATGATGTCGCTGGCCTCTTCCACCACGCACACGGTGGTGCCGTCGCGCCGCGTGCTGGTGCAGATGGCGCAGGGGGTGACCTCGGTCAGGTTGCCGCACACCTCGCACGGGCGTACGCGCTCGCGCACGGCCACGATGGCGCGCGCGAGGCGCTGGGCGTCGTCGGACGGGGCCTTGAGGAGGTGGAAGGCGAGCCGGAGCGCCGTCTTGCGCCCGATGCCCGGGAGGCGGGCCAGCTCGCCGGTCAGATCGTCGATCGCGGACAAGCGGCGCTCAGAACTCGGGAAGGCTGAACGGGAGGTTCAGGCCCCCCATGTGCTTGCGCATCTCGTCCTCGTACAGCTGGTTGGCGCGGTTCTGCGCCTCGCTGACGGCGGCCAGCACCAGGTCTTCCAGCATCTCCACGTCGCCCCCGTTGGCCACCGTGGGGTCGATCTTGAGCGAGCGGATCTTGCCGCGCCCGTCGGCGGTCACCGTGACCATGCCGCCGCCGCTGGAGCAGGTGACCGTGCGCTGGCCGAGCTCGGTCTGGAGCTGGGCCATGCGGGTCTGCACCTGCTGGCTCATCTGGAGAAGCTGCTGAATGTTCGGATTCATCGTCTCTGTCTGCGGCCGCCGCGGGGGGCGGCCGGTTGCGGTCCACGGATGCACCGGCGCCCGCGCGGCCCCTTGCTCGGCCGGCGCGGGAAACATCGGTCAGTCAACGAGTTCCAGGTCCCACGCTTGTACCGCCGCGCTCAGGACCGGTTCCCCTTCCATCAGCCGGCGCAGCTTGTCGTGCCGCGCGCTGGCCGCGGTGATGCGGTTCTGCCGCGGGTCGATCGCGGTCGCCTGCCCGGACGCCAGCTCCAGCGTGACGCGTCCGCCCAGCCGCTTCGCCAGCGCCTGCTCCAGCGCGGCCCTGGCGGCCGAGTGCGAGAGCCGCTCGATGGCCGGGTTCCCCGCGGGAAGCATCATCCGCACGCTGCGCCCCTCCGGCGAGAGCTGCGCGGCGCGGAGGACGAACCCCATCCCCGGCGGCAATCCATCTCCATCCTGCAGGATCCCCTGCCACGCGCGCCGCAGCCGGGCGCCGTCGATCGGCCCGTCATCCCCCCGCACTTCGGGCGCCGCGGCGGGAGCAGACGGCTCGGGCTCCGCCGGTGCCGGCGCGATCGACATCGCGGGGACGCTCGGCTCCGGGCGCGCGTGGGACGACGGCGCCTCGTGCGGGAGCTCGATGGGCGGAAGATTGTAGCCGTCGTACTCGTCGTAGCTCGGCGGCGGCACCGGAACCGGCTCGCGCGCGGAGACCGGCTGCGCCGGAGCGGCCGGAGCCGGCGTCGGCGCGGGCGCGCTCACCGCCGCCGGGGGCGCGGGAACGGCCGGCGTCTCCGCGACGGGCGCGGGTGCGGCGGGCTTCTCCGCGACAGGCGCGGGTGCGGGCTCGATGACAGGCGCAGACGTGACAGGCGTCGCCGGGGCGGACGCGACGGGCGTGGGCGCTTCCGCGCGGGGCTCGGGCGCGCGCTGCGGCTCCGGCGCGGGACGCGCGACGGGCGTGGACGCCTGCGCGGGCGCGGAGGGCGCGGCGGACGGCGTACGGTCGAAGCTGCGCGCGGGGGGCGCGGGCGAGGGACGCGGGCCGCCGTTGCCGCGCGATCCGCCATCCCCGCCGCCCGACGGACCGCCGGGCGAGCCGCCGCCGAGCGCCGCCAGCACGTCCTCGATGCTGACCGTGCTCTCCAGGTAGGCGAAGCGGAGAAGGAGGAGCTCGATCAGGATCCGCTGCTCGCCGCTCTTCCGGAACCGCCCGTCCGCGTCCAGCTCGGCCACCTGCGCCAGCATCCGCAGCAGGTCGCCGGGCGCGAAGTGGTTCGCCATCTCGGTGACGGCGCCGCGCAGGTGCGCGGGGACGCTCTCCGGGTCGCCGCCGCCCAGGCGCACGATCAGCAGCGCGCGGATGAAATCGGCCAGGCCGCGGTAGAACTCGGTGAGGTCGTATCCCTCGTCCAGCATCTTCCCAACGAAGCGGAAGACGTCGGCCTGCCGCTTGGTGGCGATGATCTCGAAGAGGTTGAGATAGACCTCCGTGCCGACGAGGCCCAGGATGCGCCGCACGTCGTCGGGCGTGGGCGTGCCCTCGGTGAACGAGAGCACCTGGTCCAGCAGGCTCAGCCCGTCGCGCATCCCCCCGTCGGCCTTCTGGGCGATGGGGAGAAGCACGTCGTCGCCCGCCTCGATCCCCTCGTGGCCCAGCACGGTGCGCAGGCGGCCGACCAGGTCCGGGGTGGAGATGCGGTGGAAGTCGAAGCGCTGGCAGCGCGAAAGGATGGGCGGCGCGGCCTGCTGGATCTTCTGCGGCTCGGTGGTCGCGAACACGAAGATCACGCGCGGGGGCGGCTCCTCCAGGATCTTGAGGAGCGCGTTCCACGCCTCGCGCGTAAGCATGTGCGCTTCGTCGATGATGTAGATCTTGAAGCGGTCTTCCTCGCTGGGCGCGTACATGGCCCGCTCGCGCAGGTCGCGCGCGTCGTCCACGCCGCGGTTGCTGGCGGCGTCGATCTCCACCACGTCCAGCGAGGTGCGCCCGGCCCAGATGCGCTCGCAGCTGTCGCACGTGCCGCACGGCTCGCCGTCGTCGCCGCGGTTGGGGCAGTTGAGCGCCATGGCCAGCACGCGGGCCAGCGTGGTCTTTCCCACCCCGCGCGGGCCGCAGAACAGGTACGCGTGGGCCACGCGGTTGCGCTGCACGGCCGAGCGCAGCGTGTTGCTGACGTGCTCCTGCGTGGCGACCTCGGAGAACGTCTTCGGGCGGTACGTGCGGGCCAGCGCGGTGCGAGACAACGGCTTACCTCGTGCGGGGGTGCTGCTGATGCATTTGGGTACGGAATATAGCCGCTGGGGGAAGAGGGTACAACGACAGGGGACAGGGGATGGCGATGATGATCCTTGATGCGAACGCTGGCAATCATTACCCCCACCAAACCGCACACTGACGTCATCCTGAGGCCGACCTCCGGGAATCTACCGCATTCACGGAAGATGGCAGGCCGAAGGATCTACAGGCGAGGTCGCACGTGCGCCGCCGGATTGCACGACCAATCCTCGATCGGGATCACCTGCCGCTGAGCACGAAAAGGGATGTGTCGGGCGATGCATCTCCCGTCCCGTCGTCAGGATTCGCCGCGTCCCGCGCCCCACGTGCGGCGGAGCGCGGCGATGCCGTAGGCGAGGCGCGACTTCACGGTGCCGAGGGGGATCTCCAGCGCCTCCGCGATCTCCGGCTGCGTGAGGCCGTGGAGATATCGCATCCGGAGCACCGACCGCGCGCCCGGCGGAAGCGCGTCGAGCCTGCGCGGCAGCTCGGCGACCAGTTCGGAATCTACGGCGGGCTCGTCAGCGGGCGGCGCGGGGAGATCGGCCCATTCGTCGAGCGGCTGCGTGCGCGACGCGCGCGAGCGCCGCGCCGCGCGCACCGCCTCGCGCGTGGCGATGCGGTACGCCCAGGCGCGCACCCAGCGATGGTCCCGCACCGTGCCCAGCCGCCGGCAGACGAGGAGCAGCGTCTCCTGCAGCACGTCCGCGGCATCGTCCGCGTCGCCGACGATGCCGCGGATGTGCTCGTGCAGCGGCGGCTCCAGCTCGCGGAGCAGGGCTTCGAGCGCCGTCCGGTCGCCCAGCTGCGCGCGTGCGGCGAGCTCGGCCAGCCGGAGCCCGCCGGCCGCGGATGGGCCGTTTCCCTCAGACAGGGCGCCTTCCCTCCAGCGCGGCCACTACCCGGGCGCCGACGCGCGACACGTGGGCGCCGAGCGCGACCAGCCCCAGCGCCACGATGGTGTAGCCGAGCACCGCGAACAGGAAGAGCAGCACCTGCGTCTCGTTCTTCCAGTCCACCTTCAGCAGGGCGATCACCATCAGCAGCCCCTCCACCGCCGCGGCGGCGAGGATGGCCAGGCGCACCATGCGCGCGTGCCGGTCCATCCGGTCCAGCACGCCCGCCACGATCCCGTCGCGATCCGTGTTCGTCATCTCCAGTCTCCGTTTGCGGTTGCGGGAAGCGGCGGACGGGTCAGCGGTGCCAGAGCACGGCCGTGATCGCCGCGGCTTCGACGATGGCGTAGACCCACACGGCGATCTCGGTCGCCGACATCCTGCGGCGCGGGCGCGGGGCGGGCATGTGGTCCTCCAGTGTCAGAGTTGCGATCGGAAGGAATCGCCTTCCACTGGATGAGAGGCAGGCCGTCCGCCATCCGTTCGGTCGGGCGCGAGAAAAACCGCCGCGGCGAAGCTCGCCACGGCGGTCGGCCCGGCCATGTCGTGCCGGATTCAGCGCCCGAGGCCGGACATCGCCGCCGCGGGGTAGCGCGTGCCGGCCACGGCGCCGGCGGGGACGGCGCGCTCGAGCAGCGCGAGGTCGTCGGGCGAGAGCGTGGCGTCCAGCGCGCCCAGCGCGTCGGCCAGGCGGTCGCGGCGCTTGGTGCCGATGAGCGGCACGATGTCGTCGCCGCGCGAGAGGACCCACGCGAAGGCGAGCTGCGCGGGCGTGAGGCCGGTCTGCCCGCCGATCTGCCGGAGCGCGTCGGCCAGGCGGATGTTCTGCTCCAGGTTCTCGCCCTGGAAGCGCGGCGAGTGCGCGCGGAAGTCGCCCGGCGCGAACGCCGCGCCCGGGGCCACGTCGCCCGTCAGCAGCCCGCGCGAAAGGACGCCATACGCCACCATGCCAATCCCCAGCTCGCGCAGCAGCGGAAGGATGCCCTGCTCGGGGTCGCGCGTGGCCAGCGAGTACTCCGTCTCCAGCGCGGTCACGGGGTGCGTGGCGTGCGCGCGGCGGATGCTGCCCACGCCGGCCTCGCTGAGGCCCAGGTGGCGCACGTAGCCAGCGTCGATCAGCTCCTTCACCGCGCCGACGGTGTCCTCGATGGGAACGTTGGGGTCGACGCGCGCGGGCTGGTACAGGTCGATGTAGTCGGTGCGGAGGCGGCGGAGCGAGTAGGTGACGTACGTCTTCACCGCCACCGGCCGCGCGTCGAAGCCCACGATCTGCCCGGGCGGCTGCAGCTGCGCGCCGAACTTCACCGAGACGAAGGCGCGGTCGCGCTTTCCCGCCAGCGCGCGCCCCACCAGCATCTCGTTGTGCCCGGCGCCGTAGAAGTCGCCCGTGTTCAGCAGCGTGACGCCCGCCTCCATCGCCGCGTGGATCGTGGCGATGCTCTCGTCCTCGTCCGCCGGCCCGTACACCCCCGACATCCCCATGCACCCGAGGCCCACGGCGGAAACCTCAACGCCACCGAGCTTGCGCGTCTGCATCTTCATCCCCCTCCCCACACGAGAAACCCCGCCGGCTCACCGGCCAGCGGAGTGAAGATAAGCCGGGCGCAAGAAGGCCGCCGGGACAAGATGAGCGGTGGCCAGCTCCCGAGTCACCGGCGACTGAAGTCGCAGCAACAACCACGGGAAGCCTCGCAAACCGCGCGAGGCTGTTCGGCCGGCTCAGGCGCGCTTCACGCCCCCGCCGTGACCGCGCCTACATCCGCCAGGCGTCCTCAACGTGCTCGATGCGGGGCTCGCCGCCGGTGGGGAGGAGCACGGCGATGGCGTCGTAGCGGTAGCTGTCGCCCTCGCGGCCGTGGCGGTCCACCCACATCTGGGCCACGAACTGGATCTCGCGGCGCTTCTTCGCGGTGATGGCCTCGAGCGGGTGGCCGTAGCCCAGCCCGGCGCGCGTCTTCACCTCCACGAACGCCACGACCTCGCCGCGGCGCGCGACGAGGTCGACCTCGCGGTGCCCCACGCGGAAGTTGCGCGCCAGCACCGTCCATCCGGCGCGCTCCAGGTGCTCCGCGGCCATGCGCTCGCCGCGGTCGCCCATCGGCTTGTTCTGCGAGACCAGCGTGCGCGGCGCGTCCATACGGAACCCCGGTTGAAAGGATTTCGTGTGCTTGGGCCTGTTCCGATGCAGTGCCTAACCGAATCGTGGCCCGGCTGCACCAAGTCAACCGGGCCACGCTCATGCTGCAAGTAGATCGTTCGCACGGATGCCCGTGGCCCGCCCCGATGGCGCGGCAGCAGTCCGCGAAGGCGGACTTTGGGCCGTTGTTGCCGCGATTTCAATCGCCCGGGGCACCCCCGCGGCGGCCCTGTCCCCTGTCCCCTAAACCACCGCGCGCACCGGCCGCCCGGTGAGCGACGGCTGCATCTCGCGGCCGATGGCCTCGGCGATGACCGCGATCTGCTGCATCAGCTCCTCGAACTGCTCGGGGTAGAGCGACTGCGCGCCGTCGCTCATGGCCCGCTCGGGGTCGGGGTGCACCTCGATCATCAGCCCGTCGGCGCCGGCGGCTACGGCCGCGCGCGCCATGGGGATCACCTTCGCCCGCAGCCCCGTGCCGTGGCTGGGGTCGGCGATGATGGGGAGGTGCGAGAGCGACTTCACCACCGGGATGGCCGTCAGGTCCAGCAGGTTGCGGGTGTGCGTGTCGAAGCCGCGTACGCCGCGCTCGCACAGGATCACCTGCCCGTTCCCCTCGGCCAGCACGTACTCGGCGCTGAGCAGCAGGTCCTTCACCGTGGCCGCCATCCCCCGCTTCAGCAGGATGGGCTTTCCCGTGCGGCCGGCGCGGCGCAGCAGCGAGAAGTTCTGCATGTTGCGCGCACCGATCTGGATGATGTCGGCGTACTCGGCCACCCGCGCCAGGCTTTCCTCGTCCAGTGCCTCGGTGACCACCGCCATCCCCGTCTCCTCGCGCGCCTTGGCCAGCAGCTTCAGCCCCGGCTCGCCCATCCCCTGGAAGGCGTAGGGGCTGGTCCGCGGCTTGAACGCGCCGCCGCGCAGGATGGTGGCGCCCGCCTCGCGCAGCGAGTGGGCGATGCCCACGATCTGCGCCTCGCTCTCCACCGAGCAGGGGCCGGCCATCACCACCACCTCGCCGCCGCCGATGCGCGTGCCGTTGGCCAGCTGCACGATGGTGGGCTCCTCGCGCCACTCGCGCGAGACCTGCTTGTACGGCTGCGAGACGTGGATGATCTCCAGCACGCCGGGGAGCGACTCCAGGCGGTCGGCGTTCACCTTTCCGTCGTTGCCGACCAGGCCGATCGCGGTGCGCTGCTTCCCGGGCATCGGGCGGGCCTCGTACCCCATTTCCTCGATCACGTCCACCACGCGCGTCACTTCCTCGGCGCTGGCGTCGTGCTTCATCACGATGAGCATCGGTGCACTTCGGTTGCGGAACGTTCCCGGCCGGAAATCCACCGAAATCTACCAAGCGCCGCCCCGTGCGTCCACCGTGCGGAGCGGGACGGGGGAGATTCGACGGGAGATGAAGATCGAGGAAGATGCGAGCGGGATTTCACCCTCCGCGCCGGTGAGATCCCTCTCCGCACGACCGGCGTCTCCCCCACACGATGATCCGGCGAGCGACGGACAGGATTCATCGCCCGATGGCGTATCGTTGTTCGGGAAATGGAGATCGGACCCGGAACGACGTCGAGGTGGCGTATGCGGACGGCAATCGCGTTGCTGATGGCGCTGCACGGGATCGCGCACCTGCCCGGGTTCCTGAACTCGTGGGAGCTGATGGCGATGGAGGAGATCCCCTACCACACCACCGTCCTCTCCGGGCGGCTGGACCTGGGGGATGCGGGGATCCGCGCGCTGGGCGTGCTCTGGCTCGCGTTCGCGGCGGTGTTCGTGGCCTGCGCGGGCGGAGCGCTGGCGCACGGCACGTGGTGGCTGCCGTGGGCGATGGGGGCCGCGCTCGGCTCGCTCGTCCTCAGCGCCGCCGAGTGGCCCGAAGCGCGCATCGGCGTCGGCGTGAACGCGGGGCTCATCGCCGCGCTGGTGATCGGCGCGAAGCTCGGATGGCTGTGAGCTGATCGGACACGTTGGACTCACGCAGAGACGCGGAGACGCGGAGGTGGCTGGGCTGCACCTCCGCGTCTCCGCGTCTTCGCGTGAGAGATCGATGCCGGTTTACGGGGTCGATGTCACCGCGGAGCGGCGCACGAACTCGACGCCGAAGATGCGCGGGGTCGACGCGGCGAAGCCGGTCACGCGCCCCGCGGCGTCGCGGCGGAAGACGACGAGGAGATAGCCGTCCGAGAACACGTCGGGGGCGGCCGGGCGCAGCTCGGCGGTATCGCGCGGCATCGCCGCGACGAGCCCGCTCCCACCCGGGCGGATGGCCCAGCGCGCGCCCAGCTCGGGCGAGGCGTAATCGCCCGCGAAGTCCGCTAGCGCGGGCCGCGGCGCGTTCGGGCCCGGGCGCTCGTAGACCACCGCGCGGCCGGCAGCCTCGGAGCGCTCCTCCATCTCCATTCCGCCGTCCGGACGGGGACGGAAGGCGAGCGTGATGGGCTCGCCGCGCACCGCGAAGCGCCCGCCGCCCAGCGGCGACAGCTCGTAGTACGTCACCACCATGCGCACCGCCAGGCGCCCGTCGCGCCAGGCCACGTTGTGGTACTGGTGGGTGGCGCGGCTCACGTAGAAGCCCAGGAACGGCGCCACCGCGGCCGAGTCCACGCGCGGCTCCGGGGCGGGCGCGTGCCCCGCGGCGGCCAGGGTGGGCGCCAGGAAGAGCTCGGCCACGCGCTCCGTGAGCCCGTCGGGCTCGGCCGTGCGCGTGTTGCAGGTGGTGAGCACCGACAGCCGCTGGCGCGGAAAGCGCCACCAGCTGGTGCGGAAGCCGTACTCCAGCCCGCCGTGGTACTCGCGCGCGAGGCCGCGGTACGGCTCGCGGTGCAGCCCGAACGAGTAGGTGCTGAGCGCGCCGCCGGCCATCCGCAGCGTGTCGTGCAGGATGGCCCGCACGCGCCGCCCGCCCACGCGCGCGTCGTAGAAGTTGCGGTCCCACCGGGCCAGGTCGGCGGGCGTGGTCAGCAGCCCGGCGTCGCCCTGGCTCTCCACCGGCGGGAGCATGGGCACCCACCGCCCCTCGCGCAGCGCGTACGCCACCCCCCGGCTCCCGGCCTGGCTGCTGTCGGCGGGAAGCAGGGTGTGCGTCATCCCCAGCGGCCGGAAGATGCGCTCGGCCATGAACCGGCCCAGCGGCTCCCCCGTCACGCGCTCGACCACGCGGCCCAGCAGCAGGAAGCCGGTGTTGCTGTACAGGTACTGCGTGCCGGGCACGAAGCTCAGTCCGTTCACGCGCTCCGCCAGCTCCACCCCCGGCCTGCCGTCGCCCGCGAGCGACGGCAGCTCGCTGTACTCGCGCACCCCGCCCACGTGGTGCAGCAGGTGGCGCAGGGTGACGCGGTGCGGGTAGCGCGGCAGCTCGGGGAGGTAGCGGTGCACGTCCGCGTCCAGCTCCAGCCGCCCCTCGGCCACCAGCAGCGCCACGGCGAAGGCGGTGAACTGCTTGGTGATGGACCCCGCGGCGAAGACGAACCCCGTGTCCAGCCGCGCCCCCGTCTCCACGTTCGCCAGCCCGTACGCGCGAGAGAAGACGACGTCGCCCGCGCGCATCGCGCTCACCACGCACCCCGGCGACCCCGGCGCCGCGAAGCGCGCGAACACCGAGTCCACCCGCGCCGCCGCCGGGATCGCCACCATCCCGTCCCCCGCCCGCTGCGCCGCCCCCGCGCCTGCGCCGCGGACCATCGTCAGCACCAGCGACGCGGCTCCGAGCGCGGCACGGCGGAGGCATATCGAGAACTGCGGCATCGGGAGATGTTCCTGCGGGCGTGCGACGATTCCCGCGCACGGCGGGATGGGCCCGCACCGCAAGCGCAATCCGCACGCCGATGTGCATCGCGTGAGACAAAGTGCAGCGGGGCGACGAAAACGAAGAAGTGCGCCGGATCAGCAGATCCAGCGCACTCCCGCACTTCCGCACTCCCGCACTTCGGTTTCCTACGCCGCCTTCGTATCCCCGCCGTACGCGTACGCGCCTTCCAGCTCCACGCCCACGATCGACGAAACGCCGGGCTCCTCCATCGTCACGCCGTAGATCCAGTCCGCGCTCTCCATCGTGCGCGGGTTGTGGGTGATGACGATGAACTGCGTCTGGCCCTTGAAGTCGTTCAGCAGCTGGATGAAGCGGCCCACGTTGGCCTCGTCCAGCGGTGCGTCGACCTCGTCGAAGAGGCAGAACGGGCTGGGCTTCACCAGGTAGATGGCGAAGAGCAGCGAGAGCGCCGTCAGCGTCCGCTCGCCGCCCGAGAGGAGGTGGATGCGCTGCGTCTTCTTCCCGCGCGGGGATGCGCTGATCTCGATGGGGCTCTCCAGCGGGTCGTCGGGGTCCGCCAGCCACACGTCGCACTCGCCGCCCTGGAAGAGCGACTGGAAGGTGCGGTGGAAGTTCTGGCGCACGGTATCGAAGGTGCCCATGAACACCTCGCGCGCCGTCTTGTTGATCTGCCGGATCGCCGACGCCAGGTCGTCGCGGGCCGACGTGAGGTCGTCGCGCTGCTCCAGCAGGAACTTCAGCCGCGTCTCCTCCTCCTCGTGCTCCTGCACCGCCAGCATGTTGATGGGCCCCAGCGCGTCCACCTGCTGCGCGATCTCGCGCACCTCCGTGCGCCACGCCTCCGCGTCCCCCTCCTCCACGGGGTTGGCGGCGGCGGACAGGACCTCCCACGGGCGCCCCCACTCCACCTCCAGCCGCTCGCGGGCGCGGATGGAGCGGCTCTCCAGGTCGGCGCGCTCCAGCTCCAGCCGGTGGCGCTCCTCGCTGGCCTCGCCCTCGCGGCGGCGGGCCACGCGGGCGCGCTCCTCGGCGGCGTTCACCTCCATCTCCAGCTCGCCCAGCCGCGCGTCGAAGCCGCCGACCTCGGCCGCGTAGCCGTCACGCTCGGCGAACAGCGCCTCCACGTCCTCCCCCGCGCGGTCGCGGATGCCGGAGAGGCCCTCCAGCGAGCGCCGCAGCTCCTCGGCCTCGGCGTTCAGCGTGGCCGAGCGGGCGCGCGCCGCGTCCGCGCCGTTTACGGCGTCGGCCAGGGCGCGCTCCACCTCGCGCAGCTCGCCCTCGGCGCGGGCGGCGGCCACGCGCAGCTCGCTCTCCTCGTCGCGCGCGGCCTCCCAGCGCGCGTCCAGCTCCGCCAGCCCGGCACCCTCGCGCGACGCGGCGGCCTGCGCATCGCCCGCCATGCCGTGCAGCTCGGCCAGGCGCGCGTCCAGCTCCGCCATCCGCGCCGCCGCCGACTCCGCCTCGCGCCGCGCGGAGGCGATCGTCGCCACCACCTGCTCGCGCTCGCGCTCCAGCCGGCCGCGGCGGTGCCCGTGCGCGGCGGTGTCGGCGTCCAGCTGGCGGAGCTCGGCCTCGAGCACGCGCCGCACCTCGTCGGCCTCGCGGGTGCGCTCCTCGGCCAGGGCGATCCGCTCGGCAAGCTGGTCGCGCTCCAGCACCAGCCGGTCGCGCGCCACCTCCGCGTCCTCCAGCTCGTTGCGCAGCCGGCCCAGCATCTCGCGCCGCGCCAGGATCCCCTCCCCCGCCGCCGGCTGCCCCAGGCGGATGACGCCGCGCGAATCGATGGTGTCGCCGAACGCGTCCACCCGCGCGCCGGGGGCGAAGGCGTCCAGCGGGTCCTCGCCGGGAAGGACGACGAGGCCCTCGAGGAAGACGTCCACCCAGCGCTGCCCCGCCCCGCTCCCCGCCACGCCGAGGCGATGCGAGGTACCGCCCAGCGCCTCGCGCACGCCGGGCGCGTCCAGCGGCAGCAGGAGCAGCGTTCCCCCGCCGCTCCACTCCTCGCGGAACCAGCGGCGGACGACGCGGGCGGAGGCCAGGTCCTTCACCACCAGCGCCTGCAGCAGCGACCCCAGGAAGCTCTCCACCGCCTGCGCCGTGGCCCCGTCGGCCGTCGAGGCGCGCACGAAGTCGGCGAGCGGGGCCAGCACGCCGGGAAAGCGCTCGCGCTCGGCCATGATCGCCGTCACCGCGGGGCTGAAGCCCTCGTAGCTGCTCTCCATGGCCTCGCGCGCGGCCACCTGGCTGGCCAGGCGCTGCACGCGGTCTTCCGCCGCGCGCAGCGTGTCGCGCAGCGGCGCCTCGCGCCCGCGCAGCGTCCGCGTCTCCTCGCGCGCCAGGTCCGCCGCGTCGGCCGCGGCGTCCAGCCGCTCGCGCAGCGACATTCCCTGCCCGCTCCACAGCTCCGTCTGCTGGCCCAGCACGGTGATCTCGGCGCCCAGCTGCGACTCCTGCTCGCCCAGCGAGCCCGCGCGCTCCAGCGCCTCGCCGCGCCGGCGCTCGGCCGCCGCGCGCTCGCCCTCGGCCGCGGCGATCTCGCGCGCGATCTCGCGCGAGCGCGACGCGGCGGCCTCGCTGGCCTGGCGGTGCGCGCTCAGCGTGGCGCGCAGGGCGTCGTTCTCCTCCACCCGCGTCTCCAGCCGCTCGCGCACGCCCTCCAGCCGCGCCAGCGCGTGGTCGCGCTCCCCCGCCAGCCGCTCCGCGTCGGCCGACAGCGTCTCCGCCCGGTCGCCCAGCTCCGCGCGCTCGCGCACCAGCTGCTGGATGCGCATCTCCGCGTTGGAGCGGCGCTCGTCGGCCAGCAGGATCTCGCGCTCGCGCGTGGACAGCCGCTGGCGCACGTCCTCCAGCTTCGCGGCCGAGTGCTGGCGGCGGCGGGTGAGCTCGGCCGCCTCGATCCGCCGCTCCTCCAGGATCGCCTCGGCGGTGGTCCGCTCGGTGCGCGCCTCGCCCTCCTCGCGCGCGAGCGCCTCGCGTCTCCGTCCCCCGCTCTCCAGCGCGGCCGCCAGCGACTGCAGCTCCGCGCGCGCGAAGGCGACCTCCAGGTCCAGGCGCCGCGTCTGCAGCTCCTGGTGGCGCTGGGCGCGGCGCTTCTGCCGGGCCAGCGCGCGCACCTTGCTCTCCACCTCGTTCACCAGGTCGTTCAGCCGCGCGAGGTCGACCTCCGCGCCCTCCAGCCTCCGCTGCGCGGCCTTGCGGCGATCCTTGTACTTGCCGATCCCCGCCGCCTCCTCGAACATCGCCCGCCGCTCGTCCGCGCGCTCGGACAGGATCGAGTCGATCATCCCGATCTCGATGATCGAGTAGGCGTTCGATCCCAGCCCGGTATCGCGCAGCAGGTCGTGGATGTCGCGGAGCCGGCAGGCCACGCGGTTCAGCGTGTACTCGCTGCCGCCCTCGCGGAACACCTTCCGCGCGATCTCCACCTCGGTCTGGGGGATGGGGATGGAGGAGTCGTCGTTGGAGAAGGAGAGCGAGACCTCGGCCAGGTTCAGCGGGCGGCGCTTCACCGTTCCCTGGAAGATGACCTCCTCCATCTTCCCGCCGCGCAGCGCCGACGCGCGCTGCTCGCCCAGCACCCACCGCACGGCGTCGGCGGTGTTGCTCTTCCCGCACCCGTTGGAGCCCACGATGGCGGTCACGCCGTCGCGGAACTCGATGAGGGTGCGGTCGGGAAAGCTCTTGAAGCCGTGGAGGCGGAGGGCGCGGAGCTTCACTGCTCTACATCAAGACGGGGAGATGTCGGGATGGGGACGATGGCGCCCGGGATCCGGGATGATACGGATGAGTCCGCGCCGGCGATGACGGATCGGGTCTGGGAGATTCGGGGCCGGGCATCCGGTTGGAAATCCCCGCCAAGTTACAGGGAGAGGGGAGATTGGGGAAGGTCAGCGGCCGCTCCGCCGGAGATCGAAAGGCGGCTGAAGCCGCGGCAACAACGACGGAAAGCCTCGCAAACGGCGCGAGGCTTCAACAGCACGGCGATGTCCCCTGGCCCCTGCCAGGGCGCCTACTTCGACGTGGCCGGCGCCCGGCCGACACGGCGCACCAGCCGCGCGGGAAGGCGCGAGGATTCCAGCGTCTTCTTCATCGGCGCCGCCTGAGCGGTGTCGGCGAAGGCGCCGGCGTACAGCGCCCACCGCTCGGTGCCGTCCGTCTGCGGCACGGCGGCGGGGTAGGCGTCGATAGCCCCCGCGCGAAGCGCCTCGGCCCGGCGCTCGGCGGCCTCCTTCGAGTCGAACTCGCCCAGGTCGAACGCCAGCGGACGCGGCTGGATGAGCGCGTCGGGGCCGCCCACGCTCTCGGGGTCGGCCAGCTTCTTCCGCACCAGCTCGTTGCGCAGCGCCACGGCCTGCGCGGTGTCGGCCAGCGACCCCGCGAACACGCGGTAGTAGACGACGCCGCCGATGTCCTCGGGAAAGACGTAGGCCTCGGTGCCGGGGATCGCGCTCTGCACCTGCCCGGCCAGCTTCCGCGCCGCGTCGTACGCCTGGTCGCCCTGGAACGCCTTCACCACCACCGCGTACGGCCGCGGCGTTCCCGCCGGCCTGACGGTGGGCCCCGCCTGCGCGCGCCGCGGGGGAACGCCCGGCGCCTCGCCCGCGGGTCGCTCGGCGCGCCCGGGAAGCCCCTTCAGCAGGCCGGGAAGGAAGACCATCGCCGCCCCGACCGCCAGCGCCATGAAGGCCAGCACGAGCAGGACCAGCACGAGCGGCGAGATGCGGCGCTTCTTGGGGATCGACTTCTTCTTGCGGCGCTTCCCCGGCGGCTCGTCGCCCACCGTGTCGTCCCACACCGGCTCGGGAACGGGGAGCGCGGCCGCCGACGCGTGCGGCGCCTCGTGCGCGGTGGGAAGCGGCTCGGGCCCACGCGGCGCCGTCTCGCGCGGCGGCCCCATCCACGGCTGGAACCCCGCGGGCTCGGGCTGCGGAAAGCGGTCCCCCGGCGCGGGCGGCACCACCGGCTGCGGCGGGGGCGACACGGGCTGCGGCGCGGAGCCGTACGGCGCGGGGCGGACCGATCCCTCGGCCACGCGGAACGGCTCGCGCGCCGGCGGCGTCAGCCACGCGCGGATGCGGAACGGCGCGGGAACCAGCGAGTCGAAGAGCTCGCCGTCTTCCCGGTCGCCCAGCAGGATCACGTCGCCCGCCCACTCCCCCAGCGCGGGAAGCCCCGGCGCGTCGAGCGGAACGAAGAGGAGGAGCGACGCCTGCGCCTCGCGGAAGCCGTCCACGATCTTGCCCCAGCGCGCGTGGCGGAAGATGGCGTCGGGCTCGGGGGTGTAGGTTCCCGCGGTGATCAGCAGGAAGCCGCGCCCCGGCACCGGCCGCGCGCTCCTCGCCAGCGACGCGCCGTAGAGGAACAGGTCCACCACGCCGTCGAGGTTGGGCACCCCCACGCGCTCGTGGAGCACCGGGTCCTCGATGGAAAGGTCGGCCAGCACGGTGCGCCGGCCGCCCGCGTTCCACCCCGTGGCCAGCGCGATGGCCGCGTCGGCCACCCACGCGCGGTCGGCGCGCGGGTCGAAGAGGATGAGCACGGGGCCCGGGCGGTCCGCGTCGAACGCGGCGGCGCCGGGAAGCCGCTCGAACGTCGGGTCGAAGAAGGTGGGCGGCGGCAGCCTGCGCCCGGAGTAGCCGGTGGCCGTCTGCGGATCGGTCATGGCCTATGGGGATCGGGACCGGGCGAGAGCGGACGGAAAGACTGCGCCAAGTTAAACGGCGGTGCGGAAGTACGAAAGTACGAAGGGAAGTGCGGAAGTGCGGAAGTGCGTGAGTGCGCTGGTTCGGCGCGGGATGGAGCGGGCGCGTCCGGGAACGCACGAACGCGCCGGGGCCGTCGTTACGGCGCCCGGCGCGTCGAGGGCTGCGGAGTCCCGTCCTTACGCGCCGACGGGCGGCGCGAGGACGTAGGTGGGCGCATCGCCCCACAGGCGCTCGAGCTGGTAGAACTCGCGCGCGGCGGGGTGGAAGACGTGCACCACGAAGTCGAAGTAGTCGATCAGCACCCAGCGCGCCTCGCGCTCGCCCTCCACGTTCAGCGGCCGGTTGCCGTCCTGCTTCAGCCCGTCGACCACGTTGCCGGCCAGCGCGCCCACGTGCGTGTCCGACGTGCCCGAGGCGATGACGAACCAGTCGGTGGCCGACGAGATGCCGCGCAGGTCCAGCAGGGTCACGTCCAGCGCCTTGCGGTCGAACAGCAGGTCCACCACGCGGGCCACGTCCTTCGGCAGGTCCTTCACGGACGAGGGCGGCACGGGGGTGATGCTCATCGCTTCTCCGGGTTGAGTTCTGGGTGCCACGCGCACCATCTGCGCGGGGGCAAGTTAAGGGCCGCGCAGGGGATCAGGGAAGTGCGGAAGTGCGGAAGTGCGTGAGTGCGTGAGTCGACTGCGCGGGCATCGATGTGCCCCACCCGCCACATCCATCCATCGGATCCGCCGCGGACGCCGGCCCGCGAAGTCCGCGCAGGCGCCGCGCAGGCGGACTGCGTGCCGTTGTAGCCGCGAGTTCACTCGCATCTTCCACACGCCAACCCGGCGCCGATCCCTTCCCCGCGCCGAACCAGCGCACTTCCGCACTTCCGCACTTCCGCACTTCCGCACTCACGCACTTGCGTCGAACGACGAAGGCGGCCCCGTTCACCGGAGCCGCCCTCGCGACGAAATCAGAGCGAAGCGACGAAAGACGGTCAGTCTTCCGCGATCACCCAGACCTTGACCTCCGGACGCACCTGCGGATGCAGGCGCACCGGCACGCTGGTCACGCCCAGCGTCTTGATCGGCTCGTCGAGCTCGATCTGGCGGCGGTCGATGGTGATTCCCTGCTCGGCCAGCTTCTCGGCGATGTCCGCCGAGGTAATGGAGCCGAACAGCTTCCCTTCCTGCCCCGCGCGGGCATTGAAGGTCAGCGACACGCCTTCGATGCTGGCCGCGCGCTTCTGCGCGTCCTGCATCGTCTCGGCTTCCTTGGCCGCCGTGCGCGCGCGCTCCGCCTCCAGGCGGCGCTTGTTCGCGTCGGTGGCCTCGTAGGCCAGGCCCTGCGGGATGAGATAGTTGCGGCCGTAGCCCGGCTTCACGTCGACGATCTCGCCGGCGTCGCCCAGGGTCTCGATCCGCTGGCGAAGGATGACCTGCATCTGGGTATCCTCCTTACGACTCGAAGCCGGCGATGTACGGCAGCAGCGCCAGGTACCGCGCGCGCTTGACGGCCGTACCCACCTGCCTCTGGTGCCGGGCGCACATCCCGCTGATGCGCCGCGGAAGGATCTTGCCGCGCTCCGTCACGAAGCGCTGCAGCGTCCGCTCGTCCTTGTAGTCGATGGTGCGCGCCCCGAGCTCGCAGATCGGGCACGCCTTGCGGCTGGTACGCATTACTCGTCCTCCCCTTCCTCGGACTCCTCGTCGCGCTTGGGCTCCGGCGGAACCGGGGTGGTGGCAAGGTCGCCCTCGTTGATCACCACCAGGTAGCGGAGCAGCTCCTCGTCGAGCTTCAGGATGCGCTCGAACTCGGGCAGCGCCTCGGCCGGGGCGGAAAAGTGCGACACCACGTAGTAGCCGCTGGTCTGGTCCTCGATGGGGTACGCCAGCTGGCGCCGGCCCCAGTGGTCGACGGCCGCGATGCTGCCGCCGCGGTCGCCGGTCAGCAGACCGTTGAACCGCTCGAGCTTCTGGTCCACCCCCCCCTCGTCGAGCGACGGGTGGAAGATGTACACGATCTCGTAGTCCCTCAAAGTCACCTTCCTCTGGACATGTGGCCCCGGCCCGGTGATGTGCGCGGAGCAGGAAAAAAAGTGCTGCCCCCCGGGTTTGGGGGGCAGCAGAGAAAGATATCACCCTTGCGGCGCCGGGACAACCGCCCGGGGCGGCCTATTTGCCCACCAGCCGCCACCGCGCGAGCGCCACCGTCAGCTCGCCGTACACGATGCACGCGCCCCCCGTGCACGCCGTGACCACCAGGGCGTTCCCCGCCCAGCGCGGCAGGTGCAGGGGGAAGATCAGGAGAAGCGAGATGGCGAGGAGGAAGGCTCCCCAGGCCAGGGTGAGCACCACCCGGCGGCGGATCTCACGCTCGGGGCTCGTCCAGGGCTGCGGCTGCATCGTTGTACACGGTGAGGGGTTCCTGCGTGGGGCCAACCGACCCCCGCGCCGCACGCAAGTTGTGAACCAGCAACGGTTCACGGTGCGACAAAATGCACGCGCGGCCTTGCGAAAGCAAATGGGGGTGGCGGCTGCGGGCGCGGCGGGCACGGTTCTGGAGTGTGCGCCGCTCGCCGCCCCGGCGGCCCACCCACACCACATCCGGAGCATTTCCGTTGACCGACGTCCCGACTTCCGCGCCCCGCCACGAGCAAGCCAACGCGCTGGTGCTGCAGCGCGTGCAGCCCGCGCTGCTGGGGCTGATGGACGGCTCGGTGAGCACCCTGGCGCCGCTCTTCGCCGCGGCCGAGCTCACCCACCGGCCGCTCTCCGCCTTCTATGTGGGGCTCGCCGCCTCCGTGGGCGCGGGGATCAGCATGGGCCTGGCCGAGGCGCTCTCGGACGACGGCGTGGTCAGCGGGCGCGGCAACCCGTGGAGCCGCGGCGCCATCACCGGGGTGGGAACGGTGCTGGGGGGAATGTTCCACACGCTCCCCTTCCTCATCCCCAACCTGCAGACGGCGCTGACGCTGGCGTACGTGGTGGTGGTGCTGGAGCTGATCGCCATCGCGTGGATCCGGCGCCGCTACATGCACAGCCCGCTGGGGCCCACCCTCATCCAGGTGGTCTTCGGCGGCGCGCTGGTCTTCGCCATCGGCATGCTGCTGGGGAGCGCCGGCGCGGGGTGATCCACCGGCATCGACCGACGCGGCGAGGGCGCCGGGGAGTGAAATCCCCGGCGCCCTCGTGCGCTTCCGTCGATCTCCGCGTCAGTGCAGCGCGTACAGCGCCAGGCGCCAGGCGCGGTGCGAGCGCGGCAGGTTGCCGGACTCGGCCAGCAGGTGGGCGGCGTCCAGGAACGCCACCACGTTGTCGGGCACCACCTCGTCGGGCGGGTCGCCGCGGACGGCGCTCAGCAGATCGCGCAGCCGGGCGGCCACGGCGTCGGTGTCCTCGTCCGCGTAGGCCTGTGCCAGCGAGCTGCGCTGGCGCGCCCACCACAGTTCGTCCGTGCGCATTGTCCGCGTGCCGAATCGGTTCCGATTGCCCGTCTGGACATTCGGTTGGACGCACCGGACCGCCGGATGGTTGGCCGGCGGCCCCGCGACAGTCTCCGGCCAATAGACACGCGGTCCCGCGCCGGCGTTACGGCGCGGAACCCACAGGATGTCTCACGTCGTACCCCCCCCGAACCCGGGTGGATTGCGGAGCCGGCGCGGCGGTGAAGAGCGGGGAGATGGAAGGATGTCGCGGCGGGGCGGACGAAGCGGGGTCAGGCGGCGGCCGGGCCGCCCTCCAGCGCGTCGCGGATGCGGCTGGCGAGCTCGACGTGCAGCAGCAGGACGCTGGGATCGCGGCGGCAGACGCGGTCGTAGCGGTTCACGGTGGGCTCGTCGCCCTCGTCCACCGCCACCAGCTCGCGCGCCTGCTCCACGAAGGCGCGGGCGCCGGCCTCGCTCACCGCGTCCTCGCCGGCGAGTGCCTCGTCGATCTCCACGATCAGCCCCGAGAACGGCCGCAGCCAGGCGAAGAACGGCTCCTCGATCAGCGCCTGCAGCAGCTGGGAGTTGGTCACGGGCCCGCGGCTGCGCTCCCACTCCACGCGCTCGGCGTCGATGAGCGCCTTGTGCAGGCGCATGAGCCCGCGGCGGACCTCGACCAGGCGCTGCCGCAGCGGTTCGGGGGTGGGGTTGCGTCGGAAGCGTGTGGCCATGGCGTCGATTCTCGTTCGTGGAAGCATCGATGGCTTCGGACACGAAAGAAGTGCGCCATGTTCCAGATCAGGGGACAGGGGACAGGGTACAGGGGATAGGGACGGCAGAAACGGCACCGCCGGGTTTTCGTGCGCGCGGGCGATGCGCTCGCGTTCACCGGCACCGCTGTCCCGGCCGCTCCGCGGGAGGCTGACGAGGAAGAGAAATCGACGCGGCAGCATCGCTTCTCCCTGTCCCCTGTCCCCTGTCCCCTGTCCCCTGTCCCCTGTCCCCTGTCCCCTGTCCCCTGTCCCCTGTCCCCTGTCCCCTATTCCTCCACCGGCAGCGTGAAGTAGAACCGGCTGCCGTCTCCGGGCGTGCTCTCGGCCCACAGGCGGCCGCCCTGCGCCTCGATGATGGCGCGGCTGAGGGGGAGCCCCATCCCCCGCGCGGCCACGCTTCCGCTCCACAGCGGGGTGAAGAGCTCGCCCAGCGCCTCGGCGGCGATCCCGCACCCGGTGTCGGCCACGCAGAAGCGCACCGCGTCTCCCTGCACCTCCGCGCGCAGCTCGATGGCGCCGCCCTCGGCCGTGTGGCGCACGGCGTTGCCCACCAGGTTGCTGAGCACCTGCAGCGTGCGCTCGCGGTCGCCCACCACGCGCGGCAGCTCGCCCTCGGTGCGCGTGGCGAAGCGCAGCTCCTTGCGCGCCACCAGCGGCTCCAGCAGGAGCGCGGCCTCGCGCAGCACCATGCACGGGCGGAAGGCGGCGCGCTCCACCGGCAGGCTTCCCGCCTCCAGCCGGGTGACGTCGGCCAGGTCCTGCACCAGGTGGCGGATCTGCTCGGCGGCCAGCACCACCGCCTCCAGCGGCTGCCGCGCGCCGCCGGCCGCGCCGTCGTCCAGCACGGCGGTGGCGTTCAGCAGGATGGTGGACAGCGGGTTGCGCACCTCGTGCGACACCATCGACACCACCTTCTGCCGCGCCGCCGCCTCGTTGCGCACGCTGCGGTACAGCCGCGCGTTGTCCAGGTACAGCGCCGCGCGCCGCGCCACGTCCTCGGCCAGCAGCACGTCGGGGCGGCGGTACGGGCGGGCGCCGTCGGTGCGCATCAGCGTGAGCACCCCCACCGTCCGCTCGCGCGCCACGAGGGGGACGAACATCACCGAGCGGATCCGCATCCCCCGCAGGATCTCGGCGTGCCGCTCGTCCACCGCCAGCCGGTCGGCGAACGACCCGTCCACCTCGGGAAGGAAGTCCGTCGCCCCGCTGCGCAGCACGCCGGCCACGCGGCTGTGGGGGTTGCCGGGCGGGGGATAGAGGCGCCGCGTCTCGGCGATCAGGCGGTGGATCTCGGGGTCGCGGTGCAGCGTGACCACGCGCCCGAACTCGCCGTCGTCGGTCAGCTCGTCGATGATGCACCCGTCGGCCAGCCGGGGCACCGCCAGCGCCGCCAGCCGCGACAGCGTCTCGGGGTAGTCCAGCGAGCCGCTGAGCGCCGCGCCCACCTCGGCCAGGAAGGCCGACCGCCGCTCCGCCGCCTGCGCGTTGCGCCGCGCCCGCCGCTCGCGCTTCAGGGCGATGCGGCGCTCGTGGGTGAGCGCGGCCAGCACCATCCCCGTCATCGACACCAGGGCGAGGTAGGCCTGCAGGAAAAGGAGCGACTGCGCGGGATAGGGCGAGGCTGGGTCGTCCACCAGCCGCGCCGCCGCCGCCACGGCCGAGAACGCCACCGCCGCGGTGACGAGGGATGCGCCGCGCTGGCCCGCGCGCATGGCCGCCCAGGTGATGAACGGGAACACCGCGTAGCTGAGCGGCACCTGCGCGACGGGGAACACCTCCTGGCTGCGGAAGGCCAGCAGCGTCACGCCCACGGCCCCCGCGGCGGCGCCGGCGACCTCCAGCATGCGCCCGCGGGGAAGCGGCCGCCGCGTTCCGGCCCACGCCAGCACCACCGGAGCGGCCACCAGCACGCCGGTGCCGTTCCCCGTCCACCACACCAGCGCGGTGCGCGCGCCCTGCACCCAGTCGATGGAGCCGCGCAGCATCAGCGTGGCCGCGCCGATCAGCGCGCTGGCCGCGGGCCCGGGAATGGCCCCCAGCGGCACGAAGCGCAGCACGTCGCGCACGCCGCTCAGCGACGGGCGCACGCGGAAGACGCGGCCCAGCAGCCACGCGCCGATCACCGCGTCCAGCAGGTTCCCCACCGCCATGATGATCGCCAGTTGCGGCGACGCCCCGCCCGCCACCGTGACCACCACCGCCGCCACGTACACTGCGGGCCAGTAGCGGATGCCCAGCAGGAGCAGCCCGGCCAGCGCCACGCCGGACGCCGGCCACACGGGGCTGGCGTTGGCCTGCACGAAGGCGAGCGAAAGCCCCACGCGGCCGGCCACGTAGCAGGCCAGCGCGAGGACGGCCGCACGCAGGTACGGCTGGGCTCGGGACGAAAGGGTAGCGGGCAACCGGGAACGGCGGGAAAACGGCGCGGAAAGGCAGGCGCGGAACGGACCTGCAAGGTACCCACGCCGCGCGGCAGGGGCAACGGCGGGGAACGGACAGAACCGAAGTGCGTGAGTGCGGAAGTGCGTGAGTGCGTTTGTCACTCGCGCACTTCGGCATTCGTCGCACCGAGACCGGCCCCGCCGGAGTCGGAAACCCTCTCCGCGCCGACTCCAGGCCCGCACTCACGCACTCACGCACTTCCGCACTTCCCCCTACACCGCATACGGATACGTCTCCGGCACCTCCTCGCCGCGATGCCAGATCTCCGACGGCTCCAGCGGCTCCACGGCGCGTGTGGTGTCGATGTGGATCACCGCATCGAACTGGTCCGCCAGGCGCGCGTGGAAGTAGTGGCTCACGCGCTCCGAGCGGGGGAGGTAAACGACGCCGATCGCGCGCTCCAGCCGCCGCTCGCGGAAGACTTCCGCATCTCCATTCCCCCGCAGCGGCAGGACGAAGCTGCCGCCGGCCCGGTGCAGCAGCGCCTCCCAGCTGCCGGGGAGCGCCGGGCGCACGCGCTTGCGCTCGCCGGGACGGTCCCAGTCCGACGCGGCGGTCACCGTTCCCGTGTACGTGCTGAAGCCGACGAGCACGGCCTCGTCGCCCCAGCGCTCGCGGGCGAGCTGGCCCACGTTCAGCTCGCCCTCGTCGCCCGGCTCGGTGGCGCGCGCGTCACCCAGGTGGGAGTTGTGCGCCCAGACCACCGCCTTCGCGCGGGCGCCACCGCGGCCGAAGTGCTCCAGCAGCGCCTCCAGCGTGTCGGCCATGTGCGTGTCGCGCACGTTCCACCCCTCGGCCGGCGGGCCGAACATGGTGCGGTAGTACGCCTCGGCGTTGGCCACCAGCCGGGCGTTCTGCTCGGCGTAGAAGAACTCGTCCTCGGGGATGTGCCCGTCGCGCCGCGCCAGGTCGGCGGCGCGGCGCTGCAGCTCGGTCAGCTGCTCCACCGCCTGGTCCCGGCAGCCGGGGGTGACGCCGATCTCGGCCGCGTAGCCGTACGCCTGGCTGTCGCCGCCGTAGCGCCCGAAGCAGGCGTAGCGCGCGCGGGCCCGGCGCGCGGCCTCGGGATCCACCTGGTCCAGGTAGCGGATCACCGCCTCGATCGACGCGAACATCGAGTACAGGTCCAGCCCGTAGAAGCCCGCCTTCGCGCGCCCGGCCGGCAGCGCCTCGTTCCACCCCCGCATCCACCCGAGCAGCTCCACTACCTCGCGGTTCCGCCACATCCAGGTGGGAAAGCGGGTGAAGCCGCCCAGCGCCGCATTCGCGTCCGCGTCGCCGCCCATCCCGCGCACCCAGCGGTTCACGCGGTACGCGTCCGGCCAGTCCGCCTCGGCCGCCATGATGGTGAAGCCCTTCTCCTCCACCAGCCGCCGCGTGATCCGCGCGCGCTCCTGGTAGAACTCGTGCGTGCCGTGGCTCGCCTCGCCCAGGCACACCACGCGCGCGCCGCCGATCATCTCCATCAGCCCGTCGTAGTCGCGCGCGCTCCCCGCAAGCGCCGCCGATCCGCGCCGCGCCGCCTCGATCACCCGGTCTCCATCGGCCATCCGTCACCCCCCGTTTCCGTTCCCCGCGACGGGCGGCAAGCGCCGCGCCGGAGCGGACTTCACGGCGTCGCACAGGGGTGGTCGCGGCTGATGAGCCTGGGGAGCGGGTATTCCGCCATCTCAGCATCCTCCCAGTGCACGCATCCCATCTCGTACGCCTGCGGGACCGAGCACCCGGCCGCGAGCGCCTGGTAAAAGCCGCGCGAGAACTTGATCGCCGACTCGTCGGGGAGCTCGCCCGCGGTGCCGATCACGTAGGGGACATGCTGCGCGATCGCGCACGCCTGCGGCTCCGAGTAGCAGGAGTTCAGCACCACGCATTCGACCTTGAACGGCAGCCTGCGGAACAGCCCCCGCAGCCGCTCCCCCGACATCGGCCGTGCGTAGCCACCCTCGTCTTCCAGGAACAGCCCCTCGTCCTCGTTGCCGTGGCCGCTGAAGTGGAGGATGCGGGGCGTCTGCTCCAGCAGCCCGCGCGTCAGGTCCGGCAGCCGCACGGAAAGCCAGAGATGAACCGCCCAGCGATCGCGGAGGCGGCCGAGCTGGATGGCTTCGCTGATCTCGCGCGCCTCCTGCCCCACCCTGAGCGCCACCAGGTCACGGGGATCCGCGCCAGCCACGAGGATGTTGTCCGGCGGCGGAGCGTCCGCGTCCCGGGCGCGATGTCCGCCGCCGATGATCACGTCCCGCCCGGCGACGGTGGTCTGGTTCCCGTTCCCGACGACGTGCACCTGCACCCCGGCCGAGGCGGGCGGAAACGCGCGCAGGATGTTCCCCGCCATCCAGTCGGCCGCCGCCGCGTCGCGGAGCGCTTCGGCGACGCGCGGGACGCTCCCCTCCGCGTCCGCCCGCGCGGCGTCCGACAGCGTGGCGCGCGTGTCCGCGTCCAGCGTCTTCTCCAGCCGGCTGCAGAGCAGCCGCTGCGGCGCGTCCATCTCCTCCCGCTGCCAATACGCGATCAGCGCCTTTGCGGCCGCATCCGCCGGGTCGATGCTCATCGAACACTCTTTCTTCAGAAGATTTCAAGCAGGAGGATGACGATGAAGATGATGAGGAGGGCGACGAGAAGCGCCCCGCCGAAGTACCACGCCAGGGCGATGCGGAGGATGCGGGCGACGTCGCGCGGGCGGCTGCCGACGCGCATCGCCTCCCACCGCGCGAGGACGTTGCTCAGCGCCAACGGGCGATGCGTCCGCTGCGCCAGCGCCTCGGGAAGGAGGCCGCGGACCACCGGCCGGAACGCCGGCGCACGCACCGTCGCCAGCCAGGGAACGAGCCCGCCGCCGTACCATCCCGGCGCCGATGGCGGCGCCGGAAGCGCCGCCGCGTCCCACGGCCGCGGTGCGGTGTCCGCGCGGCGCCGCTCGTCGCGGATGCGGGCGATCTCGTCCGCGATCGCCCCGTCCAGCGTCTCCGCGAACGCCACCGCCGCGCGCAGGGCGATGCGCTGCGCCGCGGGCGCAGACGCGTCCTGCATCCAGCGCAGCATCGCCCGCTCGACGGGCGTGGTCTCGCGCGAGCCCTCTGTCCACGCCGCGTACGTCCGCCCGCCGACCTCCACCTCCGCGTCGCCGCCCTTCATTCCCTCCCGCTCCGCCCGGTAGACGTCGGCCAGCGCCAGCGCGATCCGCTCCCGCTCGCGCCCGGTGAGATCGCCCGCCAGCGCCCGCACCATCGGCTCCACGTGGCCGAAGCGCGTCCGCACCTGCCGCGCCACCGCGTGCACGGCCGCGCTCCGCACCCGCGGATGCCGCTCCGTGGCCAGGATCTGCCTCAGCCGCGCGAACCCGTCCTCCGCGCGCACCGGGCTCCCCTCGCCGTACGGCAGCTCGCCGTACGTGTACGCCAGCACCATCAGCAGCGCCTCCCGCTCCCCCGCCCTGCCGGCGCCGGGCGTCCACCGCGAGACCTCGAGATGCCACTCGTCCAGCGTCGCCCCGACGTCGTCGGGAAGGGTGGGCGATGCCTGCGCCAGGCTCGCTCCGATCGCGAACGCGAGATCGGAGCGGCGCGCCAGCCCGCGGAGCGTGGGCCGCAGCTGCGCGACGTGCAGCCGCACCATCTTCGGCAGCGTGTACCGCGCGAAGCGCTCGCGCACGATCCGGTTGCGGTCGCCGGCCAGCTCCTTCATCAGCGTGACCAGGTCCGGCTTCAGCCCGCCCGGCGGGTCGTACTCCGACGCGAAACCCAGCGCCAGCGCCACGGTGGCGCGGATCTGCGCGTGCGCGCCGCCGCTCTTCCGCTCGTCGCGCCCGGCCAGCAGCGACTCCACGATCCCGCGGATGCGCGCATCCCGCTGCCAGCGCTTCAGCAGCGCGAAGAACCGCGCCTCCGCCTCGCCGCCCCGAAGCCGCCACCCCGCCACCGCCGCGGCGGCCACCCCCTGCACGTCTGCGTCGGCATCGCTGGCCAGCTCGAGCAGCGCGGGCTCCACCCCGGCGGGCGACAGGAGCCCCAGCTCGCCCAGCGCCCCGGTGACCGCGCGCCGCACCCGCAGCCGTTCCCCCGGCGAGCCGTACAGCTCCCGGTCGCCCCCGCGCCCTTCCGCCGAGTCGGCGGCCAGGCGGGTGAGCACGTCCAGCGCGCCCAGCATCTGCCGGCGGTGCCCGTCCCATCCGGCGCGCAGGATGAACGCGCGCTGATCGGGCCACCGCGGCTCCCATCGAATCCCCCCGTCCGCCGTCTCCACCCGCGCGAAGAAGTCCTCCAGGCGCGCCACGTCGGCGTAGTCGAACGAGCGCTGGCGCGGGTCGCGGCGCTCGCGGATGTCCGCGACCCACCGCTCCATCGCCGCGAAGAACTGGTCGTCCGGAAGCCCCTCGAAGAACGCCATGCCGAGCGCCAGCAGCCGTTCGTCGTCGGACCGCGGGGGCGTGTTGAACCACCTCCGGATGGGAACCGCGGGACTGGTGATGGCATCGGCCAGCGACTCGATCCCCTCGCGTTCCAGCCCCCCGCTCCGCGCCCGCTGCAGCAGCCGCCGGCCGAACTCCTCCACGTTCGGCGGCGTCCGCAGCCGCTCTGCGATCTCGCGCAGCGCCAGCCCGCACAGCGTCGAGTCTCCGGGCTCGTACGCCTCCTCGTAAGCGCCGTCGCCCAGCGCCCCGCGGATGTCGCCCAACTCGTGCAGAAGGACGGTGAGGAGCGTGTCGGAGTCGAAGAGCCGGTCGGGCGCGATCTCGTGCCAGAAGGCGTCCTGTCCAGGCGTCAGGTTCCACTCGCGGTGCCGGCGGTCGGTCGTGGCGATCACCCACTGGCGCGCCCGTGCGGCGTCGGAGCGCAGGCGCGGGAGATTCCAGTCCACCTGCTGCGGGAGGATGCCGGAGAGGAGCACCACCGCGCTCTCCTTGCGCCGCATCCCGCGCAGCAGCGCGTCCAGCCCGCCCTCCCCCGCCCACTCCAGCACCGGCACCTGCTCGCGCGACGCCAGATCCACCGCCACGTGGCGCGCCACCCGCGCCTTGTCTTCGTACGCGCCGGCCAGCACCAGCAGCCGCTGGTCGGCGAGCTGCCGCACCAGATCGCCCACGGCGCGCGGCGCCGCCTCGCCGCGGACCGCGTCCGCGTCCAGCCGGACGAACTCCTCGGCGGCCATCTGCACGTACAGGTCACGCCCGGCGACCTGCGTCACGTTCGCGCCACCCTCCACCCACACGTCCACGCCGGCCGCGTACTCGTCATCACTCGTCATCGCCAGCGCATGGAGCGGGAGAGGGAGATGGAAAGCGATTCATCGCCAACCGGTTCGCCAGTTGGAAGGACGCGAGCGGCGGTTTTCCATCTCCCTCCACGACCGAGCCCCCGCTCCGCGGAAGGCGGAACGGGGGCTCGGAACCAGTCAGCATGCGAATCGTCGACGCGCACTCCGCGCCACCGCGGGGACGGCTCGGCTACGCCCAGTCTCCCGTGACGGGGACCGTCGGGCCGCACGAGCAGGTCTCGATGGGCTCGCAGGTGCACGGGCCCTGGGTGGCCATGCAGTCGCTGTCCGCCGCGGCGATCGGAGCCACGAGCTGCGCGGCCGCATCCAGGTTGGCGCGCACGGTCCCGATCGCGCCGCCGCGGGCACCGGTCACGAACGACTGCACCTCCAGCGTCTCCAGCTTCAGCTGCAACTTGCGCACGGGCTCCTCCGGGAGAGGGGGATAAGAGAGGGATACGGATAATGTCGATATCTTCGCCCCCGAGCGGAAGCGCCACGCGGGCGATGCGGGCGCGGACAGCACCCGAACCGCCAATCTGGAGGTGTTCGATCCCGTCCGCGTGAGCGAGGAGATTCGTCCACGGAGCACTCATTCGGCCACCAGCGGCACACATCCGTGCAACCGGGCGTACAACGGCGAGTGTACCGAACAAACGCCGAATATCGCCCGATGACCTTCATCCCCCCGCAACTGCTCACCTCGGCCAAGTCTCCGCCCGCCGGCGAAGGCTGGCTGAACGAGGTGAAGTACGACGGCTATCGCCTCCTCGCCCGCATCGCGGTTGGGCGCGTGCGGCTGTACACGCGACAGGGGAACGACTGGACCGCGCGCCTGCCGGCCATCGCCGCGGCCGTGGCGGAGCTGGGGCTGGAGCGCGGCTACCTGGACGGCGAGCTCGTCGCCGTCGGCGCGGACGGCCTCCCCGACTTCGACCTCCTGCACCGCGCGATGCGCGGCGGCCGCCGTGCCCCGCCGCTCATCTACCACGTGTTCGACGTGCTGCAGCTCGGCGGCCGCGATCTCTTCGCGTCACCCCTGCGCACGCGCAAGGAGATCGCCGCCGGGCTGCTCGCGGGGCGCGGGGGCCCGATCCGCTACGTGGAGCACGTGGCGGACACCGGCGCCGAGCTCTGGGCCGAGGCGCGCGCGCTGGGCATCGAGGGGATCGTCTGCAAGCGCGCCGGCAGCGGCTACCGCCCCGGCGTGCGCGGGCGCGAGTGGCTGAAGGTGAAGTGCTTTCACCGCTACCGCCTCACCATCGCCGCGGTCCGCGCGGACGGCGTGGCCGTGGTCGATCGCGATGGCACCGCCGCCGGAACCGTCCCCGTCTACTCGCGCCGCGTCACCGCCACGCTCGCCCCCGGCGTGGAGGTCGAAGTCCAGGCGCTCGCCTGGCGCCCCGGCCGCAAGCTCCGCCACGCCCGCCTGCTCCTCGACTAGTGGTCAGCGGACGCACGAAGCCCCGCCTGCGAGTACCGCCGGCGGGGCTTGAGGGAGATGCGGATTCGTCGCTCGCGCGGATCAGGATGGAGGCGGTGGCGGCGCGAGGACCGGCGCCCGCGCCGACGGATCGTATCCGAACGGCCGCACCGCCCACTCCCATCGCTCGCGCGGCGCGGACGATCCCCACGCCGCGCCGATCGCGCCGCCGACCACCGCTCCGCCCCCGCCGAACAAAGCGATGCGGCCGCCGGCGCTCCCCTCGCCCGGGATCAGCAGCCCGGCGATCGCGCCCAAGCCGCCCCCGACGAACGCCAGGAGTCCCGCGCGGCTGGCCGCGCTCCCACCCGCCGTCCGCCCGCGCGAGATCTCGAGCAGCTGGATGCTGTGCAGCGGAAACGACTGCTCCGTCCCCGTCGCCTCGTCGCGCACCACCAGCTGCGCGGTGTCGAACCGCGTCACCTGGCCCGTCACCTTGTCCGGCCGGACCGGCGGCGCGGTCACCCGCACCCGCGCGTCCAGCAGCTGGCGCGTCTGCGCCCCAGCCACTGCCGGAAGCGACACCATCGCCAGCGCGAGCAGGAAAGCAGCGAGTATCCCACGCAGCACGTTCATCCCTCGTCCGATCGCGGGTTCCATGCGCCTGAGAAGGAGCGGACGCGGGGCGTGCAAGACACACGCCCTCCGGATGGCAGAAACGACGAAGCGCCCGTCGCGGATGACCGCGCGGGCGCTTCGTCTGGATGGGCCGGGGAGGACTCGACCCGGCTGCCTTGCCGCGTCCGCCGTCGTTCTGCGGGCTGCAGCGGTGGCTCAGCCGCAGGCGAGGGGGCAGCTGAGGATGCAGGAGCGGTCGTAGGTCGGCGGCACCTCCGCCATCCGGGCCTCGGCAGCGCAGGTGCCGAACGACTCCACGCGCAGGCTGTCCAGGTCCAGGCGAAGCGTCTTCATGGGAGGATCCTTTGAGTGAGAGTTCCGAAACGGCGAAGCGGAGCTCCCAGTTTACGCAACAACTTGCGTTTCGTCCATCCTCATGGCGGGCGCCGCAGTTCGACCTCGTGCTGGTGCTGGCGCACCAGACGGGCACCGGATCGGCCATGCGCCAGCTCCGCTGGTCAGACATCGACCTCGATGGCGGGACGGTTCACGGGTCGGCCGAGCTGGACAAGGTCGGGATGGAGCACACCACGCTTCTGACCGACGAGGCCGGCGCGGCGCTCTGGGCCGAACAGAGGCCCCGGCCGGGGATCGGGAACGCACTCGCTCCGCCGGCGGGTCCACCGGCGAATCCGGAAAAACACCTCTTGTGATGGATGCCAGACGTTCTCGCGCAGCGTTATGGAGGTGCTTCGGGGACGTGAGTCTGGGTCGGGAACAGCTCCGCGGGCGCGATCGACGGCGTGAGCGCCCACGGCGACGACGGCACGCTCATCGTCCCGCGCGCGACGAGATCGTCGATGCGGATCGAGCGCGAGGCGAGGCGTCCGAAGGCTTCGAACACCGCGGGAGGCACCGCGGCCGGCGACGTCCCTTCCCGCAGCCGACTGAGCATCAGGGAGAACAGGCCGCGGAGCTGTGCGTCGAGGTACGCGACGATCAGCAGCGGCACGCCTGCGATCACGACGGTCCAACCGGGCACGATGATGGTGAAGATCGCTCCGATGATGATGAGCGCGATCAGTCCTCCTCCCATCTTCACGCCGACGTCGAGCGCCCGGACGGTGGTCAGCCGCAGCGAGGTGACGTGGGCGAGGTCATCCAAATCGGCGGCGAGCACCAGCGTGAAATTCGCCCGCAGGTCGAGCAGCGCGCTCGGCGACGTGAACGCGCCGCTGATCAGAATCTCCTTCGTGCCGTCCGCCGTGCGCGCAATGCAGAGCGAGAGCTTGCCGGTGAGGCTGAAGATGCCGACCTGCAGCGTGACGCCGCTCCAGTCGCAGCACACGCCGCGGCCGTCGCTCACCGGCGTCGAGACGGTGGAGAAGGAGAAGACCGGGAGTTTCTCGATCAGGCAGCAGAGCAGATCGCGCAGAAACTCGTTGCTGATGTCGACCTGCACGTCGAGCGGACCGCTTGGGGTGAAGAACGGAAAGAGCGGATCGCCCACCGGCGCGCTGCGCGCGAACGCGATCTGCAGGTAGTGACCCGGAACCGAGCCGTCGTAGACGAGCTGCGCGTTCGCATGCGTCGGCAGCAGCGCGACCTCGCATGACGATCCCGCGGCCGCCGGCGGAAACACCACTTTGCCGGTGCGGCCGGCGAGCGCGAGGAAGCCGCTGCGCAGCGCTTCCCCGATCGCGGCGCGCACGCTCTCCGCGAGGCGGTTCGCAATCGCGGTGACGTCGATCACCGGCTGTGCGATCGAGAGCCCTCCCAGGAGCTGGCGCACGACGGCCTCGATGTCGCGCGTGAGCGTGCGCGCGAGCTCGGCCGCCGGGACGAGGTCGGGAGCAACGGTCCCGACGAGCGGCTCTCCTCCCTGCTGGATCATCACGCCGAAGCCGCTCGCCGCATCGACTTCGCTGCGCGCATCGAGCGCGAGAAAGACGTTCACCGATGCCGGCCGGCGTGCGGAGGTGAGCTCGATGGGGATCGGTACGACCGCGGGCAGCGGGATGCCGAGGTTGCCGGCATCGACCGGCATGGCGAGCGTGGCGACGGTGGCGGGCAGCGAGATCGACTCGGTGTGCATCGGCGACGTCACCGTGCCGGTGAGGTCACTCAAACCGATCGTCGCGGCGCCGGTCGGCAGCGAGATCGTGCCGGCCGTCGCGTCGGCGGGAATCGTCAGGGTGCTCTCCACCGGCATCGCCGTGAGCGTCGCGGTCGACGTCGGAATGCTCAGCCGCACGTCGCCGAGCGTCAGCCGCAGCGTTCCGGCCTGCACACTCGCGGTGACCAGCACCTCGCCGCGCGCCTCGACGAACGCCATCACCTGAAAGACGCCGCCCAGCGAGCTGCGCTCGACCGGCACGAAGCGCGTCACGCGCATCGACGCGTTCGTCATTCCCGGGATCGAGAGCGGCAGCCATCCCTGCAGATGCGCGACCGCCGGCTGCAACACGCGCCAGATACCGTCGAGAAGAGACCGCCCGCCGATGCTCACCGCCGAGTCGAATGCCATGGATCTCCCTTCCGGCAGGATAACAAGATCCTCAACGTCGAGAAGGCACGTTTCGACAAGATGCTTTCCTCTGAGGGGTCGGGGAAGTCTCTCCCTCGACACTCCCCAAAAGAGCAGTCCGAAATCACGAACAGGGGAGAGCCATGCCTGCTGGGGAACGCCGCCAGATCGATGTCGCCCTCGTCGTCGCGCTTGAGCGTGGATGGAGTTCCCCGACGCGTGCTCTCGCCCGAGGTGACGCTGCGCGACCTGCTCTCGCACCGCAAGGGGGCTGGAAGCGGCGAACTCCATGATGCACTTCACCGGCTACGGCCGCCCCGAATCCTGCGGCGCGTCCGCTGGATGCAACTGGGATGAATGGCGCCCGCGACCCAAGGTGGTCTGCTGCCGGGAGACTGATTCGCCAGACGGCAAAGGCCCCGCAACGTAAACCGTTGCGGGGCCTTGCTTTACTGATGGGCTTGGGAGGACTCGAACCTCCGACCTCACGCTTATCATACCGGATTCGGAGATCGATCGTGCAATCCGGAAGCGCACGTGCGACCTTGCCTATAGATCCTTCGGCCTGCAATCGCTCGTGCAGGGGCAACGACGGTGTGGTCGGCCTCAGGATGACGTCTCTCTCTGTGCGATTGTAATGCACAGATAATAGCCAGATCCGGTATCAGTCGGCGCGATCCCGTGTTCGCTTGTGACCACCACGCGAAAATGCGCGCAGCAGCAACGAATTTGTGACCCGCCGTAATCCTCCGTGCCAGCGCATCCGCCGGAAATCGTTCAAGAAATCGTCCAACGCGACATGAGCCGGTGGTTTCTCGACCACGGGCGGGCTGACGAGCGCGGACGCAGGAAGAAGCGGAGGACGAGGGTAACGGCGGGGCACCCACCCGGCCGGCCCCTCCCCCCAACTCGATTCACCTCACCCAGGACGGTGAACCGGCGATAGCCGAACGAGCCACCGCGCTTCGCTCCGGGGGACGCTGCAAATTCCCGATCGCGGACCACTCCTAGGCCGGCACCGGCGCCGGCTCGCCGGCGGGCGCATCGTCGGGCGCGGGCGCGGCGGCGGACGCGGCGGGCTTGACGACCGGCGGGATCGAGTCCGCGGTGCGGAAGTGCGGGAGAAGGGCGGCCCAGGCCGTCGCCGAGAGCACGAAAACGCCCACCGTGCCCAGCAGCAGCCCGAGGCCCCGCGTGGGCCCGGTGCCCATCACCGCGCCCAGGCTGCCGGCCAGCGGCCCGCCCGGCACCAGCAGCGGCTTGAACACCCGGTCCGCCAGCACCCCCGCCGTCAGGTACGCGATCGGCTCGGTCGACCACACCAGCACCTGGAGCACCGCGTAGGTGCGTCCCTGCACCTCCTGGGGGATGCGCGGCATCCACAGCGCCATCAGGCTGCCGTTCATCACCGGGATGCCCAGCGTGATCCCGAAGATGCCGGCGGCCACCAGCGGCACCCAGGGAAGCGCGCCCATCACCATCAGGCACACGCCCAGCAGCACGCCGTAGCCGAGGATGGCCGCCACCTTCCGCTTCGGCCCGCCCCAGAGCGTCATCGCCAGGCTCCCCGCCAGCATGCCGCCCCCCATCGCCGAGCCCACGATGCCCAGCGACCGCGCGCCCGCGAAGCCCAGCACCAGCGGCGCGTGCAGCACCCACACGTATCCCAGCCCCAGGTTCACCAGCGCGAAGAAGAGCAGGTGCGCCCGCAGCGCCGGCTGCGAGCCCACGTAGCGCCAGCCGTCCGCGGCGTCCTGGAGCACCCCCCGCTTCGCCCCTTCCGCCTCGGCGCGGCGCGGGACGGGCGGGAAGCGGACGGCGAAGAGGGTGGCCACCGCCACCCCGAAGGTGGCGAAGTCGATCAGCATCACCCGCCCCAGCCCGATGGTGGTCACCAGCACGCCGCCCAGCGCCGGGGCCGCGATCCCCGCCAGGCCGCGCGCGAAGTTCATCATCCCGCTGGCCCGCCCCAGGTGCTCCCGGGGGACGAGCTGCGCGGTGCTGGCCAGCCACGCCGGCCCCTGGAAGGCGCGGCAGGTGGAGGCGACGGAGACGGCCAGCAGGATGTGCCAGAGCTCCAGCTGCCCCGCGAAGAGCAGCACCGCCATGAACAGCGTGCTGAGCGCGGCGCCGGCGTCGGCCAGCACCATGGTGCGCCGGCGGTCCCAGCGGTCCGCCAGCGCGCCGGCCACCGGCGACACCAGGATGCCGGGAACCACCGTGCACAGCAGGATCATGGCGAACGGCGTCGCCGACCCGGTCTTCTGGTAGATCCACACGCCCACGCCGAAGTCGGTGAGCGCCGTGCCGATCAGCGACACCATCTGGCCGAACCACACGGCGGTGTAGGTGCGCATCCCGGGGGAGAGGAAGTGGGGGAGCTTCATCGGTCTCGCGGTGGTTGGGTTTCGGCCGGGGCGGACTGTCCGCCCCGGCACTGGTGCGGACGGCGGTCAGGCCGGCTGCGGCTCGGCGGCCGGCTCCGGCCCGGGCCCGGCGGCGGACGCGGCCTCGCCGCCCGGGTCCATGCCGCGGGCCACGAGCTGGGCCACCTCGGCCGCGGTGCGGATCTCCCAGATGGCGCGCAGCGGCACCTCCACGCCGAAGCGGTCGCGGATGCGCCCGGCCAGCTGCACGGCCAGCAGCGAGTCGCCGCCCAGGTGGAAGAAGTTGTGGTAGATGCCCAGCTTCTCCAGGCCGAACAGCTCCTGGAAGATCTCCACCACCCCCGCCTCGGTCTCGTTGCGCGGCGGCGTGTACTCGGGGGTGAAGTGGTGCGCGCCGTGCGGCACGAACTCGTGCGCGTCCAGCGTGCCGCTGTCGCGGCGGCCCAGCCAGTAGCGGCCGTGGTCCCACGGGTAGGTCGGCAGGCGCAGGCGCTGCCGGCGGATGCCTTCGTACACGCGCGGCCAGTCGGGCTCGATCCCCTCGTGCCACAGGGCGGCGGCGGTGGCCGACAGCGTCTCCTCCTCTCCCGCCTCGTCCTTCACGTGCGGCAGCGAGTGCAGCACCAGCATCCTCGGCTCGCGGGCGGGGTGCCGGCGGGCGAGCGTGGCCAGGCCGCGGCCGGGGCCCACCTCCAGCAGCACGCGGTCGGGCTCGTCCAGCAGCGTGCGCAGGTTGTCGTCCCAGCGCACGGCGCCGCGCAGGTGGTCCGCCCAGTAGCGCGGGCTGGTGGCCTGCGCGTCGCTGATCCACCCGCCCGTGAGGTTGCTGACGAAGGGGATCTCCGGCGCGCGCAGGGTGACCTCGCGCGCCACCGCCTCGAAGCGCGCGACGATCGGCTCCATCATCCGCGAATGGAAGGCGTGCGAGGTGTGCAGCCGCTGGTGGTGGACGCCGCGCGCCTCCAGCTCCGCCGCGAACGCCTCCACCGCCTCGCCCGTCCCGCCGACGACGGTGAGCGCCGGGCCGTTGACGGTGCAGAGGTCCAGCTCCGCGGGAAGGACCGCCCGCACCTCGCTCTCCGGGAGCGAGACGGAGAGCATGGCCCCCGCGGGCATCTCCTGCATCAGCGCGCCGCGCGCGGCCACCAGGCGCAGCGCGTCGTCCAGCGACATCACCCCCGCGAGGCAGGCGACCGCGTACTCGCCGATGCTGTGGCCCGCGAAGCCCTCCGGCTCCAGCCCCCAGTGCATCCACAGCCTGGCCAGCGCGTACTCCACCGCGAAGAGCGCGGGCTGGGCCAGCGCCGTCTGCCGCAGCCGCGCCGAGGCTTCCTCCTCCTCCCCGGCCGCGGGGTGGAGGATGCCGCGGAGGTCGAGCCCCAGGTGGGGGCGCAGCAGCTCGCAGCAGCGGTCCAGCTCCTCGCGGAAGACCGGCTCGTGCCGGTAGATCTCGCGCGTCATCCCCGCGAACTGCGCCCCCTGGCCGGGGAAGAGGAAGATGACCGGCGTCATGCGGCGCGGGTCCACGTCCGTCCGCACCCGCGCGGGATCGAGCGAGCGCAGCAGCCGCGACGCCTCGGCGGTGGTGCGGCAGAGGACGCTGCGGCGGTGCTTCTGCGCGCGGCGGCCCACCTGGAGCGTGTAGGCGACGTCCGCCAGGCCGGCGTCCGGGTGCTCCTCCAGCCAGCGCGCCAGGTTCTCCGTCGCGCGCTCCAGGGCGCCGCGGGTGCGGGCGGAGAGGACGAGCAGGCTCCAGGGGCGGCCCGGGGCGGAGGGCTCGCGGGGGGGCGCCTCCTGCAGCACCGCGTGCGCGTTGGTCCCGCCGATGCCGAAGGAGCTGACGCCCGCGCGCCGCGGTCCGCCGTCCCGCACCGTCCACTCCAGCAGCCGGTCCGCCACGAAGAAGGGGCTCCCCTCGATCCCCAGCCGCGGGTTCGGCCGGCGGAAGTGCAGGGTGGGCGGGATCTGCCCGTGCCGCAGCGCCTGCACGGTCTTGATGAAGCCGGTGATCCCCGCCGCGGCGTCCAGGTGCCCCACGCTGGTCTTCACCGCGCCGACGGCGCACCAGGGCCGGCCGTCTTCCGCCGCGCCGAACGCTTCCCTGAGCGCGGTGAACTCGATGGGGTCGCCCAGCGGGGTGCCGGTGCCGTGCGCCTCCACGTAGGTGATGGTGTCGGGGGTGACGCCCGCCACCGCCTGCGCCTCGGTGATGACCTCGGCCTGGCCGTTGACGCCGGGCGCCAGGAAGCTGGCCTTGAACTCGCCGTCGTTGTTCACGGCGGTGGCCAGGATCACCGCCAGGACGTTGTCGCCGTCCTCCAGGGCGCGGTCCAGCCGCTTGAGGACGACGACCCCGACGCCCTCGCCCTCCACCGTCCCTCGCGCGTCGGCGTCGAAGGCGCGGCAGTGGCCGTCGGGGGAGACAATGTGCCCCTCGTCGTAGAGATAGCCGCGGCGGCTGGGGACGCCGATGGAGACGCCGCCCGCCAGCGCCATGTCGCACTCGCCGTTCAGCAGCGCCTGCGTGGCCACGTGCACCGCCACCAGCGAGGTGCTGCACGCGCTCTGGATGTTCATGCTGGGCCCGCGCAGCCGCATGCGGTACGACACGTGGGTGGTCAGGAAGTCGTTCTCCGTGATCGTGCTCAGCTGCCAGCGGTTGACGCCCTCGAAGAGCGAGGGGTCGCGGACGTAGTGGTGCATGAAGTACGACGGCGCGGTGGCGCCCGCGTACACGCCCACGGAGCCCTCGTACTCCGCCGTGTCGTAGCCGGCGGACTCCATCGCCTCCCAGCACGCCTCCAGGAAGAAGCGGATCTGCGGCTCCATCAGCTCCGCGTCGCGCGCGCGGTAGTTGAAGAACGAGGCGTCGAAGCGGTCGGTGCCCTCCACGCAGCCGCGGGCGCGGACGTAGTTGGGGCGGGCGAGCACCTCCTCGCTCACCCCCTCCGCGCGCAGCTCGTCCACGGTGAAGTGGGTGATCCCCTCCACGCCGTCGCGCAGGTTGCGCCAGAAGGCGTCCACGTCGGACGAGCCGGGAAAGCGTCCCGCCATGCCGATGACGGCGACGGCGGTGGGCGGGAACTCCGGTGGATTCGGACTGCTCATCTGCACGACCAGGGAATGGGAACAGGGAATGGCCAGCGGGTTCAGCGGCGTCCGCGGTGCGTGCCCACGGAGGCGCGGCGCAGGCCGGCGCGGCCGGTGCCGCGCTGCTGCGCCACGGTGACGGCGGGGGCCGCGTCCGGGTTCTCCGTGACGAAGGCGGCCTGCGTGGCCACGGTGGTGTGGCGGAACAGGTCCACCAGCGTCACCTCGCGCGCGAAGCGTTCGCGGATGCGGGCGTGCAGCCGCGCCACCAGCAGCGAATGCCCGCCGAGCTCGAAGAAGTTGTCCTCCACCCCCACCCGCTCCACCCCCAGCACCTCCGCCCAGAACCCGGCGATGGTCTTCTGCGCGGGGGTCGTGGGGGGAACGTAGTCGCGCTCGGGGGCGCGCTCGGGCGCGGGGAGGGCCCGGCGGTCCACCTTGCCGCTGACGGTGAGCGGGAGCCGGTCCAGCGTCACGAAGGCGTCGGGGATCATGTAGTCCGGCAGGGTGGCGCCCAGGTGGGCGCGCAGCTCCGCGGCGGGCGGCGCGGCGGCGCCTTCCGCCGCCACGATGTAGGCGACCAGCCGCGCGTCGCGCGCCACCACCACCGCCTCGCGCAGGGCGGGACGGGCCAGCAGCGCCGTCTCGATCTCCCCCGGCTCGATGCGGAAGCCGCGCACCTTCACCTGATGGTCGGTCCGGCCCGCGTGCTCGATGGCGCCGTCCGGCCGCAGGCGCGCCCGGTCGCCGGTGCGGTACAGGCGCGCACCGGGCTCGGGCGAGAACGGGTCGGGGACGAACCGCTCCGCCGTCATCCCCGGCCGCCGCAGGTAGCCGCGCCCCACCTGCACCCCGCCGATGTACAGCTCGCCGGTGACGGCGGGCGGCACCGGCTGCAGGGCCCCGTCCAGCACGTGCAGCCGCGTGTTCGCCACCGCCCGGCCGATCGGCACGGGGCGCGAGGGGTCGTCGCCGCGGCAGGGCCAGCAGGAGACGTCGATGGCCGCCTCCGTGGGCCCGTACAGGTTGTGCAGCCCGGCGGACGCGGGAAGCCGGGCCAGGCACCGCTCGGCCAGCTCGCGCGAGAGCGCCTCGCCGCTGCTGAAGACGCGGCGCAGCGCCGCCAGCCGCTCCAGCCCGGGCTGCTCCAGGAACGCGGCCAGCATCGAGGGGACGAAGTGCACCCAGGTGACCGCCTGCGCCTCCATCACCTCTCGCAGGTACCCGGGGTCGCGGTGCCCCTCCGGCCGGGCCACCACCAGCCGCGCGCCCACGACCAGGGGGAGGAAGAACTCCTGCACGGAGACGTCGAAGGAGAACGGCGTCTTCTGCAGGAACACGTCGTCCGCCCCGATGCCGTACTCCCGCCGCATCCAGTGCAGCCGGTTGACCACCCCGCGGTGCGCGTTCATGGCGCCCTTGGGGCGGCCGGTGCTGCCGGAGGTGTAGATGATGTACATCAGTCCGTCGAGATCCGCCTCCCCGTCCAGGTTCTCCGGCGATTCACGGTCCAGCGGCTCGCGGTCGATCCACAGCACCGGCGCGTCGCCGTCCGCCGCGTGCGCCAGCTCCGCCGAGGAGACGACCAGCGACACGCCGGCGTCCTGGCGCAGGTACGCCAGCCGCCCGGGGGGATCGGCGGGGTCCAGCGGGACGTACGCGCCCCCGGCCTTGACAATGGCCAGCAGGGCGGCCACCAGCTCCGCGGAGCGGTGCAGGCACACCCCCACCCGCCGCTCCGGCCCCACGCCCAGCGCGCGCAGCCGCCGGGCGAGGCGGTTGGCGCGGGCGTTCAGCTCCGCGTACGAGAGCACGGTCCCGCCGGAGACGACGGCGACGGCGTCGGGCGTGCGGGCTACCTGCGCCTCGAACAGGCGGTGCGCGGGGAGCGCCGGCACCTCCAGCGGCGGGCCGGCGGCCTCCGCGACCAGGCGGGCCCGCTCGTCTTCCGACAGCAGCGGCAGGCGCGAGAGGCGCTTGTCTGGATCCGCCGCGGCGGCGTCCAGCAGGGTGAGCAGGTGGCCCGCCACCCGCTCCATCGTCGCCGCGTTCCAGAGGTCGGTGGGGTACCGGAGCACGGCGTCCAGCCCCCGCTCGTCCTCTTCCATGTACAGCGCCAGGTATCCCTCCCCCGCGCCCACCTCCGCGCCTGCGGGCTCCGCGCGCAGGCCGGGTAGCTCCGGGCCGGCGCCGGACGCGTTCTGCAGCGCGATCATCGCCTGGAAGACGGGGGGATGGCTCAGGCTGCGCTCCACCTTCAGCTCGTCCACCAGCTGGTCGAATGGCACCTCCTGGTGCGCGTACGCCTCCACCGTCGTCTGGCGGACGCGGCCCAGCAGCGCGCGGAAGGACGGGTCGCCGGAGAGATCCATCCGCAGCGCCAGCGTCTGCACGAAGAAGCCGATCAGCGGCTCCGTCTGCGGATGCGTGCGCCCGGCCACCGGCGTGCCGACCACCAGGTCGTCCTGGCCGCTCCAGCGGTGCAGCAGCGCGGCCCAGGCGGCGGCCACGGCCATGAAGGGCGTGGCCCCCTGCGCGCGGGCCAGCGCGGAGAGCCGCTCGTGCAGGGGACGCGGGATGCGGAAGCGGCGCGAGGCCGCGCCCGTTCCCAGCACCGGCGGGCGCGGGCGGTCGGTGGGCAGGTCCAGCAGCACCGGCGCGCCGGCCAGCCGGGCGCGCCAGTACTCCACCTGCCGGGCGTGCTCCTCCCCCGCCAGCCGCGCGCGCTGCCACGCCGCGTAGTCCGCGTACTGGATGGCGAGCGGCGGCAGCGGCGAGGGCTCGCCGCGGGTGAAGGCGCCGTACAGCGCCGCCAGCTCGCGGTAGAGCACCCCCGTGCTCCACCCGTCGCTGACGATGTGGTGCAGGGTGACCGCCAGCACGTGGTCGTTCGCCGCGACGCGCAGCAGCCGCGCGCGCACCCCGGGCTGCGCCGCCAGATCGAACGGGGCGCCGGCCTCCTTCTCCGCCCAGGCGCGCAGCGCCGCCTCGCGCTCGTCCGCGGCAAGGGACGGCAGGTCGTCGATGGACAGGACGCGCCCGGGGGGCGGCAGCACCTGCTGCACCGGCGCGGCGCCGCGGAGGACGAAGAGGGTGCGCAGCGCCTCGTGCCGCCGGACGATCTCCGCCAGCGCGCGCTCCAGCGCGGCGACGTCGAGCGGGCCGTGCAGCCGCAGGAGGAGCGGGATGTTGAACGCGGCGCTCCCGGGCTCCAGCTGGTGCAGGAACCAGAGCCGCTGCTGCGCGCCCGAGAGCAGCGCCGGCGCGCCGGGGTCG
>Ga0326721_10000045_pt1 | contig 102214 bp, 105 predicted proteins | sample SGPome_FD_203951 | JGI IMG/M metagenome (GOLD analysis project Ga0326721, IMG submission 203951) | Soil microbial communities from Southern Great Plains, Lamont, Oklahoma, United States - SGP_1_2016 | ecosystem: Engineered > Artificial ecosystem > Soil microcosm > Unclassified | place: USA... | reverse complement strand
TCTCCCAGGCACTCAACCACGAGCCATAGCGAGTGGTGCCTGGGAGTCCCCCACCGGCACGCCCCCTACGGCAAGAATTCTTCAAGCAGGTCCGCCGCCGGCCCTAGGAAGCTGTCGACGTCGCCCAGCAATCCTTCGGCGTCGTTGACGATTTCGATCAGCTGGTCGAGCGGAATTTGCTGCAGGGTCGCGCGCAGGGGCGTCGCCAGGATCGGGCTCAGGGCGCCGGCTTCTTCGGCGTCGTCGACGGCGCGCAGGAGGCCGGCGCGGATCGCTTTCGTCAATCTTTCGTCGTCGATCCCGTAGCGCTCGCGGAACCGCTCCCGCCCCTCCTCCGTCGCCAGCGCCCGCGCCAGTGCCTCGCGGGAGACGCCGAGCTCGCAGGCGGCGCCGTCGAGGGCCGAGTTGGTGAACTGGTTGGCAAGCTGGGCCAGGCTCTGGGGGTCGCTCCACTCGCGCGGCTGGCAGGGGTCCTGGACCTGCTCCGGCTCATACGTCGAACCCCCGGCGGCGAGGTAGGCGCCGACCAGCAGCACAGAGGCGAGGATCGAGCCGACGATCAGCAGGCGGCCGCCCAGGCGGCTCTCCCCGCTCACAGGTCGACCCTCCGCGCCAGCGCGATCGGGAACAGCGCGATCAGCCCCAGCAGCGCCGCCAGCAGGAACGAGGTGCTGAAGGCGTGGGTCGCCCCACGATCGAGCTGATCCTGCAGTTCGCTCTGCAACTGCGCGACTTCCGCCCGCTCGGCCGGGTCTTCGGGTAGGGGTTCGAAGGCGGGATCGATCACCGGCACTTTCCCCCGCTCCCCTTCCAGCTGCCCGCTGACTTTTTCGGCGACGTCGAGCTTCAGCAGCGGGTTGACGGTCGAGTCGAGGATCACCGCGGTGCCGGCGTCGATCGCGTCGCGGCGCTGCTGTTCGATGTCCGCGGTGAAGATCGGCGTCAGCGCCAGGAGGCCGATGACGACGCCGGCGTGCCGCGAGGAGATCGTCCAGCCGCCGTGGATCGCCTGCGGTGCCCGCCCCCCGAGCGCGGTCTCGGTCAGCGCCGAGAGCACCAGCGAGAGGCCTACCCCGACCAGCACCTGCGGCGGCAGCGTCAGCAGAATCGTCGCCTTCGGCAGGAAGGCCAGCCCGGCGAGACCGCCGGAAACGAGAATCGCGCCGGCGGCGGCACGGGAGCGGGCGTCGGGGACGAAGTCGGCCAGCTTGCCGCCGACGATCGCCGCCAGCGGCATCGCCGAGACGACCAGCGCCGCTTCGATCGGGCTCAAGCGCCAGCCTTCGATCAGCAGCAGGACCAGCAGGAAGAGGGCCGCCATGATCGCCGCCGAGACCATCGCCAGGGCCAGGTTCGCCCAGAGGTGGGGCCGGCCGGTGCGCCGCAGCTCCGGCTCGATGACCCCCGTAGCCGCCTCGTGCTTGGCGACGGCGAGGATCGGCACCGCCGCGGCGAGCGCCACCGGCACCTGCAGGAGGAAGATCGACTGCCAGGAGACGAGCTCGGTGAAGAAGCCGCCGACCGCGGGGCCGAGGGCGGCGCCGGTTGCCCCCGCCGCCGCCCAGATCGTCGCCGCCCGCCGCTCCGAGCCGACCGACGCCGGCAGCAGCTCCAGGGCCGCGGTGACCGCGAGGGCGCCGCCGAGCGCCTGCACGCAGCGGGCGACGATCAGCGTCGAGAGCTCCTCGGAGAGACCGCAGGCGAGCCCGGCGCCGGCGAAGATCGCCAGCCCCATCGAGGCCGCCCGCCCCGGCCCGACCCGTCGCGCCAGCAGGGCCGAGGGGACCGCCGCCAGCGCCATCACCAGGTTGAAGGAGACGAGAACCCAGGTGACCCCGGCGACGCTGGTGTCGAGTTCCCGGTAGATCTCGGGCAGGGCGAGGACGACGATCGAGGAGTCGGCGAGGACGATGCCGACCGCAAGCGCCAGGGCGGCGACGCGGGGTCGAGGTGCCGCGGCGTTAATAACCGAGCTCCATGGCGTACTCGCGACGGTACTCCTCTTTTTTCTCCAGCACCTCTTCCACGTAAGCACGGGTTTCGGGGAACTCGATGTCCTCGACGGTGAGGTCGGCCCCTCCCCACTTGTCGGCGTTACCGGGGCCGGCGTTGTAAGCGGCCAGCGCCGCCGCCTCGTCGCCGTCGTAGCGATCGAGGTGTTCCCGCAGGAGGAACGTCCCGTAGCGAATGTTGATTTCGGGATCGCCCAGATCATCCAGTTCGAAGGTCGTCGCCTCACTGTTCTTGGCGATCGTGTCGGCTGCCGCGGGGGTGATCTGCATCAGCCCCCGCGCCCCCGCACTCGAAGTCTGGTCCCTGAACTTCGACTCCGAGTAGATCACCGCCGCGATCAGCGCCGCGTCGACCTCCTTTTCCTCGGCCTGCTGGCGGATCACGTCCTCGTGGCGCAGCGGCAGGGTCAGCTCCTGCAGCGCCTCGTCGAAGGTCCCGCTGGCGACCAGCGCGCCGGCAAAGACCCCGACCAGAACCGCGACGGTGCCGAAGGCGGCGAGGCGACGGCGGCGCACTTTTCGCTTCATCGGCGCAGCCTTGCGAGCAGGGCGGACAGCGCCCGCTCCAGGTCCTCCACCGAGCCGTCGTTCTCGATCACGTGATCGGCCCGCTCCGCCTTCTCGGTCTGAGTCAGCTGGCGCGCCTCGCGCTCATCGACCAGCGCGTGCCCCCGCGCCGCGGCGCGCTCCCGGCGGACTTCATCGCTGGTGACGATGGAGACGGTCGCATCGAAGGCCTTGTCGCTGCCGACCTCGAACATCAGCGGTACCTCGACCACCGCGACCTCGGTCTCCGCCGGCAGGGACGTCAGCCATTCGGCGGTTCGCTGCTGCACCAGGGGGTGGATCTGCGACTCCAGCCAGGTCAGCTGCTCGGGGTCGGCGAAGACGACCTCGCCGATCTTCGCCCGGTTGACCTTGCCGTCGGCGACGACCTCGGGGCCCCAACGCTCCTGCAGCCTGCCCCGCAGCGGCTCGCCTTCGAGCAGTTCGTGGACAACGGCATCGCTGGAAAGCGTCGCCGCCCCAAGGCGCGCGAAAGCCTTCAACGCCTCGGACTTCCCGGCGGCGATGCCACCGGTGAGGCCGATCTTCAGCGGCGACGCCAAAGGGCGCCGCTCAGGCTTGCTCGGACTCGCCCGTCTGAGCGTCGTCGCCGGCGTCGCCGTCGGTCGACTCGCTGGCCGCACCGGGCGCGTCCTCCACCGACTCCTCGGGCGCCTCCTCAGTCGTCCCGTTCTCCTCGGCAACAGGAGCGGGCTCAGCGTCATCCGACGCCTCAACCTCGGCAGGCAGCTCACCAGGGGCCTCTTCGGACGGAGCCTCATCTGCCCCCTCCTCGGACGGCTGATCCTCAGACGCCTCTGGCGCGGGTGGCGACGATTCCGAGGACTCTCCCGGTAGGGAGAGCCCGGAATCGGAGACAGGACCCGCGCCCTCAGCGCCTTGTCCCTCAGTCTCCGCGGCCTGTCCTTCAGCTTGAGCAATCTGCTCGCCAAGCCCGGCCATAGCCATGTTCTGCCCCTCGACCCGCTTGATGCTGAGCGAGAGACGCCGCCGCTCTTCGTCGATCTCGAGGATCTTGACGTTCAGTTTCGAGCCCGGCTCGACGACTTCGCTCGGGTTCTCGACGTGGTGGTCGGCAAGCTCGGAGATGTGGACCAGACCCTCGACGCCGGGGAGGATTTCGACGAAGGCGCCGAAGGCGACGACCTTGGTCACGGTCCCCTCGAGCACGTCGCCGCCGCGGTGGGTGTTGATCACCCGCTGCCACGGGTCCTCCTGGGTCTGCTTCAGACCGAGGGAGATGCGCTGGCGGTCGCGGTCGATGTCGAGCACTTTGATCCGCACCGTGTCGCCGATCGAGACGACTTCGGAGGGATGGTTGACGTGGCTCCAGGAAAGCTCGGAAATGTGGATCAGCCCGTCGATGCCCTCGAGGTCGACGAAGGCGCCGAAGTCGACGATGTTGGAGATCTTGCCCTCGACGACCTGACCCGGCTCGAGGCGTCCGAGGATCTGCTCGCGGACCTCCTTGCGCTCCTCCTCCAGCACCGCGCGGCGCGAGAGGACGACGTTGTTGCGGCTGCGGTTGAGCTCGATCACCTTGCACTCGAGCGTCTGGCTCATGAACTCGTCGAGGTTGTGGACGCGACGGATGTCGACCAGCGAGGCGGGCAGGAAGCCGCGCACCCCGAGGTCGAGGATGAGGCCGCCCTTGACGACCTCGATGACGCTGCCTTCGACCGGTTCGCCCGAGTCGGCTGCAACCTCGATCTTGCGCCAGGCCTTCTCGAAGCGGGCGCGCTTCTTGGAGAGGATCAGGCGGCCCTCGGAGTCCTCCTTGGTGAGAACGAGGGCGTCGATCTCCTCTCCCAGCTCGACCTCTTCGTGCGGGTCGACCGACTTGCGGATCGAGAGCTCGTTCGAGGGAATGACCCCCTCGGCCTTGTAGCCGATGTCGACGAGGACCTCGTCTTTGTCGATCCGGACGACTTTGCCTTTGACGACGTCGCCCTCCTCGAAGGAGACCATCGTCGCCGCGTAATTCGGGACGATCTTGCCGTCGATCTGCAGCAGCAGGCCGTTTGAACCCTCTACAGGGGTGGCACTGGGCGCAGGGGTCAGGGTCTCGGTCGCGGACACGGGCGCGAATGATGGCAGAATCCGCCGCGATGCCGGTCCGAGCCACCAAGCGCGGTAGCGAACGCACGCCCCTGAGCGGCGAGCGCGACGTCCTCATCTGCGGCGCCAGCTTCGCCGGGCTGGCGATCGCGCGCGAGCTGGCCGGCTCCGGAGCCGACGTCCTGATCGTCGATCGCTACGAGATCGGCGAGCGCCAGACCTCCGCCTGCGGGATCCCGACCGAGTGGCTGGAGCGGCTCGGGTTGATGGAGGCCGAGTGCCAGCGCTTCGACACGCTGGTCATGCACACCCCCCACGGCACCTCCCGCTACCGGCTCCCCTGGACCTTCTCCACCTTCGACTACCGCGAGCTCTGCCAGCTGCTCTGGCGCGACTGCGACGCGACCTTCGAGACCGCCAAGGTCAACGGCCGGGCGGCGCCCGCCAACGGTGACGGCGAGATCGCGGTCGAGACCGATCGCGGCACGATCACCGCCCCGCTGGTCGTCGACGCACTCGGCTGGCGCCGGGTGCTGGCCAACGGCGATGGCTACCAGCCGCCCGACGCGCCGCTCTCGCGCGGCCTCGAGGTCCATCCCGGCGGCGAGTCCGAGGATCTGGCGATCTGGATCGACCGCAAATACGTCCCCGCCGGCTACGGCTGGTCGTTCCCGGCCCATGACGAGCTGCGGATCGGCGTCGGCTCCTTCGACCCCCGCTTCCACGTCAAGGACACCACCGTCGAGCTGACCCACGACCTCGGCAAGGAGCCGAACGAGTATCAAGGGAATTGGATCCCGCACGAACTGCGTCGCGCCACCGAGGGCGGTGTCTTCTTCGCCGGCGACTCGGCCGGCCACTGCCTGCCGCTCAGCGCCGAGGGGATCCGCACCGCGCTCTACTTCGGCATGGGCCTGGGACAGGAGCTGCGGGGCGTCGTCGAGGGTCGGCAGACGCGAGCGCAGGCGGAATCCAACTACGCCTCCTTCCACGACTCGCACGAGTGGAAGTTCAAGTGGATGCTGCGGGTGCAGAAGCTGGTGCCGCGGGTGCCGCCGCGGATCCTCGCGCCGCTGATCAGGCTGCTGGGCAACAAGCGCTTCGTCGACTGGTCGTTCACGCACTACCTGCGGATCGCGCCGCCGGAGTACGCCGGCTCGAGGTGGGCGACCCGCTCAGCGGACGACGAGGATCGTCCCGGCCAGCAGCAGGACGACGCCGAGGATGCGCTCGGGCGTGAGCGCGACCTCGTCCAGGCCGAACAGGCCTAGCCGGTCGATCACGACAGAGGCCGTCAGCTGGCCGAAGATCGTCGCCGCGGCGACGCCGCCGGCGCCGATCACCGAGACGGCGATGAGCGCGTTGAAGACGTAGACAGCGCCGAGCAGGCCCCCCAGCAGGTAGTACCAGCTGACGTCGAAGCTGCCGCTCAGCCCTCCCGCCTTGCCGCTGAGGACGACGATCGCCGCCAGCGCCGCGGTGCCGATCGAGAAGGAGACGAGCGCCGCCGGCAGGCTCCCGGTCGCCTTGCCGAGGCCGGCGTTGATCGGCGCCTGGAGAGCGATCAGGCCACCGGCGGCAGCGGTGATGAGAACCGCCAGGCCCCTATCCATGAAGGCCGCGGCGCGTGATCTTTACCGTTGACATGGGTTGTCTAACTATGACCCCGCCGCCAGCCGACAACTTCGCCGCCCGCATCTTCCTCGGCCCGGCCCTGCGCGCGCAGCCGGACCGGCGGCTGGTCGACCTCGTCCGCGACGGCTACGACGCCGCCTTCGAAGAGATCGTCCGCCGCTACCGGCGCCCGCTCGACCGCTTCGCCGCCGCGATCGTCGGCGGCCGCTCCGAGGACGTCACCCAGGACGCCTTCTCGAAGGCGCTGCTGGCGCTGCGGGGCTCCGAGGCGGAGATCGAGCTGCGCCCGTGGCTCTACCGGATCGTCCGCAACACGGCGCTGAATGACCTGCGCGACAACCCGGCGGTGACCGAGGAGCTCTCAGAGACGATCGCCGGCGCCCGCAGCGCCGGCGCCGAAGTCGAGGCCCGGGAGGAGCTGACCGACCTGATGGAGCGGCTGCGGGCCCTGCCGGAGCCACAGCGCGCGGCGCTCGTCATGCGCGAGCTGGAAGGGCTGAGCCACGAGGAGATCGCCGCCGCCCTCGGGGTCAGCGGCGGCGCCGCGCGGCAGGCGATCTACCGGGCGCGGGCGTCGCTGCGAAACGGGCTGGGCCTGCTGCTGCCGCTGCCGCTGATGCGGACGCTGGCCGAGCACGGCGGCGAGGCAGCCGCCGCGGGCGGAGCGGCTGCCGCGGGCGGCGGTGCGATCTTCGGTGGCCTCGGCGGCGGCACCGCCGCCAAGGTCGGGGTGGCCACGGTCCTGGTCGCCGGCGCCGCCGGCGCTGGGGTCGCGGTGGAGCAGCGAGGCGGCAACGACAATCGCGGGCCGGATGCCGCGCAGGCGGCCCCGGTGACGCCAGGGGCACAGCCGAGCACGATTTCGCGGGGCTCAGGGTCCTCGGGGAGTGACAGCGGGTCGTCAGACGACAGCTCGGCAGGAAGCTCCAGCGGGCCCGGCGGGGGCGACGACGGTCGGCGCGGAGAGTCGCGGGCGGATGCCCGCGAGGACCGCGGCGACGCTCGCGAAGACCGCGGCGACGACCGGGCCGACCAGCGCGAGGATCGCAGGGACGATCTCGAAGACCGCCGTGAGGACCAGGTCGACGATCGCGAAGACGCGGTCGACGACCGCAGCGGCTCCGGCTCGTCGGGGTCAGGAAGGTCGGGGTCGTCGGGCTCCGGGCCGTCGGGGAGCGACGACGACTTCGAGCCCGCCGACAGCTCCGGCTCGGGCAGCAGCAACTCCGGGTCCGGTTCCTCCGGCTCTGACGGCGACGTCGAGATCGAGCCCCCGGAGGAACCCGAGATCGACGAACCGGAGCTCGACGACGACAGCTCCGGGTCAGGCAGCGACGGGGACTGAGCCGCCTACTTGGTGTTGAGCCAGTCGGAGCCGACGCCGACGTCGACCTCAAGCGGCGGGTCCAGCGGGTAGGCCGCGACCATCTCCCTCCTGACCAGCTCCGCCGCCGCCTCCATCTCCCCCGGCGGGCCCTCGAAGAGGAGCTCGTCGTGGATCTGGAGGACGAGCCGGGTCTCCAGCCCGCTCTCCTGCAGCGCCCGCCGGCAGCTCACCATCGCCACCTTGATGACGTCGGCGGCGGTGCCCTGGATCACCGTGTTGACAGCGAGACGCTCGCCGAGCCGGCGGGTGTTCGGGTTGCCGGAGCGCAGCTCCGGGATCGGCCGGCGCCGTCCCATCAGCGTCGTCACGAAGCCCTCCTCCTGGGCCCGTTCGATCACCTCCTCGCGGAAGGCGCGGACGGCGGGGAAGCGCTCGAGGTAGCGGGAGACGAACTCCTCGCCCTCCTTGCGGGGGATATTGAGCCGGTCGGAGAGGCCGAACCCGGTCAGCCCGTAGACGATCCCGAAGTTGACCATCTTCGCCTTCGAGCGCTGGCCGACGTCGACCTCGTCGCGCTCGATTTCGAAGACCTCGGCGGCGGTCGCGGCGTGGACGTCTTCGCCTTTGTGGAAGACGTCCTTGAGGACCGCCTCGTCGGCGACGTGGGCGAGGACCCTGAGCTCGACCTGGCTGTAGTCGGCGGAGAGGAGCTGCATCCCCTCCTCCGCCACGAAGCAGGCGCGAACCGGGCGGCCGATCTCGGTCCGGATCGGGATGTTCTGGAGGTTCGGGTTGGTGCTGGAGAGGCGGCCGGTGGTGGTCGCCGTCTGGTTGAAGGTGGTGTGGACGCGCCCGGTCTCGGGGTCGATCAGCTCCGGCAACGAGTCCAAGTAGGTGTTCTTCAGCTTCGTAAGCTCGCGCCAGGACTCGATCTTCTCGACGATCGGGTGCTCGTCGCGGATCTGGGCGAGGACGCGGGCGTCGGTCGAGAACCCAGTTTTGCCGCGGCGCTTGCGGGTGAGGCCGAGCTTCTCGAAGAGGATGCGGCCGACCTGCTGGGGCGAGCCGATCGTGAACTCCTCGTCGGCGAGTTCGAAGATTTCGTTCTCCAGGGTGTCGATCCGCTCGCCGAAGCCGGCGCCGACCTCGGCCAAGCGCTCGGCGTCGAGCTTCAGCCCCTCCCGCTCCATCGCCGCCAGCACCGCGACCAGCGGCAGCTCCACATCGCGCAGCAGTTGCCCCAGGCCGAGCTCCTCGATCCGCGGCCCCTGTACGGCCGCGAGAGCGGCGACCAGGCGGGCTTCCTCGGCCGGCTCGAGCCCCGCCTCGACCTCCTCGCCGAGCGCCAGCTGGCCGTCGTCCTCCTCGGGCTTGGCGGCGGCGCCTTCGGCGAGCCCGATGCCGGCGTCGGCGGCGAGCTCGACCAGGTCGTAGGTGCGGCGCTGCGGCTCGATGAGGTAGGCGGCGACCATCGTGTCGTGGTCGAGGTTCGGCTCGACCCCCTCGCGAGCGGCGGCGGCGAGCAGGCCGTGGCGGCCGCCGCCGAGCGACTTCGCGTCGTGGGCGGCGAAGGGCTTCGAGCCGAGGGCGACGGCGAGCTCGTCGTGCGTGCTGGTCCCGGCGAGGACGCGGTCGGCTTCGGCCGCGGCCCAGCGGTCGCCGTCGATCGCCAGCGCCAGCGGCCCCTCCCCCAGGTCCTCGGGCTTGCCCTCCTCCGCCTCGACCTCGAGCTCGGTCTGGACCTTGCGCCCCGGCACCGCGTCGCCCTCGGGCAGCGCTTCTTCCAGCCGCTCCAGCACCGCTCGCAGCTCGAACTCGCGCATGAACTCGCGCAGGGCGCCGCGATCGGGCTCGCTCGACATCGCCTCGCCCAGGTCGACGCCGGTCTCGATGTCGTACTGCAGGGTGGCGAGCTGCTTCGAGAGCCGCGCGTCCTCGGCGTGCTCGGTGAGGTTCTCTTTGCGTTTTTTGCCCGAGACCTGGTCGACGTTCTCCAGCACCCCTTCCAGCGAGCCGAACTGCTGCAGCAGCTGGGTCGCGGTTTTCTCGCCGATCCCGGGGACTCCGGGGATGTTGTCGGAGGTGTCGCCGCGCAGCCCCATCAAGTCGGTGATCAGCTCCGGCGGCACCCCGTAGCGCTCCTCGACCGCCGCCCGGTCGTAGATCTTGGTCTCGGTGATCCCGCGCGAGGTGCTCATCACCCGCACCCCCTCGTCAACCAGCTGGTAGGCGTCGCGGTCGCCGGTGACGACCATCACCTCGATCCCCTGCTCGCGCGCTTGTTTTACGAGCGAGGCGATCACGTCGTCGGCCTCGTAGCCGTCGACCTTGACGTTGGTGTAGCCGAAGGCCTCGACCAGCGGCATCAGGTGCGGCCACTGCTCCCGCAGCAGGTCGGGGCGCGGTTTGCGCTGGGCCTTGTAGAGGTCGTAGGTCTTCTCGCGGCCGCTGTAGCCGGCGTCCCAGGCGACCACCACGCCCTGCGGGTGGTGCTCGTCGATGATTTTCACCAGCATCGAGGCGAGGCCGTAGATCGCGTTGGTCGGCCGGCCGTCGCTGGTCCCGATCGACTCGGGCAGGGCGAAGAAGGCGCGGTAGGCGAGGCTGTTGCCGTCGATCAGGAAGAGCTGGGGCGCGTCGGGCATCGACGCCCCACTCTATGCAGGCGCGAACCCGGTTATCGGCGCGGCGCGGTGAGGCGGCGAATCGCGGTGCGCGAGGTGCCCAACTCGGGGAAGAAACCGATCCGCGCCTTGAGCTTGAGCGGCCCGTCCTCGAGGCGCTCGAGGGCCCACTCGGGGAGGCGGCAGCGAACGATGAGGCGACCGGCCCCGATGCGCTCGGACTGGTCCGTGCAGAGGCCACGGCGCTTACCATCAATCCGGGTGAAGACGCGCTGGGTCGCTTTCGCCGAGCCGGTGACGTGAAGATTGGTGAGGACGACGGCGCCCTTCCGGCGCAGCTTGCCGATCTGGGCCATGGTGGCCGGCGGCGACTCAAGCGAGGGTATGACGGTTGGTTTTCCGGGCGGCGGCGACTGGAGGCACGGGTCGACCCCATCGGCGAGCACGCCCTCCGCGGTCAGGTAGTCCTCGAGCTCCTGCGGGCGTTCAGTCGCGAGGGCTTCGAAGTCTTCGACCGCCTCGGCGATTTTCTCCTCGGTGGCCTCGCGCTTGACCGGGTCTTCGCGGTCCTGGTAGGGGGCCAGCATCGTCGCCAGCTGCGCCGCCTGTGCGGGAAGGTCGAGACCGGGAGCCACGCAGTAGAGGTCGGTCAGGCCATCGAGGTAGAGCTGCTTGCAGGACGCGTCGGCCAGGCATTTGTTGAACATGACGCCGCCGGCGGGCTCGTCGAAGTCGATGTTGAACTCCCAGGTCTGGTCGGTGCCCCAGGGCATCATCTGGAAGACCCCCGCCGCGTCGCTGTGCAGGTAGTAGTTGTTGGGCCGGAACTCGCCGGCCTCGCCCGCGTATCCGTCCCAGTGGCTGACGTAGCGTTCGACCGCCCAGTGCGCGGTCATCTGCTCCAGGTCGGCGAACGGGGAGACGTTGTCGGACCAGTCGCCCTCCGGGTCGTTGACGGCGGCGATCAGTTTTTCGAGGTCGCTGATCTCCTCGTCGTCGCCCTCGTCGACCTCGAACGGGGGCGCGCCCGGGACGACGTCGGTTTTCGCTTTGTCGGCCTCGTAGAGGTGCTGAGTGGTGGCGAACCACTGCGGCAGCGAGATCTCGTCGAGGGTCTCGAGGTTGAGGAAGAGGCCGTAGTCGGCGCCGTTGAGGGTGACGAAGGCATAGCCGGTGCGCGAGGCGGGCAGGCCGAGGGTGCGGAAGATCTTGTAGGTGAGCGACTCGTGGACCATCGAGGGGTCCTGGATCATGCTGTTCAGGGTCAGCCGTTTGATCCCGAAGAAGAGCTGGTCGTCGACGAACTCGTCGAAGCGCACTTTGAAGCCCGACTTGCTCGTTTTGACCGGCCGCCCGGATCCGACTCCGCCCTTGAGGCGGATCCCGACGTCGTTCAGCAGCGGCCCTTTCGGCACGCCGTCGACCAGGAGCTCAAACGTCCCTTCCTGCTCTTCGGTCGGATCGAGTTCGAGCGCGTCGAGCTCTGCTTCGGAGAGGCCGCCGAGGCGGATCTCGACGACCGCGTCGGGGTCGTACATCCACTCGATTTCGTCGGCGCCAGCGATCGCCGGGATGGCGAGCAGGCTGGCCAGACAGGCAAGGGCAATCGCGATTCGGCTGATCATCGCCGCCGAGACTAGTCCAGGCCCTGCCTCCAGCGGGACCGGCTCCTCATCGATATTCGAACTTCTAAATTTGGCCGGTCTCGATCAGCTCGACCAGGGTTGCCACAACCTCGGGGTCGAACTGGGTGCCGGAGCAGGCGCGCAGCTCGGCGAGGGCCGCCTCGGTGCTCATCGCCTTGCGGTAGGAGCGGGTCGTCGTCATCGCGCTGAAGGCGTCGCAGCAGGTGACGATGCGGGCCTCGATCGGGATCTCCTCGCCGGCGAGGCCGTCGGGGTAACCGGAGCCGTCGAAGTCCTCGTGGGAGGCGCGGACGATCCTCCCCACCTCGGCGAGGACGCCGCCGATCCGCTTCAGCATCCGCTCGCCCTCGATCGTGTGCTGGCGCATCACCTCCCACTCGGCGTCGTCGAGCGGGCCTTCCTTGTTGATGATCTCGTTGGGGACGGCGATCTTGCCGACGTCGTGGAGGAGGGCGGCGAACTCGACGTTGCGGCGCTGGTCGAATCCCAGCCCGAGCCGGTCTGAGACCGCGAGCGAGAGTTCGACGACGCCGCGACTGTGGCTGCCGGTGTAGGCGTCGTCGGCCTCGACCACGTCGCCGAGAAGCATTGCCGTGCCCTGGTAGGCCTCGCTGAGGGTGAGGGCCTGTTCGATCCGGGTCTGCCGCTCACGCGAGAGGACGGCGAGGACGAGCGCCAGCGGGATCACCGCGAGGCAGACGGCCGACCCGATCTGCAGAGCCGCCACCGCCGCCAGCAGACCGATCGGCGCCAGGGCGGCGTCGAGCGCGTAGACGGGGGCGATCATCCGCAGCACGGCGGCGGGCGGGGTGCGGTCGATCAACCGAGCGCGCGTCGCGGTGGCGGCGAAGTCGAAACCGAACTGGGCGACGAGAGCGAGCAGGTAGACGGGCCAGTGATCCCAGGAGAAGGCCTGGGCGCCGCAGGCGACGATCACCAGCGCCGGGCCGACCGCGTGCCAGCAGTCGCCAAAGACGTGGAAGGCGCGATGGACGCTGGTGCGGCCGCTGGCGTAGTCGATCAATCGCCCCAGCGCCCAGCTGAGGCTGACGACCAGCGGCACGACCGGCGTCGGCAGCAGGAAGAGCATCGGCACCAGCACCAGCTCGGTGGGCACGGTGTAGCCATCGGCGATGTCGAACTTGGCCTGGCAGGCAACTACGTAGGCAGCGACGAGGACGGCGAGGGGCGCCAGCTCGAGCGCCCGCGGGGAGTCCATAAACAGGGCCATTCCCAGAGCAGTTAGGAGGAAGCCTGCCCCGGCCGCCCACTCGACGGCGCGCTCGCGCCCTTCGGCCCTGCTCAGCTCGCGGCTGCGACCGCGGGCGAAGAGCTGCTCGGGGTTGGTTGCTGGATTCGCCGTTTGCATGGGAACAGGGGGTTCTCAAACCCGTTCGTGCCCCCTACATCGGCCGAAAGCGGCCTGTAAATGAGCGGGTTTCCCAAATTTCTCCCAGCTCTAGTGCGAAAAGTCGCTAGACAATCCGTCCAACTCGGTTTAGTCCCCCCACCGGTCGGCCGATCTTCGCCTCACATAAGTGCAGATGTGAGCTGAATAAGGGCAAACCTGTCGTGAGGCAGGGACGCAAAGCCAGAGGTCTCGTGCGTCAAGCGCGAGATGGCTCGGCCGCCAGCTTGGTTTTTTTCAAAACCAGGCTTTTTCGCCTGCGACCAGGAGGTTTACCCAACAAATGAAGTCGTTTCGAGAGCTCCTTGCGATTTTGACCGCGGCAGTCGCCGTGCTGGCGTGCACCGCCGCGACCGCATCGGCCTGCGACTACCGCGGCGCCGAGCAGGTCTTCAAGCCCTGGGGGGACAACCACTTCTACGTGCTGGCACCCGACGGTGGGTTCGAGGCCGGCGGAGCTGGATGGTCCCTCTCCGGAGGCGCGACGACCGTCGCCGGCAACGAGTCCTTCTACCTCAACGATCCGGCCGACCAGCGCTCCCTGAGCCTGCCGGCGGGGAGCTCGGCTGTCAGCCCGCCGATCTGCATGTCGCTCGACACGCCGATCTTCCGCCTGCTCGCCCGCAACACGGGTGATCCGAACGCCGGCCTGCGGGTCGAAGCCACCTACAAGCTCCTGGGGCTGGTCCGCACGAAGACGGTGAGCACCGTCAAGGCGGGACCGAACTGGGCCCCGGCGCAGGAAATGTCGACCGTCCTCACCCTCTCGACGGTCGTCGGCACCCTGATCCCGAGCGCGATCCAGATCAAGATCACGCCGGTGGGCAGCGGCGGCCAGTGGCAGGTCGATGACCTCTACATCGACCCCTTCGCGCGCCGCTAGCTAGCTGAAGGAACCTCCTTGGAAAGAGCCCGGGCGACGTCGGCAACGACGCGCCCGGGCTCTTCCTCCAGCTGCCGGTCGGTGAAGGTGCGACGCCAGCACCAAGCCCGCGGGTCCTGTCTCCGATACGCCGGAGGTCCTCGATCGTGCGCGCGACGGAGGTGACGGGGATGTTGTCGCGGCGGGTCGTCAGGAGCCGTCCTCCTCGCCTACCTCTAATTGGCAAGGAAGTAGGCGAGGAGGACGGCTCCACGAGCGCCGGGAGAGAAGAGCAGCGGTGGAGGTGTATGCCGCGACGAGCCGATCGGCCGGAGGTGGTCGGTACGGAGACGTGGATGGGACCGTCGAGCGGTTTGAGCAGCTTCCAAAGCACGGCCGCGAGCCGTGACTCAGCACCGCTCCTTCTCCACAAGGCAAGGACGGCGGCCATGAAGCGGCCGTCGAGACTATGCCAGCCACTTCAAGCTGCTGTCGAAGGACCACGCCGTGGTGCCGCGCAGCGATCGCAGCTACCTCGATATCGGGCATGTCGCTTTTTTGACCCACGTGGGCACATAAAGCGACACGCCCTGAATCTCTCCCCCTATTTCGCTTCAGCGGCAGCGAGGACGCCGCGAATGCGAGCAGCGAGGGTTTCGTCGAAGCCCACGACGAGACGTTAAGGCGGCCATCCAGGCGAGGAAGGCGCTGGCCCGCGCAGCGAATCTGATTCGATAGCCGCCGATGGCAGTCAGCGCTCAATACAGCGTCACGATCCGGGTCGAGCTCGACGCGCGGCAGGAGCCCCTTGGGCGCCTCACCGCAGCGATCGCCGAGGCCGGCGGGCAGCTGCAGGGGGTCGACCTCGTGCCCGGCGCCGGGCCGGAGGGCAAACGGGTCCGCGAGTTCACGATCGACGCCTCCGACCGCGAGCACTGGGAGAGGATCCTGCGGGCGATCGGCTCGACCCGCGGCGCCCGCGTCCTCGACTACGTCGACCGGACGATGCAGATGCACCGCGGCGGCAAGATCGAGCAGCTCAACAAGTACCCGCTGAAGACGCGCGACGACCTCTCGATGGCCTACACCCCGGGGGTCGCCCGCGTCTGCATGGACATCGCCGCCGACCGCAGCAAAGCCTTCGAGTACACGATCAAGAAGAACACGGTCGCGGTCGTCTCCGACGGCAGCGCCGTACTTGGCCTCGGCAACATCGGCCCGGAGGCGGCGATGCCGGTGATGGAGGGCAAGTGCATGCTCTTCAAGGAGTTCGCCGGGGTCGACGCCTTCCCGATCTGCCTCGACACCCAGGACGCCGACGAGATCGTCCGCGCGGTCGAGCTGATGGCCCCCACCTTCGGTGGCATCAACCTCGAGGACATCTCCGCCCCGCGCTGCTTCGAGATCGAGGAGCGGCTGAAGGAGAGCCTCGACATCCCCGTCTTCCACGACGACCAGCACGGGACCGCGATCGTGACGATGGCGGCGCTCTTCAACGCCTTGAAGATCACCGGCAAACCGATCGAGCAGCTGCGGGTGCTGGTGGTTGGCCTCGGCGCCGCGGGGGTAGCGGTGACGAAGATGATGCAGGAAGCAGGGGTCAGTCACATCATCGGGTGCGACCGCAAAGGCGCGCTCTCGACCGACCGCGAGGACTACCAGTCCGGCGAGATGAACGCGACCAAGCGCTGGTTCGCCGAGAGCTTCAACCCGGACAAGGTCAGCGGCACCCCCGACGACGCGATCGAGGGGACGGACCTCTTCATCGGCCTCTCCGGCCCCGGGATCATCCAGGCCGAGTCGCTGGCGAAGATGAACGACGACGCGATCGTCTTCGCGATGGCGAACCCGACCCCCGAGGTGATGCCCGAGGACGCCGCGCCCTACGTGCGGATCATGGCCACCGGCCGCTCGGACTACCCGAACCAGATCAACAACGTGCTCGCCTTCCCCGGCGTCTTCCGCGGCGCCCTCGACGCCGGCGCGGCGGCGATCACCGACGAGATGAAGCTGGCCGCCGCGAAAGGGATCGCGATGGCGGTCTCCGAGGCCGACCTCGCCGAGGACTACATCATCCCCAGCGTCTTCAACCGCGAAGTCGCCCCCAAGGTCGCCGAAGCCGTCGTTGACGAGGCGAAGCGCGACGGCATCGCCCGCATCGACGAGGAGACCGGGACCTTCGCCACGGTGGAGGCGAACTAACTAGTGAAGGTCCTCGTCACCGGCGCCAGCGGCCTGATCGGCCGGGCACTGTGTGACGCGCTGTTCGCCCGCGGCGACCACGTCGTCGGGCTCACCCGCGACCCCTCGCGCGCCCGCGCCGCCAACCCCCGGGTCACATGGCACAGGTGGGAGCCGACGCTGGAACGGCCCGATCCGGCCGCCTTCGAGGGAGTCGAGGGAGTGATCCACCTGCTCGGCGAGCGGATCGACCAGAAATGGACCGACGAGGCGAAGCAGAAGATCATGGAGAGCCGGCGCACCGGCACCCACAACCTGGTGGGGACGATCGAGGCGCTGGAGCAGCCGCCGAAAGTGCTGGTCAGCCAGTCGGCGGTCGGCTACTACGGCGACCGCGGCTCCGACGAAGTCGACGAGCGCGACGGTCCCGGCGGCGAGAGCTTCGACTCCGAGGTGGTGCAGGCCTGGGAGGCCGCCGCGCACGAGCTCGACAACACCGGCGTCCGCCTGGTGGTCGTCCGCACCGGCCAGGTGCTGACCCCGGAGGGCGGGATGCTCGGGGAGATGCTGACGCCGTTCAAGCTCGGCGTCGGCGGGCCGCTGGCCGGCGGCGACCAGTACCTCTCCTGGATCCACATCGACGACGAGATCGGGATCCTGCTCTGGGCCCTGGACGACGATGGAGTGAACGGCACCGTCAACGCCACCGCCCCTTACCCCGCCACCAACAAGGACTTCTCGAAGGCACTCGGCCGAGCGCTGAACCGGCCGGCGGTGATGCCGGTCCCCGGCCTCGTCCTCGACCTCAAATTCGGCAAAGAGTTCGGCCAGGTCCTGCGCGGCGGCCAGCGGGTGATCCCGAAGCGGACGCGGGAGCTGGGCTACGAGTTCAAGTACCCGCAGCTCGACGAAGCGCTGAGCGACGTTCTCTAGCGGGCGTCCCGCGCGAGCACGTCGGCGGGGCCCTCGATCCAGATGCGGACGTTGTCCCCCGGGTGCCAGGCCGGGAAGCCGAGGCGGCGGACTTTGACGATGCTGCCCGAGGGCAGCTCGAGCTCGACCAGCTGATCGTGGCCGAAGAAGCTGCGGGAGACGACGGTTGCCTTCTCGCTGCGGCGGTCGGGGGGCTCGATCGTGCCGATCGCCAGCGACTCCGGCCGCACCAGCACGTCGACCTCGCCGGTGAGGCCGTCGCGGTTGGGCAGCTGCCCCAGCTCGCACTCGATCGTGCCGTTGCTCGCCCGCCCCGGCAGGACCTCGATCTCGCCGAGGAAGCCGGCGACCCAGCGGGTCGAGGGGCGCGAGTAGACGTCCTCCGGGGTCCCGACCTGCTCGACCCGGCCCTCGTTGACGACGGCGACGACGTCGGCGACGCTCAGCGCCTCCTCCTGGTCGTGGGTGACGAAGACCGAGGTCAGCTGCTGCTCGGCGAGGATCTCGCGGACCTCTTCGCGGACCCGCGCCCGCAGGCCGGCGTCGAGGTTGGAGAAGGGCTCGTCGAGGAGCAGCGCCCGCGGCTCGGCGACCAGCGCCCGCGCCAGCGCCACCCGCTGCTGCTGGCCGCCGGAGAGCTCGTGCGGGTTGCGCTTGCCGAGCCCGCCGAGGCCGACCGCCTCCAGCGCACCCTCGACCTTCTCGCGGTCCGGGCGGCGGCCCAGCGCGTAGCCGACGTTGGCGGCGACGTTCATGTGCGGGAACAGCGCGTAGTCCTGGAAGACCATGCCGATGCGACGCCGCTCGGCCGGCACCGAGCGGCCGGTTCCGGTGACCTCCTCGCCGCCGATCTCGATCGTGCCGGCGTCGGGGCGCTCGAGCCCGGCGATCAGCCGCAGCGTCGTCGTCTTGCCGCAGCCGCTGGGGCCGAGCAGGGCGCAGGTCGCCCCCTCGGGGACGTCGAGGTCGAGGTCGTCGACCGCGACGACCTCACCGAAGGACTTGCGCAGGCCGCGAAGTCGCAGGCCGGGCGTTTGAGTGGACTCTTCGAACTCCATAGAGAGAGGAATCCATAAGATTAGGGGAACCTAACGGTCCTCCTCCGTGATTCGCCTCACTGCACAACCCGCGCGGCTGCTCGCCGCCCTGCTCGTCTTCGCGGCGATTTTCGCCGCTGGTTGCGGCTTCAGCACCGAAGACAGCGGCGGCGGCTCCGACGAGCCGGAGACCGAGGGCATCACCCTCTACTCGGGCCGGATCCCGGCCGCGATCGGCCCCGCCGTCGACATGTACGAGAAGAAGGAAGACCTCGACGTGCAGGTGCGCTTCGCCGAGACCGCCGACCTCGCCGCGACCCTGGTCGAGGAGGGCGACGCCTCCCCCGCCGACGTCTTCTTCGCCCAGGAGCCCGGCGCGATCGCCGCCGTCGCCGAAGCCGGCCTCTTGACCGAGCTGCCGCAGGACATCGTCGACAGCGTCGAACCGCGCTTCCGCGACCCGGAGGGGCGCTGGGTCGGCGTCACCGGCCGCGCCCGCGTGATCGCCTACAACCGCGACGTCGTCAAGGAGTCCGAACTGCCGGCCTCGCCCTTCGGTCTGACCGCGCCCCAGTGGGAGGGCCGGGTCGGCTGGAGCCCCGCCACCTCCAGCATGCAGGAGTACGTGACCGCGCTGCGGGCCAAATACGGCGACGAGCGGACCAAGCAGTGGCTGGAAGAAATGGTCGACAACGGCGCCGTCGCCTTTCCCGACAACGTGACGATCCGCGACGCGGTCGCGAGCGGCGAGATCGACGTCGGCCTGATCAACCATTACTACGTCGCCCAGGGGATCGCCGAAGGCGGCCCGAACTACCCGGTCGCGGTCTACTTCCCGCCGGGTGGGCTCGGCTCGCTGATGCTGCTGACCAGCGTCGGCGTGCTCGAGTCGAGCGACCGCACCGAAGAAGCGTTCGACTTCGTCCGCTCGCTGCTGGGCGAGGAATCGCAGGCGTTCTTCACCTCGAGCTCGAAGGAGTACCCGCTCGCCCGCGCCGCCAGGGCCGACCCGGCGCTGAGCGTCCCGATCTCGGAGATCCCCGTCTCGGACAACGATCTCGTCGACCTCAAGGAGCTGCAGGCGACGATCGACCTGATGAAAGAAAGCGGGGCGCTCTAGGTGGGGGCGCCGCGCTCGGAGGGCTGATGGCCGCGGCGCGCCGGGCGCCGGCCTGGCTGCTCGCCGCGGGGGCGCTGGTCGGCGCCGCCGCCGTCCTCCCCGCCGCCTACCTCGTCGTCGTCGTCGCCGGCGACCTCGCCGCCTCGCTGGAGGTCGCGTTCTCCTCGCGGGCGCTGGAAACGCTGCTGCGGACGGCGGCGCTGACCGCGGCCGTCGTCGTCGCCTCGATCGCGGTGGCGCTGCCGATCGGCTGGCTGACGGTCCGCACCGACCTCCCGGGCCGCCGCCTCTGGGCGGTCCTCTGCACGCTGCCGCTGGTGATCCCCAGCTACGTCGGCGCCTACCTGCTGGTCGCGGCGCTGGGACCGAACGGGATGCTGCAGGACGCGCTCGGGGTCGAGCGGCTGCCCTCGATCTACGGCTTCTTCGGCGCCTGGCTGGTGCTGACCCTGTTCACCTTCCCGCTGCTGCTGATCCCGCTGCGGGCGACGCTGCGCCGGATCGACCCGCAGCTCGAGGACGCGGCGCGGGCGATGGGTCGCGGGCCGCTGGAAGTCTTCCGCACGGTGGTGCTGCCGCAGCTGTGGCCGGTGATCGCCGCCGGATCGCTGCTCGTCGCCCTCTTCGTCGTCAGCGACTTCGGCGCCGTCTCGATCCTCCGCTTCGACTCCTTCACCGCCGAGATCTACGTCTCCTACCAGTCGAGCTTCGACCGGGTCGCCGCCGCCGCCCTCGGCGCCGTCCTCGTCGTCGCGATGCTGGCCCTGCTCTTCGCCGCCTCGCGGATCCGGGGGGCGAAAACGGTCCACCGGCTGGGGCCGGGGACGCTGCGGCCGACCCAGCCCTACCGGCTCGGGCGCTGGCGCTGGCCGGCTCTGGCCTTCTGCTCACTGATCGTGCTGGTCGCCTTCGTCCTCCCGGTCGGCGTTCTCGTCTACTGGGCCTCGAAGGGGATCTCGACCGGCAGCACCTCGCTCGAGACCGTCGCCGCGCTGGGCGGCAACTCGCTGCTGATCGCCGCCTGGGCGGCGGCGATCGGGGCGATCGCGGCGCTCGTCGTCGCGGCACTGGCGGTCCGCTACCCGTCGAAGACGGCGCGGCTGATCGAGCGCCTCTCCCACGCCGGCTACGCGCTGCCCGGCATCCTCGTCGCGCTCGGGCTCGTCTTCTTCGCGACCCGGGCGGTGCCGGCGCTCTACCAGACGATCGCGCTGCTGGTCTTCGCGATCACGATCCACTACCTGCCTTTGGCGATCGGCCCGATCGCCAGCTCCCTGGTCCAGCTCTCGCCGCGGATCGAAGAGGCGGCGCGGGGCATGGGCCGCGGCCAGGCCGAGGTCTTCCGCACGATCACGATCCCGCTGGCGCGCGGCGGCATGATGGCCGGGGCGGCGCTCGTCTTCCTGCACGCGATGAAGGAGCTGACGGTGACCCTGATCCTCTCACCGATCGGGTTCAAAACGCTGGCGACCGACATCTGGACCCAGACCACCTTCGGCTTCTACGAGGCGAGCGCGATCCCGGCCCTGGTGCTGCTGGCGGTCGCCGCGGTGCCGGTCTACCTGTTGAGCGAGCGGGGCGCGGCGCCGCCGTGATCGGGTGACGCTCGGCCCGCGCTGGGCGGTGGCGACGGCACTGGCGCTTGCCGCCGTCTCCCTCGCCCTCCCCTTCCACCCCGTCTACGACCCCTGGGCCTGGCTGATCTGGGGACGGGAAATCGCCGACGGGGGCCTGGAGACCGCCGCCGGCCCCTCCTGGAAGCCGCTGCCGGTCCTGGTCGACGTGCCGCTCTCGCTGCTCGGCGAGGCGGCGCCGAAGGCGTGGCTGTTCGTCGCCCGCAGCGGCTGGATCTGCGCGCCGTTGCTGGCCGGGCTGCTGGCGGCGCGGCTCAGCGGCGAGGGCGCCGGCCGCTGGCGCTGGGTCGCGGCGGCGGTCGCGGCGGGCTCGGTGGCGCTGACCGGAGACTCCTTCACGCCGCCCTTGCGCCAGTTCACCGGCGGGCTCTCCGAGCCGCTGCTGGTGGCGCTGGTGCTGGGAGCGATCTGGGCGGCGCTCGACGAGCGGCCGGCGGTCGCGCTCGGGTTGGGCACGGCGGCGGCGCTGCTGCGCCCGGAATGCTGGCCGTTCCTCGTCCTCTGGGCCTTCTACGCGAGCAGGGGGCGGCCCCGCCTGCGCGCGGCGGCGATCGCTGCCGCCGTGCTCGTCCCGCTGGCCTGGCTGATCCCGGACCTGGTCGGCGCCGGCAACCCGCTGGAGGGAGGCGAAACCGCCCGCGCCGGCGGGATCGAGCCGCTCGACGGGCTCGAGGTGCTGGGACGAGCGCTGGCAGCCCCCCTCGCCGCCGCCTGGATCGGCCTCGCACTGCTGCTCTGGCGCGAAGGCCGCGAGCTGGGGCGCCCGCTGAAGGTCCTCCTGGCCGGCGCCGGAGCCTGGATAGCACTCGTCGCCCTGATGGCAGTCGCCGGCTGGGCCGGCCTCCCCCGCTTCCTCGCCCCCGCAACGGCGGTGCTGGCAGTCCTAGGAGCCGTCGGCATCGCCCGCGCCGGCTCGGGTGTGGTTGAGCTTTGGCCTCCTATAGGGCGCCGAAGCTCAACCACACCCCGGGAACGGGCGCTGCGGGGGCTTGTAGTGGCGGCGCTCGTGCTGGCCGTCGCGGGCTTCGGCTGGCGGGCGGGGCAGTTGCCGGGGGACCTGGAGGTGGTCGAGCGGCAGAAGGACTCGGTCGATCAGCTTTTCGAGCTCGTCGAGGAGACCGGCAAGGCTCAGCTGCTCGCCTGTGGCGGCACGGTGCGGATGACGCAGGTGCGCGAGCAGACGGCGCTCGCCTGGAAGCTGGAGGAGCCGATCGCCTCCGTCCCCGTGCGGAGGAAACCTCGCTACGGCGTCGCCCTCTCGACCAAGCCCCTCCCCGGCGGCGCGGTGATCGCGCAGGAGGGTCGCTGGCGAGCGACCCGCTTCCCCTGCCCCTCGGCTACTCGCTGACCTCGGCCAGCGGCCGCGCCATCGCCGGCGTCTCCGGGGCCGCCCGGTAGGGCTGCTCGGTCGCCTCTTCGCGCTCGTGGTAGACGCTGTCGGCGTTGACCGCCCAGACGTCGTGGCCGGCGCCGTCGCAGAGGTTCTCGACGGCGCGCATCGCGGTCAGCATCGAGTGATCGGAGTTGTTGTACCTGTGGAGGCCGTTGCGGCCGATCTGCTGCAGGTTGGAGAAGCCGCCGAGCCAGCCGCGGATCCGCTCCACCCGCCCGGCGTACTCGGCGTCGTAGACAGGGTATGCCTTCGGCACCCGGACCACGTGGCCGCCCGCGACCCGCTCGGGGTCGACCAGCCCCAGCGCCGCCACCTCGCGCCGGCCGAGCTCGACCAGCTCCTCGTCGCGGCTCGCCCAGAGGTCGTCGCCTTCGAAGCAGAAGTACTCGAGCCCGAGGCAGGAGCGGCGCGGGTCCGGCGTCATCCACGGGCTCCAGGCGCGGAAGTTCTGGATCCGGCCGACGCGGGCGCGGGGGTCGTGGACGTAGACCCAGTTGTCAGGGAAGGGAGGCTCCCCCTCGATCGGCAGCGCGACCGTGAGGAAGTCCCGGTAGCGGAGACCGGCAGCGGCGTCCGTCACCTCGCGCGGCGGCGCCGGCTCGGCGACCCCGACCGTGGTCCGCAGCGGGATCGAGGAGATCACCGAGGCGACCTCGACCCGCTCGCCGCCGGCGCGGACGGCGGTGACGCGACCGTCGGAGTGATCGAGTCCCTCGACCGTGGCCCCGAGGCGGATCTCTCCGCCGCCCTCCTCGACCCGGCGCGCCATCTCCTCCCACATCTGGCCCGGCCCCAGGCGCGGGTAGTGGAACTGCTCGATCAGGCTTTTCGGCGTGTCGCCGCCCCCGCCCGGCAGCGCGTTGCGCAGCGCCGACCAGATCGAGAGGTCGGCGATCCGCTGCGCCGCCCACTCCGCCCGCAGCTCGTCGGTCCCCACCCCCCAGACCTTTTCCGTGTAGGTCTTGAAGAAGAGCTCGAAGAGGCGGCGGCCGAAGCGCGAGCTGACCCACTCCTCGTAGGTCTCGGGCTCGCCCTCCGGCCGCAACCGGGCGCGGGCGTAGGAGCCGAGGCTTCGGGTCAGCTCGAGCGGGCCGACCTTGGCGAAGACGTCGGCGGGGCGCAGCGGGTAATCGATGAAGCGGCCGCGCCAGTAGATCCGCGAGAGCCGCGGTCGGACCAGCAGCTCCGGGCCGAGCAGCTCCTTCCAGAGCGCTTCGACCTCCTCGCTCTTGGTGAAGAAGCGGTGGCCGCCGAGGTCGAAGCGGTAGCCGTCGCGGACCACGGTGCGGGCGAGGCCGCCGACCTCCTCCCCGGCCTCGAAGACGATGACCGGGAGGCCGCGCCCGACCAGGCGGTAGGCGGCGGTAAGGCCGGCGGGACCGGCGCCGAGCACGGCAACGGGCAACAGATCGGGACGAGGGGCGGACACCGTCAAGGCGCGAGATGCTATTAGGTAGCCCTAATGCAGGTCTCCCCCCCGGAGTCGCGCCACCCACGCGAGTCCGTCACCACCCTTGCGGTAGTCGTTCCGGCGACCGACCGCCCGCCAACGCTGGAGCGCTGCCTCGCGGCGCTGCGGGCGAGCTCGCGCGCGCCCGAGGAGACGATCGTGCAGGAGGAGCCGGCCGGTGCCGGGCCGGCCGCGGCGCGCAACCTCGGGGTCGCGCGGTGCGAGGCCGAGGTGATCGTCTTCGTCGACTCCGACGTCGAGGTGCACCCCGACGCGCTGGAGCAGATCGCCCGGCACTTCGCGGAGGACCCCGAGCTGGCGGCGGTCTTCGGCGCCTACGACGACGACCCCGCCGACCCCGGCCTCACCTCCCGCTACCGAAACCTCCTCCACCATCACGTCCACGCGGGGGCCGCGGGCGAGGCGGAGACCTTTTGGGCGGGGCTCGGCGCCGTCCGTCGCGACGCCTTCGAAGCCGCCGGCGGCTTCGACCCCGAGCGCTTCCCGCAGGCGAGCATCGAGGACATCGAGCTGGGGATGCGGCTGCGCCGCGGCGGCGGCAGGGTCCTGCTCGACCCGCGGATCCGCGGCCGCCACCTCAAGCGCTGGACGCCGGCGAGCATGATCCGCACCGACTTCGCGCGGCGCGGCGTGCCCTGGGCGCGGCTGCTGCTGCGCGAGGGCAGCGACAGCACCGCGCTCAACCTCAGCTGGCGCCGCCGGGCCAGCACCGGGGCGAGCGTCGCCCTGCTCGGCGCGCTCCTCGCCCGCCGGCCCCGCCTCGCGGCGGCGGCGCTGCTGGCGAACCTCGCGCTCGACCGCGACCTCTACGCACTCCTCGCCCGCCGCGGCGGGCCGCAGCTGCTGCTCGCCGGCATCGGCCTGCACCAGCTGCACCAGCTGACCGCCGCCGCCTCTGTCCCCGCCGCCCTCGCCCTGCCCGCGATCGAGGAGGAGCGATGAGGCTTGGGGTAGCCGGCTGCGGCCGCATCGTCGAGCTCGGCTACATCCCGGCGGCACTTGCCGCCGAGGGAGTGACGATCGTCGCCTTCGCCGACCCCAACGCCGAGCGGCGCGAGCGCTGCCGCAAGCTCTGGGGCGGCGAGGTGCAGGGGTTCCCCGACCTGGCCTCGCTGCTGGAGGCGGAACCGATCGACCTGCTCGTAGTAGCCGCACCGCTCCAGCACCACCTCCCGCTCGCCGAAGAGGCAGCCGCAGCGGGTCTCCGCTCACTTGTAGAGAAGCCGCCCACGCCAGATCTCCCCAGCGCGCGACAGCTGGCGGCGCTGGACCCCGAACCGCTGCTCGCCTTCAACCGCCGCTTCCTCCAAGGCGAAGAGCTGCGCCACGCGATCCCCGCCGAAGGCTGGCTGGAGCTCGACCTCGAACTCCGATTTCAGCGTCAGGCCTGGGGCGCCCACGAGGCACGCGACGAGGCTCTACTCGACGCCGGCATCCACCTGATCGACCTCGCCACCCACCTCAGCAACGCCACCCCGATCGCCGTCCGCCACGCCCTGGTCGAACCCGAGCGAGCCGAGCTGGAGCTGGAGCTGAGCCGCGGCCGCGCCCGCATCCGCTGCGCCACCGACCGCAGCCACCGAGAGACGATCGAGGTCCGCGACCGAGCTGGCAGGACACTGGCGCGCTCCACCTGGGGAGGCCTGCGCAGTCGCCTGGGTGGTCTTCTTGGAAGGCCCAGTCCCCTCGTCATCTCATTGCAGCGCCAACTAGAGGCGGTGGGGGTGTCCCTGATGGAGCCTCCCCATCTGTTGCTCCCGCAGGGACCCCCCGACCGCCCCCTCGCAACCGCCCTCGACGGCGCCACCGCAATGGCCGTCGTCGAGGCCGCGCGCCGCTCAGCCGAGCTCGGCGGCGCCGAGGTAACCGTCGCCCCCCAGGGAGCACCGGCGTGATCGCCGTCATCCAGTTCGACGCCGCCAGCGCGTGGCTGCTCGATCGCCTGGAGGGCGAAGGCCGCCTGCCGAACCTTGCCGAGCTGCGCGAGCGCGGAACCCCGCTGGAGCTGGAGACCCCGGCCGAACACTTCCCCGCCAGCGCCTACCAGGACCTCTACCGCGGCGTCGAGGTCGGCGACCACGGGCTCTTCTATCCCTTCCAGTGGGGGGCCTCCGACCAGCGGATCAAGCTCGCCGGCAGTTTCGAGGCGCCTCCGCCGATCTGGGACCGGCTCGGCCGCCGCGGCCGCAGCACGCTGGCGATCGACCCCTACGAGTGCCACCGCCCCCACGAGGCGCAGGGGGCGATGGTCTGCGGCTGGGGGATGCGGGAGCGGGTCGTGCTCGAGCGCTGGTCGATCCCCGATGGCGGCGACCGCGCGGCCCGACGCCGCCACGGCCGCCCGCCCGACGTGACCGAGGTCTTCGGCGCCCAGACCCCGCGCGAGCTGCGCCGCCTGCGCGAGCGCTTCCTCGCCGCCCCGGCGCGGGTCGCCGACCTGGCGATCGAGCGCCTGCGGGAGCGCAGCTTCGACCTCGCCTGGATCGTCTTCGCGGCGCCCCACCTGGCCGGCCACCGGCTCTGGGAAGTGCCGCCCTACCTCGACGAGGGCGATGTCGGCGCCGAGGAGCGCCAACGGCTCGACGGCGCCCTGGCCGAGGTCTACGAGGAGGTCGACCGCCAGCTCGGGCGCGTGCTCGAGGCCCTGCCCGACGACTGCGACGTGATCGCCTGCTCGGTCCTGGGGATGGACGTCAACACCAGCCGCGCCGACCTGCTGCCGGGGATGCTGCATGCGGTCCTCGCCGGCGAGGAGTCACCGCGTGGTTCCTTTCAGACGCCCAGCGACCGAAAGGAACCACGCAACTCCGAGGACTCCGACTCCGGCGCGATGTGGCGGCTGCGGGCGGCGCTCTCGGGCCGGGTGCGGGCGCAGATCGCCGCCGCGATGCCCGACAAGCTCGCCCTGAACCTGACCGCGCGGCTGGAGCTGCGCGGCGTCGACTGGTCGACGACCCGTGCCTTCGCCCACCCTGCGGATAACCAGGGTTATGTCCACCTCAACCGCGCGGACCGCGAGCGCGACGGGATCGTCGGCGGGAGCGAGGCGACGGAGCTGGTGGCGCAGATCCGCGAGGGCCTGCTCGACTTTCGCGACCCCGACGGGGAGCCGGCCGTCGTCGCGGTAGACGAGGTCGGCGAGCGCTGGCAGGGCGCGGCGGCGGACCGCCTCCCCGACCTGGTCGTGCGCTGGCGCCCCACCTCCTCGATCGCCCTCGACGCCCTCCACTCCCCCCGCTTCGGCACCGTGCGCCGCCAGGGCTACGGCAGCGGCCGCACCGGCAACCACACCGACGGCGACGCCTGGGCGATCCTCGCCCCCCGCACCGGCCGCCCCCGCGAGCTCAGCCGCCCCGCCCGAGTCACCGACATCCCCGCCACCGTCGCCGCTCTCGAGGGGGTGCCGCTTGACGGGCTCGCCGGCGAACCGCTGATCGAGCGCTAAGCGTTCGCCATATGCTGGACCGGAATGACCCGGCTCCAGATGCTCGTCCCGGCCCTCGCGATCGTCGCCCTGCTCGTGGCGGCGCCCGCCGCCCCGTCCGCGACCACGCCGGTCGCCTCCCCGGCCAACATCGACATCGAATTTGACTTGCCCGCCAACAACGGCTTTCGTGCGCACGTCGAGAACCGCAGCGAGGGGATCGCGCTCGCGATCGAGCGCAAAGGTCGAATCGTGGAATACGAGGTACCTGCCGAAGTCACTGAAACGGGGCTGAAAGCGCAATTCGGGAAGCTCGGGGTGATCGAAGTCGCCTTCACGCCGACCAAGACGCGCACGTTCAAGCCGCCGAAAGGGTGCAAAGGAGAGCCGTCGACGTTCAGCGAGGGGCTTTTCGTCGGCACGATCCGCTTCAGAGGCGAGCGGGACTACGTCCGGATCGAGGCGACCCAGGCCGAAGGGACGATGGAGATATCCCGCCAGCCGGAATGGCGGTGCTCCAGCGGCTACAAGCCGGTGCCCCCTCCCATCCCGCAGCCGTCATCGGCCCCCATCCCTAGCGAGCGGGCCAAGCCCAAGCGGGAACAAGCGTCGCTCATCGTCACCAAGCGTGACTGCGCCTGCTTCTTCGCCGCGCTCCCGGTAAGGGCCGAAGACAAAGAATGGGTCGCCTTCGTCGGGGTCAAGTTCGAAAAGCGAGAAAAGATGGAGATCACCCGTGGTATCTCCGTCCTCGCCCGCCCCGGCCGCTTCGTCTTCGACCACGACGCCGGTACCGCCAGCATCGACCCGCCCCGGCCCTTTACCGGCACCGCCACCTACAAGCGCCGCCCCGGCCGCGACCTCTGGCGAAGCACGCTCCGCGTCCCCCTCTTCGGCGCCCCTCCCCTCCACATCCGGGGCAAGAAAGTCGTAGCCAACCTGGTCCGCGAGCCCCCCGGCCGGTGAGCCGGATGAAGCGATCGTCGCTGCTCGTCCCGGCCCTCGCGATCATCGTCCTGCTAGCGGCGGCGCCCGTCGCCACCGCAGGGAAGAGCCCTTCACCCGATGCCGCTTCGATCGAATTCGAACTCGACGGAAGCAACGGCCTGTACGCCCACGTCGAAGGGTTCGATAACTCCGTCACCCTCTCGATCGGCAACAAACACAATGCCGTCTTCTACATCGTCGAGGGGGAAAGCACCAGGACCGGGCTGAAAGCGCAGTTCGGAAAGCTCGGGCTGATCGACGTCACCTACCGGCCCACCAAAACGGTGAGCACGAGCGAGCCTCCGCCAGAATGCAAGGGAGAGACCTGGGTCGACAGCGAAGGCATATTCGAGGGAACGATCCAGTTCACCGGCGAGCGCGAGTACGTGCGAATCGACGCGGCCCGGGCCGAGGGAAAGATGCAGGTGACCCCGGAGTGGGAATGCCGCGATCCCAAGGGGCCGATACGCCTCGACACCGCACCGCGGCCGTCAGCTCAGAGCTCCCGTGAGAAGTCGAGGGACGAAGTGGCAGCCCTGAACGCCCGCAATCGCCACTGCCGCTGCTCCTTCAGTGCCTTCGCCACCCGTCTCCCCAAAGAGACCCCCTGGACCACCTTCTCTGCCGGCAAACTCGAAAATCGGGAAGGGATGAAAATCGCCCGCATCGCCTTCACCGAAAAAGCCGCCCCCTCGACCTTCACCTTCAACCACAAAGCCGGCACCGCCAGAGTCGACCCGCCCTACCCCTTCACCGGCACCGCCACCTTCAGGCGCCGCCCCGGGCGGGATCTCTGGCGGAGCACGCTGCGGGTGCCGCTGCTCGGGGCTGACCCAATCAGCCTGCGCGGCCACAGCTTCCGAGCCCGCCTGGCTCGCGATCTTCCGGGCGACTAGCGGCGGCAAGTCGGGAAAGACATGAATCGGCCAACTGCATTCTTTTGAACCTGGGAAAACAGCTCCCACCGGCATTTTCACCCGCAGCCGTCGAGGCGGTTTGCCGTGAGCTTGGTGAGCTTGTGATCGGCTCGCAAATCACTGGACTCATAGCTCCACTGAAAATTCCACAATCCACCGATGACGGGACTGGAACGAAGTGGAAGCGACTCTTTAATGCCGTTGCCTATCGACAAAACAAGCAAGGTGACGGCCGGCCATTAATCAGGTTGATAACGGAGGTCATGCAGCCGGTCCGCTTCGATGACGACCAGCAGTTTCAGAGCGGCCGCGCCTCCGTCAACCGCAAGCTTCTTCTCTACGGATACGAAGTGAGGAAAGACGGGAAAGTCGGAAAAGCGAAGCCGGCCTCGACGATCGCGGATGCACAGGAGCGCGCAGACGCTCTTGGGTCCGAGCTAAAGCAGAGAAATGTGCATCCGCGAGTCTTGGCCTTCTGTCGTAAAGAGCTTCTGCAGGAAAACTATTTCCACGCCGTCTTGGAGGCAACCAAGAGTATTGCCGACCGAATCCGCGAACTCACGGGCTTGACGAAAGACGGCGCGCCCCTGATCGATGAAGCAACCAGTCTAAAAGGTGGTCAGCCCATTCTCGCTTTCAACGAACTGAAAACTGAATGGGAAGAAAGTGAGCACACGGGCCTAGCCATGCTCACCAAGGGACTCCTTGCGATGGCGCGGAATCCAACTGCTCACGCGCCGAAGGTCAAATGGGCAGTCGAACTGAACGACGCGCTTGACGTCTTGACGATCGCCTCGCTACTTCACCGGCGCCTAGACGCAGCAACCGTGTAGCGCGGGATCCCCTCCCGCTATCCCCCTGCCGAGAAGTGCTCGTCGTAATCCGAGACAAAGAGTCGCAAGAGTTCTCCAGGCGGAAGATCAGAGTCTTTGTGCCCCAAATCGCTCCGGATGGCACGGAGGAGAAATTCCCATGAGACCAAGACCGCTTTGTTGTCGCCAGCTTCGGCGGCAGCCGTGGCCAAGTCCGTCCATTGGTTGAAGGCTTGGACCATGGTGCTCGAGGCGCCAAGCATCAGCTGACGCGCCTTGAGATCTCGAAAGAACTCTTCGGTCTCAGAGTCGATCTTGCCTTCTTGGCTTTCACCAACTTGCTTCCAGATCACCCCAAGCAGGTCGTAATAAACGGGAGTCATGCGATCCCGGTGTGCTTCTCGTAGACGAGCCTTCTCGGCTTGCCTCTGCTGCCACACCACTCCAAGGACACCCACGGCGGCTACACCCAGCGAGCCAACCACAGCGGGCTCTGCCCGAACGGCCTCAATAAACGCCCACACGAGAAGGCCGGTCGCCACGATGAAGATGATCAGACCGAAGAGAATCTGGGACCGGCTGCGCATGTATTCAGGCTAGGAGGTAGATCGGCGTTTCACTCTGGCTTCTCTATGAACTAGCAGCCTTAATCCGGTGCAAACGGCTTTATGGGCCGATCAGCGTGGGCGATGACGCCCGCTAGCGTCGCTGCTTGTGCGGCGTAGACCAGCAGTCCCGGTCCCGGCCCGGCGACGAAGCCCTGGCGCAGTAGTCCGGCGTAAAAGGTGGGTGCACCGAAGCGGCGGCCTGACGTCGCGCTTCGATATTGCGAGGCCCCCTTGCCGTAGCGGTACTGCTGACGTAGAAAACCGCGGACGGTGAGGCCTGGCTGGTGGATTACCGGGGCGCCTGGGACGAACATAGGCGCCGCGCCCTGCCCCGCCGCCCTTGCTGCCCAGTCACGATCCTCGCCTGCCGCAACGGGGAAGGACTCGTCGAAGGGGAGTTGGTTAAGTAGCTCTCTCGAGCAGGCTAGGTTGGCGGTGGCGGCGAAGCCTGGGGAGGCGGTACCGGGCCTTGCGGCTTGTTCTTGGAGGTAGCTGACGATTGCCTCCCAGGCGTGGTCGGCTGCGGTGGCTCCCTCTCCCATCAGGGTTGGGCCTGCGGTTGCTTGGGCTTTGCCGGTGAGGATTGGGGTTGATAGGGATTTGGCCCAGTTTGGGAAGGGGGCGCAGTCGTCGTCGGTGAAGCAGATGACTTGGCCCTGGGACTGGCGTACTCCTTGATTGCGGGCCCAGGCTGGGCCTTGGCCCTCTTTGTCCTCGACTACGACGACCTCTACGGGGACCGTTTGCTTCTCCAAGGCCGCCAGGCAGCGCTGCAGCAGCTCGGGGCGGTCGCGGGTCGGTACTACGACCGAGATCGGCGGATTTCCCTCCCCCATCAGCCTTCTATGGCGTCGTAGACGGCTGCGCGGGGGTCGTCTGAATCGCCTTCGTCGATCGCGGCGCTCACGGTCTCGATCGCTTCGCGGCCGTTGAGGTTGGCCAGTTGGGCGATTTCGGCCGCGTTGAGGATCGGCTGCGACTGTTTCCGCGTCTCGCGGTCCGGCTCGCCTATGTAGGCGACCGTGGTCGAGTCCTCGGTCGCTCGGCGGGCGTTGCTGCCTACCTTTGCCAGGGTTCCGCCGTTCTCGGATCCGGTGCCTAGGCAGACCACCCGCAGTGTGTGGTCCCCCGTCGTTTTCATGCCTTGGGCCTCTGCCCTCGCTTCCTCGCAGAGTCGCTGGCCGGGCGCGCTGACGTACACGGTCAGCTCCGCCCCCTCCCGGGCGCCCTCTTCTCCGCAGCCGCTTCCGACCAGGGCCACCACCACCAGGAGCAGGGCCCCGCAACTCCTCCTAGCCAAAGAAGACCTCGGCCTCCTCGTAGAGCTCCCGCGGCACCGTCTTCAGCTCCGCCGTCGCTTCGGTCAGGGAGACGAGCTCGATGTCGGTGCCCTTCAGCGCCGCCATCTGGCCCCACTGGCCGTTGTGGGCGGCGTCGATCGCGTGCAGGCCGAAGCGGGTCGCGAGGACGCGGTCGAAGGCCGTCGGGGTGCCGCCGCGCTGGACGTGGCCGAGCACGGTCGCCCGCGTCTCTTTGCCGGTCCGGCGCTCGATCTCGCCCTCGAGCCAGTGGCCGATCCCGCCCAGCCGGACGTGGCCGAAGGCGTCGGTCGGCGCTTCGTCGCGCTCGGGCATCCCACCGACCGGTTCGGCCCCCTCGGCGACGACGAGGATCGGCGCGAAGCGGCTCTCGAACCGCCGCCCGACCAGCTCGCAGACCTTCTCGACGTCGAAGGGCTGCTCGGGGATGAGGATCACGTTGGCGCCGCCGGCGAGCCCGGCGTGGAAGGCGATCCAACCCGCGTGCCGGCCCATCACCTCGACGACCAGCACCCGGTGGTGGCTGTCGGCGGTGGTGTGGAGGCGGTCTATCGCCTCCATCGCGATGTTGATCGCGGTGTCGAAGCCGAAGGTGTAGTCGGTGGCACTTAAGTCGTTGTCGATCGTCTTCGGCACGCCGACGATCGGGATCCCCGCCTCGGAGTGCAGGCGCGAGGCCGCGCCCAGCGTGTCCTCTCCGCCGATCGCGATCAGCCCGTCGACCCCGGCCGCCTCCAGGTTCTCCGCCACCCGCTGCGGCCCGCCCTCTTCCTTGAACGGGTTGGTCCGCGAGGAGCCGAGGATCGTCCCGCCGCGCGGCAGGATCCCCCGCACCTCCGGCACCCCGAGCGGGCGGCTGTCGCTCTCCAGCGGCCCGCGCCAGCCGTCGCGGTAGCCGACGAACTCGTGGCCGTAGACGCCGACGCCTTTGCGCACGACGGCGCGGATCACCGCGTTGAGGCCGGGGCAGTCGCCGCCGCCGGTGAGGACTCCGATTCGCATCGCCTCAGCTTAGGACTTAAAAGCTGGCGCGAGAGGTGCCGTGACGATAGCTTCGGAGCGACCCCGACCAAGGAGACGAGATGAACGACGCGCCCGACTTTGCCGCAGCCACCCGAGCCCAGCAGGCCATCTGGTCCGAGGGGGACTTCGCGATGGTCGCGCACCTCGTCGTCAAGGTCTCCGAAGACCTGGTCGAAGCCCTGCGGATCATCCCCGACGAGCGTGTCCTCGACGTCGCCTGCGGCAGCGGCAACGGCGCCCTGGCTGCGGCCCGCCGCGCCTGGGGGAACACGGTCGGCGCCGACTTCGTCCCGGCGCTCCTGGAGCGCGGCCGCGAGCGGGCCGCAGCCGAGCAACTCGACGTCGAGTTCGTCGAGGGTGAGGCCCAGGATCTGCCCTTCGGCGAGAGTGAGTTCGACGTGACGATGTCGATCTTCGGGGCGATGTTCGCGCCCGACCACGAGAAAGCCGCCGCCGAGCTGCTGCGGGTGACCAAGCCGGGTGGGCGCATCGGCCTCGCGAGCTGGTGCCCGGACGGGGGCCTCCAGGACTTCTTCGCGGCGATCGTCAAGCACACCGGCGGGCCGCCGCCGGGCTTCACCCCGCCGGTGCTCTGGGGGGCGGAGGATCACGTGAGGGGGCTGCTCGGCGATTCCGTCACGGACCTGCGGGCCGAGCGCCGGAAGTCACGCCAGGCGTTCCGCTCCGCCGACCACTACCTGGACTTCTTCCGCCGCTACTTCGGGCCGATCAAATCCGCCTACGACAAAGTCGGGACCGAGGGCGAACAGGGGCTCACCGAAGACCTGAAGGCGGTCCTGGAGAAGTTGAACGTCGCCGACGAGCGGGCGCTCGTAGTGGAGCCCGAATACCTGCAGGTGATCGCGACGAAGCGCTAGCGGATGTCCGAGCCGGAGATCATCGACTGCATGACCCGGATCGAAGCGCCGATTATCAGCACCCCGAAGAGGATCAAGCCGGCGACGCCGCCGCCCTGGCCGAACACGGCATAGCCGATAGTCGTCAGGGCCAGAGCGAGGAAGAGAGTTACGACCATTCCCATAGCGCGCGGAATCCTATCCGTTGAGGGCGACGCGGGTCTCTGAGAGGAACGAGGCGACGGCGTCGGCGGCCCCCTGGGGCGATCCGCCCTCGCCGGCGGCGCGAACGAGGCGACTGCCGATGATCACCCCGTCGGCGATCTTGCCCACCTGCCCGGCCTGTTCGGGGGTGCCGATCCCGAAGCCGACGGCGACCGGGGTCGCGGCGTCGGCTTTCGTCGCCTCGACCAGCTCGGTCAGCGCGACCGGGACCTCGGTCCGCTCGCCGGTGGTGCCAACCGTGGAGACGACGTAGACGAAGCCGCGGGCGTCCTCGCAGATGCGCTTGCGACGCTCTGCGGGCGTCGTCGGCGCCAGCAGCGGCACCAACGCCAGCCCCTCGGCGGCAAACGCCTCGCGCACCTCCCCCGCCTCGTCGTGCGGCAGGTCCGGGACGATCGCCCCGGCGGCCCCGGCGGCGCGCACCATCTTCGCGAACTCCCCTGCGCCCCCGTGGGCGAGGACCATGTTCGCGTAGGCCATGAAGACGACGGGGACCTTGTCGGCGACCGAGCGGCAGACCTCCAGGGCGGTAGCCAGCGTCGCCCCCTCTTCGAGCGCCTTCGTCGCGGCAGCGTGAATCGTCGGCCCATCGGCCAGCGGATCGGAGAACGGAACCCCGAGCTCGATCAGATCCGCGCCCGCATCGACATAAGCAGCCGCCACCGCCAGCCCGGTCTCCCGATCGGGATACCCGGCCATCATGTAAGGCATCAGCGCCGCGCGCCCTTCAGCTTTAGCTGAGGAGAAGGCCGCCGCGATCTGCTCCTCGCCCGTCGTCGCAACGCTCACGGCATGACCTCGCCAGGCGGTTTCATCCGGGCGGTCGCCTCGGCCATGTCCTTGTCGCCCCGCCCTGAGAGGCAGAGCACGTCGAAGCCGCTCTCCCCCGGGTTCTCCATCAGCCAGGCGATCGCGTGGGAGGACTCCAGCGCCGGGATGATCCCCTCCAGCCGGGCCAGCTCGGAGAACGCCGCCAACGCCTGCTCGTCGGTCACCGCCTCGTAGGTTGCCCGGCCGCTGTCGCGCAGCTGCGCGTGCTCGGGGCCGACGCCGGGGTAGTCGAGGCCGGCGGAGATCGAGTGGGCCTCGAGGATCTGGCCCTCCTCGTCGGCAATCACCGAGGAGAGCGAGCCGTGGAGGACGCCCTTGACCCCACCCTGCAGGGAAGCACCGTGCCTCTGCGTATCCAGCCCCTCCCCCGCCGCCTCGACGCCGACCAGCGCCACCTCGGCGTCGTCGACGAACGGCGTGAAGATCCCGATCGCGTTGGAGCCGCCGCCGACGCAGGCGATCACCCGCGCGGGCAGCGAGTCCTCCGCCGCCAGCGCCTGCTCGCGGGCCTCTTCGCCGATCACCCGCTGCAGGTCCCGAACCAGGGCCGGGTAGGGCGCCGGCCCGACCGCGGAGCCGATCACGTAGTGGGTGGTGGCCACGTTGGCGACCCAGTCGCGGATCGCCGCGCTCACCGCCTCCTTCAGGGTCCGCGCCCCGGCCTCGACCGGCGCCACCTCGGCCCCCAGCAGTTTCATCCGCTCGACGTTGGGCGCCTGGCGGCGGATGTCCTCGGTCCCCATGTAGACGACGCATTCGAGCCCCAGCAGCGCGCAGGCGGTGGCGGTGGCGACCCCGTGCTGGCCGGCGCCGGTCTCGGCGATCACCCGCGGCTTGCCCATCCGCGCCGCCAGCAGCGCCTGCCCGACCGCGTTGTTGATCTTGTGGGCGCCGGTGTGGGCGAGGTCCTCGCGCTTCAGGTAGACGCGGGATCCGACCCGCTCGGAGAGCCGTTCGGCCAGGTAGAGGGGCGTCGGCCGGCCGATGAAGTCGCGCCGCAGCTGGTCTAGCCGGTCAATGAACTCCTCGTCCTCGCGCGCCTCCGCCCAGGCGGCGCTGAGCTCGTCCAGGGCCGGGATCAGCGTCTCCGGCACGTAGCGGCCCCCGTAGGGACCGAACCTCTCCTCGATCACGCTCATGCGGCTTTGGCGCCGACCGAGTTCGCGGCCTCGAAGAAGTCAGTCATCGCATGGTGGTCCTTCCGCCCCGGCTCCCGCTCGACCCCGCTGGCGACGTCGACCGCGTAGGGACGGGTGATCTCGATCGCGGCGGCGACGTTGTCCGGCCGCAGCCCGCCGGCGAGGATCGCCGGCACCTCGGAGCGGTGGCCGCGGAGCAGCTCCCAGTCGAAGCTCTCGCCGGTGCCGCCCCAGGCCCCCTTCGCCTTGCGGTCGAAGAGGTGGAAGTCGGTGCGGAACGCCTCGGCGGCGTGGACGTCGGCGGCGCTGGCAACGTGAGCCGCCTTCGCCACCTTGAGGCCGGTGCGCCGTTTCACCTCGGCGCAGAAAGACACCCCCTCGTTGCCGTTCAGCTGCACCATCGTCAGATCCTCGTTCTCAACCGCCCGCGCCACCTCGTCCAGGGTGGGATTGACGAACACCCCGACAACCTCGCACTTGCGCCGAAAAGCAGCAGCAATCTCCGCCGCAACAGCAGGCTCAACATTCCTGGGGCTGCCATGGAAATGGATCAGGCCAACCGCCCAAGCCCCAAGCCTCACAGCCTCAGCCGCGTCATCAAGATTCGTTATGCCACAGAACTTAACCCGCACATTGCCAGCGTACGGGAAGACGGCCCTGACCCTCTCCGAACGGCTTGTACTTCTCGGTCAAGGCAATCTAGGACTGCTGGCCCCGCCCCACCCGAGCAAGTTGAGAGAGGAGAGGGTCAGGGCCGTCCCACGCGAGCCCTATTCGGAGCTTTCAGAGCTCTCAGGCTGCGTCCCCAGGGTGACCTTGGCGGTCTTTTCCTCGTCGTCGCGCATGATCGTCAGCGTCAGCTCATCGCCCGGCTCGGATTCCTGGATGATTTCGATCATCTCGTCCATGGTGGCGACCTTCTTGCCGTCGACCTCGGTGATGATGTCGCCACCCAGCCCGACCTGCTGCCCTTCGACCTCGGCCGAGGTTTTCCCGGGCTGAATCCCAGCCTCGTCGGCCGGTCCACCGCCGACGACCGTCTGCACGATCACGCCTTCCTCGACCGGCAGGTCGAGCGCATCCGCCAGCTCGGGGGTCACCGTGCCGCCGCTGATCCCGATGAAGGCGTGCTGGACTTCGCCGGTCTCTTTCAGCTGCTCGAGGTTGTCGCGGACGGTGTCGATCGGGATCGTGAAGCCGATGCCGATGTTGCCGTTGCCACCGCCGCCGGTGGCGATCTGGGCGTTGATCCCGATCACCTCTCCCGCTTCGTTGATCAGCGGGCCGCCGGAGTTGCCGGGGTTGATCGCGGCGTCGGTCTGCAGCACGTGCGAAATCGAGAAGCCGTTGGGAGCCTGGATCTGGCGCTGGAGGGCGGAGATGATCCCGCTGGTGACCGTGCGGTCAAGCCCGAACGGGTTGCCGATCGCGACCACCGGGTCGCCGACTTCGACCTCGGAGGAGCGCCCCAGCGTCAGCGGGTGGAGCTCCTCGGTCGGCGCGTCGACCTTGAGCAGGGCAACGTCGGTCGCCGGGTCGGTGCCCACCACCTCGGCGTCGAAGGTCTCTTCGGAGGCGCCGAGTTTCACGCTTACCTCGGTCGCGCCTTCGACCACGTGGTTGTTGGTCAGCACATGCCCTTCCTTATCGATCACGAAGCCCGAACCCGACGCGCTGCCGCCTTCCGGCTGCGGTTCGCCGAAGGGGTTGAAGCCTTCCGGCGCCGCCTGCGATTCGATCTCGGCTTCGATGAAGGCGACCCCTTCGCCGTCGGCCTTGTAGATCTGGTTGACGAGGTTGGTGTCGCCGTCCCCCGCCTTCGCCTCGATCGCCGTGGCCGGGGTCGCAACCGTCGTGGTCGTCGAGCCCCCCTCGGACTGGATCCAGCCGGCGGCGATGGCGATCCAGCCGAAGACGGCAACGATCAGGCCCCCGAAAAGGGCGGAGAGAAACGGGCTGCGGAAGTTCTTCTTGGGCTTGGGCATAGCGGCAGGTTGCCTCAAGGACATCACCCGTCCTTAAGCGCTCTTGAAAATTTTTCTAAATTCGCGAGCGCCCCGGGCGCCAGACGGCTAAACCAGGTGTTCGCGGGTGCCTTCGTCGAAGCCGGTCAGCTCCCGCACCTTCGCCTCCGGATCCGGGGCGGACATCAGGGCGCCGCCGATCAAAACCGCGTCGACGCCCCTCCTGTCCAGCTCCTCCAGCTCCTCGCGGCCGGAGATCCCGCTCTCGGCGACCACGGTCTTGCCGGCGGGCACGTCCGGCATCAGCTCGAGGGTGGTGCCGAGGTCGACGCTCATGTCGTCGAGGTTGCGGTTGTTGATGCCGATCACCTCGGCCCCGGCCTCCAGCGCCCGGTCCAGCTCCTCGGCGTCGTGGACCTCGACCAGGCAGTCGAGGTCGATCGAGCGCGCCTCCTGGTGGAGAGCCTGCAGGTCCCTGTCGCTGAGCGCGGCGACGATCAGCAGCACCGCGTCGGCGCCGTTCACCGCCGCCTCATAGAGCTGGTAGGGGTCGACGACGAAGTCCTTGCGGATGATCGGCAGCTCGCAGGCGGCGCGGGCAGCGCGCAGATCGGCCAGCGAGCCGCCGAAGTGGGGTTCGTCGGTGAGCACCGAGAGCGCCGCGGCGCCACCGCGCTCGTAGGCGCTGACCTGGCTTGCGATGTCGACGGAGTCGGGCGCAAGCGCTCCGGCGCTGGGGGAGCGGCGCTTGAACTCGGCGATCAGGGAGAGGCCGGGCCGAACCAGCGCCTCGTTGAAGGGGCGATCCTCCCTCCGCTCGGAGAGGCGGGCTTCGAGGTCCGCCTGAGAGAGGTCGCGGCGGCGCGCCTCGACCCCCTCACGGGCCCCTGCGATCAGCTGGTCCATCATTCCCACTTGAGGCTCCAGAGCCTAGACGGCCGGAGCGGCCGTTGCCGCGATCAGCCGCTCCAGCACGTTCGCTGCCGCGCCGGAATCGACCGCCTCGGCAGCCCTCGACACGCCCTGCTCGAGGTCCGGGGCGAGCCCGCCGACGTAGAGAGCGGCGGCGGCGTTGAGCAGGACCAGGTCACGATGCGGGCCGGGCTCGCCGGCAAGCACGCGGCGGGTGACCTCGGCGTTCTCCTCGGGCGCCCCCCCGGCGACGCTCTTCAGGTCAGCCGGCGCCAGCCCGAACTGGCCGGGCTCGGCGAACCACTCCGAGGTGCGGCCGTCGGCGACCTCGATCACGCGGGTGCGGGCTGAAAGCGAGAGCTCGTCGAGGCCGTCCTCGGCGGAGACGACGAGGGCCCGCTCGCTGCCGAGCCCGATCAGCGCCTCGGCGATCGTCTCCTGGTAGCGGCGGTCGGCGACGCCGAGCAGCTGCCGGTCGGCGCCGGCCGGATTGGTGAGCGGGCCGAGGAAGTTGAAGATCGTCCGCACCCCGAGCGCTTTCCGCGCCGGCACCACGTGCGCCATCGCCGCGTGGTGCCTGGGCGCGAACATGAAGCCGAAGCCGACCTCGTCGATGCAGCGGCCGACCTGGTCGGGCTCGATCTCGACGTTGACGCCCAGCGCCTCGAGCAGGTCGGCGGAGCCGGACTTGCTCGTGTTCGAGCGATTGCCGTGCTTGGCGACCGCCGCGCCGGCGCCGGCGGCGACCAGCGCCGCCGTGGTCGAGACGTTGAAGGTGGAGGGGCCGCCACCGGTGCCGCAGGTGTCGACCAGGTCGTGGCGCTTGGTCGCCACCGGGGCCGCCAGCCCGCGCATCGTCCGCGCCAGGCCGACCAGCTCGGGGACGGTCTCCCCCTTCGCCCTCAGGGCGATCAGGAAGGCGCCGGTCTGGACCGGGTCGGCGCGCCCCTCCATGATCTCGCTCAGCACCGCCGAGGCGTGGTCGGCGGTGAGGTGGTCGCCGGCGCAGACCGCGTCGATCGCGCGGCTGACTACGTCATTCGGCATCGCCGTCTCCCTTCCCGATGAAGTTGGCCAGCAGGTGCTTGCCCTGCGGGGTGAGGACCGACTCGGGGTGGAACTGGACGCCCTCGACCGGCAGCTCGCGGTGGCGCGCCCCCATCACCACGTCGCCGAGCTTCGAGGTGAGTTCCAAGGCCTCGGGCAGGTCGGGGTCGGCGACGAGCGAGTGGTAGCGGCCGGCGACCATCGGGCTCGGCAGCCCGGCGTAGATCGACTTGCCGTCGTGCTCGACCTCGGCATCCTTGCCGTGGATCGGCTCGCCCTGGACGACGCGGCCGCCGAAGGCCTCGACCATCGCCTGGTGCCCGAGGCAGACGCCCAGGACCGGCGTCCCGGCCTCGCCGAAGGCCTTGATCGCCTCGCCGGAGATGCCCGCCTCGGCCGGCGTGCAGGGCCCGGGAGAGACGACCAGCCGGTCGGGCTGTCGCTCCAGCAGCTCCGCCACCGTCGCCTTGTCGTTGCGGACGACTTCGACCTCGGCGCCGAGCTCGCCCAGGTACTGAACGAGGTTGTAGGTGAAGGAGTCGTAGTTGTCGATCACGAGCACGCGCATCGCCTAGTCCAATCTACGCCCAGTCGGGCTGCTTACAGGCGACCTCGACGGCGCGGAAGACCGCCCTCGCCTTGTTCACCGACTCGTTGTACTCGTAGGCGGGCTCGGCGTCGGCTACGGTGCCGCCGCCGGCCTGGACGTGCAGCCGGCCGTCCTTGGCGACGACGGTGCGGATGTGGATCGCGGTGTCGAGGTCGCCGTCCCAGGAGAGGTAGCCGACGGCGCCGCCATAGCCGCCGCGCTTGACCTTCTCGAGCTCGTCGATGATCTGCATCGCCCGCACCTTCGGAGCGCCCGAAAGCGTGCCGGCGGGCAGCGCCGAGCGCAGCACGTCGAGGGCGCTGATGCCGTCTTTCAGCTTGCCGGAGACCTGGCTGACGATATGGAGGACGTGCGAGTAGGTCTCGACGACCATCAGCTCGTCTACCTTCACGCTGCCGTACTCGCAAACCCGGCCGAGGTCGTTGCGGCCGAGGTCGACCAGCATCACGTGCTCGGCCCGCTCCTTCGGGTCGTTGATCAAACGCTCGGCGAGGCGGCGGTCCTCGTCCTCGCTGCCGCCGCGGGGCGAGGTGCCGGCGATCGGGCGCGTCTCGACCCGGTCGCCGGTCACTTTGACCAGCGGCTCCGGCGAGGCGCCGGCGATCTGGAAGTCGCCGAACTCGAGAAAGTACATGTAAGGGGACGGGTTGACGGCGCGCAGCCCGCGATAGACGGAGAAGGCCTCGACCGGCGCCGGTGCCGAGAACCGCTGCGAGGGCACGACCTGGAAGGCGTCGCCGGCGTGGACGTACTCGACGATCCGCGACACGGCAGCTTCGAACTCCTCGCGGCTGACGTTCGACTCGAACTGCGGCGGATCGGTGACCGAGGGACGCTCCGGCGCCGGCACCGCCCCGCGCAGCCGCTCGCGCATCTCGGCGATCGTCGCCACGGCTTTCTCATAAGCCGCCTCGACCCCGCCGTCCTCCTCGACGAAGGCGCAGGCGAGGATCGTCAGCTCGTGGCGCAGGTGGTCGAAGATCACCATCGCGTCGGTCACCATCAGCGCCATGTCGGGCAACCCGAGCTGGTCGGGGTTCGGCTCCCCAAGCGGCTCCACCGTCCGCACCAGGTCGTAGCCGAAGAAGCCGACGGCACCGCCGACGAAGGGCGGCAGTTCCTCGACCGGCGCGGCGCGGTACTCCTGCAGGCGGGCGGCGACGGCGCCATAGGGGTCGGGAGCGGGTTCGGTGCGGCTCGGCTCGCCGGTGGCGGCTTCGTCCCCGCTCCACTCCGAGAGCACGCCGTCGCTCCAGCGCAGCAACGCTCGCGGGCGGAGGCCGACGAACGAGTAGCGCCCGACCTGTCCTTGCTCGGCCGACTCCAGCAGGAAGCAGGGCGCCCCCTCCGGCTCCCCGGCGCGCAGCTTGAGGAAGGCCGAGACCGGCGTCTCGCAGTCGTCGACCAGCCGCGCCCGCACCGGCACCACGTTGCCCTCGCGGGCCAGCTCGCGGGCCTCCTCGAGGCCCGGTTCGAGATTCAGTTCGGAGTCAGCCGCTACGTGCATTCAGCACTTCCATCACCTTCGCCTGCGGGATCCCGCGCGAGGCCAGCAGCACGCTCAGGTGGTAGAGCACGTCGGCGGCCTCTTCGGCGACCCGCTCGTCGCTCTCTTCGCGGGCGGCGCGGACCACCTCCTCGGCCTCCTCCTCGACCTTCTCGCCGATCAGCGCCCGGTCGTCCAGCAGCTTCACCGTGTAGCTGCCGTCGGGCCGCTGCAGGGAGCGGTGGCGGATCGTCCGCTCCAGCGCCGACAGCGCTTCGTGGGTGACCGGGAACGGCTCCCCCTGGGCCGGGGGGGCGTCTTTGCGCGGCGAGGCCGAGCCCAGCACCTCGCGGTAGAAGCAACTGCGCTCGCCGGTGTGGCAGGCCGGGCCGGCGGGGTCGACCAGGGCCACGAGGGCGTCGCCGTCGCAGTCGTAGCGGAGCTGGCGCAGGTGCATGAAAGCGCCCGACGTTTCCCCTTTTTTCCAAAGCTCGTCGCGCGAGCGGCTGTGGAAGTGGAGGTCGCCGCTCTCGAGCGTCATCTCCAGGGACTGCCCGCTCATGTAAGCGAGCATCAGCACCTCGCCCGAGGCAAAATCCTGGACGACGCACGGCACCAGCCCCTGCTGGTCGAATTCGATTTCCGGAAACATCTCGGGGAATCGTAAACGCCGGGGTCCTACTCGATCCCGAGGCGGTCGAGCAGGTCCTCGTCGCGGCGCCAGTTGCGGCGCACCCGGACGGTGAGATCGAGGTGGACCTGGGCGCCCAGCTCGCGCTCCAGGGAACGGCGCGCGGCGGCGCCGATCTCGCCGATCTTCGCCCCCGCCTTGCCGATCAGGATCCCCTTCTGCGACTCGGTCTCGGCCCAGATCTCGGCCCGCACGGTGACCAGTCCGTCCTCGCGCGGCTCCAGCTCCAGGACCGAGACCTCGACCGAGTGCGGGATCTCCTGGCGGGTCCGGTTCAGCACCTGCTCGCGGATCAGCTCGGCGAGCAGCAGCTCGCTCGACTGGTCGCTGCTGTCCTCCGGCGGGTACATGTAGGGACCCTCGGGGACGAGCTCTCCAAGCCGCTCCAGCAGGGGCGGCACCCCTTCGCCGGTCTTGGCGCTGATCGGGAAGACCTCGTCGACCCCCTCGAGCTCGGCCACCTCCGCCAGCACCGGCACCAGCTCGTTGGGACCGAGCCGGTCGGCCTTGTTGACAGCACAGATCACCGGCAGCCTGGCCCCGGCGCCGAGCAGCGCCCGGACGATGAAGCGGTCGCCGGGCCCCACTCCCTCCTCGCCGTTGACGACGAAGAGGACGACGTCGGATTCGGCCAGTTCGCGCTCGACGCGGCCCTGCATCCGCTCGGTGAGGACGTCGCGGGGGCGCTGCACCCCTGGCAGATCGACCAGCACCAGCTGCCTCTCGGCCTCGAGATCGGTGGCGACGCCGCGGATCGCCCGCCGCGTCGTCTGCGGCCGGCTGGAGACGATCGCGACGTGGGAGCCGACGATCGCGTTGACCAGCGTCGACTTGCCGACGTTGGGGCGCCCGGCCAGGCCGATGAACCCGGCGCGCGTCATCGCAGCGCCCCCAGCACGCTCGCCTGCAGCTCCAGCATCTCCCCCGCATCGGTCTCGTGGTCGAAGCCGCAGAGGTGAAGGACGCCGTGGACGGCGGCCTCGGTCACGTCGGAGCAGTGCTCGGGGCAGATCGCGACGTCGCCCAGCTCCCGCGGCCCCGCCACCGGGCCCAGTTCGTCGATCGGGAAGGCGAGAACGTCGGTCGGCGTGTCCTTGCCACGGTGCTCGCGGTTCAGCTCGCGGATCCGCTCGGCGTCGACGATCTCGATCGCGAGGTGACCCTCCTCGACCCCAGCGGCATCCAAAGCAGCGGCGACGGCGCTGCGCAGGTCTGGGGGGACGTCGGTCAGCTCGACGCTCACGAACGCGGCGTCGGCCCGTGTTCGGCCCGCGCCTCGCGGTCGCGAGCGCCGTGCGCGTCGTAGGCGGCGACGATCCGCTGCACCAGCTTGTGGCGGACTACGTCCTCGCCGCCGAAGCGGACGAAGGAGATGTCCTGGACGTCGCTGAGGATGTCGCTGACCGCGATCAGGCCCGAGCGCTGGTCGGTCGGCAGGTCGATCTGGGTGACGTCGCCGGTGACCACCATCCGCGAGTTGAAGCCGAGGCGGGTGAGGAACATCTTCATCTGCTCGGGGCTCGTGTTCTGAGCCTCGTCGAGGATCACGAAGGAGTCGTTGAGGGTGCGGCCGCGCATGAACGCCAGCGGCGCCACCTCGATCACGTTGCGCTCGAAGTAGCCGTTGACCCGGTCGGGGTCGAGCATGTCGAAGAGGGCGTCGAAGAGCGGGCGCAGGTAGGGGTCGACCTTGGCCTGGATGTCGCCGGGCAGGAAGCCGAGCCGCTCGCCGGCCTCGACCGCGGGCCGGGTGAGGATGATCCGCTGCACCTTGCGTTCGGTCAGCGCCGCGGCGGCCATCGCCACCGCGAGAAAGGTCTTGCCGGTACCGGCGGGGCCGATCCCGAAGGTGATCGTGTGGCGACGGATCGAGTCGACGTAGCGCTTCTGGTTCAGCGTTTTCGGCGCCACTTTCGTGTTGCGGTGGCGCCAGACGACATCGTCGAGGATCTCGGCGGGATTCTCTTCGGCCTCGAGCGCCCCGGTTACCGCTTCGATCGTCCCCGGTGCCACGTCGTGGCCCTGCTCGATCAACTCGACCATCTCGTCGACCACCTCCGCGGCCGCGGCGACGTCGTCGGGATCGCCCTCGAGCGTCAGCACGTTGCCGCGCAGATGCAGGTCGGCCTCCAGTTTCCCGCGCAGGGCGCGGAGGACGGTGTCCTCAGAGCCGGCCAGTTCAGCGGCGACGGTGTTGTCCAGGGTCAGCTGCCGGCGGGCCAATTCCTTACCCAACCCCATCAGCCAGCTTCTGCCGCACCGCGGCGCTCACCCGCTTGCCGTCGGCGCGACCGCCGACCTTCGGCATCAACGCCGACATCACCTGCCCCATCTGCTTCTGCTCGCTGGCCCCGGTCTCGGCGACCGCTTCCTCGACCAACTCCGTCAGCTCCTCGTCTGAGAGCTGCTGCGGCAGGTAGCCCTCGATCAGATCCGCCTCGAAGCGCTCGGAAGCGGCTTGGTCGGCGCGGCCGGCGCCCTCGTAGGCCTCGGCTGCTTCGACCCGCTTCTTGCGCTCACGCTGCAGCACGGCGACCTCGTCGCCGTCACCCAGCTTCGCGTCCTTTTGCAGCACGTCGACGATCATCCGCAGCGCCCCCGCGCGCTCACGATCGCGCGCTTTCATCGCCGTCTTCACATCGTCCTGGACCTGTTCGAGAACCGACATCGCCCTAAGGGTAAACGGCAGCGTCCGGGGTGACGGCGAGCCCCTTGGAGACGAGGTCGCGGATGTCGGTGCTGACCAGGGTAAGGCCGTTGCGGCGGGCCGCCGCCACGTAAGCCGCGTCATAGGCGGTCAGGCCGTGCTCGGGGGCGATTTGCAGGGCGGAATCGACAAGCTCGGCTTCGACCGAAAGGACACGATCGCGGCAGCACCTGAGGAGCAGGCGATTGACCCGACTCGCCTCGTGCGCATCGCCCCGCTTGACGCCGATGGCGTTGGCAACCTCGTAAAGAGTTAGATCCAGAGCGTTCAGGATCGGCGTCTGCTCACGAATCAATTTCGCAGCCGCCTCTCGGTGGGAGCTCTCTTGCTCGACCAGGCAGACCCAGACACTGGCGTCGACAAGCAGCACTCTAGTGAGATTCCCGGTCTTCGCGAATGAGCTGGGCGGCACTGACGCCACCCAAGTCGAGAGGCTGGATTTCGTCCAGCAGCCGCTCGATCTCTTCGCGATCATGGCGTTCGGTTCGCTCCAACTCCTGCTCGGCGAGGCGCTGCAGGAAGCCGCTGCGGGTCTCACCCCACGCCTTTGCCCGCGCGTCTAGGCGCTTTAGAAGGTCATCGGGAATGGAGATCATCACCTTGGCCACGGGGTGAGTATATACGGTATTGCTGACTGCCAGAGTGGGCATGGGGACAGCCTGCCGAGCCAAAGCGCACTTGTGGCGCGCAGGGCGTGAAGTTTCGGTGTCAACTCTGAGCCGGAACTCAGACTTCGACCCGCTCGACCTCGCCTAGCGGCATCTGCAGGAAGCGGGTGCCGATCGCCCGGAAAGCCTCGACGTCGCCGGTGCAGAGGAAGTCGTAGGTGCCCTCGCTGTCGGACTCGCGAGCCAACCCGGCCCCGGCGAGCGTGCGCTGCACCGCCGCGGCAACCGCGTGGCCGCCGCTGACGAGGCGGACGTCGCGTCCGAGGACCCGCTGCAGCATCGGCGCCACCAGCGGGTAGTGCGTGCAGCCGAGGATCAGCGTGTCGACCCCGGCCTCCTTGAGGGGCCGGCAGTAGGAGCGCGCCATCGTCATCGTGTCCTCGTCGAAGATGGCCCCTTCCTGAATGAAGGAGGCGAGGTCCGGAGCGGCGACCTCGATCACGTCGAGGCCCCTCCCCTGCGCCTCGAGGGCACGCCTGTAGGCGCCACTCTCGACCGTGTTCGGCGTCGCCAGCACCCCCACCCGCTCGTTGGCGGTGATCGCCGAAGCGATCTCGGCTTGCGGCTCGACCACCGGCACCACCTCCACTCCACGCGCGCCGGCAACCTCGCGGGCGACGTCCGCACCGACCGAGGTCGCCGTGTTGCAGGCGATCACCAGCAGCTTGGCGCCGCGATCGAGCAGCAGTTCGGCGATCCGGCGAATCCGTTCCCGCAACCGGTCCGGGTCCTTGTCGCCGTATGGGAACATCGCCGTGTCGCCGAGGTAGAGAAAGTCCTCCTGCGGCAGCGAGACGAGGCACTCGTGCAAAACGGTGAGGCCGCCGACGCCGGAATCGAACATCCCCACCGGCTGGATCGGACTGAGCTGCGAGGTGGCTTCGGTCAGCGGCCCGGTGCCGATCCCTAGAGGAACGGCTTGTAGGACATGAAGAAGATCGTCACGACGACGATGAGCCCGGCGATTTTCCCGGCCTGGCTGAGCCTCTCGCTGACTTCTTCGAATTCGGGGCTGAGCTCGTCACCGGCTTTCAGGTCCCGCTCCGCCAGCTCCTTGGCTTTCGCGGTCTGGGGCCGGAACAGGGCGTGCTGCATTCCGAAGAGGACGATGATCGCGAGGTAGCCGACGGTGACGAAGGCGTCGCTACTGCTCCAGGCGTCGTCGCCGGCGATCAGCAGGTAGATGCCCGCGAGAAGCAGGACGATCATCCCGGGGTTGACCAGGTACCGATCACACCGTTGGACGCCGGTGAGAATCGCCGGGACCGCCCGCGGATACTGCGGCGCGACGGAGAAGAAAAGCGCGTAGCCAAAGGTCGGGCCGAAGGCGAGCACGACCGCGAGGATGTGCAGGAACAACGCGATCTTGTAGTCGGCGCTGATGAGAGAGGCGAGGACCATCGGCGAGAACCCTATCCCTCAATCACGACGGAGCAAGAGAGCAGCCCAGTCGCCGTGCTGGCGGCGATCCTCCTCGGCAAGGCCCACCTCCGCAAACACAGCCGCGGCCTCGTCCTGCTCCGCCAAGAGCAGGCCCGAGCAGATCAGCACCCGCGGCGCCTCGACGATCTGCTCCGCGACCGCCTTCAGCACCGGCGAGGTCATGTTGGCGACGACGGTAGGGGCGGGATCCGGCAGGCGCTCCCGGAGGTTCATCCGTTCGAGCTGGAGCTCGACGCCGTTGACCGCCGCGTTCGCCCGTGCCGCTTCGATCGCCGCCGGCTCGTGGTCGTAGCCGCGCACCGGCTCCCAGCCGAGCTTCATCGCCGCGATCGCCAGGACGCCGGAGCCGGTTCCCAGATCGACCAGCCCTCCCCCGGCCTCCAGCTCGCAGAGGAACTCGAGGCAGAGGCGGGTGGTCGGGTGGGCGCCGGTGCCGAAGGCCTGGCCGGGGTCGACGACGACGTCGACGGTGCCCTCGCGCGGCGGCTCCCAGGAGGGGCGCAGCCAGAGGCGGTCGGCGACCAGGAGGGGCTTGTGGAAGTCGCGCCAGCGGTCGGCCCAGTCGTCGGGGATCTCCGTGGCGCTGACCTCGACCCGTCCGCCGCCAATCGCCGCGTCGAGATCGCCCAGCTCCGGCAGCTCCCCCTCGCCGCCGTAGATCGCGTACTCGACGTAGCCGGGCCCGCGCTCCTCCTCGACGCCGTTGGGGGCCAGCACCGTCAGCTCGGCCAGGACCAGGTCGGCCTGCTCGGGAGCACAGCGAACCGCGAGGCGGATCAAGGAGCTATCCGAACGCCCTGCGGACCCGCGAGAAGAAGCCGTCGCCGTGCGGGCGCTCGAAGTTCGCCTCCTCGAGGCTCTCGTCGAGGCGCTCGGCGATCTCGCGCTGCTCCGCGTTGAGGCTGGTCGGGACGAAGACCTCGAGGATCACACGCTGGCTGCCGCGGCGGCCGCTGTTGAGACGGGGTAGCCCGGCGCCCTTGAGGACCTTTTCGGTTCCCGGCTGCGTGCCCGGCTCGACCTCGATCTCCTCCTCGCCCTCCAGCGTCGGCACGGTCACCGTCGTCCCCAGCATCGCCTCGGTGGCCGGGATCGAGACCGTGCTGATCAGGTCGCCGCCGTCGCGTTCGAAGCGCTCGTCCTCGGCAACCCGGACCTCGACGTAGAGGTCACCCGCCGGCGCGCCCGATTCGCCGGCGTGCCCGGCGCCGGTGATCCGCATCCGCTGACCGTCTTCGATCCCCGCCGGGACCTCGATCGCGCTGGTCCGGCTCTGGCGGGTGCGGCCGCTGCCGCCGCAGGTCTCGCAGGGCGTCTGCGGATTTTTCCCAGCCCCGCCGCAGACGTCGCAGGCGGCGCTGCGGACCATCTGGCCGAACGGCGTCCGCGTCACCTGGCGCAGCTCGCCGGCGCCGCCGCAGCGCTCGCAGGTCGTGATCGGCGTCCCCGGCTCGGCGCCGTTGCCGTGGCAGTGCTCGCAGGCGGCGACGACGTCGTAGGTGACCTCGCGGCGAGCGCCGGTCGCCACCTCCGCCAGCTCGACCTCCACCGCGATCGCGACGTCGCCCCCGGAGGCCGGGCCGCGGCCGCCGAAACCGAACCCGCGACCGCCGAAGAAGGCCTGGAAGATGTCGTCGATCGAGCCGAAGCCGGCGCCGGGGTCGAAGCCGCCGGAGCGCAGCCCCTCCTGGCCGTATTGGTCGTAGGTGCGGCGGCGCTCGGCGTCGGAGAGCACCTCGTAGGCCTCGGCCGCCTCTTTGAACTTCTCCTCGGCGTCGGGCGCCTGGTTGACGTCGGGGTGCAGTTCCCGCGCCAGGCGCCGGAAGGCCTTCTTGACCTCGGTCTCGCTCGCCTCCCGGGAGACCCCGAGTACCTCGTAGTAGTCGCGCGCCATGGCTCAGCTGTCGTAGACGGTCTCGAAGTAGCGGGAGAGCTCCCGGGCGGCGTGGCGGACCGAGGCGATCGCCGTCGCATAGTCCATCCGCAGCGGCCCGACGACGCCGACGGCACCGAGGTTGCGGTGGCCGAGGCCGTAGTTGGCTCCGATCACGCTGACCGAGCGCAGCTCCGGGTGCGGGTTCTCGCCGCCGATCCAGAAGAAGACCGAGCGCTCGTCGAGCGAGGAGCGCAGCATCCGCAGCACGTCGGCGCGCCGCTCCAGCGCCGTCATCAGCTCATCGGCCCGAGGCAGGTCGGGTAGGTGCTGCTCGGAGAGCAGGCGTGAGGCTCCATCCAGGTAGAGCTCCCCGCTTTCCTCGGCGACGAACTCGGTGAAGATGGCGCCGAGGGTGGCGATGAAGTCGGCCTCGACGCCGCTCAGCTCCGGGCTGGCGAGGCGGGTGGCGATCATCCGCGCGCCGACGCCGAGCCCCGACAGCGACTCGTTGAGGTAGCTGGAGGCCCACTCGACCAGGCCGCGGTCGACCGGGCGGTCGAATTCGAAGACGCGGCGGGTGACGTCGCCGGTGGAGGCGATCGCGATCACCACCACCTTGTTCGGCTGCAGGCGCAGCACCTCGACCCGGTGGATCGTCGCCGCCAGGCTCGGCTGCGGCGCCGTCGCCATCGCGACCAGATCGGTAACCCGGGCGAGGGCGGCGGTAGTCTCCCGCATCGCCACGTCAACCTCGCGGCGCAGGCGCGAAAGCTCCAGCTCGGCACCCGGCTTGGGGGGAGCCAAGCCGGATTCGAGCATCAGGTCGACGTAGCGGCGGTAGCCGCCGTCGGTCGGGACGCGCCCGGCGGAGGTGTGCGGGTGGGTCAGGTACCCAGCCGCCTCCAAGGCCGCCAGCTCGGCCCGCACGGTCGACGGCCCCCACTCCACCTCAGGTCGCTCAGCCACCTCCTTCGAGGGCACGGGCCGCGCCGAGTCCAGATAGGCCTCGACCACCAACCGCAGAATCAGCTCTTGCCGCTCCGAAAGCACGCTCGAAGTCTAGGAGGAGCGACGGGTGGCCCTCCCAAAACACTCCAGCGAGGCTCCCGCCGAGCGTTTTGGGAGGGTCACCCGTCGCTCTACAGCTCGAGTTCCGCCTCGGCGTTCTTGATCAGCGTCGTCTCGCCCTGGGTGGCGACGGTGTCGACGACGACGCGATCGCCGTCCGCCGATTTGACCGTGCCGGTGACGACGATCTCCTGCTCGGGCACGCCCATCCCGCGCATCTGCACCGAGAGGCGCTTCAGCGCCCGCGGGTCGCCGTCGGCCAGCGCCGCGTTGGCTTTCGCCACCAGGCCCATCGAGTAGAGGCCGTGGAGGATGTTGCGCGGCAGCCCGACCATTTTCGCGAACTCGTCGTCGATGTGGATCGGGTTGAAGTCGCCCGAGGCGCCGGCATAGCGGTGCGGCAGGTACTTGTCCGGGGTCACCCGCAGCTCTGGAACCTGCTCCCCGACTTTCGGATCAGCCATCTCAAACCCCCCTGACGATCAGCGTCCAGGTGCCGCGCACGACCTGCGCGCCGTCCTGGTTGACCGAGTTGGTCTCGAACACGTAGAAGCCTTTGCCGCCCTTCTCCTCGATCGAGAGGAGCTTGGCGGTGGTGGTGATCTCATCGCCCGAGCAGGCCGGCTCGGCCCACTCGAACTGCTGCCCGCCGTGGACCATCGCCGCGAAGTTCATCCCCACCTCGGGGTCGAACATCGCCGGGCCAACCGCCGGGCTGCTGTAGACGACCGCGAACATCGGCGGTGCCACCACGTCGCGGAAGCCGGCCTTGGTGGCCGCGGCGACATCGTGGTGGACCGGGTTCTCGATCCCCAGCGCGTTCGCGTACTCCTTGATCTTCTCCCGGCCCACCTGGTAGGTGGTCGCGGGCCATTCCTTGCCTACCGCATCGGTCTTGAGTGCCATGGGCGGGCACTGTAGCTGGCCGGCTGGCCAGCGCGCTACTCGTCGATCTCCAAGACCGCGAGAAAGGCCTCCTGCGGCACTTCCACCCGGCCCACCGCCTTCATCCGCTTCTTGCCCGCTTTCTGCTTCTTCAGCAGCTTGTTCTTGCGGGTGACGTCGCCGCCGTAGAGCTTCGCGGTGACGTCCTTACGCAGGGCCTTGACGGTCTCGCGGGCGAGGATGTTGGAGCCGACGGCAGCCTGGACGGGGACGTCGAAGAGCTGGCGCGGGATCGTCTTGCGCAGCCGTCCGACCAGGCGCTTGCCCTGGTCGTAGGCGAAGTCGCGGAAGACGATGATCGAGAGCGCGTCGACCTTCTCCCCGGCGAGGAGGATGTCGACTTTGACCAGGTCGGAAACCTGGTTGCCGATCGGCTCGTAGTCGAGCGAGGCGTAGCCCCGGGTCGAGCTCTTCAGCAGGTCGAAGAAGTCGAGGACGATTTCCGCCAGCGGCAGGTCGTAGCGGATCTGCACCCGCTCTGGGCTGAGGAAGTGCATGTCGACGTGGGTGCCGCGGCGCTGCTGGCAGAGCTCCATCACGGCGCCGACCTGCTCTTTCGGGCAGATGAGCGTGGCGCGGATGTAGGGCTCTTCGATCGTCTCGATAGTGCCTGGGTCGGGCAGATCGGTCGGGCTATGAACCTCTTTCGTCTCGCCGTTGGTGAGGTTGACGAGGTACCGCACGTTCGGGGTCGTCGCCAGCAGGTCGAGGTCGTACTCGCGCTCCAGCCGCTCGCGCACGATCTCCATGTGGAGGAGGCCGAGGAAGCCGCAGCGGAAGCCGAACCCGAGCGCCTCGGAGGTCTCCGGCTCCCAGGAAAGGGCGGCGTCGTTCAGCGAGAGCTTCTCGAGCGCGTCGCGGAGGTCTTCGTAGCGGTCGGTGTCGATCGGGAAGAGGCCGCAGAAGACCATCGGCCGCACCTCGCGGTATCCCTCCAGCGGCTCGGAGGCGGGGTTCGCCTGCGAGGTCAGGGTGTCGCCGACGCGCAGCTTGGTCACGTCCTTGATCCCGGTGATCAGGTAGCCGACGTCGCCGGCGTCCATGCCCTCGACTCCGGTCATCGCCGGGCGGAAGAAGCCGATGTCGTCGATGTCGGCTTCGGTGCCGTTCTGCATCGCCAGGATCTGCCCGTTCTTCTTGAAGGAGCCATCGACCATCCGCACGTAGGCGATCACGCCGCGGTACTGGTCGAACTCGGAGTCGAAGATGAGGGCACGCGGCGGGGCGTCGGGCTTGCCCTGGGGCGGGGGGATCCGCTCGACGATCGCCTCCAGCACCTCGAGGACCCCCTCTCCCGTCTTGGCGGAGATCGGCAGCGCTTCCTCGGGATCGCCGCCGAGCAGGTCGGCGATCTCCTGCGCGACCCGCTCGGGCTCGGCGCCCGGCAGGTCGACCTTGTTGATCACCGGGATCAGCTCAAGCCCGTTCTCGATCGCCAGGTAGGTGTTGGCGACCGTCTGCGCCTCCACCCCCTGGGCGGCGTCGACGACCAGCAGCGCCCCCTCGCAGGCGGCGAGGCTGCGCGAGACCTCGTAGGAGAAGTCGACGTGGCCGGGGGTGTCGATCAGGTGCAGGTGGTAGGTCTCGCCGTTCTGCGCGGTGTACTCGACCCGCACCGCCTGGGCCTTGATCGTGATCCCGCGCTCGCGCTCGAGGTCCATCGAGTCGAGCAGCTGCGCCTGCATTTTCTTCGGGTCGACGGCGCCGGTCAGCTCGAGGATGCGGTCGGCCAGCGTCGACTTGCCGTGGTCGATGTGGGCGATGATGCTGAAGTTGCGGATGTGGTCCATGGGGGCGTGGGGAGTATGAGGGACGGGGCGCTCCGGCCGGCGGGTCCCGTCGTGGGTGGGAGGCGCCTGCGCTGGATGCTCGGCACCTCCCACCCACGCCACCCGCCAGAGGAGCGACTCAGCTACACGCCGAGGGACGGAGCCGGTTCGGCAGCTCGAATACGACCGACGGGGGTTTTTTGAGGATGGGTTTTCCTCCGGCGGCTTCGGTCCATTGGGCCGAGGGGGGGTATGGGGGCTTGCCTGGTTCGGTGCGGTCGCGGGTGGCTATGGCGTAGTCGTAGTTGCCGTCGCTGAGGAGCAGGAGGTACTCCCGGCAGGTGGCAGGAGATTCGAAGCCGCCGTGGGGGCGATCGAGACCGACGTACTCGACCTCGTTGGAGAGGTCGGTGCCGTAGAGGGGGTACTGGCGGGTGCTGGCGGTGGCGATGCGGGCGCCGGAGACGTCGCGGGCCCAGGCGAAGGCGGCGTTGAGGCCGGGGGCGGTGAACGACGGGTCCGCGTAGCGGTTCTCCAGGTAGTGCCGCTGGACGGGATAGCCGAGCGCGACCACCAGCAAGATGGCCACGCTGACGATTCCCGCCACCAATCCGCGCCTCCCCCCCGCGGTGTGGTTGAGGTTAGGCCTCTTATGGAGGCCGAAGCTCAACCACACCCTGATGCGGGGGGACGTGGGTAACAGGGCGAGGCCGAGGACGAGGGCCGGGGCGAGGTAGCGGAGGCCGGACTCGAAGCCGCGGGGCATCCCGTCTGGGCCGGAGGCCGAGGTCGGGGCGACAAGCCAGGCGAGGGCGGTGGCGAGACCGGCGGCCCCCGCGAGGACCAAGGTTCGCTTGCCCGTGCAGGCGAGAACCAAGCCCGCGAGGGCGGCGAGCAGGAGCAGCGGCCAGAGGAACCAGAGGCCGTCATGGAGGCCGGGGAGGAACCAGTCCGACCAGACGCTGCCGTCGGTGAGGTAGCCGAGGACGGAATGGGCTTCGCGACCGCCAAGGGCCTGATCGGGTGCAGGAAGCGAAATGGGACCGAGGGAGTCGATCCAGGGAAGCGGGTTGCCGCTGTGAACGAGGTTGCGCAGGTACCAGTAGCCGCCCCCGGCGAGGGCGGCCAAGGTCGCGGCGCCGAACACGCGGCCCCTCTCCCCTCGCGGCGCGATCGCGGCGAAGCCGACGACCAGCACAGCGGCCGGGAGCAGGAAGTTGAGCTTGGTTCCCGCCATGAGGCCAGCGGCAAGGCCGGCGACAAGCGCGGTGCGCACGTCCCGCTCTCCGTTCAGCGCGATCGCCACCGCCGCGAGCAGGAAGAAGATGCCGACGATGTCGTTCCTCGCCTCCCCCGCTTGATCTGCAAGCGCTGGCACGCTGAGAGCGATCGCTCCCAGCGCCAACGACCACGGCGCCACTTTGAACGGCCTGCCGATGCACCAGCAAGCGACGAGGCAGCCGACGAACCAGCCAAGGTTCAGCAGCGGCGAGAGGATGTCCCGGCCGAAAGCCAGCATCCCCACCCCGTGGAAGATTTCGGCGTTGGCGGGGTAGAACCAGGCGAGGAACTGCGGCGCGATGAAGTGCAGGTCCCAGGTGTCGCCACTCTGGAAGAAGCCCGCCGCGAAGGGCCCGTGGTACCAGGTGCTGTCGAACCCGGTCATGCCCGTCGACAGCCGCGTCTTCACGCCGGCGGAGAAGTGGACCACCGCAACGACTGCGATCAGAAGTCCCACCAGAGACGCTCCTCGCGCGGGTGGCGTCGTAGGGGGGACCTCCCCCGAGGTGTCCTCGGGGGAGGTGGGTCCCCTGCGGCGACAGGACCCGCGCGCCACAACGGCCAGAGCGGCGACGAGCAGCAGATACGGCACCGGGTCCAGCCAGCCAAACGTCCCGAGCAGCTCCGCCGCCCAGATCAGCAGCGCCAGCGCGATAACGGCGCTCGCCAGGTGCGCCGGTGCCCCCTCGAACCGCGGCAGCAGCCACTGGCGTACGGCCGCTCCGCCCAGCCAGGCGAAGCCGCCCAGCAGCAGGATCTCCGCGACTCCCAGCAGGTACCGCCCCGGACCGAGCATGTGCCGCTAGCTGCCCCGCCGCCCCGGCAGCAGGCGGCTCATCTGCTCCAGCTCCGCCACGCGCAGCAGTTTCGCGATCGAGAGGTAGACCGCGAGGCCGGCGCCAAGGGCGACGCTCAGGGAGATGATCTGTCCTGCGAGCCCCCGTCCCAGCAGCTCGTCGAGCACGTCCCAGACGATCCAGCCGATCGCCGCCAGGCCGGCGGCGGCGGCGGTGATCCGCACGCTTGCCGAGAGCAGCCGCCCCAGCTCCAGCCCGCTGAGGAGGCGGCGCAGGATCACGCCCTGGGCAACGACGCTGGCGGCGGTGGCGATCGCGGTCGAGGCGACGATTCCGCCCACGCCGAGGTCGTAGAGCGCCCACGCCGCACCGGCGGTGAGGACGAGGTTGCCGGCGGCGATCCAGGTCGGGATCCAGGGCTTCTGCAGGCTGAAGAAGGTGCGGGTGAGCAGCAGGAAGAGCCCGTTGGCGGGCAGCGAGAAGGCGAACCAGAAGAGCGCCGTCGCCACCACCTCGGTTTCCTGGGCGCCGAATTCCCCCCGCTCGTAGACGAGGCGGATCATCGGCTCGGAGAGGACGAGGATCGCCGCCGCGGCCGGGACGAGGACGAAGAGGATCTGCCGCATCCCGTTCGCCATCGTCGAGCGCAGGTCGTCCATCTCCCCCGCGTTGGCGAACCGGGCCAGGGTCGGGAACAGGACCGTGGCGATCGCGACCGAGAAGATCCCCTGCGGCAGCTGGTAGATGCGGAAGGCTTTGTCGATCGCCGCCGGCGCCTGCTCGGAGACGAGGCTGCCGAAGAAGCTGTTGATCACCAGGTTGAAGTTGATCAGGCCGAGGCTGATCGTCACCGGCAGCATCAGCACCAGCACCCGCCGCACCCCCGGGTGGCGCCAGTCGAAGCTGAAGCTGAAGCGGTAGGGCGTGTTGCGCAAATCCCAGGCCGGGATCAGCAGCTGGATCGCGGTGCCGACGAGGATCCCGATCGCGTAGGCGTAGATCCGGTCCTGCCCCTCGAACATCGGCTCCAGCACGACCAGCACGGCGATGATCGAGAGGTTCCAGAACAGCGGCGAGATCGCGAAGGCGCCGAAGCGGTCGTAGCTGTTGAGGATGCCGACGACGATCCCGCTCGCCCCGAGCAGGATCAGGATCGGGAACAGGACCTGCGAGAGGGCGACGGTGAGGTCGAGAATCTCGCCCTCGAAGCCGGGCGCGAAGAGCGGCATGATCACCGGCGCCAAGAGGACGAAGAGGGCGGTGATCGCCCCCAGCACCATCGTCACCAGCAGCAGCATCGTCGAGGCCAACCGGAACGCCTCTTTGTAGGCCTTCTTGCCGAGCAGTTCGGTGAAGATCGGAACGAAGGCCGGCTGCAGCGCCGCGTCAGCGAACAGGGCGCGGATCAGGTTCGGGACCTGAAAGGCGATCGTGAACGCCGACATCGGCCCGCTGATCCCGTAGTAGCCGGCGGCGACGACTTCGCGCCCCAGGCCCGCGACGCGCGAAGCGGCGGTGGCGATGGAGAAGAAGGCAGTGGAGCGGGCAATCCGCCCCGCCCCCCGTTTGGGCCCCGGCTCGCGGGTGATTTCCTCGCCCGGTTCGAACGCCTCGGCCTCCCAGACGCCGACCTCCTCATTGATCGGCCGCTCGTCCGGATTCGGGTTGTCAGGTGCCCTGGGCGTCTCCAAGCTTTGTTCTCAGTCGCTATAGTCGGCGGCCGCCCGGAGCCGGCAAGGCGCCTGCTCGGGAACTTGACATGGCCAACATAGCCTCACAGAAGAAGCGGATACTGCGCAGCGAGCGCGAGCGGACCGAGAACCGGCTGCTGACGAGCACCGTGAAGACCCACTTCCGGCGGCTCGAAAGCGCGGTCGAGGGCGGTGACGCCGACGCGGTCGCAACCGAGCAGCGCGCGCTCGTCTCGAAGATCGACAAGGCCGTGCAGAAGGGCGCCCTGCACAAGAACACCGGCGCCCGCAAGAAGGCCAAAGCGGCGAGAATCGCCGCCGGCGCCGCCTCCTAGTCAAGCCGCGCCAGCAGCTGCGCGGCGCAGCGCGATCGTCAGCGCCAGCTCGTCGCCGTAGTCGGCGCCGCCGCGACACCAGAGCTCGAGGTCGGCCAGCGTCTCGGTTGCCAGTCGCAGGCTGGCGAGGTCGGTGTCGCCGAGGCGCCGAACGAGCTGCTTGGCGGCGTAGGGGTGCATTTTCAGCGAGCCCTCGACCTGCTTGGGCGGAATTCCCTCCTCCAGCTGGGCAGCCGCGGCGCAGGCGCCGCGCAGGCGCGAGGCAAGGCCGTAGATCAGCCCGGTGACGTTCTCCCCCTGCTCGATCAGCCGCTCGCCGATCCGCAGCGCCGCCGCCGCGTCGCCTTCGATCAGCGCGTCGGAGAGCGTCCAGACCGCCATCTCGGAGGTATCGGCGACCATCTCTTCGAGGTCGGCAGCGCTCACCTGTCCCCCCTCTCCAGCCCACAGCACCAGGCGCTCGAGCTCGGTCTGCAGGCGGACGGGGTTGGCGCCCATCCGCTCGACCAGCATCCGCGCCGCCGCCGGCTCGAGCCGGAAGCCGAGCCGTTGTGCCTCGGCAACCAGGACGCGCGGCAGGTCCCGCGCCTTCGGCGCCTCGAACTCGTGGACCTCTCCCTCGGCGGCCTTCACCGCTTTGACCAGCTTCGCGGGGGCCTTGTCGCGGCAGATCAGGACGAGAGTCAGGTCAGGGGGCAGTTCCCCCAGGGCCGCGAGAACCGGCTCCAGCTGTTTGTCCCGCCAGCGCTCGATCCCGTCGGCAAGCAGGTAGCGACGCGACTCCATCAGCGACATCGCCGGGATCGCGGCCAGCAACGCCTCGTGGTCGGGCATCCCCCTGCCCTCGCCCGGCTCGAACACCTCCAGCGCGGCGGACCCTCCCTCGCGCTCGGCACGCGCCCGCAAGCGGGCCCGGGTCGCATCGATTTTCGCCCCGTCGCTGCCGGCGATCAGGTAGAGAGGTTTCATCTCGGCCACAAAGCCGAGTCTAGGAGGGATTGACGACACCCGCGTGTGCGGCTGGCGAGCGCCGGACCGAGCGGGGCAAGGACGCAGGGAGGCCGAATAGCAGCGCTATTTGGCCGACTGAGGACGCCGCGCCGCAAAGTGTCCGCCGCCGCCAGGCGTGCGCGGGGGGTGTCGTCAATCCCTCCTTAATCCCGCCCCGGCTCTGCCGCGGCGGCGCTACTTGCCGAGGCCGAGGGCTTTGCCGTTGCCGTTGCCGCCGGCGTTGGAGTGCGGGGGCGGCCCGCCGGCCGTCGAGGCTTCAGGCGGAGGCGCGGGCGGCGCTGGGGGCGGGACCGGGACTTCGGTCACCGGCGGCGGAGAGGGAGCCGGCACGGGCGCCGGGCTCGAGGTCGGCTTCGAAACCGGAGCGGGCTCCGGCGTGGAAGCCACGGGAGTCGGGGGAGCCTTGGGCGCCGCCGGCGGGGCTCCGACTCCGGCTGGAGGGGCCACGTCCGTCGATCCTTCCGGCCTCGGAGGTGCGGGGGCGCCGCTAGGTCCGCTTCCGGTGCTGCCGGCGGGAGCGGCAGCCCTGGCGGCACCCGACCTCGGTGCGCTGACCCGGACACCGGACCGCTCCGGCAGACCGGAAGCCCTCCGCCCGGGCTTGACCGTCAAAGCCTCCGCCTCGGCGACGGCATTGGCCCGGGAAGGGTCGCTGGGCAGCGGCGCCGGCTCGAGGAGCGGGAAGCCCATCTGGGAGAAGATCGCCACCAGGGCCAACCCCCCTGCTGCCATCAATCCCATGAAGGCAAAGACGGTGGTGCGCATCCGTTCCGGCCACCCGTGACCGGCGACGCTCGGCCGCCGCATCGTGATGAGAGGTTTGTTCTGCAAGCTGGAGAGCACCTGCTCGTGCATCGGCCCTGGCCACCGGCGGCCCAAGCGATTGCATTGACTTCCTCGACTATCGATTCGGTCATCCGTCCACGGTGATCGAACGCGGCGTTACCCCGATCTCGATGCTTCCCTCCTCGTCGGTTCGCAAAGTCGGCACCCGATGACGGGCCAAGGTCGCCAGGGTGCCGGGAGCCGGATGGCCATAGGGATTGCCCTCGCCGACCGAGACCACGGCCAGTTGCGGCCGGATCTCGTCGAGCAGGGCCGCCAGGCCCGCATCCTCGCTGCCGTGATGGGCGACCTTGAGGACGTCGACGGGGCCTGGATCGAGCGGGACCGCCTCTGCCTCCGCGTCGGCCATCAGCAGCATGCTGAAGTGCCGCCACCGCGCCTCCATCACCAACGCCAGGTGGTTGGGGTCCTGGCCCGACATCTCACCGAGCAGCTCCGGGGGCGGCCACAGCACCCGCAGGCGCAATCGGCCCGATCGCAGTTCCTGTCCGGCCGCGATCCGCCGCGGCTCCGCCCCGGCGGCATCGGCCGCCACGATCAGCTCACGCCGCAGGCGGGCGAAGACCAGCCGCTCGACCGGAAGCGCCCCCAGCAGCTCTTCGACGCCGCCGGCGTGATCGGACTGGTCGTGGGTGACCACCGCCGCCCCCAGGCTCCTAACCTCTGCCTCCTCGAGCTTCCTGACCAGCCCGGCTCCCGGCGGGCCGCCGTCGACGAGCACGGCCGGGGCTGCGGCAGGCTGCAGGAGGATCGCGTCACCCTGGCCGACGTCCAGCACCGAGACCCGCAGCCCTGGCCGCGGCGCCGGCGCACCTCCTCCCACCGATGGCAGAGGCAGCAAGAGCGCGAGCGCGAGAATCGCGGTTGCAGCCGTGGCCGCGCTGACCTGGAGGGGCCACCTGCGCCAGATCAGGGCCCCGGCTCCGAGGCCGAGATAGGAGGCGATCAGGCCCTTGCCGTTGAGGTGGACGCTCAGCTCCGCCCATTTGGGAGCGGCGCACCAGTCGGCTACCTGGGCGACGTACGCGAGCAGGAGCGCGTTGAGGCTGTTCAGTGGCTCCAGCGGGACACCCGGAAGCTGGGCGAGGCCGGCGCCGCACATCCCCAGCCACATCGCCGGCGCGACCGCCGGCAGGGCCAGGACGTTGGCCACGAGCGTGGTGCTCGAGAAGGTTTCGAAGTGGAAGGCGATCAACGGCGCCGTTGCCAGAGTCGCGGCCACCGTCACCGCCAGCCCGTCGGCCAGGGCTCGCCGCCAGGGCCCCTCGCCGAGACGCGCGGAGATCCCCCTCCCCAGCGGGGAGGCGAGCAGCAGGATCCCGAGCACCGCCGCGAAGCTCAGCTGCCAGCCGACGTCGGCGGCGATCCCAGGGTCGATCGCCAGCGTCACCACCGCCGCCACGGCCAGCGCGTACAAACGCGAACTGCGGCGGCCGGCCAGGGTGGCGAGGACCCCAAGAGCGCCCATCACGCCGGCCCGCTGGATCGACGGCCCGGCGCCGGCGACGGGGATGTAGACGAGGATCAGCGCCAGGACCCACAGCAGCCGCTCCCGCAGGGGAATTCCAAGCGCCCCCAGCAGCGGCATCGCCAACAGCGCCAGCAGGGTGACGTTCTGCCCGGAGACCGCCAGCAGGTGGCTGAGCCCGGAGCGGCGGAAGTCTTCTTTCGTCGCCGCGTCGATCTCCCCGTCATCGCCGAGGACGAAGCCGCGCGCCAGCGCCGCCTCCCGCGCCGGCATCCCTTGCCCGATGCCGCCGGCAGCCCGATCGTGGATCTCGCCGCTGTTCGCCAATGCCACGACAACGACCAGCGCGATCCCGATCAGCAGCGGCAGCGGGGGAAACGACGAGGCCACCGTGGAGCTACGGCTGCAGCCGCGCGCGCAGCGACTCCATCGTCGCCGGCCCTATCCCCGACACCTGGTCGAGCTGGTCGATCGAGGAGAGGCCGCCGTTTTCGTCGCGGAACTCGACGATCGCGGCCGCGGTCACCGGCCCGATCCCCTCGATCTCTTCCAGCTGCTCGACGGTGGCGGTGCCAAGGCTGATCGGCCCTTCTTCGCCACCTGGCCCGATCGCGGCAACGCCGCCGCCGGGTGCGCGTTCGGGGACCACCACCTGCTGCCCGTCGGCGAGCCGCGCCGCCAGGTTGATCGCTTCAAGCTGGGCCCGCGGCGCGGCACCCCCGGCGCGGGAGACGGCGTCGTCGACACGGCTGCCGACGGGCATCCGGTAGACGCCCGGCCTCCGCACCGCGCCGGCCACGTGCACGACCAGATCGCCGCTCTGTTCGCCGATCGAGAAGCTCTCCTCGCTTGCCGCGGCCTCAGCCCCGACCGCAAACGACGGCTCCGGGCTCGCCTCGCCGCGGATCGCCCGGGCGCCGACCAGCAGCAGAGCTGCGGCCACCGCCGCGTAGACGACAAGCTGGCTTCGGCTGAGCTCCGGCATCGCCGCCGATGCTGAAGCGGCTCGGCGCACGCGTGGCGCGCTAGATCAAAAAGTTCTCAAACGAGACTGCGACTAATACTCGTCGTCGTCGTCATACCCGGCGACCTCCGCCAGCTGGTCGCTGTAGAGCTCGGCGGCGGCAACCGGCGGCGACTGGATCGAGACGCAGGCCAGCTCGTCCTCGCCCTCGTTGCCGATCGAGTGCTCGGTGGCGGGCGGAACCAGGATCAGGTCACCCTCGGCAACCTCCTGCGTGTCGCCGGCAACCGACATCGTGCCGCGGCCGCGGACGACGACGTATGCCTGCTCGGCCTCGCCGGAGGAGTGCAGGGTCTGGTTGCAGCCGCCCGGCACCGTCACCCAGGTGACCGAGAGATTCCTCGACCCCATTTCACCCGCGTCCATGAGGACGTGGGCGTTGAGCCGATGCCACTCCTCGACCGCCGCATCTTGAAAGCGTCTGACCAGCATTTCGCGGCTTTCTAGCAGAAGCGAACAGCGCCGCGGAGGGCGCTATCGCACCACCAGGTTGACCAGCTTGCCGGGAACAACAATTTCCTTGACTATTTTTTGACCGTCAAGGTGTTTGGCCACCTTCTCGCTTTCTCGGGCCAGCCGCAGCAGCTCCTCCTTCGGCGCCGCGGCCGGCGCCTCGATCCGGTCGCGCAGCTTGCCGTTAACCTGGACGACGAGGGTGACGGTGTCGCTGACCAGCAGCGACGGGTCGGCCTCGGGCCAGGGCTGCTCCCAGACCCTCCCCCCGACCAGCCGCTCGTAGACCTCGCTGCCGAGGTGCGGCGCGAAGGGGAAGATCAGCGAGGCCGCGGTCGCCGTCGCAAAGCGAACGGCCGCGCCCCCCTCAGGGCTCCCGTAGAGCCCGTCCTTGAGCCGGTAGGCGTCGTTGACCAGCTCCATCACCGCCGAGATCGCGGTGTTGAACTGGAAGCCGCGCTGGAAGTCCCGCGTCGACTTGTCGATCGCCCAGTGGGCCTTGGCGAGCAGCTCGCGCGCTGGGTCCCCGGCCTCCGGGCTCGGCTCACCCGCCTCGGTCCGGGTCTCGACCTCTTCGCAGAGCCGCCATAGCCGCGAGAGGAAGCGGTTGACGCCCTCGACCCCCTCGTCGGTCCAGTCGCCGCCGCGCTCCGGCGGGCCCATGAAGCAGACGTAGGTGCGGGCGGTGTCGGCCCCGTAGCGCTCGACGTAGTCGCCGGGGCTGACCGTGTTGCCCTTCGACTTCGACATCTTCGCCCCGTCGCGGGTGATCATCCCCTGGGTGAAGAGGTTGGCGAACGGCTCCTGGACGCCGAGGTCCCCGAGGTCCGCCAGCGCCTTGGTGAAGAAGCGCGCGTACATCAGGTGCAGGATCGCGTGCTCGACGCCACCGATGTACTGATCGACCGGCATCCAGTGATCGACGGCGGTGCGATCCCAGGGTGCCACATCGTTGTGGGCGTCGAGGTAGCGCAGGAAGTACCAGGAGGAGTCGACGAAGGTGTCCATCGTGTCGGTCTCGCGGCGGGCTGCCGCTCCGCAGCGCGGGCACTCGGTCGCGACCCAGTCCTCGGCCGCCGCCAGCGGGCTCTTCCCCTGCGGCGCGTAGTCCTCGATCTCCGGCAGCTCGACCGGCAGCTGCTCCGCAGGCACCGGCACGATCCCGCAGGCATCGCAGTAGACGACCGGGATCGGAGCCCCCCAGTAGCGCTGGCGGCTGACCAACCAGTCGCGCAGCCGGTAGTTGACCGCCGGCTTGCCGCGGCCCTCGGATTCGAGCCAGGCGACGATCTCGTCGTAGGCCGCGCGGTTGTGCTTGCCGTCGAAGCGACCAGAGTTGACCATCGGTCCGTCGCCGGGATACGGCAGACCCTCGTCGTCGCGCGCCTCCTCGGGGTCGCTGCCCTCTATAACCCGCTTTATGGGCAGCCCGTGCTTCTGGGCGAATTCGTAGTCGCGCGAGTCGTGCCCGGGCACCGCCATGATCGCCCCGGTCCCGTACTCCATCAGCACGTAGTCGGCGACGAACATCGGGATCGCCTCTCCGTTGACCGGGTTGACGACCGAGCGGCCGAGCGGCACCCCGGTCTTCTCGCGATCCTCCGCCCCCCGTTCCTCGGCCGACTCGCGGCCGACGCGGTTGACGTACTCGCGCACCTCCTCCTCCGCCGGAGTCCCGGCGACGAGGCGCTCCAGCTCGGGGTGCTCGGGGGCCAGCACGAAGAAGGTGGCGCCGAAGAGGGTGTCGGGACGGGTGGTGAAGACCGGGAAGTCGAGGTCGACCTCCTCGCAGCGGAAGACGACCTCGGCGCCCTCCGAGCGGCCGATCCAGTTGCGCTGCATGGTGATCACGTGCTCGGGCCAGGACTCGAGCACGTCGAAGTCCTCCAGCAGCCGGTCGGCGTACTCGGTGATGCGGAAGAACCACTGCTCGAGGTTTTTCTGGACGACCTCGGTGCCGCAGCGCTCGCAGCGGCCGTCGACGACCTGCTCGTTGGCGAGGACGGTCGCGTCCTTCGGGCACCAGTTGACCTCTGCCTCTTCCCGGTAGGCGAGGCCCTTCTCGAACAGCCGCAGGAAGATCCACTGGGTCCAGCGGTAGTACTCGGGCGTGTGGGTCGCCAGTTCGCGCGACCAGTCGATCGAGATCCCCCACTCGCGGAACTGGCGGCGGAAGGAGGCGATCGAGCGCTCGGTCGCCACCCGCGGCGGCTCCCCGGTTTTGATCGCGTTGTTCTCCGCCGGCAGGCCGAAGGAGTCGTAGCCCATCGGGTGGATCACCTCGAACCCGTGGCGGCGGCGGAAATGGGCGATCGCGTCGCCGACCGCGTAGCACTTGAGGTGCCCGACGTGGGGCTCGCCGGAGGGGTAGGGCAGCATCTCCAGCACGTAGGCCTTCGGCTTCTCTTCGTCGAAGCCGGGCTGGCCCGGATTGGCGACCTCCCAGGTCTTCTCCTCGGCCCAGACCCGCTGCCACTTCCGCTCGATCTCTTTCGGCTCGTAACCCGCCATGCGGGCGATCTTATGGACCCCGGTCCTAAGAGGGAATCGAGTAGGTGACCGGCGAGAGCTCGCGGAGGATCTGGGGCCAGACGTAGACCTCGATCGCCGCCGTCAGGATCAGGACCGGGATCGCCAGCAGCACGGTGATCAAGGTCGCCGCCAGCAGCTGGTTCCACTCCCCACGGCGGCTGGCGATCAGCCAGGCGGCGAGCGGAAGGAAGAGCGCGGTCAGCTCGGGAAGGGCGTGCGGGAGCACGCTGAGGATCAGTTCGAAGTTGGAGATCTCGAGCTGGAAGGCGATCGTCGAGCCCATGAAGCCGAGGTAGAGGGCCTGGGTGGAAAGCGAGAAGAGGGTGACTGCGGCGACGAAGAGGATCGCGAACTCGCCCGCCTTGACGTGGATCCAGCGCGAGAAGCCGGCCCGCTGCGCAGCAGCGATCGGCATCGAGGCCCCGGCGATGAAGCCGGCGATGCAGGCGGTGCCGTGCAGCGCCAGCACCAGCGAGTTGCGCCAGAGGATCGGCAGCAGATCGTCGGGCTCGTTGGGGTAGGTCAGCCCGGCGACGTGGACCGGCGTCAGATCCGGGGTCATCAGCCCGGCCACCACCCAGACCGCCCCCAGCAGGGTCAGCGCCACCGCGAGGCTGAGGGCGATCCAGGTCCGCAGCACCTGCCACGGCCTCTCGCTCCACAGCTCCAGGGTCGCGCGCGTGTCCTCGATGCCGTGGCTGAAGACATGCTGATTCGCAGTGCTCATTCCCTAGACCATCGGCAGCGATCGGGCACCGTTTGAGCACGACCGGTTTACGTCCTCATTTTTGGGTAGAAGAAGCCCGTGTGGAGATTGGGGAAGCGGGTTCTTGCCGGAGCTCTGATGGCGCTGGCGGTTGCAGCGCCGAGTGCTGTCGCAGCTGAGATCGAGCTGAACGCCAGCGGCACCCCCTGGCGCGGCGCCTCCCCTTATGCGGAAGTCGAGGGGACGGTCGACGCCCACAACCACGTCACCGCCTACGAGTTCCTCGGCGGCGATGCCCACTGCGGCGAACCGTGGAACCCCAAAGGCCCAGCAGCGGCGCTCGTCGACTGCCCCGATCACTACCCCAACGGCGCCGCCGCGGTGCTGGAGAACGCGCTCTACGGCAACCCGCTCCGCACCCACGACCCGATCGGCTGGCCCACCTTCAAAGACTGGCCGGCGCCCTCCTCGCAGACCCACGAGCAGACCTACTACCGCTGGATCGAGCGCGCCTACCTCGGCGGCGTGCGGATCATGGTCAACGACCTGGTCGAGAACGTGGCCCTCTGCCAGATCTACCCGCTCAAGCACAACAGCTGCGACGACATGGACAGCGTCCGCCTCCAGTACCGGCGCATCCACGAGCTTCAGGACTTCATCGACGCCAAATCGGGCGGGCCGGGAAAAGGCTGGTTCCGGATCGTCCGCGACCCGTTCGAGGCGCGGCGCGTCGTCAACGAGGGAAAGATGGCCGTGGTGCTGGGGGTCGAGACCTCGGAGATCTTCGGCTGCGGCGGCTCCCAGCAACTTCCCCGCTGCACCCGCGAGCAGATCGTCGCCGGGCTGGACGAAATCGAGCGGATGGGAGTCGCCTCGTTCTTCCCGATCCACAAGTTCGACAACGCGCTCGGCGGCGTCCGCTTCGACAGCGGCACCTTCGGCGCCGCGATCAACGCGGCGAACTTCAAGCAGACCGGGCACTTCTGGCAGATCGAAACCTGCAAAGGCGAAGCTGAAGACAACCCCCAGGACACCGCCATCCCAGGCGGCGATGTGATCGACGCCGGCCTCTTCGCCTTCATCCCCAAAGGCCTGCTGCCGGTCTACCCCCCGCCCCCGCACTGCAACGCGCTCGGGCTGACGCCGCTGGGCGAATTCACGATCCAGCAGATGATCGACCGCGGCCTGATGATCGAGGTCGACCACATGAGCCTGAAGACGGCGACCCGGGCGCTGGAGCTGGCCGAGGCGCGCGGCTACTCCGGCGTGATCTCCTCGCACTCCTGGATGAGCCCACAGCTGCGCTCGCGCGTCTACAGCCTCGGCGGCTTCATCGAGCCGATCACCACCAGCCCGGAGAGCTTCATCGAGGAATGGCGGCAGCTGCGCGCCGTCGCCGACCCCCGCTTCCGCTTCGGGATCGGCTTCGGCGCCGACGCCAACGGCTTCCACTCCCAGCCAGGGGCGAGGGGTGCGGGCAAACCGAACGCGGTCTCCTACCCGTTCAAATCCCTGGACGGGCGCGTCACCTTCGACCGTCAGGTCTCAGGGCAGCGCGTCTACGACGTCAACGTCGACGGGGTGGCGCACTACGGGCTCTACCCGGACTGGATGGAGCAGCTGCGCCTGCTCGCCGGCGAGCCGATCGCCAAAGACCTGATGAGCGGGGCCGAGGCCTATCTGCAGACCTGGGAACGGGCGATCGGCGTCCCCGCAACGGCCAGCGCGTCGGGGTCGGCTTGCCTGGCGACGCCGAGGCGCCTCGCTCGATCCGGTTTTGGCCCGCTGAAGCTCGGCCAAACCCCCGAGCAGACGCTGCTCGCGGCCGGCCAGCCGCAGCGGCGGGTGAATCGCTCCTTCCGCTGGTGCTCGACGCGGGCGAGGGCGAAGGGCGCGAAGGAATCCGGAGTCGCCGTGGTCTTCGATGCGGGCGAGAGGGCCGCCTTCATCGCCACCTCCGCCAACGGCAAAGGCAAGCCGAAGCGGGCAAAGAAATTGGGGCGCGGCCTGTTCGTGGCCCTCGAGGGCCCAGGCGGCGACCGCGTCTGGAGCTACCGCGAGGGCAAGCTGCGGTTCAGAGCCGTCGCCGCACCGAAGCTGGCGAAGAAGGCGGGGCGCCTCCGGGCCGCCTTCCGCGAAGCCGGCCTGCGCTGAGCTCAGGCCTCGGCCAGTTTGCGCTCGAAGTCCTCGGCCAGCGCCGCCAGCTGGGAGAGCGGGACGTCCAGCCCTCTGGCGATCCGGCGCACGTTGCCCCAGGTGGGGTTGATGCGGCCGGACTCGATGTGAGAGATCCAGGTCGGGTGGATTTCCGCCCGGTGCCCGAGCGTCTCCTGGCTCAGCTGGTTCTCGTGCCGGAGGGTCCGGATGGCTTTGCCGAGGCCTATCTGTGGGTCGTCACGTCGCGGCATCTAGCGCAGGGAATTAGTCCCCCGCCCCCAGGTCCATAGAGTTGAACTCAACTCCGGCCACGGAACCCGCGACTTGCGGTTTTCCACAGCTTTGGATTGGCCCGCCTGGGAGCGACGGCTCGTTTTTTCAGGACAGCACCACGACCCCCCGCTGGAGGGACCGACGGCTTCAGGTGCGGAGAGGGCGGCTAGTGCCGCCGAGCTGGTGGGCGGGAAAGCAGAATGGAGCTGAGGGGGCTCGAACCCCTGACCTCATCGCTGCCAGCGATGCGCTCTTCCAGCTGAGCTACAGCCCCATGCATAGAGCTCAGTTTAGCTAGGTCCTTCTAGGCGGCGCGCTGCTCCGGACCCTGCTCGTCATCGACGTCGAGAATCAGGTTGTCCGGTGCGTTGTGGCGGACCTTGAAATCGATCTCCGAGAGCTCTTCCAGCTCGCGGAGCAGGTCGACCGGCTGGTCGAGGTTCATCGAGAGCGTCGCCCGGCCCTCGGAGAAGCGCTCGACGGAGATCTCCGAGGCGCCGATCTGGCCGACGGCATCCTCGAACCCGACCAGCTGGGAGAAATCGCCAAGGGGGCCGATCTCGAGCTTGACCCGGCCCTCGTAGACGCCGTCCTCTTCCGGCTCTGGAGCGGCTGGCTCGGTTTCGGTCTCAGCTTGGAGGTCGGGCTCGATATCGGTCAGCGCCTTCACCTTCTTGCTCACCTCGACCGCCTCGCGCAAGGCTTTCATCCGAATCCGGGTCGCCTGGCCGCGCGCCTGCGTCTCCAGCTCCTCGAGCCGGGCGGTGATCGCGTCAAGCGAGGCGATGCTGCGGTCGTGACACTCGTTGGCCTCGCGCAGACGCTGGCCGAGGACGCGGATCTCCCGCTCCCGCTCGAGGACCATTCCCGAAAGCGCAGCGGTCTCCCGCTCCAGCTCACCGGCGGCGCGACGCTGAGCGTCGGCTTCGACCTCCAGCCCAAGGATGCGCGCGTCGCGAGCGGAGATCGCAGCGTCGACATCCGCGCGGCGGTAGCCGAAGAGCCCCCGTCTGAACCCATTCATGGACCGGCACCGTAGATAGGCGCTCGGACGTCACTTATGCGCTGGCGGCCTCGGGGGCGTCCGGAGCGTCGTCGAGCTCGAGGCGCGGCGCGTCGCGCCAAAGATCCTCGAGGCCATATCGCTCCCGCGCCTCTGGCGTGAAGACGTGGAGCACGCAGTCGAGGTAGTCGAGGATCGTCCAGCCGGCATCGCCGCCGCCGTCCACCCCACCCGGCAGCAACCCGGCCTCCCGCTTCACCCGCAGCCGCACCTCATCGACGATCGCCCGCGCCTGCCGCTCGCTGCGGGCGGTGCAGATCGCGAGGAAGTCGGTGTAGGCGACCAGCTCCCGCATATCGAGGAGGACGACGTCCTCGGCTTTTTTCGAGTCGGCGATCGCGGCCAGGTGCCGCGCCAGCTGTTCGGATTGCGCTTGGTTCATCGGTAGATCCCCTTCTCTTCGATGAAGGTAGCGACAGCGTCGGGAACGAGGTAGCGCAGTGGCTTGCCCTGCGCGGCTCGCTCTCGCACCGCCGAGGAGGAGACGCCGAACTGCGGCATCTCCAGCATCGTCGCCCGGCCCTCGCAGCCAAGGCTGCGCATCACCGCCGCCACCTCGGGGTCCGAGACCCCGGCCCGGCGCGCCACCGCGAGGCTCGCCAGCTCGACGACCCGCTCCGGCTCGCGCCAGCTCTCCAGCCCGACAGCAGCGTCCGCCCCCATCACGAACACCAGCTCCCTGTCGGCCCGTTCCTCTGCAAGTGCCTCCAAGGTCTCATACGTGTAGGACGGTCCCTCACGCTCGACCTCCAGGGCGGAGACCGAGAAGCGCGGGTCGTCCGCCGCGGCGAGTCGCGTCATCTCCATCCGCGCCCCACGGCCGGGGTCCTCGGCGATTCGCTTGTGCGGTGCCTGACCGGTCGGGACGAGCACCACCTCCTCGAGCTCGAGCTGCCAGGCCGCCTCCTGGGCCAGCGCCAGGTGACCGAGATGCGGGGGGTTGAAGGCCGACCCCAGCACGCCGATCGCCGCGCCCTGCGAACTACTCACGCACCTGGCCGTCGCCGCGCGCCACGTACTTGAAGGTGGTCAGCTCGCGCATCCCGATCGGCCCGCGGGCGTGCAGCTTCTGGGTCGAGTTGCCGATCTCGGCTCCCATCCCGTACTCGAACCCGTCGGTGAAGCGGGTCGAGGCGTTGACGTAGACGGCGGCAGCGTCGACCCCGGTGGCGAAGGCCTCCGCCGCCTCATCGGAGGAGGTGACGATCGCCTCCGAGTGACCGGTGCCGTGGCTGTTGACGTGCTCGATCGCGTCCTCGACGGAATCGACCACGGCGACGGCCATCTTCAAGCCCAGGTACTCGCTGTCCCAGTCCTCCTCGGTAGCGGCGCCGACCTCGACCTCGCCGGCGGCGGCGCGGGCGCGCTCGTCCCCGACCAGCTCGACTCCCTCCGCGGCCAGGTCGCCAAGGACCGCCGGCGCGAAGCGGTCGACGATCGCGGCGTCGATCAGCAGCGTCTCCGCCGCGTTGCAGACGCCCGGGCGCTGGACCTTGGCGTTGACCGCGATCCGCCGACCCATCTCGGGATCGGCGTCGGCATGGACGTAGACGTGGCAGTTGCCGGCCGCCGCATACATCACCGGCACCGTCGCCACCGCCTTGATCGCTGCCTTCAGTCCTTCGCCCCCGCGCGGGATCAAGAGGTCGACGAGGCCCTCCTGGGTCGCCAGCTCGGCCAGCTCCTCATGACCGCCGCCCCCGAGCGAGAGCACCGCGTCCTCCGGCAGACCGGCCTCGGCCAGGGCCTCGCGGACGACCGCAGCGAGGACTGCGTTGGAGCGCTCGGCGTAGCTGGAGCCGCGGAGGACGATCGCGTTGCCGCTCTTGATCGTCAGCGCCGCGCAGTCGATCGTCACGTTCGGGCGCGCCTCGTAGACGACGGCGACGACGCCGAGCGGCACCCGCACCTTGCGAAGGTCGAGGCCGCTGGCAAGCGTTTTCCGTTCCAGCTCCTCGCCGACCGGGTCGTCGAGCTGCTTGACCACCCGCACCCCCTCCGCCATCGCGGCGACCCGCTCGGGCGTCAGCCGCAAGCGGTCACGGAGGGCGTCGGTCAGCCCGGCGGCGCGCTCGTCGGCGAGGTCGCCGGCGTTGGCCTCGAGGATCCCCTCCGTCCGCTCTTCCAGCAGCCGCGCGGTCGCCTCGAGGGCGGCGTTCTTGGCCTCGGTCGAGGCGGTCGCGAGTTTGCGCGCAGCACGCTTGGCAGCGGCGCAGCTCTCGGCGACGGTGGTCTCGGTCACAGCCATCGGTTAAGGGTAGCTGGGGGCTAGAGCAGGACGAAGCGGTTCCGGTGGATGACCTCCTCGGCGGCCTGAGGGAGATGCTCGCGAGCTTCATCGGTTTTCATTCCCTTCACGGCGATCAATTCTTGGGAGGAATAAGAGGAGATCCCTTTGCCTATCTCATCTGAATCGGTCACGACTTCCACCATGTCGCCGATCTCAAAGCTTCCCCGCACCCCGACCACGCCGACCGGCAGCAGGCTGGACCCGGACTCTCGCAAGACTCTCGCCGCCCCCTCATCGATGAAAATCCTGCCCTTGGCAGTTTTTGCGTACTTGAGCCAAAGCTTGAAGTTCGAGAGCCGAGACGGATGGGGCGCGAAGCGGGTTCCCACTTGCTCACCGGCCGCGGCAGCCTTCAACGGCCCGTAAACGGTGCCGTTGCAGATCACGGCCGGAATTCCCGCCTCGCTGACCATCGTGCCCGCGGCAACCTTGCTTCGCATCCCGCCCGAGCCGAACGCCGAGGTCCGATCGTCAATATCCAGGCTGCCCGCGTCGTCAGGAGTCTTGACTTCCTCGATCAGCTCTGCGCGCGCCACATAGCGAGGGTTCGCGGTGAAGAGTCCATCGGTGTCCGTCAACAACACAAGAACTCGGGCTTTCAAGAGAATCGCCACTTGCGCCGCGAGGAAGTCGTTGTCACCGAAGGTGATCTCGTCGGTGGCGGTCGTGTCGTTCTCGTTGATGACTGGCACAACCCCCCAGTCGATCAATCGACGCAGCGTCTGCCTCGCATTGAGGTAGCTCCGACGAGCGGCAAAATCTTCAGCCGTGAGAAGCACTTGAGCGGCCCGGGTACCACCTCTGCCCAACCGTTCCTCGTAGGCCCTGAAAACACTTCCCTGCCCCACGGCAGACGCCGCCTGAAGCTCGTCCATCGCCTGGGGGCGAATGGAGATGCCCATCAGCCGCATGCCGCGAGCGATCGCACCGGAGGTCACCATCACCACTCGCTCTCCCCCCTGCTCCAGCTCCGCCACCTGCTCGCAGACGGAGTCGAGCACGTCCGTGCGCAGCTCGCCGTCGTCGGCGGCGACGATCGAGGATCCGAGCTTGACGACCAAGGTCATGGCGGGGAAAGTAGCCGAGATGGGAGCTGCCATTGGCTGGGGAGCGGTCGCCGCAAGCTCGCTGGTCATCGGCGCTGCCCTCAGCTTTGCCCGTCGCTGGCCACCCTCGCAGGTCGGCTACGTCCTCGCCTTCGGCGCCGGCGCCCTGATCAGCGCCGTCAGCTTCGAGCTGGCGGCGGAGGGGATTGCGATCGGCGGCCTTGGGGTCACCGGCGCGGGCCTGGCGGTTGGCGCCCTGACCTATTACCTGCTCGACGGCCTGATCGCCAAGCGCCAGGCCACCGGCCGCGGTCGCAAAGGCCGCGCGGAAGGCTCCGGCAGCGGCACCGCCCTCGCCCTCGGTGCCTTCCTCGACGGCATCCCGGAGCAGCTTGTGCTCGGGATTGGGATCGCCGCCGGCGAGGGTGTCGGCATCTCGCTGCTGGTGGCGATCTTCGTCTCCAACCTGCCGGAGGCGCTTGGGTCCGCGAGCGACATGAGCAGGTCCGGTCGCCCGCGGGAGGCGATCTTGCGGCTCTGGCTGCTGGTGGCCGTCATCTGCGCCTTCGCCAGCCTCGCCGGCTACCTCCTCGCCGACAGCGCCAGCGGCGATGCCCGGGCAGCGATCGACGGTTTCGCCGCCGGGGCCCTGCTGGTGATGCTGATCGACTCGATGATTCCCGACGCCCGCGACGATGCCGGTCGCGCCGCCGGGTTGGTCACGGTTCTGGGCTTTGCCGTCGCCGCCGGCCTCTCCAGCCTGTCCTGACCTAGGCTCGTCCGGTGAGCTCCCCCTTCACCCACAGCTTTCGCATCCGCTACAGCGAGTGCGATCCGCAGGGGATCGTCTTCAACGCCAACTACGTCGCCTACTTCGACCATGGCTTCACCGAGCTCTGGCGCGAGGCGTTCGGCTCCTACGCGGTGATGGAGGAGCGCGGCGTCGACATGGTCGTGGCCGAGCTGAACGTCGAGTTCCGCGCCCCCGCCCGCTTCGACGAGCTGGTCACCCTCGAGATCGGGATCGAGCGCCTCGGGACGACGAGCATGGCCAGCCGCCTCCGACTGCAGCGCGACGGGGAGCTGCTGGTCGAGGGGCGGATGCGCCACGTCGTCGTCGATGCGAAGACGTGGCAGAAGGCCGAGATCCCGAAATGGCTACGGGAGGGCCTGGAGCCCTATTCAGACGTGTAGCTCGAACTCGAGCTCGCCGATGCGAACGTCGTCGCCGGGTTCGAAACCGGCGCGGTCGAGGGCGGCGAGGACACCCATCTCCTTCAATCGCTGCTCCAGGTAGGCAAGCGCTTCCTCGTTGCCGGTGTCGTGGCGTTCGAACAGCATCTCGACCCCGCGGCCGAGGACGCGGAAACCGCCGTCCTCCTCGCGCTCGACCCAGTAGCCGCCCTCGCCAGCCGGCCGGTAGACCCGGTGCTCGGCCTCGAACTCCTGGTCGGGAAGGGCGTCCGTGGCGGGAGCGGTAACGATCTCCGGCAGCTCGGAGAGGATCCGCTGCCGCAGCTCCTCCAATCCCTCTCCGGTCGCGGAAGATGCCGCGAGGACGCCGAGGACGCGGTCGCCGAGGCGCTCTTCCCACTCGACCACCGCCTCCGCCACCTCCTCAGGTGGCAGCAGATCCCGCTTGCTCAGCACCACCAGCTCCGGCAGGCGCTCCAGCCCCGCCCCGTGCGCCGCCAGCTCGCCGCGCACGGTCTCGTAGTCGGCGAGGGGATCGCCTTCCATCGGGGCGACGTCGACGAGGTGGACCAGCATCGAGCAGCGCTCGACGTGGGCGAGGAACTCGTGGCCGAGCCCGGCGCCGGCCGCCGCACCTTCGATCAAGCCGGGGATGTCGGCGACGACCGCTTGGCGGTCCTCGCCTTCGATCGTCCCCAGCGCCGGCGAGAGCGTCGTGAACGGGTAGTCGGCGACCTTCGGTGCCGCCCGCGTCAGCCGCCCGAGCAGCGAAGACTTGCCCGCGTTCGGCAACCCCACCAAGCCGACGTCGGCCAGCAGTTTCAGCTGCAGCTCGATCCAGTCCGCTTCGGCGGAGCTGCCCTTCTCGGCGAAGCGCGGGGTCTGCCGGGTCGAGGTCGTGAAGCGCCTGTTCCCGTGCCCGCCGCGACCGCCGCGGGCGACGATCGCCCGCTGCCCCGGCGTCACCAGGTCGATCCGGCTGCCGTCGACCGCGGTCGCCTGCGTGCCGGGGGGAACCGGGATCTCCCTGTCCTCCCCCCGCCCTCCCTGCCGGTTGGACCCTTCCCCATGCCGCCCCCGCTGCGCGCGGAAGTGCTTGCTCCCCTTCAGCGCCCCCAAGTCCCGCTTCGAGGGGTCGCAGACGAGCACGACGTCGCCGCCGTGGCCGCCATCGCCACCGTCAGGACCACCGCGAGGAACATGCGCCTCGCGCCGGAACGAGATCGACCCGTTGCCGCCGCCGCCGCCCTCGACCCAGATTTTCGCCTTGTCGTACATCAGCGCTCGGTGAATTGTGGCCCCTATAGGGGCCCGAATTCAGCACTCGCTGAATTCAGGACGGTTAGTCCTCGGTGAGGACCGAGATGGTGCGGCCCTTGCGAGCCGACTTGAACTCCACGGTGCCCGGGCGAGTGGCGAAGATCGTGTGGTCGCGGCCGAGGCCGACGCCCTCGCCGGGCCAGAAGCGGGTGCCGCGCTGGCGGACGATGATCTCGCCGCCGCTGACGCGCTGCCCGGCGAAGACCTTGACCCCGAGCATGTTCGGGTTCGATTCGCGGCCGTTGCGGCTGGAGCCGAGTCCTTTCTTGTGCGCCATGCCTAGCCTTTCCCTTTCAGTTTCGTCACTTCAAGCCTGGTCAGCTCGGAGCGGTGGCCGGCACGACGGCGGTAGCCCTTCTTCGCCTTGTATTTGAAGACTTTGATCTTCGGGCCCCGCAGGTGCTCGGCGACTTTGGCCTCGACTTTGACTTTCTCCAGGTCTTTACCGCCGGCGATGACGTCGTCGCCGCGGAAGAGGACCGGGCGCAGGGCGACTTTGTCGCCCTCTTTGGCATCGAGGCGATCGACGAGGAGGGACGTGCCCTCCTCGACTTTGTACTGCTTGCCACCGCTCTCTATGACTGCGTAAGTGCTCATTCGTCCTTGCTGCCTTGTTTGGCGCGCGAACGCCCACGGCCGCCCCGGCGGCCCCTGCGTCTGCGCGAAGAAGCAGAGGAGTCTAGCTGGGAGCCGTTTTCCTCGCCTCCCCCAGACCCGTTCGCAGAGTCGCCGCCCAGCAGCGAGGCAACCGCCGCCGAGCGCTCGACCTCGTCGATCCGCACCAGCTTGCGCTCGCCGACGAAGCGGCCGGCACCGGTGACGCTGACGATGTAGGAGTCGATCCGGGCGACTGCGTCGTCGGCGTTGTACATGTGCGGCTCGTCGATCTTGACCAGCACCTCCTCGCCGACCTTGAACGGCAGCGCCCGCTCCTCGATCTCGCTCCGGCTCCCGGACTCGATCAGCTCGAAGCTGTCGATCGGCAGCGCGTCGCCGCCCTCGAAGTGGAACCGCTTGCCGGTGCCTTCCTCGAGCTCGGTGAGGCCGCTGTCGGAATCGGTCAGCTCGTGTGCGACCTTGGGATTGACGCGGATCAGGAAGGCCTCGACGTCCGCTTTCTCGGCAGCGATGTCGCGCATCTTCTCCAGCCCCTCCAGGGCCACCGTCTCGGCCGAGAGGACGACGCCCTGGCCGTCGCAGGTCGGACACGACGTGGTGAGGATCTCCCGCACCCCGTCGGTGACGTTCTGCCGGGTCATCTCGACCAGCCCCAGCGGCGAGACCTCGACCACGTAGCTCTTCGACTTGTCGGCGTCGAGCGCTTTGCGCATCGTCTTCAGGACTTTGTCCCGGTTGCTGGCCCGGGCCATGTCGATGAAGTCGACGACGATGATGCCGCCGATGTCGCGCAGTCGCAGCTGCCGGACAGCCTCCTCGGCCGCCTCGGTGTTGACCTTGGTGATCGTCTCCTCGAGACCGCCTTTGCCGCGGCCGGTGAAGGAACCGCTGTTGACGTCGATCACGGTCAGCGCCTCGGTGTAGTCGATGATCAGGTAGCCGCCCGAAGGCAGGTCGACCCGCCGGTTCAGGGTCGAGTCGATCGCCTCGTTGACCTTCCATTTCTCGAACAGCGGCTTTTTGCCCTCGTAGAGCTCAACCCCGCCGACCAGCTCGGGGGCGGTGCGCTGGAAGAAGCTCGTCACCCGCTCGAACTGCTTCGGCGAGTCGATGATCGCCTTTTCGAACTCGTTGAGGAAGACGTCGCGGAGGACCCGGACCGAGAGGTCTGCCTCCTGGAAGACCAGCGAGGGAGCCTTGGTCGACTCCGACCGCCGCTCCAGCACCTCGTTCAGCTTCTGCAGGTAGCTGATCTCACGCACGAAATCGGCTTTTTTGGCGCCGTGGGCGGCGGTGCGGACGATCAGCCCGCCCGGGCCCTTGTAGGTGCGGTCGACCATCTTCCGCAGCCGGTCGCGTTCTTTGTCGGAGAGCCTGCGACTCACCCCGACGCCGCTGCCCTGCGGGGCGTAGACCAGGTAGCGACCGGCGATCGAGAGGTTCATCGAGAGCCGCGCGCCCTTCGTCTTCAGCGGATCCTTGACGACCTGCACGAGGATCTCCTGTCCGGGCTTGATCAGCTCGTTGATGCGGCGGCCGTGGCCGCGCCCGCGCCTGGGTGCCTGTTTGCCGTCGGGAGTGACGATCTCGTCGACGTGGAGGAAGCCGTTGCGCTCGAGGCCGATGTCGACGAAGGCGGCCTCCATGCCGGGAAGGACGTTGTCGACCTTCCCCTTGTAGATGTTGCCGACGATCGATCGCCGGCCGCGTCGCTCGATGTAAAGCTCGGCGACGTTGCTTTTGCCGCCCTTCTGCTTTGCCTCGAGGACGGCTACTCGGGTCTCGCCGCGCGCGGCGGACACCAAAATCGTTTTTTTCATTCTTGGTTCAGCTCAGTTCAGGTAGATACGCATGCCGGACCCCTTTCCAGAGATCACCAGGCGAACCTTCCCTTCTGACTGAGATGCGCTTGGACATTGATGCTCTGAAGAACCCCGATTGCCAGGAAAGTAGCGAGTACGGAGGACCCTCCATAGCTCATCAACGGTAAGGGAATGCCCGTGATCGGCATGATGCCGAGGTTCATCCCCACGTTGACGAACGTCTGGAACAACAGCGAGACGGCGATGCCGCCCGCGATCAAGGTCCCGTAGGCGTTCTTCGAGAGCGTCGATATCCGTAGCGCCCGCCAGAAGAGCAGGGCGTAAAGGGATAGGACCAACGCGGCGCCGCCGAAGCCATAGCGCTCACCGATCACCGCGAAGATGAAGTCGGTGTGCCGCTCGGGAACGAAGTCGAGCCGCGTTTGGGTGGCTTGATCGCCGCGGCCGGTCAATCCCCCGGCCCCGGTGGCGATCACTGATTGAGTTTGCTGATAACCGGCGCCGTCCGCGTGCTCCTCGGTGTTGACGAAGGACGTCAGACGTTCCTCCTGATACTCCTTGAGGAGCGGGAACCCGGTCGCCGGAGCGACGACCAGGACCACCGCGACCAACGCGGTCAAGACCCCGCCGATGACCGCGAAGTGCGTCCAGGGGACGCCTCCGAAGTACATGACGGCGAGGGTTGCGGCCCCGAACACCAAGGAGGTGCCGAGGTCAGGTTGGAGAAAGACGAGTGCGGCCGGGAACAGGCCGAGGCAGAGGTAGCGCACGGTGCGCTGGACCTCCGAGCCTCGCCGGGCGCCATCGATCACGAACCCGGCAAGCGCGAGCACAAGCAGGAGCTTGCCGAGCTCCGATGGCTGGAAGCTGAAGAGGGGAAGTTCGAAGGCGCGCCGCGAGCCGCGGGCGGCGAAGCCGAAGACGAAGACGAGCGAGATGCTGACGCAGAGGAAGGTGTAGATGCCGACCCGCAGCTCGCGGAAGCGCGAGTAGTCGACCCGGGTCAGCAGCAGCATCCCGGCGATCCCGAGCAGCGCGTAGATCGACTGCCGCTCGAGGAAGTAGTTGGGGCTGCCGGGGACATCGTGCTGGGTCGCCTGGCCGAGCGTGAGGAGGCTGAAGGCGACCAGCCCGATCGCCGAGATCATCAGCGGCCAGTCCATGTGGGCCAGCCCAAGTCGCTCGACGATGCCGACATGGACCGAGAACGGTTCTGGTCGGGCGCTTCTGGTTCGGGTGGCGTACATCGTCTATTCGGTTTCGCTGGTGGCCGCTTCTTCGGACACCTGTTTCTCGTAAATCGCTTCGAGGAGCCTGAGCACGACCGGGGCGGCGGCTTCGGCGCCGAAGCCGCCTTGCTCGACGGTGGCAATCGTCACGATACGCGGGTTGGGGTACGGGGAGAGCGCCGCGAACCACGACTGGTCGCCGTAACCGTCCCGTTCCGCGGTCCCGGTCTTGCCCGCGATGTCGATCGGGAAGCCGCCGAAGACGTCCGTGCCGGTGCCTTCGGCTCCCTGGGCCGCCTGGTGCAGGCCTTCGAGAATCGCGCTGCGATAACCGGGATCGATCTGGACCTGGCGGCGGGTCTTCGGCTCGAATTCCCGCAGCACCCGGCCCGCGGCGTCCTCGATTTCCATCCCCACGTGCGGGGTGACGATCTTGCCGCCGTTGCCGAGGGCGGCGTAGGCGACCGCCATCTGCAGCGGGCTCGTCTGCAGATCGCCCTGACCGGTCGCCAGCTGGACGTTGTCGCCGATCGACCACGGCCGGTCGGTGTTCCCTTCCTTGAAGAGCTGGTTGCGCCACTCGGCAGTTGGCAGTAGCCCCTCGGCCTCCTCGGGCAGATCGAGGCCGGTCCAGCGGGCGATGCCGAGCTTGCTCGCCCATTCCTGCAGCTCGTTGGTGTCCCACATCCTCGCGCCGAGCGTGTAGAAGTAGACGTCGGAGGAAACTTCGAGCGCCCGCACCAGCGCCACCGGTCCGTAGGCCTGGCTGCCGGCGTTTTTGAAGGTCTGATTGCCGATTACGATCTGGCCGGGGTCGTTGATTTCCTCGTTGGGGGTGATCTCCCCGTTTTCCAGCGCCGCCAGCGCCGGGATGATCTTGAAGATCGACCCCGTCGGATAGACGCCTTCGGTGGCGCGGTTGACCAGCGGCGCCAGTAGGGGGTCCCGATAAAGTTCGTTCACCTCTGCCTGGGTCGGTTCGATCAAGTCGGTCGGGTCGAAGGTGGGGTTCGAGCCGAGGGCGAGGATCTCGCCGGTCTCGATGTTCATCGAGATGAAGCCACCGTGACCGTAGGCGCCGAGTCCGGCTTCGCCCGCTGCCTGAACATCGCCGTCGATCGTCAGCTTCAGGTTCTCCCCCGGGACAGGCGCCTTTGAGACCAACTGCCCCCCCGGGGTCGGCTGCCCGGCCGCGTCGACCTGGATTTTGGTCAGGCCGGGATCCCCCCGCAGGAAGCGGTCGTAGCTGTACTCGACCCCGCCCTTGCCGATCTCGTCGCCCGGCTCAAGGCCCTTGTAGAGCGGTTCTTTCAGCTCTTCTTCGTCGATCTCGCCGACGCTGCCAAGCAAATGCGCCGCAAGCGTGCCCTGCGGGTAGCGGCGGACGAAGACGCGCTGGAGGGCCACGCCGGGGAACTCGTCCGCGTTCTCTTCCAAGTAAGCGGTCAGCTCATAGCCGACGTCCTGTTTCAGCGTCACCGGCGCCCCGGCGGCGACTTCTTCCTCTTCGGCGATCGTGCGCCTGATCTTCCGCAGCGGCATCCCCAGGAGCTCTCCCAGACGCGCCAGCTGCGCCCGTTCCTCGGCCGGGTCCTCGGGCAGTTTCGCCATGTTCAGCTGCAGCGCCAGGCTGGTGCGGTTATCGACGAGGACGTCACCGTCGCGGTCGAGGATCGCGCCGCGGGGAGCGATCACTTTGAACTCGCGGCTGCGGTTGTTCTTCGCCTCCGCCAGGTACTCGTCGCCAGAGATGACCTGCAGATTCCAGAGCCGGAAGAAGAGGATCCCGAAGAGGACGAGGGCGACCCCGCTGAGCACGGCGACCCGCAGCGAGAGGCGACTGCCGGGAAGGGGCTGGTCTCCGCGTAAGAACATGCGCTCTTAGGCTCCCAACACCGTCGGGCGTCTGCCGCTGCGCCGCACCGTCGAATCCTCGACCAGGGCCGGCCGCAGCGCCCGCCGCACCCCGATGTAGATCGCCCAGCCCGCGAAGAAGGCGAAGACGGCTTTAAGCAGCATGTCCCAGATCACCAGGGCGCTGACCGGCGCGTCGATCCCCAGCATCAGCTCGACGGCGCCGAACCCGAGCTCGGCGAAGAGGGTCAGCCCCATGCAGAGCAGCGGCGGCACCAGAGCGCTGTGGATCTCGAACCGCTCGCGGAAGAGCCCCGCCAGGTAGCCGGTCGCCAGCAGCACCAGCGAGCTGCCCCCGAGCGGCGCGATCAGCAGGCAATCGAGCAGCAGCCCGGCGGAGAATCCGCAGACCGCCCCGGTCAGGCTGCCGCCGAGGAGCCCGAGGACGACCACCAGCGCCGGCAGCAGGTTGGGGCTGACGTGAAAGAGGGTCACCTGCGAGAAGAAGGAGAGCTGCAGGATCACGCCGCCGATCACGATCGCGACGAGGCGGGCGAGGATGTTGGGGGTGAGGATCACCCGCGCGAGCCTCCGGTCAGAACCTGAAGGTGGTCGAGGTTGCGGAGGTCGGCGAAGGGACGGATGAGCACCTGCTGCTGGGCCTCCTGTTTGCGCAGCGAGGCGTCAACCACTTCGCCGATCGGCAGGTTCGGCGGGTAGTCCGACCCGATCTCCCCGGCGCGCCAGCCGGCGGTGACGACTTTCTGCCCTTTGCCGACGAATTTTTCGGAGTCGAGGAAGTCGAGGATCAGGTTGTCTTCGTCCCCAACCACCGGCTTCATCACCCCTTGGATGCCGCCCGGCACGATTTTCGCCGAGACACGGCTGGAATGGTCGGCGATCAGGGTCACCCGGGCCGAGCCGCCGGTGACGGCAGCGACCTTGCCGACCAAACCGTCGCCGTTGACGACGGGGTCGTCGACCTCGACTCCATCCCCGGAGCCGACGTCGATCGTCACGTCCGCGAACCAGACGGTCGGCGAGCGGGCGATCACCCGGCCGGTGACTTTGTCGTAGCCGGAGGGAATGGCGCCGCTTTCGTCGAGTTTCAGGAGCTTGCGCAGTTCCCGGTTTTCGGCCAGGGCCGCCTTCGCTCCAACCGCCTCTTTGCGGGTGACTTCCAGTTCGGCGTGGAGATCCTCGTTCTCCCCCTTCGCTTCGAAGGTCTCGTCGAACCAGTTGACGAGGTCCCGCGCCGGCTTCAGAGCACGATCGGCAGCCCCGAGGACGGGGCTGAAAACGGCGTTGACGCCGCGCTGCATGCCGTTGGAGCCCTGCCCGTAGGTGGCGGTGAGCAGGGCAAAGGAGCCGACTATCAGCAACGCGAGCACCGCCCTCCGGCGGCGTACTTGCTTTCGATACACGTTTGGGACCTGGGTTCGCTTGTTCGCATCGCGGCACTAGCCGACCGCCACGCACGTCAGGGGCGACTCTGCCAGTTGGCGGGGCATCTGGCACTCGTCGCGCAGGCGCTGCTCCAGTCCTTGCAGCAGCGCGCCGCCTCCGGCAAGGGTAATGCCGCGGTCCATGATGGCACCCGCGAGCTCTGAGCGGTGCAGGGACCGCTTCTGCTTCGTATCATCGGCAAAACAACGAGTACTAGAGTTTTCTAAGCCGCACGACACTGTCCGTACCCAGATGGGTAGAAGAGATTCAGCGTGAAGATCCCCGGCATCGAACAGCTACAGATGGCGATCGACCGGGCGCCGGTCCCGATCTTCGTCAAAGACCTGGATCGGCGCTACCTGCTGGCCAACCGGGTGACCCATGAAATCTTCGGCGTCGAGCCGGGCGAGCTGATCGGCCGCACCGACGCCGACGTGGCCCCACCCGAGACTGAGCAGATAATTCGGGAGGGGGACATGCGCGTGCTCCGCAACGAAGAACCCTGCGAACGCGAAGCGACGGTGAACCTGGGAGGCCGCGCGCGAACCTTCCTCACCGTCCGGTTCCCCTACCTCGACGAGGAAGGCAACCTGGCCGGGATCACCGGCGTCGCTGCCGACATCACCGCTCAACGCGAGGCCGAGCAGTTGCAACGGGATCTCGCCACCGTTCGCGAGCGGGCGATCGAGGAGCTGCGATCTTCTCGCCAGGAGACGGTGGAGCGGCTGGCGGGGGCGATCGAGCTGAACGACCCCGAGGCCGGGAAGCACGCCAATCGGATCGCGCGCCTCGCCTCCTACCTCGCCTCGCAGCTGGGCCTCGACGACGAGCAGATCCAGCTGCTGCGGACGGCGGCGCCGATGCACGACGTCGGCAACGTCGCCGTCGCCGGCGAGATCCTCCGCAAGCCGGGGCCGCTGACCCCCGAGGAGCGGAGCGAGATGGAACGCCACGCCGAGATCGGCCACCAGATCCTCAGCGACGCCGACAGCGAGCTGTTGCAGATGGCGGGGCGAATCGCCCTCACCCACCACGAGTGGTTCGACGGCAGTGGCTACCCCCGCGGTCTCCAGGGAGAGGAAATCCCGATCGAAGGGCGGATCGTCGCCGTCGCCGACGTCTTCGACGCCCTCCTCAGCGACCGTCCTTATCGCCCGGCGATGTCGGCCGAGGAGGCAGAAGCGATCCTCAAAGAAGGCCGCGGCACTCAGTTCGACCCCGAAGTGGTCGACGTGCTGCTCGAGCACCTCGAGGACGCGCAGGCGCTGCGTGGCTGACTCAGCCGCGCTCGAACAGCGCCGGTGCCAGCTCCGCGAGCAAGCCAACCGGCAGGCCGACCACGTTGGAGACGCTGCCCTCCAACCGCTCGACCAAGCTCGACCCGAGGGTCTGGATCGCGTAGCCGCCGGAGCGGCCCTGCCACTCCCCGAACCTCACGTAACGCTCCTTCTCGGCCTCGGAGAGGTCCTTGAAGACCACGGCCGTCTTCTCCAACCCGCTCCGCTCCTCCCCGCCCTCGACCACGACCAGCCCGCTCATCACGGTGTGAGCACGACCGGACATGCGATCGAGATAAGCCCGCGCCTCCTCTGCGTCCGCGGGCTTTCCCAGGACCTCACCGTCGAGGACCACGTCGGTGTCGCAGGCGATCACCAGCCCGTCCGCCGCGACGGCCCCGGCCTTCCTCCGCGCGTTCTCAACCACGAGATGCTCGGGATCCCCCTGGGTCAACTCCTCCACCCCGGGCACGACGACTTCGAACTCCAGCCCCAACTTCCCGAGGATCTCTCTCCTCTGAGGCGATCCAGATGCCAGCGTCAGCCTCATCGGTACCTCCGGGCGGGTGGCGCCGATTTGGGGGACCATCCCGACAGGGATGGTGGAACCAAATCGGTGACAGGACCCGCCCGGCCGCTTCCGCTCAGCCCAACTCTGGGAACCAGATCCCGATCTCGCGCTCGGCCGACTCGTCGGAATCCGAGCCGTGGACCATGTTGAAGGTCACCTCGAGGGCGAAATCGCCGCGAATCGAGCCGGGGGCGGCCTCGACCGGGTTGGTCGCGCCGATCAGCTGGCGGGCGGCCTTTACCGCTTCCTCACCCTCCAGCACCATCGCCACCAAGGTACCGCCGGTGATGAAGGAGACGAGCTCGCCGAAGAAGGGCTTGTCGGTGTGCTCGGCGTAGTGCTGGTTGGCGATCTCCTCGGTCGCCTGCATCGACTTCAGAGCGGCGATCCGCAGCCCCTTGCGCTCGAAGCGGGCGATCACCTCACCGGTGAGGGCGCGTTCGAAAGCGTCAGGCTTGACGAGGATCAGGGTTCGGCTCACGGCGGGGGCTCCTTTGCTCTTGGTTTGGTTGTGCCCCTTCCTGTGCCTCCGGCGCTTTGCGGCGCCGGGGCTGAGCCTGACGCGGCGGCGCCGGGCGTTCCTCGGGGTCTCTACGTTTGCGGCGCGGTCGCTCGCCACCACCGCCGCCGCCACCGAGGCTGGTCTCGCAGAAGGGGCAGAGACCCCAGCGCGGGTCGACCGGCTTGTTGCAGCTCGGGCAGGGGTCCTTGAGGCGGCGCTGGCAGCTGGGGCAGCGCAGGTAGTTCTTCTCGACCGGGAATTCGCAGTTGGGGCAGGACTGCTCGCGCAGCTGCCGCACCCGCAGCTCGGCCGCTTTGATCTCCAGCTCGCGCTCGTGGGCATCCTCCAGGTACTCCGGCGGGCGCACGATCGCGTAGACGGCGGTGCCGATGAAGGGGAAGAACGAGGCGACGGTGGCGCAGGCAACGAGGAACGGGTCGGAGATGCGGCGGCGGGCGTCGAGGTAGGTGTAGACGATGAGCGCCAGCCAGAGCACGACGAGCATCAGCAGGAACAACGTCGCGACGAGGTTGAGGCTGTCGTTGGTGATGCCGAAGATCGCTAGGGGCATAAAAAAGGGGGTCGAGGCGCGGTGGCGCCGTGCGGGGAGCGGCAGTCTACTTCGCCGCCGCCGACGTCAACCCTGTTCCTTTAGAGGAAGAGCCTTCCAAACAGGTAGCCAACGCCGAAGAAGAACAGGATCACGATCGCAACGACAGCAGCAACCAGCCCCATCATCGAGAGCAGTTCCGAGCCAGCGCTACGAGGGCGGTCCATGGCGGAATCCTCGCACAGTCAGGCGCTGATCAGGCCCCGCGCCGGGGCGATTGCATAGTGGGAGCCGGTGACCAGCAGCAGGCCCTCGGGCCCTGCGGCGGCCAGATCCCGCCCCCGTTGCAAAGCAAGGTCAAGCCGCGGCTCCACCTCTGCCGCCAGCCCGGCCTCGCCGCAGGCCGCAGCCAACTCCGCCGCTGACCGAGAGCGGGCCCCGGGCCGCCCGTGCCCTTCCAGCGCCGCCGCTGGCAGTTCGGTGCAGATGGCGCAGTCGAGCGCAGGGGCCAGCGCCGCGATCATCGCCTTCGCGTCCTTGTCGGCGAGGACCGCCAGGCAGGCGATTACCCGCCGGCCCTCGGCGAGCGCCGGCAGCGATTGGGCCAAGGCCGCGGCGCCATCCGGATTGTGGGCGGCGTCGACGTAGATGGGCGGCCGGGCGGCGATTTGCTCGAGCCGACCGGGCACCGTCAGGCTGGCGGCGACCCGTGTCACCGGCTCGCGGTCGAGGCGACCGAGGAACGCCTCGGCCGCGGCGCAGGCGATGGCGAAGTTGCGCCGCTGGAACTCGCCGGGGGCCCGCAGGCGCACCTCCGGACCCGGGTCCGCCGGCGCTTGCACGAGCCGCGCGCCCCGCTCTCCTGCGATCTGCGCCGCCAACTCCCCCACCTGCGGTGAGACCGCCCCCAGCACCAGCGTCGTCTGATCCCTCAGCACCGCCAGCTTCTCCGCCGCGATCTCGACCTCGCTCTCCCCCAGCCATTCGGTGTGGTCGAGGCCGATAGTGGTGAGGACGGTGACCTTGGAGGGGATCGTGTTGGTTGCGTCGAGGCGGCCGCCCAGCCCGGCCTCGACCGCCGCCACCTCGACCCTCGCGTTCGCCAGCGCCACGAAGCTCGCCGCCGTCGCCGCCTCGAACTGGGTCACCGCCTCCCCCTCCTCGAGCGTGCGGTTGACGCCTTCGGCGGCCCGGGCCACCGCTCCGACCGCTTGTGCCCAAGCCGCCTCGCCCAGCTCCTCTCCCCCGATCAGCGTCCGCTGCGACCAGCGATCGGCATGGGGGGAGACGCAGGCGCCGGCGAGCAGCCCGTGCGCTTCCAGCAGCGCCGCCGTCATCCGCGTCACCGAGGACTTGCCGTTGGTGCCGACGACGTGGACCGAGGCGAAGCGGTGCTGCGGCAGCCCGAGGGCGGTGGTCAGCTTCCGCATCCGGTCGAGGCCAAGCTTCCAGCCGACCGGCTCCAGCGAGTCGAGGTAATCATCAGGCGACGGCTGCTCCGCTTCGCGTCCGCTGCCGTCTAGCCGTGGCACCAACGCTTAGGCCAGCTCCTCGAGTTCGTTGCGGTAGCGCTCGAGCTTCAGCCGCTCCTCCTCGACCACCTCGGCCGGGGCCTTGGCGACGAAGCCCTCGTTGCCGAGCTTGCGCTCCCCGCGCTCGACCTCCGAGCGCAGCTCCGCTCGCCGCTTCTCGAGGCGCGCGGCGACGGCCTCGGCGTCGAGCTCCTCTGACGGCAGCACCCGCACCGGGCCGATCGCGGCCACCGGCTCGGCGCCGGCGCCGTCGAACTCGAAGCGGGAGAGGCGACCGACGAACGACGGGGGCTCGACCCCGTCGACCACGGCGGCCAGCGTCGCGCCGGCGGGAACGCCGGCGAGATCGCGCCAGGCGCGCAGGCGCTGGGTCAGCGCGATCCCGCCCTCGACGTCCTCCTCGGCAGCCGCGTCGAGCAGCGACTCGTCCGCCACCGGGAAGGCGTGGACCGCGAGGTGACCATCGCGCGCCGGGTGGTAGTTCCAGATCTCCTCGGTGACGAACGGCATCACCGGGTGCAGCAAGCCCAGCACCCGCTCCAGCGCGTAGAGCAGCGTCGCCGATACCTCTTCCTCGCCGTCGTAGAGGCGCGGCTTGACGATCTCCAGGTACCAGTCGCAGAGGTCGCGCCAGAAGAACGAGTAAGCCTCCCCGACGGCGTGGGCGAAGTCGTAGGCCTCCAGCTTCTCGGTCACCGAGGCGACCGTCCGCTCCAGCCGCGAGAGGATCCAGCGGTCCTCGACGCAGGTCGGCCGCGGCGCCGGCTCCACCTCGGCGGTGTTGAGGAGGATCAGCCGGCTGGCGTTCCAGAGCTTGTTGGCGAGGTCGCGCCCCTGCTGCACCTTGGCGTCAGAGAAGCGGACGTCCTGGGTCGAGGACATCGCCAGCAGGCCGAAGCGCAACGCGTCGGCCCCGTGGACGTCGATCTCCTCCAACGGGTCGATCCCGGTCCCCAGGCTCTTCGACATCCGCCGCCCGTCGCGGGCCTGGATCACCGAGTGGACGTAGACGTCGCGGAAGGGGATCGCGCCCGGGAACTCGAGCCCGGTCATGATCATCCGCGCCACCCAGAGGAAGAGGATCTCTCGCGCCGTGGTCAGGAAGCTGGTCGGGTAGAAGGCGCGCAGCTCCGGGGTCTCGTCCGGCCAGCCGAGGGTGGCAAACGGCCAAAGCGCCGAGCTGAACCAGGTGTCGAGGACGTCTTCCTCCTGGCGCAGCTCGCCGCCGCAGGCCCCGCAGCGCTCGGGCTCGGTCTCGGCGACGATCGTCTCCTCGCAGGCGTCGCAGTACCAGACCGGAATCCGGTGGCCCCACCAGAGTTGGCGCGAGATGCACCAGGGGCGGATCTCCCGCATCCAGTCGAGGTAGACGCGCTTCCACTGCGCCGGCGTGATCCGCACCTCGTCGCGCTCGACGACCTCGATCGCCGGCCGCGCCAGCTCATCCATGCGGCAGAACCACTGCAGCGAGATCAGCGGCTCGATCCGCTCGCCCGAGCGATGCGAGAAGGGGACCGAGTGGGTGTACGGCTCCTCGGCGCGAATGCGGCCCTCCTCGCGCAGCGCCGCGACGATCGCCGTCTGGGCCTCTGCGATGGTCATGCCGGCGTACTCGCCCGCCTCCTCGCTCATGCGACCATCTGGGCCGATCACGCCAAGCTCGTCGAGGCCATGCTTGCGGCCGATTTCGAAGTCGTTGACGTCGTGGCCGGGGGTGATCTTCAGCGCTCCGGTGCCGAACTCGATGTCGACGTGCTCGTCGGCGATGATCGGCAGCCGGCGGCCGACCAGGGGCAGCACGCAGTGCTTGCCGACCAGGTCGCGGTAGCGCTCGTCGTCCGGGTTCACGGCGACGGCGGTGTCGGCGAGCATCGTCTCCGGCCGCACCGTGGCGACGGTCAGCACCTGGTCGGAGTCCTCGACCGGGTAGTCGATCGAGTAGAGGACGTCCTCGACCTCCCGGTTCTCGACCTCGAGGTCGGAGATCGCCGAGTGCGAACCCGGGTCCCAGTTGACCATGTAGTTGTCGCGGTAGATGTAGCCCTTGTCGAAGAGCACCTTGAAGACCCGGTACACCGCCCGCACGTAGCCCTCGTCGAGGGTGAAACGCTCGCGCTGGTAGTCGCAGGAGGCGCCGAGCCGCTGGTACTGCTCGACGATTCGCGAGCCGTACTCGGCTTTCCACTCCCAGACCTTCTCGACGAAGGCTTCGCGACCGAGGTCGTGGCGCGTCTTTCCTTCTTTGCGCAGCTCTTTCTCCACCACCGCCTGGGTGGCGATGCCGGCGTGGTCGGTGCCGAGGATCCAGAGCGCATTGCGACCGCGCATCCGGTTCATCCGCACCAGCGCGTCCTGGATCGACCCGTTCAGCGCGTGGCCCATGTGCAGAGCCCCGGTCACGTTCGGCGGCGGAATCGCCACCGAGAAGTTCTCCTCCGGCGACCCCTCCGCCTGAGGATGGAAGTACCCCCCCTCCATCCACTCGGCAAAGATCCGCCCCTCGACCTCCGAGGGGTCGTAACGGGTCGTCTCCTCTAATTTCTTCCGCTGCGCCGCGTCCATCGCGGCGAGTCTAGAAGGCGGTGCCGGTAGAGGGTGCCGACATCCTCTTCCGGAATTGCGCGGCACGCGGCTTCGCCGCTTAGCCGCAATTTGAGCGCGCGCTTCGCGCGCAAACATCAGATTGCATATCGCCGAACATTCCTCCAGAGGACATCGGCACCCTCCTCCAATCGCGCTCCGGTAGACGGCTCAGGGAACGAGAGCTTTTTCTTCAGCTGCCGTGAACTCGGCCGTCCCGTTGGTGCGTGTCGCAGGAGGGGGCGGGGTACCTCCTCCAGACACTCAACCACGAGCCATAGCGAGTGGTGTCTGGAGGGGGTGTCCCGCCCCCTCCCCACCAGCAAGCCCTAAGCGGATTCCTCGGAGAGGTCCTCTTCAGCGGGTCCGATGTCCTGTTGGACGGCCTCGGTGACGAGAGTCGGGCGACGGCCCTCGGAGATCGTCTCCTTGGTGACGACGCACTTGGTCACGTCGCGCCGCGAGGGTAGCTCGAACTGCACGTCGAGCAAGGTCTCCTCGAGGATCGAGCGCAGGCCGCGGGCGCCGGTCTCGCGCTCCAGGGCTTTGTCGGCGATCGCCTCGAGGCTGTCCTCGGCGAAGACCAGCTCGATGTCATCGAACTCGAAGAAGCGCTGGAACTGGCGGGTGAGCGCGTGGCGCGGCTCGGTCAGGATCGTGCAGAGGTCGTCGCGGCTGAGCTGGTGGATCGCGGTGATCACCGGCAGGCGGCCGATGAACTCGGGGATCAGGCCGTACTCGACCAGGTCCTCGGGCAGCACCTGCTCGAACCACTCGCCGGCGTCCTTTTGCTGGCGGGAGGAGATTTCGGCGCCGAAGCCGATCCCCCGGTCGCCGACCCGCCGCTCGATCACCTTGTCGAGCCCGGCGAAGGAGCCGCCACAGACGAAGAGGATGTTGCTCGTGTCGATCGTCAGGAACTCCTGGTGGGGGTGCTTGCGCCCACCCTGCGGCGGCACCGAGGCGGTGGTCCCCTCGAGGATCTTCAGCAGCGCCTGCTGGACGCCTTCGCCGGAGACGTCGCGGGTGATCGACGGATTGTCGGCTTTGCGCGCGATCTTGTCGATCTCGTCGATGTAGATGATCCCCGTTTCGGCCTTTTTGACGTCGAAGTCGGCGGCCTGGATCAGCTTCAGGAGGATGTTCTCGACGTCCTCGCCGACGTAACCGGCCTCGGTCAGCGCGGTCGCGTCGGCGATCGCGAAGGGGACGTTGAGGATCCGGGCCAGGGTCTGGGCGAGCAGGGTCTTCCCGCACCCGGTCGGACCCAGCATCATGATGTTCGACTTCTGCAGCTCGACCTCGGTCTCGTCGGACTGGGCGATCTGGACCCGCTTGTAGTGGTTGTAGACGGCGACTGAGAGGGCGCGCTTGGCGGGCTCCTGGCCGACCACGTACTCCTGCAGGACGTCGTAGATCTCCCGCGGTTTCGGCAGGTTCTCCAGCTCGAAGGCCGGTGACGCCGTCAGCTCCTCGTCGATGATCTCGTTGCAGAGGTCGATGCACTCGTCGCAGATGTAGACGCCGGGACCGGCGATCAGCTTTTTCACCTGACGCTGCGACTTGCCGCAGAAGCTGCAGAGGAGCTGCTCGTTCGAATCTGAAGGACGTGCCAGCGGAATCCCCTCCTAAACGGGACGATCTCTTGCCTCCGGCGGCGGTTCCCAAGCTTAGAGAGGGATCCGCACCGGTTCGTGAGGTCCGTTTACTGCGCCTGGACGGTTGTCCCTCCTCGTGACGCCAGGCTTGCGTCATCGCGCTACGGTGAGCCCGTGGCCGCCAAGGTCGAGATCGCGCCGATCACCGCCGAGGAATTCGAGGAGCTGCTGCCGCTGATCGCCGCCTACCAGCGCTTCTACGAAGCCGAGGAGATCGACGAGGAGCGCAACCGCGCCTTCTTCCGCCGCTTCCTCGCGCCGAGCGAAGACGGGCTGCTGCTCGGCGCCCGCAGCGAGGGGCGCCTGGTCGGCCACGCCTGCCTCTACTGGCACTTCAGCTCTACCGAGGCGTGCGAGTGCGTGCTGATGAACGACCTCTACGTGGACGAGACGGTGCGGGGCCAGGGAGTTGGCCGCGCTCTGATCGAGGCGAGCGCCGAAGTCGCCCGCGAGCGCGGCGCCCCCTTTGTCGAGTGGTCGACCGCGCCCGACAATCACACCGCGCAGCGCCTCTACGACTCGACCGGGGCCGAGCGCTCGGAGTGGCTCAGCTACGAACTGCGGGTTTAGGCATCGCCCTTAGACAGACCGCAGGTCGGGCGGCGGAGGCGGCTGTTGCCTGTCCAGCCGATCGATCACCCTGAAGATCGCCTCAATAAGCGCTCGCCGCTCGTCCCGGTGCTCTTTCAGCTCGGCGGTGTTCGCTTTGGTCGCCAGAGCGCATTCCTGCATCACCACGCGTTCTTTCTCCCACCGTGCATCGGCCTCGGCCCACCGCTCCTTCAGCATGGCCGTGAGCTCTTCCTGCCTTGCGGTGGCCTCCTCCTGCCTCCGTCGGGCCTCGTCTATACCCGCCCGCGCGATTTCGGTGCGCGCGGCGCACTCGGCCAAGACTGCAGACAGTTCCTTCCCGGTCACGAAGCGAATTCTGCCAGGGGTGACCGCACGCGTCATGCGCAGATTGGAGAAGTTCTGCAACCCGTTAGCGTCGCTTCCGTGACTTTCACCCTGGAGCCGATCGACCGCGACGATCCGGTCGTGCAACCGCTATATGCCGACTTCATCCGCGAGGCTGACGGGCCCCTGGTCTACGACCGTGACGGTGCCGGAATCGACCTCGACGCCGAGATCGCCGCCGGGCCGCCAGCCGACCTGGTCCCGCCGAACGGCCTCTTCCTGCTCGCCCGCGTCGACGGCGAGCCGGCCGGCCTCGGCGGCATCCGCCACCTCGAGACCGATGTCGCCGAGGTGAAGAGCATGTACGTGGCGCCGGCCTACCGCGGCACGGGACTCGGCCGCTGCATCCTCGCCCGCCTCGACGAGATCGCCCTCGAACACGGCTGCCGGGCGGTTCGCCTGGACACCTCGGACTACCTCACCCCCGCTGTCGGCCTCTACCGCGCCGCCGGCTACCGCGAAGTCCCCGCCTACAACGAGAACCCGAAAGCCGACCTCTGGTTCGAACGGACGCTGCGGCAGGACTAGCTGTAGCGATCCCAGCGCCGCAGAGCGGGCTCCGGGTCGATCGCGACGCCGCGGACGCGGATCTCGAAGTGGAGGTGGCAGCCGGTGCCGGCGGCGTTGCCGGTTTCGCCCACGATGCCGACCCGCTCGCCCTCCAGCACTCTCTCGCCGCGGCGCACCTGTGCCGGGCGCGCCAGGTGAGAGTAGAAGTAGCTGCGCCGCTCGCCTTCGCCGTGGATCAGCAGGTAGTTGCCGTAGAGAACCGGATCGAACCCGCGGCGAAGCACCTTGCCGTTGCGCACCGCGACCAGCTCCTCGCCGCAGGCGGCGGTGATGTCGAACCCTTCGTGGATCCGCCCACCGCTGCGCGGCGCGTGGTACTCCCCTACCGCCCCCCGGATCCCGTGCGGCCCCTGCACGGGGAAGACGTGGCCGTAGTAGGGAAGGCCGCCGTCACGGTTGGAGGTCTCGGCTGCGGCGGGTGGAGCGAGCGCCGCAATCGCGGCCAGAGCTAGAGCGGCAGCGCGCCTCAGTGGTGCTCGATGACGCGGTCGACGAGGTTGTACTCCTTCGCCTCCTCCGCGCTCATGAAGTAATCCCGCTCGGTGTCTTTGGTGACCTTCTCGAACGGCTGGCCGGTGTGCTGGGCGATGATCTCGTCGAGGCGGCGGCGGACGTCGATGATCTCTTTCGCGTGGATCTCGATGTCGGTCGCCTGACCCTGGAAGCCGGCCGAGACCTGGTGGATGAGGATCTTCGAGTTCGGCAGCGCCATCCGCTTGCCGGCGGCGCCGCCGCTGAGCAGCAGCGCACCCATGCTCATCGCGATGCCGACGCAGATCGTCTGCACGTCGGGCTTGATGAACTGCATCGTGTCGTAGATCGCCAGACCGGCATACACCGAGCCGCCGGGCGAGTTGATGTAGAGGCTGATGTCCTTGTCCGGATCCTCGGACTCCAGGTGCAGCAACTGGGCCACGATCAGGTTGGCGATGTCGTCGTTCACCGGCGTGCCGAGGAAGACGATCCGCTCGCCGAGCAGGCGCGAGTAGATGTCAAACGCACGCTCCCCGCGCGCCGTCTGCTCCACCACCATCGGGATCAAAGGACTCATGGATCGCACTCTATAGAAGCCGTCAGGCGTGCCTGCCGGGCTATCAGCTGCCCGGCGTCCAGAGTTTTCCGGGTTTCTCCTGCCCCTGGTCGGGCGTCAAGAGTTTCTCCCGGGCTTCGGCTTTCCCCTTGCGCTCGTCGGCCTCCTCTTTGGGGATCGGTTTCGCCGAGTCAGCCACCAGCTCGATCGCTTTGCGCGCCCGCAGGTCCTCGCGGACCATCGCGTCGCGGCCGGTCTTGCGTAGCCGCTCGAGCAGCTTCTCCGGGGTGGTGCGTTCGTGCTCGGCGCTGTGCTCGAGCGCCTCGACCATTTCCTCCTCGGAGATCTCGATCCCCTCGGCCTCGGCGATCGCCGTCACCACCGCCTCGCGCCTCAGCTCTTTTTCCGCGTCCGGCTTCGTCTCCTCGATCAGCTCGTCGCGGGTTTTGCCCTGCATCTGCAGGAACGCGTTGGGGTCCATCCCCCGCTGTGCGAGCTGTCGTTCCATCCGCTCCCACCGTTCCATCGCCCGCGCCGTCGCCAGCTCCGGGGGGACGTCGACGGTGGCCTCGTCAGCGGCGGCGTCGATCGCCGCGACCCGGAAGTCTTCCTCGGCCCGACTGCCGAGGGCGGAGCCGACTTTCTCGCGGATGTCCGCCCGCAACTCCTCGAGCGTGTCGAACTCAGAAGCTTCAGAAGCGAAGTCGTCGTCGAGCTCGGGGAGGATTTTCTCCCGCACCTCTTTGACTTTGACTTTGAAGATGACGTCTTGTCCCGCGAGGTGCTCCGCCTGCTCGTACTCCTCGGGGAAAGTCACGTTCACCTCGCGCTCCTCGCCCCCCTTGGCGCCGACCAGTTGCTCCTCGAAGCCGGGGATGAACTGACCCGAGCCGAGCCCCAGCAGATAGTCCTCGGCTGCCCCGCCCTGGAAAGCGGAGCCGTCGAGGAAGCCCTCGAAGTCGATCAGCAGCGAGTCGCCCTCGGCCGCGGCGCGATCCACCTGCTCCAGCCGCGCGAAGCCCTCGCGGATCCGCTCGACCTCGGTGTCGACGATTTCGTCCGGGACCTCTTGCTCCTCCTTGCCGACCTCGAGACCTTTGTAGGTGCCGAGCTTCGCCGCCGGGCGCACCCCTACCTCGAACTTGAAGGTCAGCGGCTCGCCTTCGTCGTCGGGCGCGGAGACCATCTCGATGTCGGGGTCGCCGATCGGGCTCACATCGGCGTCGAGCAGGGCGCTTTCGTACCACTCCGGCAGCGCCTCGCGGATCGCCTCCTGCAGGACGGCTCCGAAGCCCAGTCGCTGGACGATCAGCGACGGCGGCGCCTTACCGGCGCGGAAGCCCGGCATCCGCATCTCCTTCGCCATCGCGCGGGCGGCGCGGGAGGTCGCTTTATCCACGTCGGCGGCGGGCACCTCGGCCTCCACCTCGACGCGCGAATTCGGCAGCTCTTTGAGGGTGGTCTTCATTACGGATGACCCTAGCGAGCGGATCGCATCAGCGACGTTGCGACAGCATCGTTCGCAGGGCCACACCGAAGTCGATCGCGAAGGCCAGGCCGCGCCCGATCGGCCCGGTCACCAGCCACGCGCGCAACCGCTCGCCGGGGTCACTCATTCGCGTATTCCAGCAGGGACTCGTCGACCAGCCACTCGACCGGGGCGTGGTCGTCGGTGTAGACCTCTCCGCCGGGCAACCGCGGCTCCAGCGCGGCGGCGGCCCGCCGCGCCTCCGGCCGCAGCGGCGCCGGCAACGCCTCCAGGTTCCCCTCCAGGCGCTCCGCGGAGAAAGCACCCTCCCCCGCGACCAGCAGCGTGTTGGTCTCCTCGATCGGGTAGCGCAGCACCCGCGGGAACGACGCCGCCATCGTCCGCCCCAGCACCCGCTCCAGCTCTTCTCCGCCCTCGGGGTGACCGACGTTGACGATCACCAGCCCTCCCGGCGCCAGCCGCTCCCGCGCCAGCTCGAAGAACTCGACGGTCGCCAGGTAGAAGGGGATGTAGGGCTGCCGGTAGGCGTCGACCATGATCACGTCGTAGCCGCCCTCGGAGCGCTCCAGCCACGGCCGCGCGTCCTCGGCAAAGGTCCGCATCCGCGGGTTGCGGAGGTCGAGGTAGCGGCGCCCCAGCTCGGTCAGCTCGGGGTCGATCTCGACCGCGTCGACCGCGGTCGCCGGGAAGAAGTGACCAAACGAGCGGGCGACGGTGCCGCCGGCATTGCCGAGGATCGCGATCCGGCGCGGCGGTTGGGGGTTCGCCGCCGCGTGCAACACGAGATGCCCGTCCCAGTAATCGCCGGTCAGGTACGAACCCGGCCTGTAGAGCGAGTGGACCGCCTGGCCCTCGTTCAGCTCCAGCACCCGGGTCCCGTCGTCGCGTTCGATCACCCGCGCGTACTGGTGCGTGGTCTCGTCCTCGTAGAGCACCCGGCCGTCGGCGTCCCCCTTGATCGTGCCGACCGGTACCGCCAGCAGGGCCAGCAGCGCAACCGGGACCACCAGCGCCCGTGCCCCGATCCCCACCGCCGCGACCAGGGCCAAGGCGAGGGCGAAGACGAAGAAGGTCCGCTGCGTGCCCAGCAGCGGGATCAGGATCAGGGCCGAGACCATCGTCCCGGTCAGCGAGCCGGCGGTCGAGATCGCGTAGAGGCGCCCGACGACTTCTCCGGACTTGTCCATCTCCCCCACCGCCAGCCGCACCGCCCAGGGACCGGCCGCGCCGAGCAGCGTCACCGGCACCGCGACCAGCACCAGCACCCCGAACAGGGAGCCGGCGAAGCCGCCGACCGAGACCGTCTCGAAGGCGTCGACGGAGAAGCCGAGGAAAGGGCGGGCCGCGAAGGGAACCACGGCGATCAGGGCCGAAGCGACCAGGACCACCAGGCAGAGACCACGCAGGTGCGGGTGCCGGTCGGCGTAGCGACCGCCGAACCAGTAGCCGATCGAGAGGGCGACGAGGACGACCCCGATCGTGTTCGCCCAGACGATGGTCGAGGAGCCGAAGTAGGGGGCCAGCAAGCGGGCGGCGGCGATCTCGACGCCGAGGCTGGAAGCGCCGACGACGAAGACCAGCGCCCCTAAGAGGCGGCGGTCAGGCCTGGTGGTCTCGGTCATCCCCGGCCCCGATCAGCTGCCGTTCCAGTCGCTCGCCCTGCCCCGCCGCGACCGCCCGCTGCGCTCGCTTCTCGTCGAGGTCGACGCCCCGCTCCAGCGCCAGGTCGAGCAGGCGCTGCTTCTCGATCCCTTCCCGCGCGACCTCGAAGAAGACCCAGGCCAGCAGGCCGAGGCCGAGGAAGGTGCCCTCGACCATCATCACCACCCCGGCGGTGCTCTGGTCGGCGAGCGGCGAGATGCCCCAGTAACGCTCCCCCTCCGCGTAGACGGGGTAGAGCACGCTTCCCGACCACATCAAGACGTTGCCGAGGATCGCCCCGGCGAAGCGGACCGCGATCACGTAGCCGACCTTCCAGGCGTTGGTGAACCAGGTCGGCTTCGGCAGCGGGCCGAATGCCGGCATCCACATCAGGCAGCCGAAGAAGATGAAGCACATGTGCTCCAGCGCGTGCATCGGCGCCCCGGCATAGGCGGCGTCGTAGAGGGCGGGGATGTGCCAGACGTAGAAATTGATCACCCAGAGCGGGAAGGCGACGAGCGGGTGGGCGAGGATCCGCAGCCGGTCGAAGATGCGGATCGCGAGGATCGGCTGCAGCAGCGGCCCGGTCAGGCCGAGAACCATCAGCAGCGTCGCGACGTCGCCCAGCAGCAGGTGCTCGACCATGTGGGCGATCACCAACTCCTCGCCGAGGTGGGCGATCGGCGAAGCCTGCGCGAGGACGATGATCAGCAGCCCGCTGGCGAAGCAGAGCTGGCGCCAGAGCGGCACCGGTCGCCCCTTCTGCGAGAGCGTCAAGGATCGCTTCGCGTAGAGGAACGCGACGATCGTCAGGGGCACCAGCTCCAGCGGGGAGAAAACCGCCTCCACGTGGGCGAACGGCAAGTTCATCGGATTCAGCGTAGCCCGCTGCTAGCTTGGCTCGCCCGTGAGCCCCCAGAACCACCGCTTCCCCCCGATTGGGAGCTACGGCTTCCTCTCCGACTGCCACACCGCCGCGCTCGTCTCCTTCAGCGGCAGCGTCGAGTGGCTCTGCTTCCCCCGCTTCGACTCCCCCAGCGCCTTCGCCGCCCTGCTCGACCGCGGGGCGGGCCACATGTCGCTGCGGCCGAAGGGGGTGATCGTCCCGATCAGCCGCCGCTACTCGCCCGGGACCCTGGTGATCGAGACGACCTGGGTGACCGACACGGGCTGGGTGGTGGTCAAGGACGCGCTGACGATCGCCGACTGGGTCCCCGCCGGCGGCGACAAGGCCCAGCAACAGGGCCGGCCCGAGACCGAACACGAGTCGGACCGCTCGCTGCTGCGGACGATCACCTGCATCGACGGGGAAGTGGAGATGGAGATGGAGTGCCTGCCCCGCTTCGGCTACGGCCTCGAAGAGGCGCGGTGGAGCGGCGGCGAGCTCGGCGAAGCGCTCGCCACCGCCGGCGACGGGACCGAGCTGCTGCTGACCAGCGACATGGAGCTCCAGCTCGACCGGGGGACGGCCCGCGGCCGGGTCACCCTGCGCGAAGACGAAACCGCGTTCTGCGCCCTGACCTGGGGAAACGAAGACCTCGGCGGTCCCCGCAGCGCCCCGGAGGCGATCGAGCGGATCGACTCGACCGAAGAGTTTTGGCGCGAATGGCTGCGCGACGGCAACTTCCCCGACCACCCCTGGCGGATCCACCTGCAGCGCTCGGCGCTCGTCCTCAAGGGCCTCACCTACACGCCGACCGGCGCGATCGTCGCCGCCGCCACCACCTCCCTGCCGGAGACGCCCGGGGGCGAACGCAACTGGGACTACCGCTTCAGCTGGATCCGCGACTCGACCTTCACCCTCTGGGCGCTGCACACGCTCGGATTCGACCAGGAGGCGCGCGATTTCATGCGCTTCATCGTCCACGTCTGCAAAGACCGTCCGGATCTCCAGATCATGTACGGGATCGGCCACGAGCGCGACCTGGAGGAGAAGGTCCTCGACCACCTCGATGGCTACGGCGGCGCGAAGCCGGTGCGGATCGGCAACGGCGCCTACGACCAGCGCCAGAACGACGTCTGGGGGTCGCTGCTCGACTCGATCTACCTCCACGAAAAGGCCCTCCGCGGGAGCGGGGCGCCGGCCGACCGCCAGCTGATCCGCTACCAGGTGGAAGCCGCGATCGCAGCCTGGCCGGAACCCGACCAGGGGATCTGGGAGTCGCGCGGAGAGCCGCAGCACTACGTCTCCTCGAAGCTGATGATCTGGGTCGCGGTCGACCGCGGCGCCCGCCTCGCCCGCACCCTGGGCTTTGACGAGGTCGCCGGCGAGTGGCGGGCGAAAGCGGATGAGTTCAAGGCCGAGGTCCTCGCCCGCGGCGTCCGCGACGGCGTCTTCCGCCAGCACTACGAGACCGACGCCCTCGATGCCTCGCTGTTGCTGATCCCCCTCTTCCGCTTCCTCCCACCCGATGACCCCCGGGTTCGCGACACCGTCAACGCGATCGCCGAGGACCTGAGCCAGAACGGCCTCGTCTGCCGGTACAAGGTCGAAGAGACCGACGACGGCCTCCAGGGCGAGGAGGGAACCTTCCTGATCTGCTCCTTCTGGCTCGTCTCAGCGCTCTCCGAGATCGGCGAGCGGCAACGGGCGCGCGAGCTCTGCGAACGCCTGCTCGAGGCGGCCGGCTGGCTCGATCTCTATGCCGAGGAGCTCGACGCCGAATCGGGCCAGCACCTGGGGAACTTCCCGCAGGCCTTCACCCACTTGGCGCTGATCAACGCCGTCTCCCACGTGATCGCCGACGAGCAGCGCGAAGACGGAGGGGTCACCGCCGTCTTCACCGAGATGGGCGGAGTGCGAGAGGACGGGTAAGCCGCCGTCGCGAGTTTCAGTCCGTAGACAAAAAGACTACAGACAAGAGGTTTCTCTTTCCCTTATATTGCCCGGCGGTCATGGCACCGATCGACTGCACGGACAACAACCTCCTCATCGCCCTCCGCCACCCGCTGCGGCGCAGAATCTTGCGCGAGATGGCGGACGGAAAGGTGATCAGCCCCCTGGAGCTGTCAAACGAGCTGCGGCAGCCGCTCAGCAACGTCAGCTACCACGTCCGGGTTCTGGCCGATCTTGCCGCTGTGACGCTGGTCGACACAAAGCCCACCCGCGGCTCGGTGCAGCACTTCTACCGCAGCGCCGTAACCGCAGCCTGGGCGCAACAAGTACTCGGATTGAGGGAAAGCGAAGGCGACGGTGCCGGGGAGAGTTCCAGTGGCGCCTCGACTTGAACTATGGGAGGGGCCCGATGAACGAAAGCAACAACAGCCGAACCACCTTGGTCGAAGACGAGAACTTCGAGTCAGCCGTATTGCGGCAGCTGCTCGATCTGCACCCGACGCGGCTGACGGTCGCGGAGCTGACTCGGGAACTGGGAGGCGATCACGGCGGCTTCGCCGAGAGCGATGCACTGGAGCGAGCGGTTCGCGACCTTGCCGCAGTAGGGCTCGTGCACCGAAGCGAGGAATTCGTGGCACCGACTCGGGCGGCGCTCCGGTTCAGCGAGCTTCTGGATCGGTAACCACCCAGCGAAAGGGGGTCCGCAGTCGCGCCTGTAGCTCATCGGCGGCTGCGGCCAACCCTTTGCCTTCCTCACCGCCGGCCCCAACCAGGATCACCTCGGAAGCGGGAAAGCTCCCAAGCTGATCTTCGACCGCCTGCACGACGTCCTCGTCCCCCACCCGCGCCTCTGCCTCGATTCCTGCCGCCGCAAGCGAGGCGACGCTGATCACCAGTCGCTGCTGCGCGCCCTGCCGCGCCGGTTCGACGTCCGAAGCCCATCGGTCGAGAAAGCCGATTCGAGCGGGCGCCAGAACCATCACCCGCGTCTCCGCGTCGTCGCCGATCGCGCCGGCGACCTGGCTGACGGCTGACGGGTCCTCGAGCGGATCGGCGACGACCACCAGAACACGCCACGCGCTCGCGTCGGCAACCGCCGGCGCGATCGGCTCGCGCGGGCGTTGCCGCACCGCAATGGCCACGATCGCCACCGCGACAAGCGCTCCCACCGCGACCCCTATGGCCGGCCCCGCGGAGATAAATGCGATCGCGATCGGGACGGTGATCGCGGCGACGATGAGAGGCAACTTCCATGAGCTCATCCCCCAAGCCTCTCAAGCCATGACCACCGTCCCGGGAAAAGGTGGATCCGACTCAGGTGGTCTTGGTGATCATCTCCATCGGCGCAGTACGCCCGCTCATCTCGATCTTCATGACCCACCTCCTTCCCTCTCCCTTGAATGCCGTCTCAGCCGCTTCGCGCTTACCGCTCAAAAGCGACTGATCATCTTTTACTCGAATTGATTCCAGCAATCAAGGTGAGGGCAGCAAACCTCGTCAATAATCGGAAAAAGCGGAAGCGTTGTGAAAATCCTGATCGACAAGCTGTAAAGTCTTTGTATCGGCCATTACCCCTGCATCCGACCTAAGGAATAAAAGGCCTTGCCGAGAACTAAAAACAAGAAGGACGGCGTTGAACAGATCGTCGCCAAAGCATTCGCCCATCCCCTGCGAGTGCAGATCCTGACCATTCTGAATGAAAAGGTCGCGAGCCCGAACATGCTGGCTCAGGCCCTTGATCAGAGCCTCAACCTCGTCGCCTACCACGTGCGGGTGCTCGAGAAATACGATTGCATCGAACTGGTCGATACGAAGCAGCGACGCGGGGCGACCGAGCACTTCTACCGGGCTACTCGGCGTCAATTCCTGACCGATACCGAATGGTCGAGCCTGCCCGAAAGCCTTCGCCCTGGCCTGTCCGGGGCGGCGCTGAAGTCCGCCTTCGACGACGTCGAGGAGGCTCTCGACAAGGAGACCTTCGACGAGATCGAGGACCGTCACCTGAGTCGGACGCTGATGGCGGTCGACAAAAAGGGGTGGGAGGACACCGCCCAGCTGCTGACGGAGACCCTCGACCGGCTGATCGAGATCCAGGCCGAAGCCAACGATCGCCTCACCAAGAGCGACGAGGAGGTCCTGCCGTCCCGAGTCATCATGCTCCACTTCAAGTCGCCATCTCCGGCGAAGGGCGCCCCCAAGGGTGCGTCCAAGCCCACCGCTTCTTAAGCGCTTCAAACCCCGAGGCCGGCGCCCCTTCTTGCTGAGAGGCGTCGGTCTCGGCTCTTTTCACGACCTCGAAAAAGGCCGTGTCCGTCAAGCGCTATCGTTGCCCCGACGGTGAAATTACCGTCGCGCTGCACGGCCTCGGACTGACGCTCTCAGGGCAGCGACGTTGGTTAAGTATCGCCGCCTATAGATCGATGCCGTGAACAGCGACCAGACGCCAAGCGTAGATCCGTCAACTCCGGGCCCGGGAGAGGGGCTCGCCAGCGAGCGCGTGCTGTGGGCGCGCTTCGTCAAAGACCGGGATCCGGCGATCCGCGAGGAGCTGGTCCGGCGCTATCTGCCGTTCGCCAAAAACCTGGCGCTTCGCTATCGCGGCGCCAGTGAGTCCTTCGACGACCTCCTCCAGGTCGCGAGCCTTGGCCTCGTCAACGCGATCGATCGTTTCGATCCCGATCGCGGCGCCCCCTTCACCGCCTTCGCCTCGCCGACGATCCTCGGCGAGCTGAAGCGGCATTTCCGCGACCGGGTCTGGACGGTGCGGGTGCCGCGCGGCCTGCACGACCGCATGGCCGAGGTCGAGAAGGCGATTTCAGAGTTGACGGTGTCGCTACAGCGCTCTCCATCGGTAAGTGAGATCGCCGAGCGGCTGGAGTGCGACCCCACCGATGTCCTCGAGGTACTGGAGGCAAACCACAACCGCCGGCCGCTTTCTCTCGATCGCCCCGTTGGCGGCGAGGACTCAGAAGAATCCCCGGCCTCGGAGTGGGTTGGCGACGAAGACGCCGGCTACGAGCTGGTCGAGGACAAACTGGCATTGGAGGGGGCCCTCCCCCACCTCGACGAGCGTGAGCGACTCGTCCTCCAACTTCGCTTCGTCGAGGACCTGACGCAGTCCCAGATCGCCGAGCGAATCGGCCACTCCCAGATGCACGTCTCAAGAATCCTCCGCCGCACCCTGGAGCGCATTCGCGCCGAGGTAGCGGAGCAAAGCGCCGCCGCCTCCCCTGAGACCGAGTAGAGCCGGGTTTGCCGTTAGGGAGGGGGCGGGACACCCCCTCCAGACACCACTCGCTATGGCTCGTGGTTGAGTGTCTGGAGGAGG
>Ga0326721_10000044_pt1 | contig 105637 bp, 90 predicted proteins | sample SGPome_FD_203951 | JGI IMG/M metagenome (GOLD analysis project Ga0326721, IMG submission 203951) | Soil microbial communities from Southern Great Plains, Lamont, Oklahoma, United States - SGP_1_2016 | ecosystem: Engineered > Artificial ecosystem > Soil microcosm > Unclassified | place: USA... | reverse complement strand
CCGAGGGTGTTGCGGACCTCCTCGACCGCCGCCTTCACCTCCTCGGCGGAGGTGACGTCGGCCCGCACGTAGCAGTGCCGCACGCCGGCCGCCGTCATCCGTTCCAGGTTGGCGGCTAGCTCGGTGTCGGCGTCCGGGCCGGACCTGCCGAGCAGGCCGACCGCGGCACCGGTGCCCTGGGCCAGCGACAGCGCGCACTCGGCCGTGATGCCCTTGCCGCCACCGGTGACCAGCAGCACGTCCTGCGGGCCCAGCGGCGGCCGGCCGCCGTCGGCCAGCCGCACCGGCCGCAGCACCGGCACCCGGCGGGTGCCGTCGGCGGCGTAGCTGACCTCGGAGAAGCCGGCGGTGGCCGCGACGTCGGCGACGATGCTGCGCACCGCTGCCGTTGCCTGCTCGGCTGCCAGGTCTGCCGGAAGCGGCAGGGTGACCACCGTGGTGGCGACTGCCGGTGCCTCCAGGCAGAGGGTCTTGGCAAGCCCCGCGGCGCCGCGCCGGTCACCGACCACGACGAACCGCGCGGGCGCCGGCAGTGCCAGCACCGCCCGGGCCGCGGCCAGCATCAGCGGGACGTGGTCCTCGTCGCAGTCGCGCGGCAGGCACAGCACCACCCCGCTGCCGAGGCCGGCATCGCGCAGCGCCTGCCGGAGGCCCGCGGCCAGCGGGTGCCGCTCGCTGGCGAACACCTCCCAGCTCCCGCTGCCGGTGGGTCCGGCCGCGGGCCCGGCGGCTGCCGGCACCTTCTCGATGCCGAAGGCCCGCACCCACGGCGCGACGCCCAGCGCGGCGTTGGCCGGCTCGTCGGAGTCCGAGGCGCTCTCACCCAGCTCATCGAGCAGCTGGGCGAGCTGGGCCAGCGTCGAGGTGGCGAAGGTGGAGGTCGCCATCGGAGCGGTCAGGCCCAGCTCGCGCGAGGCCTGGTTGACGATCTGGCCGACCGTGATCGAGCTCAGGTGCAGCTCGTCCAGCGGGTGGCTGGTGGCGCTGACCGCCTCCAGTGGCAGTTCGGCCCGCTCCGCGGCCAGCCGGCGGAGCACGTCCAGCGCGCTCTGCGGCGTACCGGAGGCTGCCGGTGCCGCCTCGCCGGGCTCCGGCTCGGTCGCCGGCGGGCTTGCCACCTCCGCCCGCCGGACCGGCTCGGCAGCCGGCTTTGCGACCTGCCCGGCCGGGGCCGGCCGGAGGGCTGGCAGCCCGGCGCCCAGCTCGTCCACCGGCGCCTGCTCGCAGGGACTGGCGAAGAACTTGAACTCCTTGCCGATCTCCAGGCTGCGGGTGAACCGGTCCCGGTGCAGCTCGGCAGGCCGGATGTCGGCACCGAGCACGTAGCAGGCCGCCACCGCCCGGAACAGGCCCGCGAGGGAGTTGCTGTCGGTCTCGAGCGAGACCGTCGGCACGAACGGGACGATGTCGCACGCCAGCCCGCGCAGGACGGTGCCGGGGCCGACCTCGAGCAGCAGGTCGACCTCACCGGCCAGCGCGGTCACCGCCTCGGCGAAGCGCACCGGCTCCCGCACCTGGCGGGCCAGCAGGTCGGCCAGGTCGGTGTCGGCCGGCAACTCGCCGCCGGTGACGGTGGACACCACCCGCCGGCGCACCGGTGCAAACCGGTCCTCGGTCAGGTAGCCGTGCAGCGCCTCGGCGGCCGGGGCCACCAGGTCGGAGTGGAAGGCGTGCGAGACCGGCAGCCGCATCGCGGTCAGCCCCTGGCCGGCGGCCCGGGCGCAGACCCGGTCCACCGCGTCCGCCGGGCCCGACACCACGGTCTGCTTGGGACCGTTGAAGCCGGCGATGACCACCGGCTCGCCGTCCAGCAGCGGGCCGGCCACCTCGGGCGAGGTGAGGATGCTGGCCATCGCTCCGTCCACGGTGCTGCTGTCGGCCATCAGCCGGCCTCGTACGGTGGCGATGGACAGCAGCGTCGCCTCGTCGTAGGCCCCGGCCCAGTGCAGCGCGGACAGCTCGCCCAGGCTGTGCCCGGCAGCGGCCACCGCCTCGATGCCGAGCAGCCGCAGCAGCCGCAGCCCCGCCACCGACGCGGTGGCGATCCGGGGCTGGGCGGCGGCCGTGTCGGCCAGGCTGCCGGCCGGCAGCGGGAACTGCCGGTAGAGCTCGTCCACCACCGCGAAGCGCCGGCGGACCGCGCCGCCGTCGCTGCGCCGGCCGGCACCCTGGCCCGGGAACAGCAGGCCGATTCGGGGCGTGCTGGCAGCATGGCCGAGGAACACCCCGCCGTCGAGGTCGAGCACCGAGCGGGCGCCGTTGTCCAGCAGCATCAGCAGCTTGCCGAGCCGCTGCTCGGCCTGCTCCGGGCTGCCGGCCAGCACCGCCGCCCGGATCGGGCGGCCGGCCAGGTCCGCCGACAGCGTGCCGGCCAGGTCGCCGAGCTCGGCGAAGGACATCTTCGGCGCCATCGCCGCCAGCTGGCTGATCTTGCCACGCAGGTCGGCGATGCTGGTGGCGTCGAGCAGCAGCAGCTCGCAGTCCTGCCGGGAGCGCACCAGCCGTTGCACCTCCGGGGCGATCTCGTCCCGGCGCGGCCCGGCCGGCTGCTCGAGCACCACGTGGGTGTTCATGCCGCCGAAGCCCATCGACGACACCCCGGCCCGGATCGGCCCGTCCGCCGGCCACAGTTCGGCCGTGCTGGGCACCCGCAGCGCCGGCCGGTCGCCGAGCAGCTCCTGGTGCGGGTCGACGTGCCCGGTGGCCGGCGGGATCACCTGGTGGTGGATGGCGAGGATTGCCTTGAGCAGCCCGCCGACACCGGCCGCGGCCTTGGTGTGGCCGATGTTGCCCTTCAGGGTGCTGATCGCGGCCGGCGGCGCGTCCGGGTCGGCCTGCCGCCGGGCCTGGGAGAAGGCCTGCAGCTCGGTGGCGTCGCCGACCGCGGTGCCGGTGCCGTGTCCCTCCAGGTAGTTGACGGTCTCGAAGCCGAATCCGGCGCTGCGGTAGGCCCGTTCGATGGCCAGCTGGTGCCCGGCCGCCTCCGGCCGGGTGATGCCGCCCTTGCCGTCGGAGGAGTAGCCCCAGCCGACGATGTTGGCGTACCGCTTGAGTCCCTGGGCGATCGCGTCGCGCTCGCGCATCAGGACCAGCATCCCGCAGCCCTCGCCGGGCCAGAAGCCGTTGGAGTGCTGGTCATAGACCCGCATCTCCCCGGTGGCCAGGGCTCCGGTCTTGGCGAAGCCGATCACCTCGAACGGGTCGATCGACAGGTCCACCCCGCCGGCGATCACGGTGTCGAGGTGACCCTCGGCCAGCGCGTTGCAGGCGGTGGTGACCGACAGCAGCGAGGACGAGCAGGCACCGTCGACGGTGTAGCCGCCGCCGTTGAAGTCGAAGTGGTTGCAGATCCGGCCGGCGATGGTGTTGGCCAGCCCACCGGCCAGCGTGTCTTCGTCGATCGGGGCGAACGGGCTCTTGTACCGGGCCTCGAGCTGGTCGAGGAACTCGCCGAGCGCGGTGTCGTCCCAGCCCTGCTCGCGCAGCGCCGCGCCGACCGTGCGCCGGACGTAGGGCCAGCGCAGCCGCATGATGCTGGCCCGGCTGAACTCGCCGGTCAGGCTGTTGCCGATCACCACGCCGGTGCCCTGGCGGTTCAGCCCGGCACCCTTGGGGAATCCGGCGTCGGCCAGGGCCCGGGCGGCGGTGTCCAGCGCCAGCCAGTGGGTGAGGTCGGTGGAGCGGTAGGTGGACCCGGCCACCCGGTAGGCCACCCGGTCGAACTCGAATCCCTCGATGACGGCGGCCTTCTGGGTGTAGAACCGGTCCGGTGCCGCGGGGTCGGGGGAGTAGTAGTCCTCCAGGCGCATCCGCTCGTCCGGCAGCCGGCGGAAGGCCCGGCGGCCGGCGAGCACGTTCTCCCAGAGCTCATCAGGGGAGTTCGCGTCCGGGTAGCGGCAGGATATGCCGACTACTGAGATACGTTCCGAACTCATACTCGCACCGCCGCAGGGGTTGCCACCGGGTGGTCAGCGGCCGCGAGTGCGCGGCGCTGCTTGGCCTTGCCGATGAAGTGGGCCGCCCACCAGCCGAGGCCGCGCAGGGCGCAGACCGCAGTGGTGGCGAAGAACATGGTGTAGACGATGTTGAACGCCATCATCACGGCGTAGACCATGGCGACCGAGGAGCCGAACATGAACTGGTTGCGCGGCTTGGACGGGGTGGTGCCCGGGTCGGTGATCATGTAGTTGGTGAACAGCACGAACGCGATTCCGGTCATGATGCCCCAGGCCGAGAACAGCGCGACGTCCCAGATCCAGTGCCGGATGACGGCCTGCAGGAAGAAGCCGCCGAGCCAGCCGACGATCAGCGGGATCCGCTTGGTGAGCATTCCGTTGATCACCGTGCCGGAGGTGGCGATGACCAGCGGGATCATGATCCGGAAGTAGGTGTTGGCGTTCTCGCTGAACTGGTAGGGCGGGGCGATGCTGCACCAGTGGCTGAAGCACAGCAGCACCGCGGTGATGCCGAAGTTGGACGGGTTCATGAAGTGCCGCATCCGGCCGTTGATGGGCGCCTGCAGGACGTGCTTGGCGGCCACGCCGACCACCACGCCGAAGGCGACCGGCCAGAACTGGCTGTTGGCGTAGAGCAGCATGTTGACCGCGAGGGCGGTGATGTGCGAGGGCAGCAGCGCCTCGTACACCCCGCGGACGCCGTTGCCCCGGTACTTCGGCTGCCGGCGGTAGACCCAGGCGCTGATCGTCTCGAAGACGATCTCGGTGGCGTAGCCGACCAGCACCGCCAGGAAGGGCCACAGCCACGGCTGCTCGAAGCCCAGCCAGGCGTAGCCGAAGACGTTGAGCACGCTGATCGAGATGGCGAAGTTGCGCAGCGCCAGGTACCGGGGATCGGGTGCCGGCTTGGCCTTGGCCGGTGCGGGTGCCGCCGGCGGTGCTGAACTGGCAGGTACAGGCTGGGCCTGCTTCGGAACGGTGGCGGTCATCGGCTTGAAACCTCTCGAGCGGTGTCCGTCAGGACGAGGGAGTGAACGCCTGGCGTCAGTTGGAGCTTCTGCTGGTGGAGCGCACCGCTGGTGTCACGCCACTGCAGGGTCACGGTCGCGGCTCCGGAGAAGGAGCCCAGCCCGAAGTGCACGTCGAAGCTGCGGAAGCCGGCGTGGCCGCCGCCGCCGTCGAGCTGGGAGACCGCCGTGCCGTTCGGGGTGGTCACCGTCGCCGTCGCGTTGTAGGCGGGGCTTCCGAAGTTGGACAGGCCCTTGCCCGCGACGGAGCTGGAGTCAGCTGCCGGCCGGTACAGGTGCAGGTCCAGGTAGTTGCCCCGGTCCGGGGACTGGTTGGCGTAGAAGGCCGGCGGGCCCCACTGCCGGGCGATCGCCCAGTCGAGGGTGCCGGTGCCGGTGGTGTCGGCCATCGCGATGGCGCGGGTCGGGGTCGGCACCGCGGCGCCGATCTGGGAGGAGATGTTGACGTACTTGCCGTCGGAGTTCTTGGCGTAGAAGGCCATCGTCTGCCGGCCGGCGACGTCGTCACCGGGCCCGACGTTGGGCCACATGGCCGGGTTGCTGAGCAGGTCGTCGTTGGTCACGGCCATCTCCTGCAGCCACGGCCACCGGTCGATGTCGCCCTTGACGAACCCGTCGGCCTGCAGCACCGACATGTTGCCGTTGTTGAGGAAGTCGCCCATCTTGACGTCCCAGCACCAGCCGGTCCAGGCCATGCCGTACTTGGTGGCCTGCTGCTTGAACGGGGCGATGCCCCGGCCCAGCTGGTTGGCCATGTCGGCGGTGTCCTTGGCCTGGTTGATGAAGATGAAGTTGCTCTCCTGCAGGCCCCACTTGGTGGTGATGTTGCTGACCGCGATGTCGAACTTGCCGGTGTGGTTGAGGTCGGCGAAGTCCACGCCCATGCCCTTGAACGAGCCCTTGCCGAGCACGAAGGACTTGGCGGTGGTCGGGGTGCGCTGCCCGCTGGCCTCCTCGAACCGGATGGTGCCCGGAACCGAGGTGTTGTACAGCAGGTGGTCGTGGCCGAAGTCGTTGGCCAGGTAGATCTCGGGCAGCCCGTCGGCGGTCAGGTCGGCGCCGGCGATGGCCAGCGTCCAGCCGGTGGACAGCTGGTAGGGGATGGCGGCCTGCTGCTCGACGTAGGTGGCGCTGGGCTTGTCCCCGGAGCTGGCGTCGTGCCAGCGCAGCACCCGGTCGCCGCCGCCGTTCTTGGCGGTGGACAGCGAGTTGTTCATGACGACGTTGTTCTGCCCGTTCGGGTTCAGCACGTCGGACTCGGGGAAGTAGTTGCCGATGATGATGTCGGGGTGGCCGTCGCCGTCGATGTCACCGACCCAGTCGGCGTCGGTGTTCCAGCGCGGGCCGTGGTAGCGGCCGTCCACCGACTGGTACGGCAGCAGCTCCTGCGGGTGGTAGGCGTCCATCGACAGCGTGGTGGCGCCGGCCTTGGCGAGGAACAGGATCGGCGTGCGGCCCCAGTAGGACACCAGCAGGTCCGTCCGGCCGTCGCCGTTGAAGTCACCGGGGTGGCAGGTGGTGGGAGCCATCGCGGCGTCCATCGGCAGCGGCTTGGCGTCCAGCACGAACGGGGCGAACCGGTCGGCGGCGGGCGCGGTCGGGGTGTAGGTGACGACCACCGAGTTGGTACGGGTGTCGACGAAGCACATGCCGTCCGAGCGCCCGTGGCCCACCAGGTCGTTGATCGCGATGCTGGCTCCGACCGAGGAGATCCAGGCCGAGATCTTGGCGTAGGCCCGGTTGACCTGCCGGATGGTGTTCATCTTCTGGTTCTCGTACCCCGCCGGCATGGCGATGGGCATTTCCTTGAACTTGTACTGGGTGGCCACCGAGTCCGCCCCGTAGGTAGCGACCCGGCTCTGCGCGACCACGTACAGCGAAACCAGGACTAACGCGGCTACCAGGCCGGGGACGAGTTTGCGGAGGCGTTCTCGGGATGCCGCCATGATTCACCCTTCACGAAAAGATCGACTGTCTAGGGGTAGGAGTAGGGACGTGCTGGAAAGAGGGGCGCAACGTGACACGACGCCTGGGGTGCCGTCCCTGCGCTCTGGCCAGGACAAGACCTCAGGCGCCGTATCGCCTGCCTGCTGTGGCGTGCCGGGGACGCTTTACACCGCCCCATCTAGCGACCATCCAAGGATGCGGTTCGAGGTGCTGGTGATCTTCTCTCCCCGTGCCCGGCTGCCAGGAACAAGGCTGTTTTATTGGCACAATCCCACATGCGATCAAGGGCATTCCATGGCCTCGCCGGGCGCCGGCAGCCGAAATCGGGCATGCCGGAACCGATGGATTGCAGGGAGGTATTCCGGGCGCTGCCGGGCGGCGCGGCGCTCAGCCGATCCGCAACCGGCAGCCCACCTGGCGGGCCACCGCCATGCTGGCCCACGAGGTGGCCGCCACCAGCGCCTCGTCGCCGGGCTGGTGCCAGCGGAAGGCGTCGATGACCTGCTGGTCGACCTGGTAGGAGGCGAGCGCGGTGAGCATCACCAGCCGGCCGGCGGCGCGGTCCTCCGGCGGCAGCGAGGCCACCTCGTCCTGCACCCAGGCCCGGCTCAGTCCCGGCGGCTGGCCGTCCCAGCCGGCCAGCCGCGCGTGCAGCGCGGCTCGCACCGAGGCGGGCACGTACTGCCGGCCGACTGCCTCGATGGCCGCGTCGGCCCGGGCGAACGCCTCGGCGACGTGCGGGCTGCCTGCCGCCCAGGCCAGGTCCTCCGACAGCGGGGCGGCCGGCAGCAGGTCCAGCGAGGCACCGGGCCGGTGGTCGGCCCGGGCGGCCGAGCCCATGAACCGTCCCAGCAGCCGCAGCGCGTTGCTCCGGGCCGGGCCCGGAACGTTCGGCGGCAGCGGGGAGTCGGCGAGGAAGATGTCGACCATCCGGTTCAGGTAGTGGAAGGTGACGGCCACGCCGATCAGCTCGGGCGCCTGCTCCCGGCTGAACGGCACCTCGGAAGAGCGGCTGTCCGGCAGGCTGGCCGACCGGCGCGCCCACTGGGCGACGGCGCGAATCCGGGGGTCGGGAATGGCGGCGAGGTCGTCGGCGGACACCGCCGCCCCGGTCGGGGTGCCGAGCAGGGCGGACAGCGTCGTCGCGTGCACCGTGATGCAGTACGGGCAGGAATTGCCGAGCGATACCGCCGCGGCGACGGCCTCCTTGGTGGCCCGCGGCACCAGGCCGTCGGCCAGCAGCGATTCGCGCAGCATCATCCAGCTGGCGGCCAGCGGCCCGGGTGCCGGCGAGTGCAGCGCCACCGGCGGGGCGAGCATCCCGAAGTCCTGCTCGGCCTGCCGGTAGACCCGGGCGACGGTGCCGTCGGGACCGCCGTCCGGGCGTACCGGTGAGACATGGCGGACCTGGTCCAGTGACCGGCGCAGCGCCTTCTGCAGCAGGGCCGTGACCATCAGCGCTCCTCGGGGAATGTGCGGAGTGGAGATGCCGCGCGGATGCTGATCGGAGGTCAGTCGCGGAGCAGTTGCGGAACCAGCTTGTTCGCCGCGGCGCGGGCACTGGTGCCACCGTGCGGCGCCGGCGCCCCGTAGCTGACGTTGATGCCGCGCTGCTGGGCCGCCCGCACGATCGCCGGCATCGCCCGCTCGGCGAGCGCGGCGATGGTGTTGGCCGGGTTGACGTTGAGCGCGCACGGCACCGCGGAGCCGTCGGTGACGAAGATGCCCGGGTGGCCGCGCAGCTCGTGGTTGTCGTCCAGCGCCGAGGTGTTCGGGTCGTCGCCGATCCGGCAGGACGCCAGCGGGTGCACCGTGTAGGCGCCGACCACGTCATTGGTCCACGGCATCACCTTGGCGATGCCGTCCTTCTCCAGGATGCTCTTGACCGCCGCGTCGGACTTGGCCCAGCCGCGCCGGGTGTTCTCGGTGGGCTCATAGCTCAACGGGCCGAGGCCGAACATCTGCTGGGACACCCGGATCGAGTTGCCGGTCGGCGGCGGCGGGCCGAAGATTCCCTCGTTGTCGTCCTCGGACATGGTGAAGGTGGTCAGCCAGGACTTCCAGTGCCGCATCATCTCCTTCTTCTCCCGGCCGAACCAGGTGTTCTTCCCGGGAGCGTCGGCGACCTGGGCCAGGATGGTGCCCAGCCCCGGCGGGAAGTACAGCTGTTCCAGGGAGAACCGCTCGTACTCCGGCAGCGAGCCGTCCAGCCAGTCCCAGCAGGCCGCCACCGGGCCCTTGCCGATCTGGCCGGCCTCGAAGGCGACGCCGTCGCCGCGGTCCAGGCCCAGCACGTCGCGCAGCCGGTCCTCGTTGAGCACCGCGGTGTTGAGCCGCTCGCCGTTGCCGGAGAAGTACTTGCCGACCGCGTCGGGCATCGGGCCGAGCTGCGGCGCCGAACGCATCAGGATGACCGGGGTGGCGGCGGTGCCGGCGGCCAGCACGATCAGCTTGGCGTCGATCGTCCCGCTGCCGGTCAGCTCCCGGTAGTCCACGTCGTGCAGGGTGTTGTAGTGCACCCGGTAGCCGCCGTCGTCGTTGCGGGTGATCTGCTGCACCTCGTGCAACGGCCGGATCTCGGCGCCGTGCGCGATGGCGGCCGGCAGGTAGTTCAGCAGCAGCGACCGCTTGGCGTCGAACTTGCAGCCCGACATCATCCAGTTGCAGTTGGTGCACAGCGCGGTGTCCACCGCGGCCGGCACCGGGTTGCAGGTGTGGCCGGCGTTGTTGCAGGCCGCCGCCCACACCCCGCCGGCGAAGGGCACGGTCTCCCACTTCTGCTTGCTGATCGGCAGCGCCTCGGCGACCCGGTCGTACCACGGTTCCAGGCTGTCCCGGCTGATCGCGGCCGGCCACATCCGGCGGCCGATGCTGCCCCGGCGCTCGAAGATGTAGCTCGGCACCCGCGGCATGGTGGCGAAGTACACCACGCTGCCGCCGCCGACGCAGTTGCCGCCGAGCACGCTCATGCCGTTGCCGACGGTGAATTCGAAGATCCTGGTGCTGGACGAGCCGAGCTTGAAGTCCTGGTCGTAGTCGTCGGCCTCCAGCCACGGCCCGCGCTCGAGCACCACCACCCGGGCACCGCCGGCGGCCAGGTGGTAGGCCGCGATCGAGCCGCCGAAGCCGCTGCCGATGACCAGGACGTCGGTGCTTTCGGTGCTCATGCGGGGCTCCCGGTCTCGGTGGTGTTGGGGTGGATCTCGGCGAGCTTGCGGCCGTAGGAGTAGTGCGGGAACCGCCACAGCCCGTCGGCGTCCGGCGGCGCGAAGCCGAGGGTGAGCAACCCGGGATGCCCGGCGGCCAGCGCGTCGACGGTGTGCATGTACGCGCCGGTGTCCCAGGCCATGTTGGAGAACATCACCAGGTTCACCCAGCCCTGCCGCTCCGGGTGTTCCCAGGCGGTCAGCTGCAGCACCAGCTCGACCCGGTCGTCGTAGTCGAGGCTGACGAACGCCGGCACCGACTCGTCGAGGGAGATGCCGTTGTCCTTGGCGTAGTTCTGCGCGTGGCCGTTGAGCATGCCGGCCAGGCCGCCCAGCCACTGCGACAGCCCGCCGGCATCGGAGTTCAGCAACTCCAGGGCGCCGGCGGCCACCGAGCCGCCGTCGGAGGAGACCCCCGCGATCGCCCGGTCGCCGGGCCAGCGCTTGTTGCCGGGAACGATGGTGTCGGCGAAGGCCTCCAGGGTCATCACCTTCGTCTGCTCCTCGTCCGAGGTAGCCGGTTCCATAACGTCTCTCCTGTCTGGACCGGAGCCGGAGCCGGAACCGGTCGGGGCTGAAACTGGCCGGGGGATCGGGCCGGTCAGCGGGCGAACTGGCCGGGCCGGCGGCCCTCGCCGGCCGGGCCGCGGTAGGCCTGGGCGATGTCGAGCCAGCGCTCGGCGTCCGGGCCGACGGCGGTGACCGCGAGGTCGTCGCGGTGCCGGCGCCGGGTGACCAGCAGGCAGAAGTCCTCGGCCGGGCCGCTGATCCGCTGCTCGGCGTTCTCCGGGCCGAACTGCCACAGCGCGCCGGACGGCGCGGTCAGCTCGTAGCGGAACTCCACGTCCGGCTTGGGCTCGTTGCGGGCCAGGTAGCCGAAGTCCCAGACCCGGATCGCGAAGGCGACCAGGAACCGGATCCGGTCGGTGCGCACCGGCCGGACGCCGAGGGCGTCGGCGATGTCCTGGCCGTGCGCGAAGGCCTCCATCATGCCGGCCATCATCAGCACCGACGGCGGTAGCGGATTGACCAGCCATGGCACCAGCTGGTCACCGGGCACCGACGACAGCGCCTTGACCGCGGTGTTCCGCTCGGCCTGCCAGCGGTCGAAGAGCACCTTGGGCGGGTCGGCGAGGTACTCGGCCAGGGCGTTGGCCACGTTGGCCGTGAAGTCATTGCTCAACCGGGTCATCAGGGCGCGGAAGGCGTCCGGATCGGAGCCTGCCAGGCCTGCCACCCGGAAGGTCGCTGCCAGGTGTGCGACCTGGTGCGCGATGGTCCAGCCCGGCGCCGGCGTGGGCAGCTGCCACTGCTCGTCGTCCAGGCCGGCCAGCATCGCGTCGACCTCGTCGCATTCTGCCGTCAGGGCCCCGGTGGGATCCGGTTGCTGGGTCACGTCTGCCCGTCCTCTCGCTACAGCCTGCTCGTACGGTGTCTTCTCCGGTTCCGAGCGTGCTGCAGCGCTGCGCCGAGGGTGTCTTTGCGCGTGCCGGAAGGCCGCGGTAGGGCTATCTGGAAGACGGGGGCAGCGGGGTGCGGACTGCGGCCTCGGGAGTTACTGGCCGGGGACGAACACCGCCCGCACGCAGCCGTCCCGGCGGTTGGCAAACAGCTCGTAGCCGTGCGCGGCCCTGGCCAGCGGCATCACGTGGGTGGCCAGGTGCCGGGTCTGCAGCTGGCCGCGCATCATCCGCTCCAGCAGCATGGGGATGTAGCGGTGGCCGTGCTGCTGGGCGCTGCGCAGGGTGAGCCCCTTGTTCATGACCGCACCCAGCGGAAACTTGTCGACCACGCCGCCGAAGACCCCGAGCACGAACACGCTGCCGCCCTTGCGGCAGGTGAAGATCGCCTCCCGGACCGCCAGCGGCCGGTCGGTGCCGGGCCGGCGCTGCTGCTTGAAATCGTCATAGCCGTACAGGGTGGCCGAGTTGCCCGCCACCATGCCGACCGCCTCGATGCAGACGTCCGGGCCGCGGCCGCCGGTCCGCTCGCGCAGCTCGGCCGGCACGTCGGTCCGGCGGTAGTCGAGCAGTTGCGCGCCGGTTCGCCGGCCGGTCTGCTCTAGCCGCTCCGGCAGGCTGTCGATGACGATCACCTCGGCGGCGCCGAGCGTTCGCGCGGCCTGGGCCGCCAGCTGCCCGACCGCGCCGGCTCCCCAGATCGCCACCACGTCGCCGGGCTTGACCCCGCCGAGCTCGGCGCCCATCCAGCCGGTGGGAGCCGCGTCGGAGGCGAACAGCGCGGTCAGGTCGTCCACCTCGTCCGGAATGGGGAACATGCCCTGGTCGGCGTAGGGAACCCGTACGTAGTCGGCGTGGCTGCCGGCGAAGCCGCCCAGCGCGTGCGAGTAGCCGAAGCACCCGGCCGGCGCGTAGCCCCACAGGCTCTCCGCCACCGCCGGGTTCGGATTGCCGTTGTCACACAGGGAGAAGAGCTGGTGCTGGCAGTACCAGCAGCGACCGCAGCTGATGAACGAGCACACCACCACCCGCTCGCCGACCCGGCGCCGGGTGACCGCGGAGCCGACCTCGACCACCTCGCCCATGAACTCGTGTCCCAGCACGTCGCCGGGACGCATGGTGGGCAGGTAGCCGCCCAGCACGTGCAGGTCCGAACCGCACACCGAGCTGTAGCGGACCTTGACGATGGCGTCGTGGGCGTTGAGCAGCTTGGGGTCTGGAACGGTCTCGACCGACAGCTGGTCCACCCCGGTCCAGCACAGTGCCTTCACACCACGCCTTCCTGGTCGGTGTCGTCGGTCATCAGGTCCACCAGCAGCCCGCGGGCCGGCCGCCGCCGGCCGGCCGGTTGCGGATGGATGCGGAGCACCTCGCCGACCTCGACCAGTTGCCGGGCGTGCTGCAGCGCGGTGCGAATCCGGCGGGCCGGATCCTCGCCCTTCCAGCCGGCGGACTCGGGCTTGTGCCCGGGCCGGGTGCGCGCCGACAGCTCGGTGCCGCGACCACCGGGCGCCGGTTCCAGCCGGGTCTCGACCAGGTCGCCGAGCTCGGCCAGCGGGGCGGGCAACCGGCCGTCCGGGGCGATGTCGTGCGATGGGGCCAGGATGGTCACGGTCTGCCACCGGAACAGGTCTGAAAGCGTTTCCTCTCCGAACTCGTCCGCCGGCGGGTGCTGCCGGGAAAGCCGGCGCCGGATCGCCCTTGCGGTAGCCGCGCCCGAGGACCGAAGGGCGGTAGCGATGTCGAAAAGCCTCATAACCTGATTCCTGGCCGGCGGTAGAGGGGCAGCCAGGGCCGACCGGTCGAGCACAGCCAGGCTTGCTCCCCACCGGGCGGGGTGCCCGGGGTCGTGCTCAGGGACATCCGGAGTCTCCGTGACCCTTCCGCTCCCGTCAAGGCTGCCGGTCCGGGGCCGGCCACCGTGGCGCGACGGACGGGCCGGCCCAGCGCGTCGTCGCAGCGAGGTACCACCGTCGTCCACTTCCTGCGTGCCTGATGCCGGTATTCCCGGGGCTGTCGCGTCCAACCCGTCGATCTTGCCCCACCGGGCCGCGGGCCGCACAGGCCTGTCGTGCAGCGGAACCAAAATGCCACGTGATCATTGACACAATGCCGCCGGGCCGGTGCCGCCGCCGGCCGCGGACCGGCCGAATCGAGCCCGGCCCGGGCCTGCGGCGGTGCCTATGATCGACCGGTGACCACCCGGGGGCCGGACCGCGTCTCGTCGCTGGCCGAGCTGGACGCCGAGGTCGTCGACTGCCGGGCCTGCCCGCGGCTGGTCCGGTGGCGCGAGCAGGTGGCGCGGGACAAGCGTGCCGCGTTCCGGGCCTGGGACTACTGGGGACGCCCGGTGCCCGGCTTCGGGCCGGCGGACGCGGCGATGGCGATCGTCGGGCTGGCCCCGGCCGCGCACGGCGCCAACCGGACCGGCCGGATGTTCACCGGCGACCGGTCCGGCGACGTGCTGTACGCCGCGCTGTACGAGGTGGGCCTGGCCTCCCAGCCGACCTCGGTCACCGCCGACGACGGCCTGTCGCTGCGCGGGGTGCGCATCACCGCGCCGGTGCGGTGCGCGCCGCCGGAGAACCGGCCCACCCCGGCCGAGCGCGACACCTGCCGGCCGTGGCTGGCGCGGGAGCTGCAGCTGCTGCGGCCGACGCTGCGCTCGGTGGTGGTGCTGGGCGGTTTCGGGTGGCAGGCCCTGCTGCCGGTGCTGGCCGCCTCGTCCTGGCGGTTGCCGCGCCCGCTGCCGGTGTTCGGCCACGGCCGCCGGGTGCGGTTGCCGGCCACCGACTCCGGACCGGAGCTGGAGCTGTTCGGGTGCTACCACGTCAGCCAGCAGAACACCTTCACCGGACGGCTGACCCCGGCCATGCTGCGCGACGTGCTGGCCCGGGCGGGGGCCGCCGCCGGACTGCTGCCGGCGCCGGACCGGGGAGCCGGCGATGGCTGAGGACCTGCCGGCGGCGGCGTCGCGCACCGCGACCGCCCTGGACCGGTTCCAGCGGCGGCACCGGTGGGCCGGACTGCCGCTGGCGGTGTTCTACAAGTTCCTCGACGACCAGGGCACCGTGCTGGCCGCGCTGATCACCTACTACGCCTTCGTCTCGCTGTTCCCGCTGTTGCTGCTGCTGGTCACCCTGCTCGGCTACGCCCTGCACGGCAACAAGCAGCTGCAGGCCGACGTGCTCAACTCCGCGCTCAGCCAGTTCCCGGTGATCGGCGAGCAGTTGCGGACCAACATCGACCCGCTGCACGGCCGGGTGCTCGGCCTGGTGGTCGGCATCGCCGGCAGCCTCTACGGCGGGCTGGGGGTGGCCCAGGCCTGCCAGAACGCCATGAACAAGATCTGGGCGGTGCCCCGCAACGCCCGGCCCAATCCGCTCAAGGCCCGCGGCATCAGCCTGCTGTTGCTGTTGCTGCTGGGCGGCGGCGTGGCGGCCACCACGGTGCTCTCGGCGCTGACCACCAGCGCCAGCGCCTACGGCAGCGACCTGGGGGTGGGCGCCCGGATCCTCAGCACGGTGCTGTCGGTGGCGGTGAACGCCGCCCTGTTCGTGGCGGCCTTCCAGCTGATGACCGCGGAGCAGATCACGGTGGGCCAGGTCCGCAACGGCGCGCTGGCCGCCGCGATCTGCTGGCAGGTGCTGCAGGAGGTGGGCACCTACTACATCAGCCACCAGCTCAAGGACGCCAGCGCCACCTACGGGGTCTTCGGCCTGGTGCTGGGACTGCTGGCCTGGATCTACCTCGGCGCACTGGTGATCGTGCTGTGCGCCGAGTACAGCGTGGTCCGGGCCCGCAAGCTCTGGCCGCGCAGCCTGCTCACCCCGTTCACCGACAACGTCCGGCTCACCGAGGGCGACCGGCGGGCCTACGCCTCCTACCCGATGACCGAGAAGCACAAGGGCTTCGAGACGGTCGAGGTCGAGTTCCACGAGCCGGACAAACCGGCCGGCAGCGAGGAGTCCCCGCCGCCGGAAAGCCCCCGCCAACCGGACGCCGGCTAGCCCGTCCGGTCCCTTCCGGGCGGGCGCCTCTTACCGATGGGAATCCGGCGGCCCGGAATCGTGGAGAACTCGCACTTCCGCTCCGAAAGGGGGCGACCCCGGCATAGCAACCCGGTGTCGATTCCCACGAAACAGCATCCGGTTACCGACAGACATTTCTGAAATCGCGATTACCGAAATTGGGTACGGGTTGCCGCAGACACGGCAGGCTCGGATATTTCCGACTTTCGTAGTCACTGGGTGGCTGACCCGGGCCGGGTCACCAGCTCCGGTTTATGCCGGCCGCGGCCCGCCGGCGCATGAGGTCCGACATTGCCGCGACCAACAGGCCCTCCAGATCGGAATCGGCCGTGGTCGCGCAACCGAGCGCGGCCTGGACCCCGGCGGCCGCCAGATCGGCCCGGAAACCGGTGCTCAGGAAGGCGCCGGCTTCGGGCCGGCCGACCGCGATCAGCGCCACGATCTGCCGGGTGCCGTAGTGGCCGAGCAGGTCGGCCGGACCCAGGCCGGAGGCGATGGCTTGCAGGATCTGGCGCTGCTGGCCGGCCTGGTCGGGATCGATGATGAGCAGGGCGACCTGGCCCGGCAGGTCGTAGAGCCGCTGCTGCACCTGCACCCGCCAGGCGAGTTCGGACCACAGGCCGAGCTCGGCGTCGAAGGCGTGCTCGGCCTGCACGGTATGGCGAAGCGCGCCGAGGTGAACGGCGAACAGGATCGGCAGCACGGCCACCGCAGTGGCCTGGTGCCAGGCCATGGCCAGTCCGAGCCCGGCACCCATGGCCTGCGTGCCGACCTCGACGAGGTGGGCCCGGGGGACCGCTGCCAGCATCCGCCAGACGTGCCGCTTTCCGGACGCCCGGATCAGCGCGGCGACGATGCTGATGTTCGTCGCCCAGAAGGTCAGGACGGCCGCCGGGATGGCCAGCATCCCCAGCGCCGGCCGGTGCAGCACGTAGCAGGCGAGCAGGCAGGACGCCGCGGTGCCGACGGTGCTGACGGCGTACTTGAGGGGACGACCGTTGCCCACCGCTCGGCGCGAGGGCCACTCGCCCAGGTTGACTACTATCACCAGCGCAACTATCAGCGGCGCCGGCAGCAGCATTGTGCCCGCGAATGTCCAGACCCCCAGCATATCGGGGACACGGTCTGACACCACGGCTCGCCGCAATACCTCTTTCCATCTGAGGCAGTGTGAATACGCCAAACTGAGCGCAGTCAAGAGCAGGAAGCTCTGTATCTGCTCAGTCATTCAGCGTGCCTGCCATACGTGTAAGGAGGTGTCTTTGCCGTGCTGGAAAACTACAACTGGCCCTCCGCATAAACGCGGTGCAGATAATGGCGAAAGGGCTCGGGACACCGGGGTGTGCCGAGCCCTTCGTCGCGTCGTGAGGGCCGCCTGCTGCGGCAAGGTAGCGATCATTCCGGGTCTGTGCTCGAACGGGGAAGGGGCCCATGATGCTACGGAACCGGCACCGGAATGGAGCGTGGTTTGCAAGGACAGCGGAGTTCGGGGCGGTGTTTCCCATCAATCGTTACAAACCGCACCCACTGGGTTCGAGCCTGTTTCCTACTGCTTGACAGGGGAATCCACTACGCGCCAGCCGGGAACGTCCGGCGTGCTGGCGGTTAGCCTTCGGCCTGCGGCGCCACGGCGTCCGGCGCGGTTGTCTCGTGCGCCGGCAGCGGTGCCGTCAGGCGGGACCTGGCCCGGTGCCGGCGCAGCGCGAAGACCGCCACCCCAACGATCACCGCCACCAGGATCGCCTGGCTGACCTTGCCGGCGTAGTCCTCCAGCCGGTGGTAGCTGGCCCCGGCCAGGTAGCCCAGCAGGGTGAAGCCCAGCCCCCAGATCAGCCCGCCGAGGGCGTTGAACAGCAGGAACTTGCGGTACGGCATCTGGGCGGCGCCGGCCATGCCGGGCATCACCGCGCGCAGGAACGCGGTGAACCGGCCCAGGAACACCGCCCGGCCGCCGTAGCGGTGCAGGAAGTGCTGGCCGCCGGCGATCGCGTTCTGGTGCTTGGCGAACACCCGGCTGCCCAGCACCCGGTGGCCGTAGCGCTTGCCGACCTCGTAGCCGACGCTGTCGCCGGTGATGGCGGCGGCCACCACGACCATCGCCATCACCGTCAACGACACCGAGTGCCGGTAGGCCAGCACGCCGCCGAGGATGACGGCGGTCTCACCGGGGAGCAGGAAGCCGCAGAACACCGCCGCCTCGCCGAAGGCCAGGCCCCCGACGAGGGCGTAGGCCGGGATTCCGGAGAAGTTCAGCACGGGCTCCACGATCGTGCTGGTCACGCTCATGGACACACGGTACTTCGAACTTCCCCCCACTGCCCCGGCTTTGTCTTGCTCAACCTCGGGTGCCGCGGCGGTGTCGATCAACCGGCCGGCTGATTGACCGGCTGCAGCCGGTCCCGCACCATGGACCGGCACCGGCCGGGATCCCGGCTGGTAGCCGCCGTGTCGCAGGAGAGGGGTGCCCGGGTCGATGCCACCGCGGACAGCAGCTGCCGGTCCGGCGCCGTCGGAGAGCCGGACCCCGATGCGCAACCGGGTCACCCCGTGGGGCGACATCGTTGCCATCGAGCAGCGTGGCGCCTGGCTCGGCAACCGCGGCATCCTGCACGAGGGCACCGACGTGGTGCGCTTCCACCGCAGCGACCTGTGGATCACCTGCCGGCTGCAGTACCGGGACTGGCGGCTGCGGCAGTGGGAGCCCGGGCACTTCACGGTGCTGTACTTCTTCGACGAGGCGGTCGCGCTCGCCGCCGGGCACCGGCCCTGCGCGCTGTGCCGGCGGGAGGACTACACCGCCTACCGCTCGGCCTGGGTGGCCGGGCACGCCGATGGCTGCGTCACGGCCGCCCTGGCGCAGTCCGTCCCGCCGCTGGCGAAGGAGATGGACCGCCAGCTGCACCAGGAGCGGATCGTGCGGGGCAGCCACCGCCGCCGGGTGCACCCGATGCCGTGGCCGGCGCTGCCCGACGCGACCTTCGTGGCCCTGGACGACGAGCCGCACCTGGTGCAGGCCGACCGGCTGCACCGCTGGAGTCCGCAGGGCTATGCCGCGCCCCGGTCCCGGCCCCGGACCGGCACCGCCGAGGTGATCACCCCACCGGCGACGGTGGCCGCGCTGCGCGGCGGCTACCGTCCCCAGGTCGACGCCGGCGCGCGGGCGGACTGAGCCGGCGGGGCCGGACCGGGTGCGCCAGACTGGGACGGGTGGAGATCCGGAACGTCGGCGTCGAGGAAGAGCTGCTGCTGGTCGAGGCCGGCGCGCACCGGCCCGCCCCGGTCGCCGAGGATGTCGTCGCCCGCTCGCCCCGGGACCGGCCCGGCGGCGATCGGCTGGTGGAGCACGAGCTGAAGCGGGAACAGGTGGAGATCGGCTCTCCCGCCACCACCTCGATGGCCGACCTGCACGCCGAGCTGGTCCGGCTGCGCCGGGCGGCGGCGGAGACGGCCGCGGCCCGGGGCAGCACCGTGGTGGCCGTCGCGACCAGCCCGGAGCGCAGCGAGCCGAGCACCACGCCCGATCCGCGGTATGAGCGGCTGACCGCCGAGTACGGCCTGCTGGCCCGCCAGCAACTGGTCTGCGGCCAGCACGTGCACGTCGGGACGGCCTCGCGCGCCGAGGGCGTCGGGGTGCTGGACCAGCTGCGCGGCTGGTTGCCGGTGCTCACCGCGGTGTCGGCGAACTCGCCGTACTGGCAGGGCCAGGACACCGGGTACCAGAGCTTTCGCAGTGTGCTCTGGGGTCGCTGGCCGACAGCCGGCCCGACCGAGGTGTTCGGCACGGTGGCGGCCTACGACGCGACGGTCGCCGAGTTGCTGGAGTCGGGAACCGTCCTCGACGACGGCATGATCTACTTCGACGCCCGGCTGTCGGTGCACTATCCGACCGTGGAGATCCGGGTCGCCGACGTGTGCACCGACGTCCGTGACGCGGTGCTGGTCGCGGCGCTGGCCCGGGCCCTGGTCGACACGGCGGCCAGCCGCTGGCAGGCCGGCGAACCGGCGCCGCCGATCCGTACCGTCCTGCTGCGGGCCGCGGCCTGGCGGGCCGCCCGGTCGGGCCTGGCCGGCGAGCTGGTCGACCCGCGCACCGGCAAGCCGGTGCCGGGCTGGCAGCTGGTCGGCGAGCTGGTCGAGCTGGTCGGGCCGGCGCTGGACCGAGCCGGCGACGCGCAACTGGTCGCCGACGGGCTGGCCCGGCTGCGCGCGCACGGCACCGGCGCGGACCGGCAGCGCGCCGCGTTCGCGGCGCGCGCCAGCCTGCGCGACGTGGTGGCCGATGCCGCCGCGCGCACGCTGCACGGCTGAGTCGAACCGGTCAGGCGAGGGCCACCAAGGAAACAGTGTTGTCCGGGTTGCTTACCAGCCGCCCGACCGGATCGCGCGCGCTACTTCTTCGAGGTGGCGCTGTCGAGCACCAGCGAGGTGCCGATCGCGGTCAGCCAGGCGTCCTTGGCGAACGGGGTGCCGGCCAGCGTCGGCAGCAGTCGCTCGTCGTGCAGGCCGGGAGTGCGCACGTACATGCCCAGCAGGCTGACGGAGTAACCGGTCAGCAACAGCCCCGCCAACCGGGCGCCGATCAACGGCAGCAACAGCACGCTGCCGACCGTGATCTCAGCGATCGCCAGGGTCTTGAGCAGCACCGCCGGCGGAACCGACTTGAACCTCGGGTAGGTCGCGCTGAACACGGCGTGCACGCCCTGTGCGAAGGCGTCGTCGCCCTGGAGCTTCAACCGGCCGGAGTGCAGGATCAGCGAACCGGCGGCTACCCGGCCCGGTGCTCGACGGATCTTGGCTGCTGAGAACACGGCGGCTCCTGTGAGGTCGACGAGGTTTCGAACGGTCCCCAGCGTGCCACGGTCGCAGCGAGCGACTATTCCCGTTATTGCCCTGCTGCACGGCCCGGTACGCGCTTCGGCCGGTCCGGCAATTCCGCGACAACGTCCGGCCGCGGTGCTTCCTAGACTCGCTGGAGCCGGTTCGGACCACCTCGTTCCTGTCCACCCCACCGCGCCGTCCAGTCCGCGTGCGGCATGCTGGTGCTTTCGCGCGTGAAGGAGGCAGGAACAGTGGCTACCCAGTCCCGCGAGATCCGGCTGGCCGCTCGCCCGCGCGGTGAGCCGGTCGCATCCGACTTTCTTCTGGTCGAGGTCGAGGTCGCCGATCCCGGTCCGGGCCAGGTGCTGGTGCGCAACCTGGTGATGTCGGTGGATCCCTATATGCGCGGCCGGATGGACGACCTGCCGTCCTACGCGCCGCCCTGGCAGCTCGGCCAGCCGGCCGAGGGGGCGGCGGTGGGCGAGGTGGTCGCCTCGCAGGTGCCGGACCTCCCGGTGGGCTGCCTGGTACTGCACCCGTTCGGCTGGCGGGACTACGCCCTGGTGCCGGATCGGCAGGCCGAGCGGGTCGAACCGGTGGCGGGGCTGTCGTCCTCGAGCTACCTGGGGGTGCTGGGCATGCCCGGGCTGACCGCCTACGCCGGGCTGTTCGAGGTGGCCGGCTTCCGTGCCGGGGAGGCGGTGTTCGTGTCCGGCGCGGCCGGCGCGGTGGGCAGCCTGGTCGGCCAGTTCGCCCGGTTGCGGGGTGCCTCCCGGGTGATCGGCAGCGCCGGGTCGGCCGCCAAGCTGCGCTTCCTGACCGAGGAGCTGGGCTTCGACGCGGCGTTCGACTACCACGACGCGCCGGTCCGCCAGCTGCTCCGGCAGGCCGCCCCGGACGGGATCGACGTGTATTTCGACAACGTCGGCGGCGAGCACCTGGAAGCGGCGCTGGCCTGCCTGAACCTGCACGGCCGGGTCGCCCTGTGCGGGGCGATCTCGTTCTACAACAGCACCGAACGGCCGGTGGGCCCGGCGAACCTGTCGGTCGCGATCGGCAAGCGGCTGACCCTGCGCGGGTTCCTGGTCACCGACCACGGCCACCTGCGCCAGGAGTTCCGCGAGACGGTCACCGGGTGGCTGACCTCCGGGCAACTGGTCGTGCGCGAGACGGTGGTGACCGGCCTGGACCAGGCGGTGCCGGCCTTCATCGGCATGCTGCGCGGTGCCAACACCGGCAAGATGGTCGTCCGGCTGGCGTCGGACCCGGCGTGAGGAGTGCCGATGCGTCGTTGAGCACAGTTTCCATCCGCCGCGGTGCATCGATCCGAATTGCTGTCACGCCACCCCAGGAGCACAACATGAACGCCTCTCTCGCCCGCCTGAACGAATCCCCGTTGACCGCCGCCGACCGCTGCGACCGCTGCTCGGCTCGTGCCGTGGTGGTCACCGTGACCCGCAACGGCGGCACCCTGCTGTGGTGCGCGCACCACTACGGCGTGAACGAGGCGGCGTTGCGCGCGGGCGAGGCGGTGGTGGTCCGCGACCAGCGGCCGACCCGGTAGCCGGGTCCGCCCGGCTGACGGCTAGGCCGGTTGACGGCTAGGCCGTGTTGACGGCTAGGCCGGCTGGCTGCCGGGCCGGTCCGGCGCCGGGCTGCTGAGCGGTGGGTTCGGCGCGCGCACCACGACCACCGGGCAGCTGGCCTCCCGGACGCAGTACTCGGCCACCGAACCGAGCAGCATGCCGGGGAACGCCGCCCGGCCCCGGGCGCCGACCACCAGCAGCGTGGCGCCGTCGGACTGGGTCAGCAACGCCGGCCCGGCCGGCCCCTCCACCACGTGCCTGGTGAGCGTCACCGAACCGGCGGCCACCGGGCTGTCGGCCAGCACGGCCTCGATCACCTCGTCCAGTACCGTGCCGGTCTCGGCGGCCAGGTCCGCGCCGGGCGGAATGCGGGTCAGGTAGTTCGGCCAGCGCCAGCTCGACACCGCGCGCAGCTCCGCTCCGGTCAGCGCGGCCTGGCTCAACGCCCAGCGGGCCGCGTCCCGGCTGGTCTGCGAACCGTCGATGCCGACCACGATCACCGGGGCCGGGCCGGTCATGGCAGGTCCCGCCGGGTGGTATCGGCGGTGGGTTCATCGGTCGGATTCGGCTCGATCCGCAGCGGGTTGACCTGGCGCCACAGCAGGAACAGCAGTCCGAGCACCAGCATCCCGATGCCCAGCCACAGGTTGATGTTGATCCCGCTGGCCTTCTCCCGCGCCGAGTCGGAGGTGAAGAAGCCGGCGATGGTGAGCATCAGCCCGTACAGGGTGAACAGGCCGCCGATCAGCAGCCTGATGTCGAACAGCTTGGACGCCGCGGACTGCGGCATGTCAGGGTCGGACGCACTGCTCGCCCGGGAGGCTGACGTCGCACCGGAATGGGGATCTGACATGGCTGCCTCTCAGGCGAAGATTATGGACAGGACGATGACGATGCCGATCGAGGCGGCCGCCAGCAGCTTCGGCGAGGCCCACCAGGCCGGCTTGGGCACCCGGTCCGGGTCGGGGGCGTTCGGATCGTGCACGCCCCATACCAGGCCGGCCAGCTCGCTGACCGGTTTCGGCCGGGTGACCAAGGTGACCGCGACCGTGACCACCAGGTCGGCGACGAAAGCCGTGATGGCGCCGTAGAAGTTCAGCATCTGCGCGTTGATCATCGAGTGGCTGGGATCGAAGACCTGGTCCTTGTAGAAGTAGGCGATGTGGTAGCCGGCGAAGTGCATCACGCCGGCGCCGAGGGTGCCGGCCACCAGGCCCCAGAAGCCGGCCCACGGCGTGGTCCGCTTCCAGAACATGGCGATGATGAAGGTGGCGAACAGCGGTGCGTTGAAGTAGGAGAACAGCAGCTGGATGTAGTTCATGATGTTGCTGTAGCCGCTGGCGATGAAGGCGGTGCCGATGCCGATCAGGATGCCGATCACGGTCACCACCCGGCCGACCCGCAGGTAGTAGCTGTCCCGGCGGCCGCGCACCACGTAGGTCTGCCAGATGTCATAGGTGAACACGGTGTTGAACGAGCTGACGTTGGCCGCCATGCCGGCCATGAAGGCGGCCAGCAGGCCGGCCAGCGCGATCCCGAGGGTGCCGTTGGGCAGGAACCGGTTCATCAGCAACGGGATCGCGTCGTTGTAGGTCAGGTCGTCGGTCTTGCCGAGGTTGGGGATCAGCACCAGGGCGATCAGCCCGGGCAGGATGGTCAGCGCCGGGATGAAGATCTTCGGGAACGAGCCGATCAGCGGGGTGCGCTGGGCGGCCGACAGATCCTTGGCCGACAGCGCCCGCTGCACCTCGGCGAAGTTGGTGGTCCAGTAGCCGAACGACAGCACGAACCCCAGGCCCATGACGATGCCGATCCAGTCGCCCAGCGGGTTGGTCCAGTGCCCGACGTTGGTGCCCGACCAGGTGGAGAAGGAGTCCGGCCCGAGCGCGGTGTGGCTGACCTTCTCCTTCAGCCCGCTGTAGCCGCCGACGTCCTTCAGGCCGATGATCACCAGCGGAACCAGGCCGGCGACGATGACGAAGAACTGCAGCACCTCGTTGTAGATCGCCCCGGACAGCCCGCCCAGGGTGATGTAGGCCAGCACGAACAGCGCCGAGATGACGATGGAGAACCAGATCGGCCAGCCGATCAGGGCGTTGATCACCAGGGCCAGGGCGTACAGGTTGACTCCGGCGGTCAGCACCGCGGCGGCCGCGAAGCTGCCGGCGTTGAACAGGTGGGTGGCCGGGTTGAACCGGCGCAGCAGGAACTCCGGCACCGTCCGGACCCGGGAGCCGTAGTAGAACGGCATCATCACCACGCCGAGGAACACCATCGCCGGCACGGCGCCGATCCAGTAGAAGTGCAGCGTCGACATGCCGTACTGGGCGCCGTTGGCCGCCATGCCGAGGATCTCGATGGCACCCAGGTTGGCCGAGATGAACGCCAGCCCGGTGACCCAGGCCGGCAGCGACCGGCCGGAGAGCAGGAAGTCCTCGCTGGTGGCGACCGCACGCCTGGCCAGCACCCCGATCCCGACGACCAGCAGGAAGTAGATCGCCAGGATGGTGTAGTCGAAGAAGTTGACGTCGAGTCGTAGCACTGGACCGCCTCTCCGGCGCCGCGCGGCCGCGGCGCTGCCCGAAATTCGATCCGGGCGAGGCAGGCGAGCTAACCCCTCGACGGGCCGGCGGACCGGCCGATGCGGCACGCAGCGTCAGCGCACCCGAACGAGGCTGCCGGTTTGAGCCTGCCTGCGAACCTACTCAGACCGGCACCATTTGCAAGCGGGCCGCGCTGTGGCTCACTCCGGCCAGGTGTGCACCGGCTCGTTGCTGTGCATGTGCTCGACGTAGCGGCCGAGCATCTCGCGCAGCGAGTCCCGGCGGTCCAGCGGCCGCTTCTCGTCGTCGAGCCGGTGGAAGGTCTGGACCTGCCACTCGGCGCCGTTGACGTGGCTGGTGCAGCGCTGCTCGATGATGCCCAACAGCCGGTCGCGCACCGCCGGGTCCACCCCCCAGCGGTCCAGCCCCTGGTAGGCCATCGGCAGCAGCCGGCGCAGCACCAGTTCGGTGGCCGGCACCTCGCCGAGGCCGGGCCAGTACAGGTGGGCGTTGATGCCGTGCCGGGCGCCGGCGTAGAAGTTGTCCTCGGCGGCGGCGAAGGACATCCGGGTCCAGACCGGCCGGTCCTCCTCGGCCAGCATCCGCAGCAGGCCGTAGTAGAAGGCGCCGTTGGCCAGGATGTCGACCACGGTGGGGCCGGCGGGCAGCACCCGGTTCTCCACCCGCAGGTGCGGCTTGCCGCGGTAGACGTCATAGACCGGCCGGTTCCACCGGTAGATGGTGCCGTTGTGCATCCGCAGCTCCTGCAGCCGCGGGGTGTCGCCGCGTTCGAGCACCTGGACCGGGTCCTCGTCCTCGCAGATCGGCAGCAGCGCCGGGAAGTAGGTGACGTTCTCCTCGAACTGGTCGAAGATCGAGTTGATCCAGCGCTCGCCGAACCACACCCGGGGCCGCACGCCCTGCGACTTCAACTCCGCCGGACGGGTGTCGGTGGCCTGCTCGAACAGCGCGATCCGGGTCTCGCGCCAGAGCTCCTTGCCGAACAGGAACGGCGAGTTGGCGCCGAGGGCCAGCTGCACCCCGGCGATGCTCTGCGCGGCGTTCCAGTTGCGGGCGTAGTCCTGGGGGCTGACCTGCAGGTGGAACTGGACGCTGGTGCAGGCGGCCTCCGGGGCGATGGAGTCGGCATAGGTGGACAGCCGCTCCGGCCCGTCGATGGCGATGTGCAGGTCCTCGCCGCGGGCGGCGAAGATCTGCTGGTTGAGCAGCGCGTAGCGGGCGTTGGCGCTCAGCACGTCGTGGGTCAGGTCGGCGGCGGTCAGGGTCGGCAGGATGCCGATCATCACGATGTGGGTGCCCTGGCTGCGCGAGCGTTCCTCGGCGTCGTTGAGGCTGGCCCGCAGCGCGGTCTCCAGCTCCCGCATGGTGGTGCCGGCCAGCTGGCGCGGCGGGACGTTGATCTCGATGTTGAACTGGCCGAGCTCGGTCTGGAAGTCGGGGTTGGCGATCGCCTGCAGCACTGCCGCGTTGCGCATCGCCGGGTCGTGCTTGGCGCCGATCAGGTTGAACTCGATCTCCAGGCCGGTCATCGGCCGCTCGAAGTCGAACTTCGACTCGGTCAGCATCCTGGCGAAGACGTCGAGGCAGCGGCGTACCTTCTCCCGGTAGCTCTGACGGTCCTGCCGGGTGAACTCCATGCTCTTGACGTCGTCACCCATGCCAGGCACCTCCTGCTCGTCGAGCGCTCTGCTAACAGCTTGGCAGAATTCGCCGCTCCAGGTCGAGGATGGCCGATCCGGCTCCGCCGCGGTGCAGTCCATCCTGCTCAACTGCGGCGTGCTGCAGCGCGGCCCGGGCCGCGCCGCTAGGGTCAACCGGTGATGACTGCTACCACCTCCGCCGCCCCCGCCGGGCCGCTGGTCGACGCCGTGGGCGTCACGCTGCGGCTGCAGGACCGGCATGCCCGGCTGCGGGGCGTCCGGCTGTCCCAGGACATCCGGATTCCCGGTGACCAGCTCGACTTCCACTACCGGCGCGGCTGGTGGCGGTTGCGGGTGCCGCGGCCCGCGGTGGACCGGATGGAGTACCTGCTGGAGCTGCGTCACCCGAACGAGGGCCGCGAGACCATTCCCGACCCGGCCAACCCGAAGCGGGTGGCCGGAGCGTTCGGCGACAAGTCGGTGATCGAGTTTCCCGGCTACCGGCGCCCGGAGTGGCTCTCCCGGCCGGCCGTGCCGGCCAGCGTCACCGAGCTGGCGATCGGCAGCCGGCAGCTCGGCAGCACCGTCCGCGGCCTGCTGTGGTCGCCGGAGCTGCTGCCCGCCGGCGAGCCGGCGCCGCTGCTGGTCGCCAACGACGGCCCGGAGTACGCCTCACTGGCCGGCCTCACCGCCTTCGCGGGGGCGCTGGTCTCCGAGGGCCGGCTGCCGCCGCTGCGGGTGGCGCTGCTCGCGCCCGGCGACCGCAACCGGTGGTACGCGGTGAGCCCCGCCTATGCCCGGGCGCTGGCCGGCGAGGTGCTGCCGGCGCTGGCCGAGCAGGCGCCCGACACCGTCCGGATCGGGATCGGTGCCAGCCTCGGGGCGCTGGCGATGCTGCACACCCACCGGCTCTTCCCCGACGCCTTCGACGGGCTCTTCCTGCAGTCCGGCAGCTTCTTCGACGTCCGGTTCGACGCGCACGAGCGGCGGTTCTCCCGGTTCGGACCGGTCAGCCGGTTCGTCCGGGAGGTGACCCAGGCGGTGGCCGACCCGCGGCCGGTCCCGGTCCGGATGACCTGCGGCACGATCGAGGAGAACCTGGCCAACAACCAGGCGATGGCCGCGGCGCTGGACCGGCTGGCCTACGACGTGCAGCTGGCCGAGGTGCGCGACGTGCACAACTACACGGCCTGGCGGGATGCCTTCGATCCCCACCTGGTCGACCTGGTGAAGGCGGTGACCAGCCAGTGAGGCGGCACGAGGAGCAGTTGTCCGGGCACTCCTTCAGCGGCCGGGTGGTGGCCTACGGCCACTATGGCCGGCCGGTGCTGGTGTTCCCCTCCGAGCAGGGCCAGGCCTACGACTTCGAGAACAACGGGATGATCGGCGCGGCGGCCGACCTGGTGGAGGCCGGCCGGGTCAAGTTCTACTGCGTGGACAGCGCCGACCGCCACACCTGGTCCGACACCGGCGTGCCGACCGAGGAGCGGGCCCGCCGGCACGCCGGCTACGAGTCCTGGGTGCTGGACCAGGTGGTGCCCTGGATGTCGGCCGACAGCGGCGGGGTCGGCGAGTTCGTCACGCTGGGCTGCAGCCTGGGCGGCTTCCACGCGGCCAACTTCGCGCTCAAGCGGGCCGACCTGTTCCCGCTGGCGATGTGCCTGTCCGGCAACTACGACCCGTCGACCTGGCGGTCCTGGGGCGAGCTGGGCATGCAGACCTACTTCAACAACCCGATGGCCTACGTCGCCAACCTCGAGGGCGACCACCTGGACTGGTTGCGCGGCCGGCTCAGCATCCTGCTGGTGGTCGGCCAGGGTGCCTGGGAGGTGCACCCGACCCAGTCGCTGCCCAGCGCGAAGGCCTTCGCCGAGGTGCTGGCCGCCAAGGGCATCCGGCACGAGCTGGACCTGTGGGGCTACGACGTGCCGCACGACTGGGGTTCCTGGCGCGCCCAGCTGGCACACCACCTGCCCCGATTCTGTTGACGTAGCTCGACCTGGCAGAACTGACGGAACTCGACGACGGAGGCCGCATGACTGAGACGACGCACCTGATGGGTCTGCTGCTCGGTACCGAGGAGGACTGGCCGACCGCGTTCGAGTCGATCGTGCGGCGGCTGGGCTCGGTCGGCACCGGGGCCAATGCCGAGCACCTGCACCACTTCGACGTCGAGCGGGTCACCATCGAACCGTTCAACCTGCGCTACAAGCCGCGCTACGACCTGGTCATCGACCGGCTCGCGTACTGGTACTACGTGCCCCGCGAGTGGTTGAAGAAGGCCGCGCTGATGGACGACGTCTACCTGCTCAACAGCCCGTTCACCTTCCAGAGCATGGAGAAGCACGCGGCCTACTGCGCGATGATGCGGCTCGGGCTGAAGGTTCCCGAGACCGTCCTGGTGCCGTACAAGAACGCGCCGGACCACGCCAAGTACGCCTACACCGCCGCCCGGTACAACAAGCCCTTCGACCTCGACGTGATCGCCGAGAACATCGGGTACCCGATGTTCATGAAGCCCTACGACGGCGGCGCCTGGGTCGGGGTGAGCCAGATCCGCAACCGCAGGGAACTGCACCAGGCCTACGACGAGTCCGGCCAGCGGCTGATGCACCTGCAGAAGGCCGTCGACGGCTACGACGTCTTCGCCCGGAGCTTGTCCATCGGCGCCGAGACCATGGTGATGAACTTCGACCCCGGCCAGCCGATGCATGCCCGCTACTCGATCAGCCACAACTTCCTCTCACCCGACGTGGGCGACGAGGTGATCACCATCGGCCGGCTGGTCAACGCCTTCTTCCGCTGGGAGTTCAACTCCTGCGAGACGCTGATCAAGGGCGATGACGTCTATCCGATCGACTACGCCAACGCCTGCCCGGACGTAGCGCTGACCAGCCTGCACTACTACTTCCCGTGGGCGATGACCGCGCTGGTGAAGTGGTCGGTGTTCTCCACCGTGACCGGGCGCAAGCCCCGCTACGACCTGGACACCCGGCGCTACTTCGACATCGCCGACCGGCAGGAGCTGTCGTATGAGGAGAAGCTGGCCGCCTACCGCCAGCTCGCCGACAGCTACTTCGACGTCGAGCGCTACCAGGAGTTCTGCGCCAGCCGGCTGGCCAACCTCGACGAGGTGGTGCTGGAGTGGGTGGCGGGCCCGGACTTCGACCAGTTGCTCGTCGACACCGTCCGCTCGACGTTCCCCTCGCACGAGCACGACCACTTCATCGCCCACTACCGCGGGCTGCTGGGGGCCTGGGTGCATGACCAGCAGTCCGCGGCCTGAGGCTGACTAGGCGTACATCAGCGAGCCGGGCGTGGTGAGCAGCTCGCCGGTCTCCAGCCAGGTCTTGAGGCCGGACAGGATCATCGGCCAGCCGCCGTAGAGCTGGTCGTTAGCGTCCTCGCGTAGCTGGTCGTGGGTCACCAGCAGCCGGCAGGAGTCGCCGACCTGCTCGATCTCCCAGGTGATGCGGGTGGTGCCCTCGGCGGCGACCTCGGGGCTCCACAGCATCCGGGCGCTCTGCACCAGCCGGCGCGGCGGGTCGATCTCGAGGATCTCGCCCTCGCCGATCGGGGCATCGGCCTTCGGGCTGGTCTGGGTGAACCGCGAACCGACCTGCCAGTCGCAGTCGATGCCGACGCCGAAGGTGTACTTGCTGCGGATCTCGGAGTCGGTGATCGCCTCCCAGAGCCGTTCCGGCGTGGTGCGGATGTAGATCTCGAACACCTTCTCCATCGTGGTCTCCAATCGTTGCTTGAGCTCGCTCAGGGCCGCTGCCCACGGTTCGGCGTACTTGCTGACCCACCGGTCATGGACCAGCCGGATGGGGACGGGGTTGAGGAAGTGCAGCTTCTCCCGGCCGCGCCGCCGGGTCACCACCAGGCCGGCTTCTTCCAGCAGCTTGAGGTGCTTCATCACGCCGAACCTGGTCAGTTCGAAGCGGGCCACCAGCGCGTTCAGGCTCTGCCCGTCCTCGCGGAACAGCTCGTCCAGCAGGCTGCGCCGGGTCGGGTCTGCCAGGGCCCGGAATACCTCGTCCACGTCGTCGAAGATAGGTGACCAAATGGTCACATGTCAAGGCTCGACCTCGAGACTACGGGACTCATCGGTGGGCGACGGCTCGGCCTGAGAGTGGCCGTGCCGGTGACAAATCGGCTATTGCCCCTTTAGAGGCTTTGACAAAGAATATTGCGGCATGCTGCGATGGTTGTTCACCACCCGTGTACGCGGCTTCGTCCGCCTGGTAGCGGGGACGGTTACAACTCTGCTGGGCACGATGCTGCTCGTGTCTGCCGGCGCAAGGCCAGCATCGGCCTCAGTGCAATGGTCGTGGACGCCAAGCCCATTTGGATGCGACGCGAGCGACAACAGTTGCGTATCCGGCACCGGATTCAACCCAGAAGTCTCCACCTGGGGGCAGGACACCAACCCCATTGGGAATTGCACCAATTACGCTGCCTTTCGACTTGCCAATAACGGCGCTTCCCAGCTGAGCGGCAGCGGCGATGCGGCGACGTGGAAGGCACGTGTCCAGTCGCAGTTCGGGGCATCCGCGGCCAACGGCACCCCCTCTGTCGGCTCGATTGCATGGTGGTGGACCGGCTCGCCTTCAGACCCGGGCCACATCGGTTATGTCGAGCAGGTCAGTGGCGACACCATCTACACGACAGAGTCCATCTGGAACACAGGCAGCCGACGACGAGTTCTCACCCGTGGGCAATCCGCCTGGCCAGACGGGTTCCTGCACATTCTGGATCAGCCGACCACCCCCGGTGGCGGAACGGCGCCGGGGGTGGTTGACGGGTCGCTACTGCAAGTTGAGCACCTGTCCGGAGGCAGCACCTGGAATTGGTATCCAATTCGCCCTGACGCCAGACTTGTCGGTGCTCCTAGCATCATTTGGCCCAGCGGGACACCAATGGCCTTCGGAGTCGGGACCGATGGCGCTCTTCGCCAGTTCACGCTGAACGCTGGAGGATGGATTCCCTACCTCATAACTAGAACTGGACTGCTATCGCCTTCCGGCGGTGTCTCTGCAGTCCAGGTTGGAAGCAACATCGAAGTTTTCGCTGTCGATGCGAGTTCTCACCTCATACAGGTTGAATACACGCCGAGCATGGGTTGGAACTGGTATCCGATTCGGCCGGACGTGACGATCAGCGGCGCTCCGAGCGTGCTCTGGGGGTCGGGTGGCCCGACTGTGTTTGCCGCCGGCACGGACGGCGCGCTACGGCAGTTCACGCTGAGCGGTGGCACATGGATGCCTTACTTGATCACGCAGACCGGCTTGCTGTCGACGGCTGGCGGAGCATCGGCTGTGCTGGTTGGCGGCACCTTTGAGGTCTTCGCCGTCGACAAGAACAAGAATCTCTTGCAGGTCGAATATATGAACGGAGCTTGGAACTGGTATCCGATCCGGGCGGACGTGACCCTGGATGGGTCGCCGAGTGTGATCTGGAGCGCCAGCGGTCCGACAGTCTTCGGCGTCGGGACCGACGGTGCCCTTCGCCAGTTCGTGCTGGAAAGCAACGGCTGGACGCCTTATTCAGTGACGCAGACCGGTCTGCTGTCGTCGGACGGAGGTGCATCAGCTGTCCAGGTTGGCGGCAACTACGAGGTGTTTACGCTCCAGGTGGCGTAGCCATCGGTCGTGTGACTGAAGAACGCACCTCTACCACTCAGCCTTGCGCCGGCAACGAAATTGCAAGATTGATCTGAACGGACAGGCTCACGGCGGTCCAACTGCAACTTTCAGAGGCCGGTGTGTCAGTGCAGGTATTAGTAACGCCGGGTAGACGGGACAGTTGCTACTGCAGGGGGAGCGGGCGGCCGAGCAGGTAGCCCTGACCGTGGCAGCAACCCAACGTCCGGACCGAGGTCAGCTGCTCCTGGGTCTCGATGCCTTCGGCGACGGTCTTGATCCCGAGCTCCTGGCACAGCCCGATGAGGCTGCGCACGATAGCCCGCGCGCTGCGGTCGACAGCGATCGGCGCCACGAAGCTGCGGTCGATCTTGACCGTGGAGACCGGCAGGTCGCGCAGCAGCGACAGCGAGGAGTAGCCGGTGCCGAAGTCGTCCAGGGCGATCCGGACGCCGAGCTCGGCCACCTCGTGCACCTCCTTGAGAGCGGCGGGCGAGGCCTCCACCAGGGCGCTCTCGGTGATCTCCAGGTGCAGCTGGTCCGGGGTCAGCCCGCTCGCCGCCAGCCCGCGCCGGATCTCCGGCACCAGCTGGCCGCGGCCCAGCTGGCTGCCGGAGGCGTTCACCGCCAGCCACCGGGCGCTGCCGCCGGTCAGCCGCGGGTCGGTGGCGGCCCGGCAGCAGGCTGCCAGCATCCACCACCCGAGCGGCACGATCAGCCCGGTCTGCTCGGCCATCGGCAGGAAGTCCTCCGGATCGAGCAGGCCCTGCTCGGGATGCTGCCAGCGCACCAGCGCCTCGTAGCCGACGGTCTCGTCGTCGTCCAGCCTGATGATCGGCTGGAAGTAGGGCACCAGCCCGCGGTCGGCGGCCAGCGCGCTGCGCAGCGAGTGCTCCAGCTCCAGCTCGTGCACGGTGACCGGCTTGTCCTGGGTCGGGTCGTACATCTCGATCCGGGCCCGGCCCCGGCGCTTGGCCCGCAACAGGGCGAGGTCCGCCTCGCGCAGCACCTCGTCGGGATGGTCGTGGCCGGGGCCGCCGACGGTGATCCCGATGCTCAGGCTGGCGATGTGCAGGTGGCCGCGCACCACCAGCGGCTGTTCCAGAACCTCGGTCAACCGCTGGGCGAGGGCGTGCAGCCGCCGCGGGTCGTCCTCACCCGGCGCCAGCACCACGAACTCGTCGCCGCCGACCCGGCCCAGGCTCACCCCGGCCGGCAACGCGTCGCGCAGCCGGTGCGAGAGCACCAGCAGCAACTCGTCGCCCGCCTCGTGGCCGAGGCTGTCATTGACGATCTTGAAGCGGTCCAGGTCGCAGTACAGCACCCCGGTCGGCCGGCCGCCGGCCAGCGAGCTGGCCAGCAGCTCCTCCAGCAGCGTTCGGTTCGGCAGCTCGGTCAGCGGGTCGTGCATCGCCCGGTGGGCCAGCCGGTCTTCGGCCTGCTTGCGCTGGGTCACGTCGTTGATCTGGACGACGATGCTCTGGATGCCGCCCGCCGCGTTGCGGATCACGCCGACGTGGATCAGCCCGAACACCAAGTGCCCGTCGGCGTGCACCAGCCGCTTCTGACTCTCGTAGCTGTCCCGCACGCCGTCCAGCAGATCCTGGAACAAGGCGGTGCCCACCTCGATGTCCTCGGGATGGGTCAGCTGGGACAGCCGGTGCTTGAGCAACTGCTCGCGGGGGTAGCCGAGCATGTCCACCAGCGAGTCGTTGACCTGTAGCAGCTCGCCGTCCGGGCTGACGATGGCCGCGCCGATCGGGCTGCGCTCGAAGGTGACCTGCCAGCGGTGCTCGGCCTCCCAGCGGCGGGCCTCGGCATGGTCGCGGGCCCGGGTCTCGGTGATCGCCACCGCGGCCTGGTTGGCGAACAGTTCTAGTACGGTGCGCTGCTCGCCGTTGGGCAGCTCGCCGCTGGCCGGCTGGTCCACGCTCAGCACGCCGAGCAGCGTGCCGTCCGGGCCGTACAGCGGCGCGAACAGGCTGTCCTCGAGGTGCCAGCTGCCCGGCCGGACAGCCGACACCGCGGCCGGGGGAGCGTCGGCCGTCCAGGTCGCGATCCGCCCGATCAGCTCGCGGTCCTGCTGGTGGCTGTAGAAGCGCAGCGATCCCCACGGCTCGGCCGCGTCCAGCAGGTCCTGCCAGTGCGGCAGCGAACTGCTGCGGCCCAGCAACTGTCCGATGTCGGGCGGACCGGCCACCGCACGGACCACGACCTCGCCGTCCGGCTCCACCACATTGATCGCGGCGGCGCCGAATTCCAGGAATTCCACGGTGGCTTCGGTGATCCGGCGCAGGGTCTGGTCGATGTCGCCGATGGTGCCCAATTCGCGCACCACGTCGAGCAGTCGCTCCAGCCACGATCGGCGCAAGGTACCGATCAGCGGCAATGGCGAGACCATCATGGCAGTTTTACACATACTGCACAGTCAAACCAGCGGTTACCGGATGTACCGGTGTCGCCCACCGGATCGCGGTAGGAGTTCCGGTTCATGCCTGCAGGACGACCGCCAGGCCCTGGCCGACCCCGATGCAGATCGCGGCCAGGCCGTAACCGCCGCCCCGGGCCCGCAACTGGTGGGCCAGGTGCGCGACCACCCGGGCTCCGGAGCAGCCCAGCGGATGCCCGAGCGCGACCGCCCCGCCGTGCACGTTGACTTTCGCCGGGTCCAGCTCGGGCCAGTCGGCCAGGCACGCCAGGGCCTGGGCGGCGAACGCCTCGTTCAGCTCGACCATGGCCAGCTGGTCCCACCCGATGCCGGCCCGGCGCAGCGCCGTGCGGGCGGCCTCCACCGGCCCGATCCCGAAGAACTGCGGCTCGACGGCGGCCACCCCCCGGGACACGATCCGGGCCAGCGGCTCCCGCCCGGCGGCCCGGGCGCCGGCGGAGTCCCCGATGAGCAGGGCGGCGGCGCCGTCGTTGAGCGGGCTGGAGTTGCCGGCGGTCACGGTGCCGTCGGGCCGGAACGCCGGGGCCAGCTTGGCCAGCGCCTGCATCGAGGTGTCCGGCCGGATGCTCTCGTCCCGGCCGAGGTCGACGCCGGGGTAGCGCACCACCTCGGCGTCGTAGACCCCGCCGTCCCAGGCAGCCGCCGCCTTCTGGTGGCTGGCGAGGGCGTACTCGTCCTGCGCCTGCCGGGTGATGCCGTACTTCTCGGCCAGCAGCTCGGTGCACTCGCCGAGCGAGCGGGTCCAGTCGCCGGGCATCGCCGGGTTGACCATCCGCCAGCCGAGCGTGGTGGAATGCAGCGTCTCGGCCGCGGCCGGAAAGCCCTTGGCCGGCTTGAGCAGCACCCAGGGCGCCCGGGTCATCGACTCCACGCCGCCGGCGACGGCCAGCGACGCGTCACCCACCGCGACCGCCCGGTTCGCCGCGATCACCGCCTCCATGCCCGAGCCGCACAGCCGGTTCAGGGTGACGCCCGGCACCGAGGTGGGCAGGCCCGCCAGCAGCGCGGCCATCCGGGCGACGTCGCGGTTGTCCTCACCGGCGCCGTTGGCGTCGCCGAAGAACACGTCGTCGAGCCGGGCCGGATCCAGTTCGGGCGAGCGCTCGACCAGCGACCGGACCACATGCGCGGCCAGGTCGTCCGGCCGGACGCCGGCCAGCGCGCCGTTGTAGCGCCCGATCGGGGTACGGACCGCGTCGAGGACGTAGACATCGCTCATGCCTCCATTTTGCCTGACCTTGCGGCCGGCGCCGGGGCCTGAAGGCTGTCCGCCCGGTCACGTCCGCCGTCGCGGTCCTACGGGTCGGTGGGCATTCCGGCGCGGGTGTTTGAAGTCGGCCACGGGCCGTGCCAGGCTGGGCATATGCCAGCCGCAGACATCCCTTCCCCGGACCCGAGCACCGTCGATCCGGGGGCACCGGCCGGCGGCGCGGGCGCAGAGCCGGCGGGCGACGACGTCAAAGCCCGGTTCCGCGACGCGCTGGAGCGCAAGAAGGGCCGGCATGCCGACGGGGTCGGTGGCACCGGACCGAACGGCGGCAAGATCTCCGACGTGCACACCCGGGCCGGCGGCAAGCGCCAGTTCCGCCGCAAGAGCGGCTGACCGCCGCGCCGGCCCGGGCCCGCGAGGGGTGCTGGCCCGGCTCTGTGGGGCACTCGTCCGACCCGATAGGGCGTTCGAAATTTGTTTTGCCACCCGGCTGGCGCCGGCATGGCATCATGGGTCACAATAACCACGTACGTACCACCGCTTTACTTCGTGATGGCTGCGCTTGGGGAAGACGTTGCCGTCGAGTCGAAGGTGCGGAGGTGCGCGATGTCTGCTACTCACGTGGCACCAGCCACGCGGGGTGTGGTGTTCATCCACTGCTGCCCGCCGGCCATCGGTCCCCATGTCGAATGGGCACTGGCCGGCGTACTCGGCCGACCCTGCAAGCTGCAGTGGAGCGCCCAGCCCGCCGCTGCCGGCCAGCTCCGTGCCGAGGCCACCTGGGTCGGCCCGGTCGGCATGGCGGCACGGCTGTCGGCATCGCTGCGCGCCTGGCCGATGCTGCGGTTCGAGGTGACCGAGCAGGGCACCGGCACCACCGACGGCGAGCGGCTGGCCTACGTTCCGGGCCGGGGCTTCCACCGCAGCACGGTGTCGGCCAACGGCGACATCCTGGTCAGTGAGGAGCGGCTGCGCGGGCTGCTCAGCCGGGCCACCTCCGCCGACGAGTTCGCCCACGGCCTGCACGAGATCCTCGGCACCTCCTGGGACGCCGAGCTGGAGCCCTACCGGACCGCCGGGGACGGCTCGCCGGTCATCCTGATGCACAAGGTGGTCTGAGCACACCTTCGGGCCGATTGGGCGCCGGCCATGGCCGACGCCCGGCCTCAGACCTTGTGGAACAGCAGCGAGGTGTTGTGCCCGCCGAAGCCGAACGAGTCGTTCAGCGCCGCGGTCACCGTCATCTCCCGAGCCTTGGTGGGGACGTCGACGGCCAGGTCGTCCTCCGGGTCGTCCAGGTTGATGGTCGGCGGCACCACGTCATTGGCCACGCTCAGCACGGTGGCGATCGCCTCGATCGCCCCGGACGCGCCGAGCAGGTGGCCGGTCATCGACTTGGTGCCGGTGACCACCGTCTGCTCGCCGAGCAGGCTGGAGATCCAGCGAGCCTCGGCCATGTCGCCGGCCGGCGTCGAGGTGGCGTGCGCATTGACGTGCACCACGTCGGAGGTGGCCAGCCCGGAACGGCGGATCGCGGAGCGGGCCGCCCGCACCTGGCCGCTGCCCTCCGGGTCGGGCTGGACGATGTCGTAGGAGTCGGCGGTGATGCCGGCCCCGCCCAGCACCGCGTACGGCTGGCGGCCGCGGGCCCGGGCCGAGGACAGCCGCTCGAGCACCAGCACCCCGGCGCCCTCGCCGAGCACGAAGCCGTCCCGGTTCTTGTCATAGGGCCGGGACGCCCGCTCCGGCTCGGCGTTGCGGGTGGACATCGCCCGCATCTGGGCGAAGCCGGAGATGGTCAGCGGGTGGATGCAGGCCTCGGTGCCGCCGACCACCACCAGGTCTGCCCGGTCCAGCTGCAGCAGGTCCAGCCCGTACGCGATCGCCTCGGCGCCGGACGCGCAGGCGCTGACCGGGGTGTAGACGCCGGACCGGGCGCCGACCTGCAACCCGACGTAGGCCGCCGGACCGTTGGGCATGTTCATCGGGATCATCAGCGGCGAGACCTTGTCCGGACCCTTCGCCAGCAGGATGTCGTGCTGGTGGATCAGGCTGGTCACACCGCCGATGCCGGTGCCGATGGCCACCGCGACCCGGGACGGGTCCAGGCCGTTCTCGTCCGAGGTGCCCTTGAAACCGGCGTCCTCCCAGGCCTGCGCTGAGGCCACCAGGGCCGCCTGCTCGGCACGGTCCAGCCGGCGGGCCTGCACCCGGGGCAGGATGCTGGCCGGGTCGACGGCCATCGGCGCGCCGATCCGGACCGTGATGTTGGCGGCCCAGTCGTAGGGCAGTGCCACCACGCCGGACGTCCCGGCCAGCAGCGCCTTCCAGTAGGAGTCCACGTCGCCACCGAGCGGGGTGGTCGCGCCAAGCCCGGTCACCACCACCGGGTCGTTGGTGTTTCCCGCGGTCTCGGTCATCGTTTCGGGCTTCCTTCTGTGTCGGTTCGTCTTGGTCGGGTACGGCCGGGCCGGCGGCCCTCCAGCAGCCGGGCGCAACGCCCGGCAGCGGTCAGCTGGGGTTGGCGCTGATGTAGCTGACGGCATCGCCCACGGTCTTGAGCTTGGGCAGCTCCTCGTCCGGGATCTTGACGCCGAACTTCTCCTCGGCCGCCATCGCGACCTCGACCATGGACAGCGAGTCGACGTCGAGGTCGTCGGTGAACGACTTGTCCTCGGTCACGTCCTCCGCCGGGACGTCGGCGACCTCGTTCAGGATCTCCGCCATGCCCGCCAGGATCTCTTCGTTCGTTGCCACGGGTGCTACCTCTCTGCCTCGAAGGCGGCTGCCTTCACCGGATTGCCCCGGTCCCGGTCGGGAGGGGCGTCGTTCGATACTGCCCGCGGGTTGGGCCGCGGTTACTGCTGGGCTGGTAGCCGGGTGCTCGCGCCGCGGCCGTCCCTGCTCAGGGTGCCAGGATGACCTGGGCCGCGTACGTCAGGCCGGCGCCGAAGCCGACCACCAGGACGGGCGCGCCGCTGGTGATCTCGCCGCGCTCCAGCATCTTCGACAGGGCGATCGGGATGGACGCCGAGGAGGTGTTGCCGGAGGTGATGATGTCACGGGCGACCACCACGTTCGGGGCGTTGAGCTTCTTGGCGATCAGGTCGATGATGCGCAGGTTGGCCTGGTGCGGGATGAAGCCGGCCAGCTGGGACGGCTCCAGCCCAGCCGCGGCGCAGGCCCGCAGGGCGACGTCGCCCATGGTGGAGGTCGCCCAGCGGAACACCGACTGGCCCTCCTGGCGCAGCGTGGCCGTGGCCGGGTCGGTGGTGATGGCGCCGGCGCTGTCGCCGTCCGAGCCCCACACCACCGGGCCGATGCCGGCCCGGTCGCTGGCGGTCACCACGGCCGCCCCGGCGCCGTCGGCGAAGATGATGCCGGTGCCGCGCTCCATCAGGTCGACGTAGTCGGTCAGCTTCTCCGAGCCGACCACCAGGACGGTGTGGGCGTGCCCGGCCAGCACCGCGTTGGACGCGGCGTTCAGGCCGTAGACGAAGCCGGCGCAGGCGGCGTTGAGGTCGTAGGCGCCGGGGGACGGGATGCCCAGCCGGCTGGCGAGCTCGGCGGCACCGCCCGGCACCTGCTGCTTGCCGGTGCAGGTCGCCAGGATCACCAGGTCGATCTCGGTCGGCGAGATCCCGGAGTTGGCCAGCGCCTTGCTGGCGGCGGCCACGGCCATGTCCAGCATCGTCTCGTCGGTGGCGAACCGGCGCTCGGCGATGCCGACCCGGGTCTGGATCCACTCGTCACTGGTGTGCACGCCGCGCGCGACCAGGTCGTCGTTGGTGACCACGGTGGGCGGCTGGTAGTGACCGAGGCCTGCCACCCGGCTGCCGGCCGGACGAGGCGGGGTGGACAGCTGCAGGTTCATTCCGACATCCCGATGGCGAGCGGGGCGGCCTCCGGGCCGCCGGATGGGGTGGCAGCCTGCTCGTCGAGCAGGCGCTGCGCCGATTCCAGATCCGCCGGTGTCTTGACGGCGACCAGCTGCACGCCCGGCAGTTCGCGGCGTGCGATTCCGGTCAGGGTGCCGGCCGGCGCGAGTTCGATGGTGCCGGTCACCCCCAGGGTGCGCATGGTGTCCAGGCAGCGGTCCCACCGGACCGGCCGGGTGACCTGGCCGACCAGTCGGGCCAGCACGGTCGGCCCGTCGCCGACCACGGCCCCGTCGGCGTTGGACAGCAGGGTCAGCGCCGGGTCGGACGGCTGCAGCTGGGCGGCGACCGCCCGCAGGCTCTCCTCGGCGGGGCTCATGTAGCTGGTGTGGAACGCTCCGGCGACCTGCAGCGGCCGGACCCGGGCCCGCGGCGGCGGGTTCTCGGTCAGGGTGGCGATCGCCTCCACCGCGCCGGCGGCCACGATCTGGCCCGAACCGTTGCGGTTGGCCGGCGTCAGGCCGGCGCTGGTGATGGCGGCCACCACCTCGTCCGGGTCGCCGCCGACCACCGCGACCATCGAGGTCGGGGTGAGCGCACAGGCGGCGGCCATCGCCGCGCCGCGGCGGGTCGCGAACGAGATCGCCTGCTCGGCTGTCAGCACGCCGGCCACGGCGGCGGCGGTGACCTCGCCGATGCTGTGCCCGGCCAGTACCACACCGCCGGCCGATTCAAGGCTGCCGGCCGATTCAACGCTGCCGGGCGATTCAACGCCGCCGGCCGATCCGTCGGTGGCGCCCGGCAGCCGCAGCTGGCCGGCGGTGACCAGCCCCATGGTGACGATCAGGGGCTGGGTGACGGCCGAGTCGCGGATCTCGTCGGCGTCGGCCGTGGTGCCGAGCCGGATCAGGTCCATGCCGGCAAGCTCGGAGAACCGGGCGACCTGCTCGGCCACTCCGGCAAGTTCCAGCCACGGCGCGAGCATGCCGGGGGTCTGGGCGCCCTGGCCCGGAGCGAGTACCGCGATCACATCACTACAGTCTCGCGTCTGCGGCCTTCTCCGCGAGCACGGCACGCACAGTGTTCCGCTGTTGATTTTGGAGAGTACCTACAACTGTCTACACCCCGGACCGTCTATGTAAACGGTTCCAATGCAGTGATTCCGCTAACTCTGCCCTGTTGCACCCTCGATTACGACGGGGGTCGGCCGGTCACTGAAGACTTTCCGGTGCCCGCTCCGGCGCGCCTGCTTGCAGCCCTCCGGTACGTGCGGGGCCGTAGCCGCTGAGCCGGCCCAGCACCAGCGCCAGCTGGATGGTGAAGGCGCCCCGGGCGTCGGTCGGGGCGTGGCCGCACAGCTCGGCGGCCCGGCGCAACCGGTAGCGCACCGTGTTGGTGTGGACGAACAGCGCCCGGGCGGTCGCCTCCAGCGCCCGGCCGCTGTCGAGGTAGCTGACCACCGTGTCCAGCAGCACGTCACCGGCCTCGACCAGCGGCTGGTAGACCGTCTCGATCAGCTCGTGCCGGGCGTTGAGGTCACCGGCGATGGTCCGTTCGGGCAGCAGGTCCTCCGCCGACACCGGCCGCGGCGCGCCGGGCCAGCCGGCCACCGCCCGCAACCCGCTCAGCGCGGTGGCCGTCACCTCGGCGGCGCCCTCCATCCGCGGCGCCGAGCCGCCCACCACCACGGCTGCATCGTCGAACTCCTCCAGCACCGCCTGGGCGGCCTCCAGCGGATCGGTGATCCCGCCGAGCACCACCACCAGCCGGCCGCCGTGCACGCCGGCCAGCACGTCGTAGCCGGCTCGGCGGGCCGCCCGGTGCACCGAGTCCAGCGCCGCGGTGGGATCGCGGTCGAGCCGGGCCGAGCCCACCACGGTGGTGACCGCGCCCTCCGTGCGCCAGCCGAGCGCGGCCAACTGGCTGACCGGCGAGCCCGCCTCGGTGGACCGCGCGCCGCGCACCAGGCCGTCGATCACCAGCGCCTCGAGCCGGGCGTCCCAGCGGCCCCGGGTCTCGGCGGCACCCGCATAGACCCGGGCCGCGGCGAAGGCGATCTCGCGGGAGAACCGGAGCACCGCGTCGGCGACCGCCTGCTCCTCGCCGGGGCTGGCCAGCGACGGGACGTGCTCCTCCACCACGGCGATGGTCTGGCGCACCAGCTCGACGGTCTGCTGCAACGACACCCGGCGGGCCAGCTCGCGGGGGGCGGTGCCGAATACCTCGCCGGTCAGCCGCAGCACCTGGTCGGGGGAGCGCAGCCACTCCACGAAGGAGCCGATGCCGGCCTGGGCGACCAGCATCACCCAGGACCGCTGGTCGGCAGGCAACCGGCGGAACCAGGCCAGGTGCTCGTCCATCCGGGCCAGGCTGTGGGTGGCCAGCGCTCCGGAGGACTGCTCGATCCGGCTGATCGTCGCCTCGCTCAGGGTGCCGCGCACGCCGCGAGCCTAGTGTGAGCCGGTGACCAGGTTCGAGATCCGGCGCGGCGCCGAGCGGGCGCGTACCCGCACCGGCTGGCTGGACTCGGCGCACTCGTTCGCGTTCGGCTCGTACTACGACCCGGCCAACCTCGGCTTCGGCGCGCTGCAGGCGTTCAACGAGGACCTCCTGCGGCCGGGCCCGGGCTATCCGGTGCACGCCCACCGCGATGTCGAGATCCTCACCTGGGTGCTGGCCGGTTCGCTGACCCACCTCGAGGAGGGTGGCGAGCCCACCGTGGTCCCGGCCGGGAACCTGCACTACGTCAGCGCCGGCAGCGGCATCCGGCACACCGAGTTCAGCACCCTGCCCGACCGGCCGGTGCGGCTGGTGCAGATGTGGCTGCGTCCGGATGTCAGCGGAACGCCGCCGCAGTCGGCCCGGCTGCTGGTGGGGGAGCGGTTGGCCACCGGCCGGCTGGTGCTGCTCGCCGCCGGGCAGGCCCGTCCAGCCGGACCGGTCGATCCGTCCGAGCCGGTCGATCCGTCCCGGCAGGACGTGCTGCGCATCCGGCAGCAGGCCGCGCTGTCGGTGGCCCAGCTGCCAGCCGGTGCGACGGTGCCGCTGCCGGCAGCGCCGTACGTCCACGTCTTCCTGGCCCGGGGGACGGCAACGGCCGACGGGCTAGCCGGCGAGCGGGTCGAGCTGGCCGCCGGCGATGCGCTGCGGCTGGCCGCCGGCGGCCCGGAAACCGGCCCCGGACCGGCCCGGTTGACCGCGGTGCGCTCCGCCGAGCTGCTGGTGTGGCAACTGCCGGACGCCGCCGCCGCGGCACCGCCGGGTTGAGCCACCCGCACGCCGGTTCCAGCGCCTACGCTGGCTGGGTGTCCGCCGCAGCTGGTCTCGATCTGTCCCGCGACCTTCCCGACGATGCCGCCGAGCGGCGCCGGCTGGCGCGGCTGGTGAGCGGCGGCGAGGTGCTGGTGCTGTCCGGTGCCGGACTGTCCACCGAGTCCGGCATTCCCGACTACCGCGGCCCGACCGGGCGGCGGCACCCGGCGACCCCGATGACCTACCAGGAGTTCACCGGCAGCGCGGCCGCCCGGCAGCGGTACTGGGCGCGCAGCCACCGCGGCTGGCAGCGAATCCTGCAGGCCCGGCCCAACTCCGGCCACCAGGCGGTGGGCCGGCTGCAGCGGGCCGGCCTGCTCACCGGGGTGATCACCCAGAACGTCGACGGCCTGCACCAGGCCGGCGGCGCGCGCGGGGTGATCGAGCTGCACGGCGGCCTGGACCGGGTGGTGTGCCTGGCCTGCCGGGCGATCAGCCCGCGCGAGGAGCTCGACGAGCGGCTGGCCGAGGCCAATCCGCGGGCCCGGGACGTCGCGGTCAGCGGCCCGGTCAAGCCGGACGGCGACGTCGAGCTGGCCGAACCGGAGATCGAGTCCTTCCAGGTGGTGGACTGCCTGGACTGCGGTGCCGGCCCGCTCAAGCCGGACGTGGTGTTCTTCGGCGAGAACGTGCCGCCGGATCGGGTGGCCCGCTGCTACGCGCTGGTCGAGGCCAGCCGGCTGCTGCTGGTGCTGGGCTCGTCGCTGACGGTGGCCTCCGGCTTCCGGTTCGTCCGGCGGGCGGCCGCCCGGGGCATTCCGGTCGCCATCGTCAATCAGGGCGTCACCCGGGGCGACCCGCTGGCCGACGTGCTGCTGGACTCCCCGCTCGGGCAGCTGCTGCCGGCCCTGGCCGCCGAGGCGATCGGCCGCTGATGGACCCGCTGCGGCTGGACGACGTCGAGTCCTTCGACCGGCTGCCCGAGGTCGGGGTGGCCGAGCTGCGCGAGCTGCAGTTGCGCCGGCTGCGCTGGTCGCTGCGGCACGCCTACGACAACGTCGCCCACTACCGGAGCGCCTTCGACAGCGCCGGGGTGCATCCGGACGAGCTGGTCTCGCTGGCCGACCTGGCACGTTTCCCCTTCACCAGCAAGGCAGAACTGCGACAGAAATACCCGTTCGGGATGTTCGCGGTGCCGCGTGAGCAGGTGGTGCGGGTGCATGCCTCGTCCGGGACCACCGGCAAGCCGACCGTGGTCGGCTACACCGCCGCCGACCTCGCGGTCTGGTCGTCGGTGATGGCCCGCTCGATCTACGCCGCCGGTGGCCGGCCGGGTGACATCGTGCACGTCGCCTACGGCTACGGCCTGTTCACCGGCGGGCTGGGCGCCCACTACGGCGCGGAGCGGCTCGGCTGCACGGTGGTGCCGGTCTCGGGCGGCATGACCGCCCGGCAGGCACAGCTGATCACCGACTTCCAGCCGCGGATCATCATGGTCACCCCGTCCTACTTCCTGTCGATCCTGGACGAGCTGGCCGTCCAGGGCATCGACGCCGCGGAGACGTCCCTGCAGATCGGCATCTTCGGCGCCGAGCCGTGGACCGAGGCGATGCGCGCCGAGATGCAGCAGCGGGCCCACCTGACCGCACTGGACATCTACGGCCTGAGCGAGGTGATCGGGCCGGGGATCGGCCAGGAGGCGGCCGGCCACCCCGGCCGGCTGCAGGTGTGGGAGGACCACTTCTACCCCGAGGTGGTCGACCCCGAGACCGGCGAGGTGCTCGGCGAGGGCGAGCAGGGTGAGCTGGTGTTCACCTCGCTCACCAAGCAGGCGATGCCGGTGGTGCGCTACCGCACCCGCGACCTGACCCGGCTGCTGCCCGGCGGCGCCTACCCCGCCTTCCGCAGCATCGAGAAGATCACCGGACGCACCGACGACATGATGATCATCCGGGGCGTCAACGTGTTCCCCACCCAGATCGAGGAGCTGCTGCTGCAGGTGCCGGGGCTCGCACCGCACTTCGAGTGCGTGCTGACCCGGCCCGGCCGGCTGGACGAGCTGTGCGTGCGGGTGGAGTCGCGGGAGGGCGGTGCCGATCCCGGCGCGCTGGCGCAGCAGCTGGGCTATCTCGTCAAGGAGCGGATCGGGGTCACGGTCGCCGTCGAGGTGCTGGCTCCGGAGTCGATCCCGCGCTCGCAGGGCAAGGCCGTCCGGGTGCACGACCGGCGCTGACCTTCCCGACCAGTTCTAGAACACCAGATCGGAGGACAGCACGATGGACCGGATCCGAATCGGTGAGCTGGAGGTGTCCCGGCAGGGCCTGGGCTGCATGGGCATGAGCGAGTGGTACGGCCCCGCCGACTGGGACAGCTCGATCGCCACCATCTCCCGCGCGCTGGAACTCGGGGTGAGCTTCCTCGACACCGCCGACGTCTACGGCGCCGGCCACAACGAGGTGCTGGTGGGGCGGGCGATCGCCGGCCGGCGCGAGCAGGTGCAGCTGGCCACCAAGTTCGGCATCGACCGCTCCGGCGGCGACCGGGCCCGGGTGATCCGCGGTGAGGCCGGCTACGTCAAGCGGGCCTGCGAGTCCTCGCTGCTGCGGCTCGGGGTGGAGGTGATCGACCTGTACTACCTGCACCGGCCGCCCCAGACCGCCGAGATCGAAGAGACCGTGGGCGCGATGGCCGAGCTGGTCACCGAGGGCAAGGTGCGCTACCTGGGGCTGTCCGAGGTGGACGAGCAGTTGCTGCGCCGGGCGCACGCGGTGCACCCGATCACCGCGGTGCAGAGCGAGTTCTCGCTGTGGACCCGGGACGTGGAGGCGGTGACGCCCGCCATGGCTGAGCTGGGGATCGGGCTGGTGCCGTACTCGCCGCTCGGCCGCGGCTTCCTGACCGGAGCGGTGGACCTGGCGCAGCTGGACAGCAAGGACTTCCGCAGCGCCAACCCCCGGTTCTCCGGCGAGGCCGGCCAGGCCAACCTGGCGATCGTGCGGGCGGTGCAGCAGGTTGCCGAGCGGCACGGGGTGGCCGCCTCGCAGGTGGCGCTGGCCTGGGTCTATGCCCAGTCGCAGCGGCTGGGGGTGCCGGTGGTGCCGATTCCCGGGACGAAGCGGGTGCGGTGGCTGGAGCAGAACGTGGCCGCGCTGGAGGTGCGGCTGACCGAGCAGGACCTGGCCGAACTGGACCGGCTGGGCACCCAGGTGGTCGGCGCGCGCTACTGAGCCGTTGCATTTGACGGGCAATCCGGACGTACGGACCGCTCGGCCGCGGATTCTGCGGGATGGGGGATGCGCATTGGTTAGCCATGTGAATTAATGCCTGTTGGCCCGCGAGGGCGGGCGACCCGATCGAAGGGACTCTTTCGACATGCAGGATTTCCCCACCGCCGGCCTGCAGCCGGCACCCGGTAGCGGGGTGCCGACTCCGGCGGCCACTGACCAGGCGCGGCCGTCGCGGCGGCCCATGACTCCGGTGCTGATCGGAGTTCTGATCGCGGTGTTCGGGCTGCTGTTCGGCAGCATCGCCACCGCGTCCGCGCGCAACGGCCACGGCAGCACCGCCAGCCACGGCCAGGGTGCCGGCAACGTGCTGAGCTGGTACACCGGCCGGGCGCCCACCCCGGCGCCTACTCCGAAGACCGACGCCCAGGTGCCGAACGTGACCCTGGTGGAGAACGCGATCAAGGCCTACTACGGCGACACGGTGGCCGCCAACGGTGATCACATCCCGTCCACCACCGGCAACTACGCCAAGCAGGTGGCCCGGATCGAGGCCTCGGCCGAGTGGTACCTGGCGCACTACAAGGCCAAGGCCACCGACCCGCAGGCCAAGGCCAAGAAGGCCATCGTGTTCGACGTCGACGACACCACGCTGAACACCTACAACTACGAGATCTTCTCCAACTTCGCCTTCAACCCGACCACCAACGCCGACTTCGTCAACAACGCCCGGTTCCCGGAGGTCTACGGCATGCCGGCGCTGGCCAAGTACGCCTCGGCGCACGGCTACACGATCTTCTTCCTCACCGGACGCCCGGAGGCGCAGCGGGCCGGCACCGTCACCAACCTGGCCAAGGTGGGCTACGACGCACCGGACGCCGACCACCTGTACCTGAAGAACAACGCCAACCCGCCGGCCTACCTGACCTGCGGTTCGACCTGCACCACCATCCAGTACAAGTCCGGCACCCGGGCGCACATCGAGTCGCTGGGGTACAACATCGTCGCCAACTTCGGTGACCAGTACTCCGACCTGACCGGTGGCTACGCCGACCGCACCTTCAAGATGCCGAACCCGATGTACTACCTGCCGTAGTTCTCGGCTGCGCACGACGGAGCCCCAGCCAGACCCGGCCGGGGCTCCGTTCGTTCCGTGGGATGCGTGCGCCATTGACGGTCAGTGGGCGCGCGGATCAGCCGCCGCTGCCAGGCCCAGCCGTATCGTCGCCCGAGCGGTCCGGGTCCGGTGGCAGCGTCGTAACAACTCCCTGCACTGCTCGCTGCCTGGCTGCCGGTATCCGCCTTGTCCTTACCGGCTCAATGTCATCGACCGCGGGGGTGCCCGGCTGGGCGGTGAGTGCTTCCACCTCCCGGGTCGAGAATCCGGCGTCGAGTAGCTGCTGCACGGCGGCGTCCGGAATCTCCTGGTGTGCTGTTTCGGCGACCTCTTTGCCGAAACGCTGACGCGCCGCCTGCCTGCTGACCCCAAGGACGTTGGCAATCTCGGTCCAGCTGCGACCGCGGTGACGTGCGTCGGCCACCGCCCTGACCAGGATGGTGTGCGCGATGTCGACCGCGTACAGAGCGGCACCGATCCGGCGCATGTCCGTTCGGTCGCGATCGACGGTGACGTTCGGGTCGTCAGGATCGAGCGCGTGCAGCCGGGCGAGCGCCTCGGCTACGTCGTCCTCGAGCATCGGGTTCACCTCCTCACAGGAATTTGCTCCGCGCTGTCATTGCATGGATCACCCGGGGCGGTTGGTCAGCGGTGGCATCCATCACCCCCACTTCGAGCAGGCGGATGCCGGCTTGGTCGGCGCCGATGTACATCACGAGGTTGCCGTCCCGGTAGGTGCGGATCGCCATCCGGATGGCGTGCAGCATGTCCGCCTCGGAGATTCCGTGCTTCCGGGCGGAAGCATGGATCTGCACGTGACAACCTTACCTTGTCAGAACCAAGAGGGGGCGGCGGTACCCGCCGGTCAGTGCTGGGTGAGTTGCCCGGTCAGCGACGCTGCTCGGTCACCAACTCCGACACCGAGCCGGTTGCCCGGGCTCGGACGACGTCGCAAGCGATCGGCCGGTCTGCGGACCGTGGCTCACCGAGCACGCCCTGTCGGGTGAGCCGTGTGATCAGCGCCGTCGTGTCGACGGCGTGCTGGTCCGTCGAGTCGGTCGGGTCCGGCATCAAGCGGAGCCTTCGGCGGAACCGGCGTTGGCGGCCGAGACGTCGGTGATCCGGTACTTCTCCAGCGCGTCGCGGGGTGCTTCGGGCTTGACCTCGCCGCGCTTGGCCAGCTGCGCCAGCACGTTCACCACGACCGACTCGGCGTCGATGTGGAAGAACCGCCGGGCCGCGCCCCGGGTGTCGGCGAAGCCGAAGCCGTCGGCGCCGAGCGAGCTCCAGTCCCGTCCGGACGCCTGCACCCACTGGGCGATCTGGTCCGGCACCGCGCGCATGTAGTCCGACACCGCCACCACCGGTCCGCCGGACTCGGCGAGCCGGGTGGTGATGTAGGGCGTGTGCGGCTCGGCGTCCGGGTGCAGGAAGTTGTGCTCGTCGGCGGCCAGCGCGTCCCGACGCAGTTCGTTCCAGGAGGTCACCGACCAGACGTCGACGTCCACGCCCCAGTCCTGGCCCAGCAGCTCCTGGGCGCGCAGCGCCCACGGCACCGCCACCCCGGAGGCCAGCACCTGGGCCCGCGGCCGGCCCTGCTCGCCGAGCGCCGGCGAGATCAGGTGGATGCCGCGCAGGATGCCCTGGACGTCCACCTCGGCGGGTTCGGCCGGCTGCGGGATCGGCTCGTTGTAGATGGTGAGGTAGTAGAAGACGTCCTCGCCGTGCGGGTGCTGCTCGGACGAGCCGTACATCCGGCGCAGCCCGGCCTCCACGATGTGGGCGATCTCGTAGGCGTAGGCCGGGTCGTAGGCCACCACCGCCGGGTTGGTCGAGGCGATCAGCAGCGAGTGCCCGTCGGCGTGCTGCAGCCCCTCGCCGGTCAGCGTGGTCCGGCCGGCGGTGGCGCCCAGCACGAAGCCGCGGCCCAGCTGGTCGGCGAACTGCCAGAACTGGTCGCCGGTCCGCTGGAAGCCGAACATCGAGTAGAAGATGTAGAACGGGATCATCGGCTGGCCGTGGGTGGCGTAGGAGGTGCCGGCCGCGATCAGCGACGCCGTGGAGCCGGCCTCGCTGATGCCCTCGTGCAGGATCTGCCCGGCGGTCGACTCCTTGTAGGACAGCAGCATCTCCCGGTCCACCGCGTCGTACTCCTGGCCGTGCGGGGAGTAGATCTTGGCGGTCGGGAAGATCGCGTCCAGGCCGAAGGTGCGGGCCTCGTCCGGGATGATCGGCACGAACCGGTTGCCGATCTCCTTGTCACGCATCAGGTCCTTGAACAGCCGCACCATCACCTGGGTGGTGGCGACGTTCTGCTTGCCCGAGCCCTTCTTCAGATCGGCGTAGGCCGAGGCCTGCGAGGGCGGCAGCACCAGCGGCTTGGACCGGTTGACCCGCTTGGGCAGCGCGCCGCCGAGCGCGGCCCGGCGCTCCTTCATGTACTGGATCTCGTCAGACTTCTCGCCCGGGTGGTAGTACGGCGGCAGGTCGGCCTCCAGCGCCTCGTCGCTGATCGGCAGGTAGAGCCGGTCGCGGAAGGCCTTCAGGTCGGCCTTGTTGAGCTTCTTCATCTGGTGGGTGGCGTTGCGGCCCTCAAAGCTTTCCAGCGTCCAGCCCTTGATGGTGTGGGCCAGGATCACCGTCGGCTGCCCGACGTGCGCCCGGGCGGCGTTGAAGGCGGCGTAGACCTTGCGGTAGTCGTGGCCGCCGCGGGACAGCACTCGCAGCTCGTCGTCGGACATGTGCTCGACCAGCTTGCGCAGCCGCAGGTCGCCGCCGAAGAAGTTCTCCCGGATGTAGGCGCCGGACTCCACGGTGTAGGTCTGGAACTGCCCGTCCGGCGTGGTGTTCATCTTGTTCACCAGCACGCCGTCGCGGTCGGCGGCCAGCAGCGGGTCCCAGTCGCGGCCCCAGATCACCTTGATGACGTTCCAGCCGGCGCCGCGGAAGTACGACTCCAGCTCCTGGATGATCTTGCCGTTGCCGCGCACCGGCCCGTCCAGCCGCTGCAGGTTGCAGTTGATCACGAAGGTGAGGTTGTCCAGCTCCTCGCGGGCAGCCACCCCGATGGCGCCGAGCGACTCGACCTCGTCCATCTCGCCGTCACCGAGGAAGGCCCAGACGTGAGAGTCGGCGGTGTCGGCGATGCCGCGGGCGGCCAGATAGCGGTTGAACCGGGCCTGGTAGATCGCCCCGATCGGGCCCAGGCCCATCGAGACGGTCGGGAACTCCCAGAAGTCGGGCATCAGCCGCGGGTGCGGGTAGGAGGACAGCCCGTCGGGTGCCTTGGACTTCTCCTGCCGGAAGCCGTCCAGGTGCTGCTCGGTGAGCCGGCCCTCCAGGAAGGCGCGGGCGTAGATGCCCGGTGCGGCATGGCCCTGGAAGTAGATCTGGTCGCCGTTGCCGCCGGCCAGGTCCTTGCCGCGGAAGAAGTGGTTGAAGCCCACCTCGTACAGCGAGGCCGCCGAGGCGTAGGTGGCGATGTGGCCGCCGACGCCCAGGTGCTTGTTGGCCCGGCTGACCATGATCGCGGCGTTCCAGCGGATGTAGGCGCGAATCCGCCGCTCGATGTGCTCGTCGCCGGGGAACCAGGGCTCCCGCTCGGGCGGGATGGTGTTGATGTAGTCGGTGCTGCGCAGCGCCGGCACGCCGACCTGGCGCTCCCGGGCGCGTTCGAGCAGCTTCAGCAGCAGGAACCGGGCGCGCTGGCGACCGTCGTGGTCGACCGCGGCGTCGAAGGATTCGAGCCACTCCCGGGTCTCGCCGGGGTCGATGTCGGGAAGCTGGCTGGGCAGCCCGTCGGTGATGATGCTGTAGCGATCACGAGTCACCACTCCAGTGTCCACCTTCCCGCCAGTAGATGTGACCTCTGAGGTTTACCGGCCAGTAGCTGTTTGGCCGGACCGGTTGCCTTGAGGTTGCCCAGGGGAGCCCCAGAGGCTTGCGTCACCGGCGAAGTGTGGTTATCTACCGGAGCACGATTACCAGCGGTGAGGACGCGCCTCGCCGCTTCGGCACCATCTGGAGGCTGGCAGTGAGCACCACCCCCGGTTCCGGGGACAACACGACTGCATTGGTCGACCGCCTGGGCATCGAGCCGGGCATGGTCGTGCAGGAGTTGGGATATGACGACGACGTCGACCAGGCTCTGCGCGAAGCGATCGAGGACCGCCTGAACGAGGACATGGTCGACGAGGACTCCGACGAGGTCGTCGATGTGGTGCTCCTCTGGTTCCGGGAGGACGACGGCGACCTCGTCGACGCCCTGGTGGACGCCATCGCCCCGCTGGCCGACAACGGGGTGATCTGGCTGCTGACCCCCAAGCGCGGCAAGGCCGGCTACGTGGAGCCCTCCGACATCTCCGAGGCGGCTCCGACGGCCGGGCTGTCGCAGACCTCGCTGCTGCCGTTGGCGGCGGGCTGGACCGGCGCCCGGCTGGTGCCGAGGCGAGCCAAGGCCGGCGCGGACCGGGGCAAGGGGGAACGGCGATGAGCTTCCTGGTGGATCCGGTGTCGGTGCCTGGGCTGCAGCCGCTGCCGGTGGGGACCGAGGCGCCGGAGTTCCGGCTGCACGACCAGAACAACGAGGTGGTGACGCTCTCGTCGTTCCGGGGCTCCAAGGCGGTGCTGCTGGTGTTCTACCCGTGGGCGTTCACCAGCATCTGCACCGGCGAGCTGGGCGCGATCCGGAACCGGATCGACGAGTTCGCCAACGACGCGGTGCAGGTGCTGACGGTCAGCATCGACTCCTCGTTCGCGCACAAGATCTTCGCCCAGCGCGACGAGCTGAACTTCCCGCTGCTGGCCGACTTCTGGCCGCACGGCGAGGTGGCGCAGGCCTACGGGGTGTTCAACACCGACGCGGGCGTGTCGAACCGGGGGACCTTCCTGATCGACCGGGACGGCATCATCCGGTTCAGCGAGGCCAACGAGATCGGCGTGGGACGCGACCCGGAGCGCTGGCTGGCCGAGATCGCGGCGCTGACGTCCGGAGTTGCCGGCTGACGTCCGGAGTTTGCGGCTGACGCTGCTCTTGCCGGCTGACGTTGCTCTTGCCGGCGACTGTCATAAGGATCGGTCGTCCACGCGCTCGATCCTTATGACGGTTCTCTCCAGCGGGTCAGGCGCGGCCGGCGAGCCGGTCGTCCAGCGAGGCCTTGCGGCTCTTGGGTTGGGCTTGTGGGTCGGCCGGCTCCGCCGCCTCGGACTGGTCACGGCGGCGCTCGGCGGCCGCCAGCACGAACGGTGCGCACAGCGCCAGCAGCCCGAACAGGTACCACTGCACCACGTAGGCGGCGTGCTGCGGCTCCTCCGCACCGCCGGCCGGGTTGGACATGTCCGGCTCGGGCAGCGCGGTGAGGCCGGCGGTGCCGGGCTGGCCAGGCAGCAACTCGGCGTAACCGTTCCAGACCGGGGCGCCGATCCGGGCGGCCTGCTGGGCGGGGTTGACGGTCTCGACCTGGCCGGCGGGCAGCCGGCCGAACCGGTCGGCCTTGGTGCTGGCCGGTTGCAGCCGGGCGGTGACGGTCACGGTGCCGGACGGGCTGGCCGGCACCGGCGGGCTGGTGCTGGCCGCGCCGGTCTGGGCCAGGAAGCCGCGGGCGACCAGCAGCACGCCGGCACTGGTCTTGAGCGGGGTGAGCACCGTGTAGCCGACGTCGCCGGCCACGCTCTGGTTGCGCAGCAGGGTCTGCTCGGCGCTGAGGTACGTGCCGGTCGCGGTGACCCGGCGGAACTGCTGCACCTTGCCGGTCGAGGTGGGCGCGGTGGCGGGCCCGAGCACCGCGGCGACGTCGGCCGGCTGGTCGCGGTTGTCGAAGCGCAGGTGCTGGTTGGCGTCGTGCTTCTGGTGGAACCGGACCACCTGCCAGCTGCCGGCCAGCCCGCAGAGCGCGGCAACGACCACCATCAGGGCGATCAGGCCCAGGTAGCGCGGCTGCCGCAGCGTGGAAAGCACGGAAACGACAGTACGGCGGGAGCAGGTGTTCCGGCCCGGCCGGTACCCTTCGGAGGTTGTCGCCGGTCTGTCCGGCCCGGCTGTGGCCGGGACTGGTCCGGCGGCGCGGGCGCTTAGCTCAGCGGGAGAGCACTCGGTTTACACCCGAGCGGTCGACAGTTCGATCCTGTCAGCGCCCACCAGAACTCCTGCGTCCGGAATCTGAGCAGGTGTCAGCCGACCAGGCTCTTGACCGCGGTGGTCAGGTCGGTGGCGGGGCGGCCGAGCAGGCGCTCCAGGTCGGTGACCGGGACGTCCAGCTCACCCGCCGCCGCGCCGCGTTCCAGAGCCGTGACGAAACCGGCGGCGCCCTCGTCCAGCCCAGCCGCGACCAGCCCCGCCTCGAACTCCGCCAGGCTCACATCGCGGTAGGGCAGCTCGCGGCCGACGGCGGCCGACAGCGCGGCGGCGAACTCGGCCATGGTGAACGCCGGCCCGCCCAACTCGTACTCGCCCGGCGCAACGTCGTCCACCAGGGCCGCCGCGGCCGCCTCGGCGTAGTCCGCCCGCAACGCGGCGGCGATCCGCGCATCGCCGGTCGCGCCGATCACGGCACCTGCCGCCAGGTACTGCTCCAGCTGACCGGTGTAGTTCTCCAGGTACCAGGAATTGCGCAGCAGCACCGTTGGAATGCCGGACTCCCGCAGCAGCGTCTCGGTGGCCCGGTGCTCCACACCCAGCGGCATCGAGTTCTGGTCCGCGCGAGCGATCGAGGTGTACGCGATCAGTGACACGCCCGCGGCCTTGGCGGCCTCGACGACGTTGCGGTGCTGGCGCTCCCGCTGCCCGACCTCGCTGCCGGAGACGAACAGCAGCCGGTCGACACCGGCGAACGCCGCCACCAGGGCCTCAGGCTCGTCGTAGGAGGCCACCCGCACCTGCACGCCGCGCTCGGCGATCGGCTGGGCCTTCGCCACGTCCCGGACGACCGCCACCACGTCGGTGGCGGGCACGCCGCGGTCGAGCAGGGCAAGTACGGCAAGGCGGCCGAGGTGTCCGGTCGCACCGGTGACGGCGTAGGTCATGGGCAGCATCCGTTCAGGTAGGAAACAGGTCCTGAGCTGGAAGTCGCTTGAGCTTTCAACTATTCCGCGCTACCCGGATCGCACCCAAGGAGCCTGCGGCGGGGGAGCGGGTTGCCGACCGAAATCTGACGCCAACCATTGCGCAAATCGTTCTCCGATGACAAATTGTGTTTGCGGCTCCTTATCCCTAAAAAGTCGCTCACAGCATTTCCCTCATATTCCTCACATCTTTGTTCAAGGAGTTTCTGTGCGCTTTTTCGACCCCTCAACTGGCCGGCGCGGTTCTCGCCGGCCATTGTTTGTGGCGCTTGCCGCCGGGGCCTTCGCCCTCCCCGTGGTGGTGGCTGCCGGCCTGCCCGCGGCCGCCACACCGACCGGCCGGGCCCTCCTGCACGACGCGCCCGCCTGGACGGCATCGGCCAAGGCGCTCGGTGCCGCGCCGGCCGGCAAGATCGTCAACTTCTCGGTTGCCATCGCTCCCCGGGACGCCGCCGGTGCGCAGGCCTTCGCCGACGCGGTTTCAGACCCGCACAGCGCCAGCTACCGCCACTTCCTGACCCCGGAGCAGTACACCGCCCGGTTCGGCGCCACCAACGCCGACGTGGCTGCGGTCGTCAACTGGCTCCAGGGTGCCGGCCTGCAGACCGGCGCCGTGCCGATCAGCAACAGCTACGTGCCGGTCACCGGTTCCGTCGCCGCAGTGAACAAGGCGCTCGGCACCACCATCAAGAGCTACTCCCGCAACAACCAGAACGTCACCGCGCCGGCCTCGGCGCTCACCGTGCCGTCGGTCCTGGCCGGCCGGGTCTCGGACGTGCTGGGCCTGGACAGCTCGGAGATCTACCGCACCGGCGCCAAGGTCTCGCCGAACGGCGCGTCCGCGGGCAACGTCACCTGCTCCACCTACTGGGGTGAGAACACCAACACCTCCTACATTCCGGCGCCGGCGCCGCTGAGCGGCAACCAGCCGAACCGGGCCTGCTACACCCCGTCCCGGCTGAATGCCGCGCGCGGCATCCCGGCCACCGGCAAGACCGGCGCCGGCGTGACCGTCGGCAACGTGCTGTGGTGCGACAGCCCCACGATCCCGTCCGACCTCAACACCTGGGCCGCCCAGGTCGGCGCACCGGCCTTCACCGCCGGCCAGTACACCTCGCAGGACCCGGCCACCTGGGACGCCTACTGCACCAACCAGGCCAACGTCGACGGCACCATGGTCGAGACGGCCCTGGACGCCGAGGCGATCCACGGCGCGGCGCCGGACGCCAAGATCATCTACGCCCCCGCGGCCGGTCCGTACAGCAACTACCTGCTGACCGCCACCCAGAACCTGGTGAACGCCAACCAGGTCTCGATCATCACCAACTCCTGGGGAGGTGCTGAGAGCAACAGCGCGTGGCTGCACTCGGTGTACGTGCAGGCCGCCAGCCAGGGCATCTCGGTGATGGCCTCCTCCGGCGACGACGGTGACAACACCTACTCCAACGGCTCGGCCAGCAAGGCCCGCCCGTCGGCCGACTACCCGGCCTCGGACTCCCAGCTGACCTCGATCGGCGGCACGTCGCTGGGCATCGACTCGACCAACTCCACGCTGTTCGAGCAGGCCTGGTACGACGTGATCAGCCGCAGCAGCGGCACCACCTGGACCAGCGACGTGTTCTACGGCGCCTCCGGCGGCGGCAAGAGCGCGATCACCTCCCAGCCGTCCTACCAGACCGGCATCGTGTCGAGCACCTTCTCCGGCAAGCCCGCCAAGCGCGCCTACCCCGACATCGCCAACATCGCCGACAGCCAGACCGGCTACGTCGTCGGTGTCACCCAGGCCGGCGCGTACACCACGCTGACCGTCGGCGGCACCAGCCTGGCCTCGCCCTACACCGCCGGCGAGGTGGCCCTGGCCGTCCAGACCAAGGGCGCCCGGCTCGGCTTCCTGAACCCGAAGCTGTACCAGAACCGGGCGACCGCGGTCAGCGACGTGTCCGGTTCGACGGTGAACCGGGGCACCGAGGGCAAGTGGAAGAACCCGAGCACCGGGACCTACATCGAGCCGACCACCTACTTCCTGAACGGGATGAGCCTGCTGCCCTCCTCGCAGCAGTCGGTTGCCGGCTGGGACAACATCACTGGCCTCGGCGCGGTGGCCAACGCCAGCAACTTCATCACCGCCATCCAGTAAGCAGTGGCCGCTGGGTCCGTCCGGTCCAGGCCGGACGGGCCCAGCGCGCCTGGACGATCGGCTCATTCCGTGCCGGCGCCTGCGGACAGGCGTCCGGCCAGGCGTCGTTACGCAGTCATTCTGCTTGGAAATTAAGCAATATCTGCGCAGACAATTTGGCCTGTTGAAGACTGCATAATCCGGGGTACCCTGTCGCGGTGCGTGACTACGACACTTTCCGGCCCGGCGGGCACGACGGTACGGGGTGCTATGACTGACCCGCGCCGCCTGAAATTGAAGCAAGGCCTGTGCCAACTCAGGGACGACGAGCTTTCCAAGATCATCGAGCACCGCAATCGCGGCGGCGACATGGTGTACGACAAGTACAACTACGAAGAGTCGACCGGCTTCTATTGACCGCTGGCCATAGGGCTCGGGGTTCCCGAGTGGGTGCAGCAAAATGACGACCCGGCGGCAATGACGGATGACCGGGTGCGCGAGCTCATGTACGAGCTCGGCGCGGACCGTCCGGGATTCACGTTGAATCCGATGAAGGGCACGGCCGGCGATTTCTACCGGGACAACCGTGCGCAGGACATTCACGATCTGTGCGAGGAGATCCTCGCCGACCGTGGGCGTCCGGCAATCCATGACGAGAACGATGCCGCGCTCTGACACCAGCTCCCTGACCGCTCAGGCCCGGCCCGACCAGGCCCGGCCCGACCGGGCCCGCCGCGGCAGGTTCGTGGTGGTCGCGGGCATCGACGGCGCCGGCAAGAGCACTATCAGCCGGGGGTTGGTGCAGGCGCTCGGTGCGGCCGGCCAGGATGCCGTGCTGCTTCCGAGTCGGCACGCCGCGCCACCGGCCGACCCGCCGTTCCTCGCCCGGCATCTGGAGCGGGTCCAGGCCGCTGTGTGGGAGACCGACGGCGACGACCGGCAGGACCTGTTCGGCCACCGGCACTACTTCCTGCTGCTCGCGGCCTGGTACGAGGCCCTGGACCGGCTGGTGCTGCGTCCGGCCCTGGACGCAGGGCGCACGGTCGTCAGCGACGGCTGGACGCACAAGCTGCTCGCCAGGTCGATGGAACGCCCGGAGATCACCGCGGGCCTGGTGGGCGAATGCTTCGGCCAGCTGGCCCGACCGGACCTGACCCTGTTCCTCGACGTGCCGGCGGAGACCTGTGCCGCCCGGAAGGAGACGATCAGCCGTACCGAGGCCGGCCAGCACGACGGCTACGCCGGCGACCGGCGGACCAGTTTCGTCGACTACCAGACCCGGATCCGGGCCAACCTGCTCGCGGTCAGCCAGAGCCAGGGACCCACCCGGCTGGTCGACGCCAGTAGGCCGCCGGCCGAGGTGACCGGCAGCTGCCTGCACTGGGCGTCTGCGGGGCTGGTCCGATGCTGAATCCCGGCCGGGCGGGGTGAGCCAGCCATGTCCCTGGTAATCCTCGGCGCGTCGGCCAACATGATCCGCACCGCGCACCAGCTCGACACCGACCTGGTGATCGTGCAGCTGCCGGGAACGGCGAGCGCGGCATTCGTCCGTCCGGAAAAGGACGAGCTGTACACCGTCGACTATCTCGATGCCGGCCAGCTCGCCGCCTTCGCGGAGTTGTTGCGCGGGCGTGGCGACATCGACGGGGTGGTCTCCACCACCGAGCGCGGCCTGGAGCCCGCGGCGCGGCTGGTCGAGCAGCTCGGGGTGGCCGGCAACGCGTTGTCGACCGTGCTGGCCTCGCGCGACAAGCGGCTGATGCGCCGGCTGCTGGCGACCCAGGCACCGGACCTGACCGTGCCCTTCGCCCCGGCAACGGACGACAGGGCGGTGGCCGACCTGCTCGGCTCGCACCCGCGCGCCATCTTCAAGCCGGCGCACGGCACGGGCAGCGCCGGGGTGCGCATGGTGTCGAACATCGACGACGTGCTGCGCATCCCGGCCGCCGACCGCGAGGACGGCCTGGTGGAGGCCTTCCTGACCGGGGTGGAGGTGACGGTCGAGACCCTCAGCACGGCCGGGCAGCACACCGTGCTGGGGGTGGTCGAGAAGTGGATCACCGAGAACTTCGTCGAGGTGGGGCACGTCATGCCGCCGCCGTCGCTGTCCCCGGCTCAGTGCGAGCGGGCCGGCCTGGCCGTGGGCCGGCTGCTGGACATTCTCGGGCTCACCGACGGGGTGGCCTGCACCGAGGTGATGGTCGACGGCGACGACGTCCGGATCATCGAGACCCACAACCGGCTCGGCGGCGACGGGGTGGCCGATCTGATCCACGCCATCACCGGCCTGGACTGGCGGCTGACCGCGCTCGGCTGGCCGGTGGGCGAGCTTCCCGAACGCCAGCCGCCCCGCGCGGCGGCGGCGGCGATGGTCTTCTTCGTCGCCGACCAGGGCGTGGTCAGCTCCGTGCTGCGGCAGCCGCCGGAGCTGGACGGCGTGACGTTCGAGCTGTGGGCCCCGTCCGCGGCGGTGGGAGACCCGGTGGGCCCGCTCCGGAGCTCCGACGACCGGCTGGGTGCCGCCCGCCTGATCGGGCCCGATCCGCAGGTGTGTGCCAAGGCGCTGGAACACGTGCTGTCGCTGAACGTGGTGCGAACGGCGGGTGGCTGAGCGATGCGTCCCCTGATCATCAACCGCCACACGCTGAGCTGGACGGTGGGCGAGCACGGTCGCTACCTGCCGACCCCGCCCGAGTCGCGCACCCTGCTCACCAGAACGTTCGGCGGCGGCCTCGAGGGCTACCGCAGCGCCGACTTCCCCGACGTGACGATCTGCGACATGACCCGCAAGGGCCATCTGGAGGCCGTGGCGACCTGGTTGATCTCCTCTCGGCAGTTGACGCACATCGTCGCCCTGCACGAGAAGGAGATGATCCTGGCGGCCAGCCTGCGGGAACGCTACGGGCTGCCCGGCATGACTCAGGCCGAGACCCTGCCGTTCCGCGACAAGCTGCGGATGAAGGACGACCTGGTGGCGGCGGGGTACGAGAACGTGCCCGCCTACCTGCCGGTTCCGGCGACGGTGCCGGCCGCCGTGCCGTGGACCGGCCCGACCGTGGTGAAGAGCAGGTGGGGGCTGGGAGCGTCCGAGGTCCGGGTGGTGGACGCCCCGGCCGGCATCGCCGGCGCGATCGCGGAGCTGAACGCCGATCCGGCCACACTGGAGATCGAGCAGTTCGTCGCCGGCACGATGTACCACTGCGACTCGGTGGTCTTCGACGGCGAGGTCCGCTTCGGATCGGTGTGCGAGTACCTGCAGCCGCCCGGCAGGTTCGCCGTCGAGCGGTACCAGGGTTCCGTCCTGCTGGGCGACGGACCCGTCCGGAACCTGCTGGCCGAGCACAACGCGAAGGTGCTGCGCGGGCTGGGGATCCGGGCCGGCGTCACGCACGCCGAGTTCTTCCTCACCCCGGCAGGCGACGTGGTGTTCTGCGAGGTCGCGGCCCGTCCCGGCGGTGGCGGGATCTCCGACATCGTCCGGCTGTCCTACGGGGTCGACCTCGTCGAGAACGCGGTCCACCTGCAACTGGGGCTGCCGCCGGTGTTGCCGGACCCGCCGGATCACACTGCCGGTTCGGACGTCTACGGCGTGCTGGGCATCTTCCAGTACGTGCTGGTCGAGGACCTGGGCAGCTTCCTGACCAGCCGGGTGCCGGGCATCGTGTCCTACGGCTTCCTCCCTCCGGAGCTGCCGGGCCGGGTGCGGCACGCGACGGACTACGGGCACAAGCTGATCCTGCAGGCCCCGTCGCGGTCGGAGTTCGACGAGCGGCTGGCGCTGGTCCTGTCGCTCCTCGAGAGCAAGTGCCGCGAGCGGAGCTGACCGTGTTGCTGACCCTGAACGAGCTTGCGAGCACGGACGCCGATACCCGGCTCGCCGAACTGGCGCACACCTTCCGCCGGGTCGCGACCGATGCCGCGTTCCCCTGCATCTTCAGCCATCTGCCGTTCACCACGAGTACGGCGTACTTCTCGCTGTTCCGGCGCCGGCCCGGCGTGGGCGGCGCGGTGCATGCGGAGTTGCGCTCGCTGCTGCCCATCCTGCGCACCCAGCCCGAGGCGATCGCCGTTCTCTTCGTGGAGGGCCGCGACGACGAGGCCGCGACCAGCCTGGACGACGACCTCCGGCTCGCCCGGTCCATCGTGGCGGAAATCCGAGCCGAGGAGAGCCGCAACCACGGGCCGGAGGTGCTGGATCCGTCCGACCCGAGCTGGTCGTTGAAGATCGACGGGGTGGAGATGTTCGTCAACTTCAGCTCGCCCAACCACGTCGTGCGCACCAGCCGCAACGTCGGTCCGGCGTTCACCGTCATCGCGCAGGCCCGGGCATCGTTCGACCGCGGCGGCCGGGCCGGTTTGGCCGCCCGCGAGGAGATCCGGCGGCGGCTCGCCGCCTACGACGGCGTCCAGGCCCATCCGTGCCTGGGCAGGTACGGCGCGCCGGGGAATCGTGAGGCGCTGCAGTACTTCCTGGGGGACGGCACCGCCGCCCACGACGTGCTGGAGCCGCCGCATGACTGACGTCCTGGAGCAGGAGAACCGGGCACTCCGGAAGCTGATCGCCTCGTCCGTGGTGTCGAAGGCGGCGGACTACGGCCTGTCGCTGGTCGCGCCGCTCGCGGTGTTGAAGACGACCGGCTCGCCGGCCACCGCCATCTTCGTGATCTCGTTGCGAGGGGTCGCCTATGTCGCGTCCCCGCTGCTCGGCTCGCTGATCGATCGCTTCGAACGGCGGCTCGTCTTCGCACTCTCCCAGTTCCTGCAGGCGGCATGCGTGGCAGTGGTCGCGGCCGCCCTCGACAGCGAGCATGTCGTAGCCCTGATGCTGCTGATCTCGGGCCTGGGCGGTGTGGCGTCCTCGATCACCGGGCAGTTCGTGCTGATACCCGAACTGGTGGCGGCGGAGCGCCGCCCGCATGCGGTGGCCCGGCTCACCGCCGCGATCGAGTTCGCCAAGGTCGGCGGGTTCCTGCTCGGCGGTGTGACGGTCGGGGCGTTCGGAGCGGTCAGGTCGTGGCTGCTGATCGTGGCGCTGTATGCGCTCGCCGGCGCGATCGCGCTCACCCTGGCGAGGGTGCGGGTGGCCTCCACCGCGCCCACCTCGTTGCGCCAGGACCTGGCGTTGGGGTTCTCGTGGCTGGCCAAACCCGACATCGGCTGGCTGGTGCTCAGCATGTCGGTCGCAAACCTGGCGGTGGGGGGCCTGGGCACCGTGCTGGTCACGGTGCTCGCCGAGCACGGCTCGTCGCCGACGGTCATCTCGGTCTCGCTCGCCGTCGGGCTGCTCGCCGGTGCGGTCGGCGCGCGGGTGGCCCCCTGGGTGCTGGCCGCCCGCAGCCTGGAGGTGAAGATCCTGGTGTTCCAGGCCATCTCGGCGGTGGCGCTGGCAGCCATCGCGACGGAGCTGGGCAGCGCGGTCCTGATCGGTGGCTTCGCGCTGATGTCGCTGGCGCTCGGCCTGAGCAACGTCGCCTCCATCTCCTTCCGGCAGGACGTGATCCCCGTTGCCGTCGCCGGCCGGGTGAACAGCGTGATCCGCATGTTCATCGCCGGGGCCATTCCGCTGTCGGGATTCCTCTACGCCGGCGCCGAGGCGGCCGACCTGTGGCTGTGGCTGCCGGCGGTGGTGCTCGCGACGGTGTCCCTGCTCATCTGGATCACCTACATGGTGAGATTCCACAGCAGACAAGGCGAAGCGTATGCCCGATAGCGTGTGGCTGGTCCTGGGTCAGGTAGGGCTCGGATTCGCAGGCCTGGAGGAGAAAACCTCGCACGGCGGCTACGCGCTGCGGCTGCCCGACCCGCCGTCCGACCCGCCGGCCGTGGTCTGGCTGAAATATGACGACATCGTCGCCGACGAGCTCGCCTGGTGTCCCGGCGCCGACGGGCAGGGCGGCGAGCAGCAGCTGCCGGCCCTGACCGGCCGCAGCGCCGTCTGGAGCGGGGCCGCCTTCGACGTCCGCGCGCAGGCGCTCCGGCTCGGCAACGGCACCGACCGGCCGGCACCGACCTTCCTGGTCTTCGAACAACCGGATGGCGGAGCCGGCCGGGTGCGCCGGACGGTCTACGCGTGCTCCCGGATGCGCGAGTCCGGGCTGCTGTTCGGGCGGATCGGCGAGGACGACACCGACCAGGCCAGCCCGTTGCTGGCCTCGGTGGAGCGGGTCGCGCAGGCGCATCCCGCGGTGCTGCGCCGGATGAGCGACGAGTCCCGGCAGACCACCAAGTTCTTTCCGGACACCGAGATCGAGCTCAAGTTCACCTTCGAATCCGACGTCTCGCCCTGGGTCGTCACCTCGGACCTCGCGGCGGCGGTGCAGCGGCGGGAGCTGCCCGACTTCATTCCCGACGTCGGGAACGAGTACCAGCGCTGGAGCTACGAGCAGGACACCTTCGCGCTGGAACGCGACGGGGTGTCGGTGGGGTACGCGGCGTTCATGCTGACGCCGAGCCAGGAGTACGTCGTGAAGTACAAGATGTACCCCGCCGACGGGCTGCGCCGGCAGGAGACCTTCGACATGAACGTGCGTCTGGAGCCCTCGGATTTCCAGGACTACCTCCGCACCGCGCTTCCCGGCACGACGGCCAGCGCGCTCGCGCACCTGACCAGGTCCCGGTTCGACGTCAACGTGCAGTCGGCGCGAACCGGCCACTACTTCGGGCTGGAAATGGACGAGGTGACCGCGGCGGGCCACACGCTGCGCCAGCTCGAGCTGGAGTACCACCGCTCTCAACTGGTGGCCGGTTGCGACCAGGCAGCCGTGGAGCCGGAGCTGATGCGGTTGCGGGATCTGGTCGCCGGGGTGCTGTCCGACCGGGGCTACCAATACTCCGTCGGCTACCTGTCCAAGCTGAGCTTCCTCAAGGGCTTGCCGGTCCCAGCGCCGGGGTGAGCGGGCCGGGCGTTCTCGGAGCGGGCGCTACTCCAGGCCGAGGCCGCGCCGGCCGGCAGCGTTGAGTCCTGCCGCGGGAAAGCGGCCGGTCCAGTCGCGCTCGTAGTGCTCGGCGGGGAAGTCCGACGGGCTGGAGCCGGTTTCGAACGCCTCCCGCACCGAGGCGGCGTAGGCCTCGTTGCGCGGGCACCATGGCGCGGCGGGGATGTACATAACGTTGCCCCAGCCCCGTTGGTCGACCACTGGAGCAACCGAGTGGATCAGGTCGCAGTGCCACCAGACCGAGTCGCCGGCCCGCACGTCGGGGATGCCGGACAGCGCTTCGAGCAGCACCGAGTGGTACTTCTCGCCTGCCGGGAAGACCTGGTTCACCGTGACGCCGCACATGTCGTCCTCAGCCACGTCGGCCAGCAGCGGGCGCAGCATCAGGTAGGCCATCGCCTCCGGGATCGGCACGGTGTGCAGCACGCCCTGGTCGCAGTCCATGTCCGACAGCGCGGTCCAGCCCTGGAAGGTGCGAAACGCCGAGCACATGGTGGAGCCCGGGTACTGCGGGCCGGCGGTGCGGTAGGAGGCATCCCACGGGTCATAGGCCTCCACGGTGCCGTTGAACAGGTGTCGGAAAGCCCGCTGGTACGCCTGGGTCATCCACAGGTCCAGGGTGCCGGGGTCGAGGTGGGTGCCGAGGCCGGCGGAGCTGGCTCCCTCCGGACGGCGGCGAATCCGGTCGGGGTACAGCGAATCCCGGCCCGGGTCGAACCACCGCACCCCGCCGGACTCGCTGATCCACTGGCTGTTCAGGAATGCCTGAACGGCCGCCATCCGCTCGCTCTGTCGGGCCTGCAGCTGCGCCGGCGACCAGTAGATCGGATAGATCTCCGGCTTCGAGCCGACGCTCGAGAAGAAGTCGTCGCCCGGGCCACGGTAGTGCTCGAAGAACCGGTTGGCCTCGACGTAGTCGACGATGTCGCGGTCCCAGGCCAGCGCCTGCTCGCGCGGGAAGTGGCCCCGCACCACCAGGCAGCCGCGGCGGCGCAGGGCGGCGAGCTGCTCGGCGCTCACCGTGCCGGCGGCGATGTCGGCGTAGTCGATCACCGGCCACACCGGCTCGCCGTGCCGCTTGGCCGCGACCACGTCCCCGACCGCCGCCCGGACCCGTGCCTCGACCACCGCGAACACCTCTTCGACGGTCCGGCCGGACGCGGCGATCCGGGCCCGGATCGCGCGCTTGACGTCCCGGATCGCGGCCGGCAGGTCCGCGGGGGTGGTTTCCCAGTGCGGCAACGGGGCAGCGCGGACACCGGGGGAGCGGCCGGAACGGGGTGCGAGGTGGCGGTCATGACAGGGACTTCCTCTAGTTAGGGCTCTTTACTGAAGGCGACGGTACGGCCGGGCGAGTGAGCTAGTCAAGTCTCCTTACTGAATCTGTTAGCCTGTCAGCCATGACCTCCGAACGGCCCTCGCTCGCGCTGCTGCGCTCGATGTCGGACGAGGCGGTGCTGCGAGTCCTGCTGGACACCCCGCGACTGACCCGTGCCCAGCTGGCGGTGGCGACCGGGCTGTCCAAGCCGACCGCGGCGGAGGCGATCCGCCGGCTGGAGGCCGCCGGCCTGGTGCGCGACACCGGCGAGCGCACCACCGGACGCGGCGGGGTGGGCAGCTACTACGCACTCGCCGACGCTGCCGGCGTCGCGCTGGCGGTGGCCATCGCCCCCGACGGGGTGGTGGTCGAGGTGGTCGACCCCGCGGGCACGGTGACCGACCGGGTGCGCGAGGACGTGCGGCAGCCGGCCACCCCCGCCTCGGTCACCGCCCTGCTGCGCAAGGCGGCGCGCCGGGCCTTGGGTGCTCGTCCCGCCGGGTCGGTGCGGGTGGCCGTGGTGTCGGCCGCCGACCCGGTGGACCGGGTCAGCGGAGACCTCGTGCAGTTGCCGGACGCGCCGTTCCTGCTCGGCGCCATGTCACCGCGGGCAGTGCTGCGGCCGCTGTTCGACGGCCCGGTCCTGGTCGACAACGACGTCAACTGGGCAGCCCTGGCCGAGCGCGACGCCCGGCTGGCGCAGGGCCAGCAGTTGCGGGACTTCGTCTACCTCTACCTCGGCGAAGGGATCGGCCTCGCGGTGGTCGCCGACGGCGCGGTCCGGCGCGGGCACCGCGGCATCGCCGGCGAGGTCGCCCACGTCACGGTGACCGGGCCCGGCGGCACGGTGCTGCCGCTCACCGAGCTCTTCGCCCAGCTGGGACTGCGCCGGCCCGGCTCGATCGCCATCGACGTCGACCGGCTGCTGGCTGCGCTGCACCGCCCGGACGACGACCGGACGGCCGCCGCGCTGATCCGTGCCGTCCGCGACCTGGTCACTGCCGCGATCGCCTTCTGCGACCCGGAATGCGTCGTGCTGGGCGGGCCGTGGGGCACCGACCAGGCCGTCCTCGACAGCCTGCGGCGCGACCTGGACGGCCACCCGCGTGGCGTTCCGGTCGAGCGGGCCGTCAGCACCGGGGAGCCGTCCCTCAGCGGCGCCCGCACCGCCGCGCTCGCCGCGCTCCGCACCGACATCGTCGCCCGCATTCCCGCCTGAGCAGCCGCCCCATCGACCGACGTCCCGATCCACGACCACCCCGCTCTGGAGCTCCAGCCATGTTCGTCACCTCCGCCGTCGCCCCGCCGATCCAGGCGGTGCGTGCCGGCGTCCGCGGCACCTACGTCGCCTTCATCGGCTCCGGATTCGCCTTCGCCAGCTGGGCATCCCGGATTCCGCAGGTGCGCGACCACCTCACGCTCTCGCCGGCCCAGCTCGGCTTGGTGCTGCTCTGCATCGCCGCGGGTTCGCTGCTGGCGCTGCCGCTGTCCGGGCCGGTGGTGCACCGGTTCGGCTCCCGGCGGACGGTAGCCGGGATGGCGGCGCTGCTGGCGGTGGGCCTGGCCACCGTCGCGATCGGCTACCTCGCGGGCCTGGTCCCGGTGGTGATCGGCCTGTTCCTGCTGGGATTCGCCAACGGCGCCTGGGACGTGGCCATGAACGTCCAGGGCGCGCTGGTCGAACGCCACCTGGGCCGCTCGATCATGTCCCGGTTCCATGCCGGCTACAGCGTGGGCACGGTCGCCGGGGCGCTGGTCGGGGCGGTCATGGTCGCCCTGGGGGTGCCGGTCACCGCGCACCTGCTGGTGGTCGCGGTCGTCGTGGGGCTCGCCGTGCCGTGGGGCGCCCGCGCCTTCGTCGACGACGCGGCCGGCATCGCCGAGGATCCGGAGCAATCCGGCCGGCGCGGCGCGCTGGCGGCCTGGCGGGAGCCGCGCACGCTGCTGATCGGCGTCTTCGTACTGGCCTTCGCGTTCGCCGAGGGCACCGGCAACGACTGGATCAGCGTGGCCACCATCGACGGCTACTCCACCTCCGCGGTGCTCGGCACCCTGGCGTTCGCGGTGTTCCTGGCCGCGATGACGCTCGGCCGCTGGTTCGGTCCGGGGCTGCTCGACCGGTACGGCCGGGTGCCGGTCATCCGGGTGCTCGCCGTCCTCGGCATCGCCGGCACGCTGCTGTTCGTCTTCGCGCCGTCCACCCCGCTGGCCTACGCCGGCACAGTGCTGTGGGGCCTGGGGGTCTCGCTCGGCTTCCCGGTGGGCATGAGCGCCGGGGCGGACGAGCCGCGGTACGCCGCCGGCCGGGTCAGCGTCATCGCCTCGATCGGCTACTGCGCCTTCCTGGCTGGGCCACCCACCGTCGGCTTCCTCGGCGACCACGTCACCGTGCTGCGCGCGCTCACCTCGGTGGCGGTGCTGCTCGGTCTTGCCGCGCTCATCACCGCGGTGGTGGCTCCGCCGCCCGGGGTTCAGTCCACCGAGCGTTAGCGTTTCTTAAGGATCCGTTTGCCATCGCGCGCCCGCCGCCGGTCCTAGGGTGTGATCATTCCGTCAGCCCGACGCTCCGCGAGGTGGATCCATGGACACAGGCAAGGTAGCCAAGCCCGATTTCTCCGACCTCAGCGCGCTGTTCATCAACACCACCCTGACCCGGTCGCCGGCACCCAGCCACACCCAGCTGCTGATCGACCTCAGCGCCGGCATCATGGCCAAGCAGGGTGTCTCGGTCGACCAGTTCCGGGCGGTCGACCACGACATCGCCACCGGCGTCTACCCGGACATGCGCGAGCACGGCTGGCCCTCCGACGAGTGGCCCGAGCTGTTCCCCCGGGTGCTGGCCGCCGACATCCTGGTGATCGCCGGGCCGATCTGGCTGGGCGACAACAGCAGCCAGACCAAGAAGATCATCGAGCGGCTGTATGCCCATTCCGGCGAGCTGAACGAGCGCGGCCAGTGGCTGTACTACGGCCGGGCCGGCGGGTGCCTGATCACCGGCAACGAGGACGGCATCAAGCACTGCGCGTCCAACGTGCTGTACAGCCTGCAGCACATCGGCTACAGCATCCCGCCGCAGGCCGACGCCGGCTGGATCGGGGAGGCCGGTCCCGGCCCGAGCTACGGCGACGAGCTGCCGGACGGTTCCCGGGCCGGGCTGGACAACGACTTCACCAACCGCAACACCACCTTCCTGACCTGGAACCTGCTGCACCTGGCCGCGCTGCTCAAGCGCGGCGGCGGCTTCCCGGCCTACGGCAACCAGCGCCGGGAGTGGGACGCCGGTGCCCGCTTCGGCTTCGCCAACCCGGAGTACCGCAGCTGAACCCTCCCGGCGCCACGCTGGTGCCGTACCAGGGTGCACGTGCAGCGACCCGGGCGCGTGGCCGCTGCCCGGGTCGCCACTGCTCTTCGTCCGGCTGTGCAGAAGTTCAGCAGCCGGGATCGTCGTAACTGGTCAGTACGCGACCGAATACAGCTGCGACAACAGGGTGAAGTCGTCGGTGTCCGGCTGCTCGTAGCTACTGGCCATCATGGTCGCGGCGTACAGGCAACTGTCCGTCGCGGAATTGTGACCCATGCCCAACGCATGCCCCTGCTCGTGGCAGGTGGCTTGGCGGTACCCGGAGCTGTTCTTTGCGTAGTTGACCGTGCCGGCGCTGGTCGCGCAGGTGCCGTTGTAGTCGTTCAACTCTATCGACGCGCCGGCGATGTTGTAGTAGTTGGTGCTACTGGGTTGCAGGGTAGTCCGGCCCTCCCAGCCGGAGCATCCGTAGTTGGCGCTGGTGACGCCTACGCAGTGCTGGCCGGAGTAGTTCGGGCAACTGCCGTAGACGTAGTGCGAGTCGATGCCCGGCGTCTGGTTCCACACGCTGGTCGAGGCGTTGACCGGCCATGACGAACCGGTGTGGTCGACGAACCAGATCTGCGGGTCGGTGCAGCACCCATTGGTCCAGTGGAACTGGTGCGCGACGTTGGAGTCGGTGGCGCAGTTGTACAGCTGCGCGGTCCCGTACCGGCACGAGGTGATTCCCGCTGCTGCGAGTGCCGGCGTAGTCGATCCGGACGCTGTCGATCCGGACGCTGTCGATCCGGACGTCGCGGGCGCAGCCGGATCCTGCAAGCCGGTGACGCCCTGCTTCTTCAACAACTGGTACAGAGTCGAGGCGCTCTCGCCCGGCACCGGCGTGTAGAAGGTGATCACGCGCGACCCGTCGGCGCGGACCGACGAGGCCATCACGTCAGCGCCTCGCTGAGGAGTTCCCCATTTGGCCGGATCCGGCGCCGGCAGGGACAACTTGGGGTGCTGGGTCAGGTCGGTGGCCGGAGCCGCCGCCTTGCCCGTACCGGCGGGGGACGGGGCAGGGTCGGCCGCAGACGTGCCGGTGCCGATCAATCCGACGGCCGCGACCGTCAGCATGGCCGCGCCGAGCGCGGCGGGGGGTGCTAGACGGGGGAGATGGAATCGGTTCATTTCGCCCTCTCAGTAGTGATTAGGTCGATGTGCCGCTTTCGACCGTAACAACGGTCTCGTTATCAAAGCGTAATATTTTCGAGATCTGCATGAAATATGGCAGCTGCCGGCAACCCGGCTAGCCGATCGGCGCTCAGATAGAAAGATCGTGTGAGACAGATGAAAGTAGACCGGGATCACTCGATTGCCTAAGGCAAATCTTAGGTATGCAAACCTCTTGTGAGTTGTCGGTGCCCTGCGGCATAGTCCGCTGAGGCACCCAAGAAGCGAGGTCGCCGCCGCATTCTGACGGGTAGGAAAGAGAAGCCGATGCGTCCTCGACGACGTTCCGCGATGATCATGCTGGTGGCAGCCGGAGCGTCGGTGCTCACGGCCGCCGGACTGTCCACCGCCGCTGCCGCCCCGAGCGCGCCGCCAGCTTCGGCCACCACCACGCCGCAGAGCGTGATCGTGGTGCTGCGCGACCAGCTGGCCGGCACCCCGGCCAACAAGCACGACATGTCGCCACGCCGGGCCAAGGCCGTCAGCGCCCAGAACGCGGTGCTGGGCCGGCTGACCGGCAGCGCCCCGACCCACGTCAAGCACTTCGCGCTGGGCAACGCCTTCTCGGCGACCGTCACCCCGGCGCAGGCGGCGGCCCTGGCGCTGGATCCGCAGGTGGCCTCGGTCATTCCGGACCGCGAGGTCGAGATCGCCCAGCCCGTCCAGCCGGCCTCGAACACCACGCACAAGGCGACGACCGCGCCGCAGGTCGGCGAGAACGGCCCGTACGCTGTCTGCCCGACCGACCCGGCCAAGCCGCTCATCGAGCCGGAGGCGCTGCAGTCGATCAACGCGCTGCGCACCGACGGCAAGCCCTACGCCCAGCAGCTGGCCACCGGCGCGGGGGTGAAGGTCGCCTTCATCGCCGACAGCATGGACCCGAACGTGCCGGACTTCATCCGCCCGGACGGCTCGCACGTCTTCATCGACTACCAGGACTTCTCCGGAGCCGGCCCGAGCGCGATCTCCGACGGGCGCGAGGCCTTCGGTGACGCGTCCTCGATCGCTGCCCAGGGCACCGTCGTGCACGACCTGTCGCAGTTCGTCAACCAGGCGCACCCGCTGCCGGCCGGCTGCAACATCCGGGTCGTCGGCGTGGCGCCGGGGGCCAGCCTGGTGGGCCTGGTGTTCTCCAACAACTCCTCGATCCTGCAGGCCATCGACTACGCGGTGAGCACCGACCACGTCGACGTCCTCAACGAGTCCTTCGGCCTGAACACCTACCCCGACACCAGCATGCGCAACAGCCTGACGCTGTTCAACGACGCGGCGGTTGCCGCGGGCGTGACCGTGACGGTGTCCTCCGGCGACGCCGGCATCACCAACACCATCGGCTCACCCGCCGACCCGAACGTGATCCAGGTCGCGGGCACCACCGACAACCGGCTGTACCTGCAGACCAGCTACGCCGCGGCGAACTTCTCCAACGGCACCTGGGTCAGCGACAACATCTCCGCGCTGTCCTCCTCGGGCATCACCAACTTCGGCCGGACGGTGGACCTGGCCGCTCCGGGCGAGGGCAACTGGGCGGTCTGCGCCCCGGCCTACACCGGCTGCCGCAACTTCCAGTCCCCGCCGCAGCCCACCGACCTGCAGCCCTTCGGCGGCACCAGCGAGTCCGCGCCGCTGACGGCCGGGGTGGCCGCCCTGGTGATCGAGGCCTACCGGTCCGAGCACGGTGGCGCGTCGCCGAGCCCGGCGGTGGTCAAGAAGATCATCACCGGCACCGCGCACGACCTCGGCCTGCCTGCCGACGAGCAGGGCGCCGGCCTGCTGGATGCCCGCGCCGCGACCGAGGCTGCCCTGACCTGGCCCGGCGGCGGCTCCGCCCCGGCCGGCGTCAAGTCCAACCTGGTCACCAACGACGACCAGTTCACCCTGGTCGGCAAGCCGGGCAGCACGAAGTCCGGCCACGTCACGGTCACCAACGTCGGCACCAAGCCGCTGACGGTGGCCGCCGGCACCCGCGGCTACCGCACCATCGCCTCCCACCAGCAGAACGTGGCGTTCGACTCCACCACGCTGCCGACCTTCACCTACTACAACGGCCAGACCTGGGCGTACAAGAAGGTGACGTTCACGGTGCCGGCCGGCACCCAACGCCTGCTGGAACGGATGGCCTTCCAGGCCACCGGCCCGAACGACATCGTCCGGCTGACGCTGCTCGACCCGTCCGGCCGGTTCGTGGCCAACAGCCGCCCGCAGGGCGGTACGGCGACCGCGAACTACGCCAACGTCGACGTCCGCAAGCCGGTGCCCGGCCAGTGGACCGCCATCCTGTACTCGATCGCCGGACCGACCGGTTACCACGCGGCGCCGATCATCCTGCGCAGCGACGCCCAGCGGGCGATCCCGGTCGGCCGGGTCAGCCCGGCGGTGTTCACCCTGGCTCCCCGCCAGAGCAAGACGGTGACCGTCACCTTCCGGCTGCCGGCCGACAGCGGCGACACCGACTACGCGGTGACCTTCGCCAGCTCCGACGGGCACCAGACGGCGGTCTCGGCGATCCTGCGGGCCCTGATCGACACCCGCAACGGTGGCGCCTACTCCGGCGTCATCACCGGTGGCAACGCGCGCGGCGTCTCGCCGGCGCAGACCTTCAGCTACGCCTTCGACGTGCCGGCCGGCAAGCGGGACCTGGATGTCTCGCTGACGCTGTCCAAGGACCCGAACAACTTCGTCGACGTCGTGCTGATCGACCCCAACGGCCTGCTGGCCGACGTGGGCAGCAACCAGACCTTCGACGCCCAGGGCAACATCAGTTCCGGCCTCAACGTCCAGCTGTTCGACGCCCATCCGATCGCCGGGCGCTGGCACCTGGTCGTCGTCGTGCAGAACCCGGTCAGCGGAGCCGAGATCTCGCAGCGGTACTCCGGGCGGGTCACCTTCGACCGGCTGCGGACCCGGGCGACCGGGTTGCCGCACTCGACCGGCACGGTGCTCAAGGCCGGCAAGCCGGTGCAGGCGACGGTGTACGTCCGCAACACCGGAGTCCAGCCGCTGGCCATCGGGGCCGACCCGCGGCTGAACAAGGTGCAGACCCTGCAGCCGGTGCCGGTCTTCGGCAGCACCAGCTTCGACCTGCCCGATACCGGCAACGCCCCGGCCTACATCATTCCGCCCGACACCTCGCGGTTCACCGCGGCCGCCAGTAGCACGGTGCCGGCCCAGGTGGAGATCCAGGAGGGCTCGAGCGCCGGGGTCGACCTGTCCGGTGACCTGCAGGCCGCCAAGGCAGGCAGCTCGGTGTCGGTGGTCAGCATCAGCGAGCCGCACGGTTCCATCACCAAGGGCCTGTGGTTCGTCAGCGTGAACGAGGTCGGTCCGTTCAGCGACGCCGGCGCCCCGGCCGGCGAGACCACGATCACCGCGTCGATGCGCACCGCGGCCTTCGACCCGGCGGTCACCTCCTCCACCGACGACCCGTTCCGGATCTCGGTGGACCCGACCTCGGACGGCTTCGGCACTCCCGAGCTGGTCCAGCCGGGTGAGACGGTGGCGATCCGGATCACCATCACGCCGCAGGGCACCAAGGGGTCGGTGGTCTCGGGCCACCTCAACATCGTCACCCCGCCGCTGCTGCCGACCGGCCCGACCGCGCTGCCGCAGGTCACCTCCGGTGCGGTGATCGCCACCCTGCCCTACACCTACAAGATCGGCTAGCACTACACCACACGGCAGCGGCCCGTGCGCTGGAAAGCGCATGGGCCGCTGGCCGTTTGAGCGGGGCCCGCGCATTTGAGCGCATGGACAGCTGGCCGCTCGGGCGAATCTCCGTGCCGTCGAGCGGATAAGCCACTGCCAGCTGTGCAACTCCGCCGCCGGGAGCGCTCAGGAGACGCTGTCGCGGATCTCGACCAGGATCGGGATCAGCGACAGCACCAGGGTCACCGCCATCACCACGTTGAACGCGCGGAACTGGGCCGGTTTGGAGATCACCCGGCGCAGCCCCACCCCGATCAGCAGCCACGCCGTGGTGCACGGCGTGCCGAACACCAGGAAGATCAGCGCCACCGCCAGCACCTGCCACAGGAACGGCCCGTCCGTGGTGGTGTAGGTGACCAGCGCGCCGACGATCATCACCCAGGCCTTCGGGTTGACGAACTGGAACAGCGCCGTCTTGGTGAAGGTCAGCGGCCGGGTGGCGCGCGCATCGAGGTCGGTCACCGGGGCGGTGGCGATCTGGTACGCCAGGTAGAGCAGGTAGGCCGCCCCGATCGGGCGCAGCACGTCCAGCACCACCGGCCAGCGTTCCAGGAAGCCGCCCAGGCCCACCCCGACCAGCACCACCATGATCGGGAAGCCGGTGTTGATGCCGACCACCCCGGGCACGCTGCGGCGGAATCCGAAGCTCACTCCGGACGCCATCACCAGGGTGTTGTTCGGGCCCGGGGTGCCGCAGGTGGCCAGCGTGAACACGATCAACGACAGGTAGTTCATCGCGCGGGCGGCCTCCGTGAAAGTTCCTAGCGGCGAAACCTACCCGAGTCGATCACCGCCGCCGCTCGGTCAGCGGTAGTCCTGCAGGCTGCCCCGCCGCCGGATATCCAGGGTGGCGCAGTGGAAGCCGCCGGACAGCGTCCGGGAGTGCCGCAACCGGGTGGGCGCGACCGTGACGTCCCGCTTCTCCAGCTCCCGGATCAGGCTGGTCTGGATGTCGGAGACCACCGCCAGGTCCGGCCGGATCATCATGAAGTTCATGCCCTGCCAGATCGAGGCCCGCGGGTAGTCCCAGGCGTAGCCGGAGTCGACCAGGTCCGGGCACCACAGGATCTCCCAGTTGGCGAAGATCTCCGGCACCTGGTCGGGCTTGACCCGCTCCGGGCTGATCACCACCAGGCCCGGCCGCACCAGGGTGATGGTGGTGTCGATGTGGGTGCCGGGATAGACGTCGCGCACCGCGTGCACCCGGTAGCGATCGCCGAGCACCCGCTGCAGCCAGCGCAGCCCGCGGTCGTTGCCGCTGCACGAGACCAGGTACAGGATGTCCTCGCCGACCCGCAGCACGTTTGCCGCGTCGAAGACCGGCTCGTGGTCGTTGAGGATCACCCCGTCGGCCGGCCGGATGTTGTAGGTGTCGTCCAGCAGCTGCGGCTTGGGGGCTGAGATCCAGTTGGCGCCGCTGTCGAAGTACTCGCGCAGCAGGTTGCGGTAGGCGAAGGTCTCGAAGTACCGGGTGCGGTTGGCCATCGGCGTCTCGATGATGGTGTCGCCGATCGGCAGCAGCACGTCGCGCGGGCAGTAGTTGTACTCGCCGTCCGCGGTCCAGTCCGGGGTGGCGAACTGCTTGGTGTGGTCGGTGACCTCCGGCCGGCGCACCGTCACCCCCTCGGACTCCAGCAGCCCGACCAGGCCCTCCAGGTCCTCCCTGGTCTCCTCGATCACCCGGTCGTCGTACGGCCCGGTGGGGATGTCTTCGGGCGTGGCGACGTTCTCGCAGTAGTCCAGGGCGAACAGCCCCCGGTCCGGTGACGGTACCCGGGCGCCGTCGACCACCCCGACGATGACCTCCTCCAGCGGGTCCCACTCGTTGTGGATGTCGACCAGGGACATGTCGCTCCTCTCACACCGGTCCGCCGGGCGGTGGCCGGCCCCTGTCCGGGGACGTCCGGTCACCGCCGGCAGCCGGAAAACACGATGACGGCCAGGTCGTGAGGTTATGGGGAGGCGTTGCAGTGCCCGCTGCAGTGGTTGCCCGGCCGGCGGCATGCACCGGCCGGGCCCCAGAACGTCACCCGTGGAACGGATTCCGGCAATGGATCAATGGTTGATCTGGAACCAGGGCTGCGCCCACCCGGAGTAGGTCTCGCCCCACTTGCTCTTGATCTCGGCGATGGTGGTCTTGGTGAAGGTGCCGCTGCCGGAGATGTCGGTGGACAGGAAGTACCCGCCGCCGATCGAGATCATCACGTGGCCGGCGCCGGTCGAGCCGCCGGAGAAGAACGCCAGGCCGCCGGCCGGCACCACGCTGTCGCCCGGGTACTTGCTGGCCGACGGGATGGCCAGCCAGTGCGCGTGCGCGGTGGTGGAGCCGCTGGCCGACCACCCGTAGGCCAGTGCCATCACGTGGTCGCAGCGCCCGGCGTAGTCGGAGTGGTAGCTGGTGGTCACGTGGTTCTTGGCCCAGGTGACCGCCTCGGCGCAGGTACGCGGGTTGCCGTAGCTGCTCTTGCAGGTCTTGGTGGTGGTGCCGCTGCACAGCGGGGCGACCAGGGTGTCCGAGCCGGTGTAGACGTAGGTGTCGCTGACATAGCCGCCCTTGGCCGGCACGTGGTCCCAGATGTCGGAGGTGCCGTAGGTGCCGGTGACCGTGCTGCCGTAGGTCTGGCAGTCGATCGAGATGCTGGCCCCGTCGGCCAGCGAGCCGACGATGGTGCCGCTGGTGCTCGGCGTCGCCCGGACGTTCAACGGGGTGCCGTTGGTGTTGACGGTGCCGGCGGCGTTGGCCGAGGCGACCGAGAGGGTGGAGATGCCGGCCAGCAGGACGCCGGTCAACGGCACCAGCAGGGCCACCTTGGACAGCAGACGGATTCGGGGCACGCGCACTCCTCGAGGGGGATGGTGGGAGCTGGGAAATTCACCCAGTGCGCGATACTTGTACCATTGGCGGCCAAAGGCCGCTATCCCACGCTACCGGCGCTGCCCTCCGGTGGCACGAAGATCACCAGCACGGTGAGCGCCTCGGTCAGGTCGACGAACCGGTGCGGCTCGCCGGCCGGCACGTAGATCACCGAGGACGGCCCGACCGGCACCCGGTCGGTCGGCGTCTCCAGCTCGGCCCGGCCCGCGATCACCACGTAGATCTCATCCTCGGTGTGCGGCTGCTGCAGGTCGGCGCCGTCCAGCGGGACCGAGTAGGTGCCGACGCTCAGGTGTGTGGTGCGGAAGTTCTCCGCCCAGTGCCGTGGCGCGCCATCGCCCGGCAGGGTGAACCGGCCGGCCTCGGACAGCAGCTGCATGTCGGGTGTTCCCTCCTGACAGATGTGCCGTCACCGTCTCACACCCCGACCAGACCGGTCACCCGGTGGGCTACCGTCGCCGGGGTGAGCGCCACCATCCTCCTCAGCGACGTCAGCGCCGCCTACGGCCCGCGGTGGCTGTTCCGGGGACTGGACCTGGTCGTCGCGCCGGGGGCGGTGATCGGGCTGGTCGGCCCGAACGGCGCCGGCAAGACCACCCTGTTGCGGATGCTGGCCGGCCTCGCGCAGCCCGAGACCGGCTCGATCACCCGGGTGCCGGCCGAGGCCAATGTCGGCTACCTGGCCCAGGAGCCGGACCGGCGGCCTGGCGAGACACTGGCCGGCTTCCTCAGCCGGCGGACCGGGGTGAGCGAGGCGACCGCGCGGATGGAGCGGGCCGCCGCCGCACTCGCCGGCGACGAGCCGGCAGGTGCGGACTACCCGGCCGCGTTCGACCACTGGCTGGCGCTCGGCGGCGCGGACCTGGATGACCGGATCCCGGCGGTGCTGGCCCAGCTGGGCCTGGCCACCGGCCCGCAGGCGCCGATGACCTCGCTGTCCGGCGGCCAGGCTGCCCGGGCGGCGCTGGCCTCGCTGCTGCTGGCCCGCTTCGACGTCTTCGCCCTGGACGAGCCGACCAACGACCTGGACCTGGCCGGGCTGGAGCTGCTGGAGCGGTTCGTCGGCACCCAGCGCGCCGGGCAGGTGATCGTCAGCCACGACCGGGAGTTCCTGGCCCGCACCGCCACCGAGATCGTCGAGCTGGACCTGGCCCAGCAGCAGATCTCGCACTACGCCGGCGGCTACCAGGCCTACCTCGACGAGCGCGCCATCGCCCGGCGGCGGGCCCGGGAGGCCTACGAGGAGAACGCCGAACGGCGCCAGGACCTCCTCGACCGGGCCCGGATGCAGCGCAACTGGCTCGAGCACGGCACCCGCAACGCCCGGCGCAAGGCCGGCAGGGACCCGGACAAGATCAGCCGCAAGTTCCAGCAGGAGAACACCGAGAAGCAGGCGGCCAAGGCCCGCCAGACCGAGCGGCTGCTGGAACGGCTGGAGGTGGTGGCCGAGCCGCGCAAGGAGTGGGAGCTCCGGCTGCAGATCGCTGCGGCACCGCGCTCCGGCACGGTGGTGGCGGTGCTCGACCGGGCGGTGGTGACCCGCGGGCCGTTCCGGCTGGGGCCGGTCAGCCTGCAGGTCGACTGGGCCGACCGGATCGCGATCACCGGCGCCAACGGCAGCGGCAAGACCACCCTGCTGGCCGCCCTGCTGGGACGGCTGCCGCTGGCCGAGGGACGTCAGCACCTCGGGGCCGGCGTGCTGGTGGGCGAGATCGACCAGGCCCGCGGCCTGATCTCCGAGCACGAGACGCTGCCGCAGGCCCTCGGCCGGCTGCTGCCGGACTGGCCGGACGCCGACGTCCGGACGTTGCTGGCCAAGTTCGGCCTGCGGGCCGCGCACGTCGACCGGCCGGCGGGCACCCTGTCGCCGGGGGAGCGGACCCGGGCGGCGCTGGCGTTGCTGCAGGGCCGCGGGGTCAACCTGCTGGTCCTCGACGAGCCCACCAACCACCTGGACCTGCCGGCCATCGAGCAACTGGAGCAGGCCCTGGACAGCTATCCCGGCACGCTGCTGCTGGTCAGCCACGACCGCCGGCTGCTGGACGCGGTCCGGGTCAGCCGGCGGATCGCGGTGGACGCCGGCACGGTGACCGTCGACTGACCGTGGCGGCACGGCGCCGAGACCGCCAGGTGGTCATGCATAAAGGCTCCGTTAGGTAACCTGGACGGGTGCCTTTCGATCCCCACCTGAGCCGCCGGCAGCTCCTGGGCGCGCTCGGCGGCAGCCTGGGCCTGAGCCTGCTGGCTGCCTGCTCCGCCCCGATCGACCCGGTCGGGACCGCGCCGCGGTCCTCCTCCGCCGCCCCGCGGGGCCCCCGCTCGGGGCCGGCGTCGGTGCGTTCCTGGGCGGCCAACCGGGGCACCCCGTTCTGGATCGCGCACCGCGGCGCCGGCGACGTCTATCCCGAGCACAGCCTGCCCAGCTACCGCGCCGCGGTGGACATGGGCGCGCCGTGCCTGGAGGTCAGCGTCAACATGACCTCCGACGGGGTGCTGATCTGCATGCACGACCTGACCTACGACCGCACCACCACCGGCAAGGGCGTGATCGCCCAGCAGTCCTCGGAGGTGCTGGCCAAGATCGGCATCCGGCAGCCGCAGCTGGGCCCGGCCTGGGTGGCCGAGCCGCTGCCGGAGGTGCCGCGGCTGGAGGCGGTGCTCAAGGAGTTCGGCGGCAAGGTGGTGATCTGCCTGGAGGCCAAGGACGACGCGGCCTACCCGTCGATGATGGCGCTGGTGCGCCGGCTCGACCTCTCCGACAGCGTGATCGTCAAGGCCTACTACTCCAGCGTCCGGATCCCGGAGGCCAAGGCGGCGGGGTTCCGGATCTTCTCCTACCTCAGCCCGGCGGACATGAACGAGACGACCATCGCCGCCGCGGCTGCCCGGCTGGACCGCAACGACCTGCTGGTGCTGCCGGCCGACCCCGGCGACTACGTCACCTACTACCCGGACGAGCTGATCGCCGCGGCCAAGGCGCACCGGGTGCCGCTGGTGGTCTACCCGATCCACCGGCGCGCCGATGCCGCGCACTACTTCGAGCTCGGGGTGAGCGGCGCGGTCACCTCCGACTACGGCTACACCAGCACCGGCACCGCCGCCACCAGCTACGACACCTGGTCCAGCAAGCGGATCAGCGCCGGCGAGAAGCCGAAGATGCCCGACAGCAGATCGCTGGCCGGCGCCTGGACCTCGATCAACGAGTTCACCCTGAGCACCGACGACCCCCGGCAGTTCGTCACGCTGGGCCAGTTCTGCCCGATCCCGGCGGCGTCCTCGCAGTACCGGGTGAAGTTCTCCGCAACCTGGAGCCGGCTGCCGGCCGACCCGACGGCCGCCCTGTCGCTGGCCTTCTGCCACGACGACGACCGGTACTACGAGGACGGGATGAGCTTCAGCGAGGGCTACCACGCCACCATGTCGCCGGACGGCACGCTGCGCATCTACCGGCACAGCGCCGCCGCCCCGGACGAGCTGCTCGGCCAGGTCCGCACCCCGTCGGTGCAGGCCGGCCAGTGGGTGTCGCTGCGGCTGGACGTCTCGCCGAAGTCGCTGATCTGGAGCCGCACCGACCTGGCCGACGCCCAGCAGGTGGTGGTGCACGACTCGGCGGCGCGGGGCGGCTACCTGACGATCGGGCGGTCCAGCTCCGACCCCCGGGCGGCGCTGTCGTTGCGCGAGTTCACGGTCGGCTAGCCGGCGTCCGCCGCGGCTCGCGGTCTTATTGCCACTGACTTGCAAGAAGGTCCGGCCCTCGCTAGCGTCGATCCGGGCCGCGGGACGCGGCGGGAAGCGAGCGGAAGCGCGGGGATGACCACAGCAACCCAGCCGGTTCCCGGCCGGACCAGCACCGGCCGGACGCTCAGCTTCAGCCGGGACGAGGTGGGCCGGCTGCTGGCGCTGTTCGGCTTCGTCGCCGCGCTGCACATCGCCGGGTTCGGGTTGTTCTACTACTACAACTCCCAGCCGCAGTTCCACTCGCTCGGCGACGGCAAGGGCAACCTGGTGTTCGCCGGCGCCGCGACGCTGGCCTACGGCTTCGGCCTGCGGCACGCCTTCGACGCCGACCACATCTCAGCGATCGACGACACCACCCGGTACCTGTTGCAGAAGGGCAAGCAGCCGCTCGGCGTCGGGTTCTTCTTCTCCCTCGGCCACTCCAGCATCGTGCTGGCGCTGTCGGTCGCGATCGCCTTCGCCGCCAAGGCGGCCACCCGGTTCCAGGCCAGCTTCTCCGGCACCGGCGGGATCATCGGCACCCTGGTCTCGGCCAGCTTCCTGTACCTGATCGCCGCGCTGAACCTGGCCGTGCTGGTGGGCATCGTCCGGATGTGGCGCAAGGCCAAGGCCGGCCAGTACCAGCCGGAGGAGCTGGACGTGCTGCTGGCCAACCGGGGGCTGCTGAACCGGATCTTCCGCGGCCGCTACAACAAGTTCATAAACCATTCCTGGCAGATGTACCCGGTCGGCATCCTGTTCGGGCTGGGCTTCGACACCGCCACCGAGGTCGGCTTCCTGGGCCTGTCGGCGACCGCCGCGGTCGGGGTGAACGGCAGCGGCGTCGCGCTGCCACCGCTGGCGATCCTGTCCCTGCCGCTGCTGTTCGCGGCCGGCATGTCGCTGATGGACACCGTCGACGGGGTGTTCATGACCAAGGCGTACAGCTGGGCGTTCGTGACCCCGATCCGCAAGATCTACTACAACATCACCACCACCGGGCTGTCGATCTTCGTGGCGTTCGTGATCGGCTCGATCGAGGTGCTCGGGCTCTTGACGGAGAAGCTGGAGCTGTCCGGGCAGCCGTGGGACTTCATCGCGGGCCTGGACATCAACACCGCCGGCCGGGTGATCGTGGTGGTCTTCCTGCTGGCCTGGCTGGGGGCGGTCGCCTACTACAAGCTGGCCAGGGTGGACGAGCGCTACGCCGACGCGGTCGGCGATTCGGCAGCACGGCCAGTCCCTGCCGAGTGACAGACCGCCGTTAGCGCACGCCGCGCGGCCGGAATTGGATGCTGATCCGCGGCCCGACCGGCTTGCCGGTCTTGGGAACCGCGTGCTCCCAGGTGCGCTGGCAGCTGCCGCCCATCACGACCAGGTCGCCGTGGCCCAGGTTGTGCCGCAGCGTGCCGCCGGCCGAGGCTCCGCCGCTCGCGGCCGAGCCCGGGCGGGGGCGCAGCAGCAGCGGCCGGGGTGCGCCGACCGACAGGATCGCCACCATGGTGTCCTCGGTGCGGCCGCGCCCGATCCGGTCGCCGTGCCAGGCCACGCTGTCGCGGCCGTCCCGGTACAGGCAGAGCCCCGCGGTGCGGAACGGCTCGCCCAGCTCGTCGGCGTAGTGCGCGCTGAGCAGATCGCGGGCCTGCTCCAGCACTGGATGGGGGAGCGGTGCGCCCTCGTCGTAGAAGCTCAGCAGCCGGGGGACCGCCACCACCCGCTGGTACATCTCGCGCTCCTCGGCCCGCCAGGGCACGTCGGCGAGCAGGACGTCGAACAGCGCGTCGGCGCCGGTCAGCCAGCCCCGCCGGACGTCGAGCCAGGCGCCGGCGGTCAGCCGCTGCCGGCTGACGGTGCCGCCCAGCGGGCCAAGGGCGATGTCGTCGGTGAGGTCCAGAAGCGAGGCCTGTAGTGCCGCGGACATGGCACCAGGCTACCGCGCGAAATCAAAAGTGTGTTCGAACGGCCTCGAGAAAGCTTCCGGATCGGTCCGGGCCCGGCGGGCGGAGGCAGTAGCGTTGCCAGCCGTGCCGAGCCTCGCCGACGTCCTCGCCGCCCTGGACAGCTGGTACCCGCCGTCGACCGCGGAGTCCTGGGACGCGGTGGGGCTGACCTGCGGCGACCCGGCCGAGCCGGTGCGGCGGGTGCTGCTGGCCGTCGACTGCGTGCCGGCCACCGTCGCCGAGGCAGTCGAGACCGGCGCGCAGCTGCTGCTCACCCACCATCCGCTGCTGCTGTCCGGCGTGCACGGGGTGCCGGCCACCGACCCCAAGGGGGCGCTGGTGCACCGGATGATCCGGGCCGGGATGGCGCACTTCGTCGCCCACACCAACGCCGACGTGGCCGCGGCCGGGGTGTCGCAGGCGCTGGCCGACTGCCTGGGACTGCGGGCGGTCGAGCCGCTGGACCCGGATCCGGCCCCGGCCCTGGACCACCTGACCGTGTACGTGCCGCCGGCCGACTGCGAGCGGTTGATCGCGGCGCTGACCGAGGCCGGCGCCGGCGCGGTCGGCAACTACGACCAGGCCACCTTCACGGTGGCCGGCCACGGCAGTTACCGGCCGCTGCCCGGGGCGAATCCGGCCGACGGCGAGATCGGCGCGCTGACCCGCAAGCCGGAACTGGCGCTGTCGGTGGTGCTGCCCCGGCACCGCCGGGCCGCGGTGCTGGCCGCGATGAGGTCGGCACACCCGTACGAGGAGGTGGCCTTCGTCCTCACCGAGCAGCCCCGGCTGGCCGCCGGCACCGGCACCGGGCGGATCGGGACGCTGGCCGCGCCGACCAGGCTGGCCGAGTTCACCGCCGCCGTCGCGGCCCGGCTGCCCAGCACGATCTGGGGGGTGCGGGCCGCCGGCCATCCGGACCAGCGGGTCGAGACGGTGGCGGTGTGCGGCGGCTCCGGCGCCTCCTACGCCGAGCTTGCCCGGTCCCGCGGCGCCGACGTCTACCTGACCTCGGACTTCAAGCACCACAGCGCCCTGGAGGCGGTCACCGAACGGACCTACCCGGTGGGTAGCCCGGCTGACCTGTCCGCCGTCCCGATGGCGCTGGTGGACGCGGCGCACTGGGCGACCGAGTGGCCGTGGCTGCCGGTGGTCGCCGATCTGCTGCGGGACGAATTCGCCGATCTGGAGACGACCGTCTCGACCAAGGTCACCGACCCGTGGACCATGCATAACTGGCAGACTGACTACCACACCCAGCCCGATCCGACCTTCCCGCCCGCGCCAGAAAGCCGAATCGACGTCCCGTGAAAGCTGATCCCTTCGTCCAACTCCGGCTGCTGGACCTGCAGGCGCTCGACACCATGCTGGCCCAGCTGGCCCACCGCCGGCGCACCCTGCCGGAGCTGGCCACCATCGCCGGCTGCGACCAGCGCGCGGCCGACGTCCGGTCCCGGCTGGTCGACGCCGAGACCTCGCTGGCCGACCTCGCCGGCGAGCAGCGCCGGCTGGAGGCCGACGTCGACACCGTCCGGCAGCGGGCCGAGAAGGACCAGCAGCGGATGGCCGCCTCGGGGGTGCCGGCCAAGGAGATCGCCGGCCTGCAGCACGAGGTCACCTCGCTGGCCCGCCGGCAGGGCGTGCTGGAGGACGAGCTGCTGGAGGTGATGGAGACCCGCGAGACCTCCGAGGGGCAGGTCGAGCAGCTGCGGTCCGAGCTGGCAGGGGTGCTGGCCGACCGGTCGGCCGCCGAGACGGCCCGGGACGCGGCGTACGGCGAGATCGACGCCTCGGCCAGCCAGCGCCAGGCCGAGCGGGCGGAGCTGGCCGGCGGCCTGCCGGCCGACCTGCTGGCGCTCTACGACAAGGTCCGCGAGGTCAACGGCGGGGTCGGCGCGGCGATGCTGCGGCAACGGCGCTGCGAGGGCTGCCGGCTGGAGCTGTCCGGTTCCGAGCTGAGCGCGGTCCGGGCCGCCAAGCCCGAGGACGTGCTGCGCTGCGACAACTGCCGGCGCATCCTGGTGCGCACTCCCGAGTCGGGGCTGTGACCGCGGCCCCATCGAGTGGCCTTCGGGTGGTGGTGCAGGCCGACGGCGGCTCGCGCGGCAATCCCGGCCCGGCCGGCTACGGCGCGGTGGTGCTGGACGCCGGGACCGGTGCTCCGCTGGCCGAGCGCAAGGCGGCCATCGGCTTCGCCACCAACAACGTCGCCGAGTACCACGGCCTGATCGCCGGCCTGGCCGCGGCGGCCGAGCTGGGCGCCACCGAGGTGCGGGTGCAGCTGGACTCCAACCTGGTCATCGAGCAGATGGCCGGGCGCTGGCGGGTCAAGCACGAGGCGATGCGCCCGCTGCACCGGCAGGCCACCGAGCTCGCGGCCGGTTTCGACCGGGTCAGCTACGAGTGGATTCCGCGGGAGCGCAACCGCCACGCCGACCGGCTCGCCAACGAGGCGATGGACGCCGCGGCCGCCTCCGCTCCGGACACTCCTGTTCCGGACACTCCTGTTCCGGCCGCCGAACGGGCCCGGGCGGTGCAGCACCGCGAGCCCGCCGAAGCGGGGCTGCCCCGCGAGCCTGCCGAGGCGGTGCAGGAGGAGTTGCCGGCCGATGTCACCGGTGCCTGGGTGCCGCCGCAGACCACCCCCACCCGGCTGTTGCTGGTCCGGCACGGGGTGACCGCCTACTCCGTGGAACGCCGGTTCGCCGGCCGCTCGGACCTGGAGCTGACCCCGGACGGCCAGCAGCAGGCCCGGCTGGCGGCCGGCCGGATCGCCCAGCTCGGCCCGGTCGACGTGCTGGTCTCCTCGCCGCTGCGCCGGACCCGGCAGACCGCGCAGCAGATCGCCGACCGGCTCGGCCTGCAGGTGCTGATCGAGGACGGCATGATCGAGACCGACTTCGGCGACTGGGACGGCTACACCTACGACGAGGTGCGCCAGCGCTGGCCGGCTGAGCTCGCCCGCTGGCTGGCCGACCCGGCGGTGGCGCCGCCGTCCGGTGAGTCGTTCGAGACGGTGACCCGCAGGGTCCGGCGGGCCCGGGACCGGATCCTGGCCCAGCACACCGGCAAGACGGTGGTCGTGGTCTCGCACGTCTCGCCGATCAAGATCCTGGTGCGGCTGGCGTTGGACGCCCCGGCCACCGCGCTGCACCGGATGTTCCTGGGGCCGGCCTCGATCTGCGCCATCGACTACTACGCCGACGGGCCGGTGTCGCTGCAGTCGTTCAACGACACCGCGCACCTGGCCGGCCCGCCGGTCTGACCCTCAGCTGCCCCAGCCGTTTCAGCTGTCAGCGCAGGTGGAACGGCCCGGCCACCAGCCACAGCACCGCGGCCACCGCGGGGACGATCAGCGGGGTGGACAGCAGTCCCAGCGCATGGAACTCAACCGGCCGCGGCCGGTCCGCGGCAGGCAGGGCGCGCCGCCACAGCAGGGTCGCCAGCGATCCGGGGAAGGTGGCGTTCGGGCCGAGGTTCACCCCGACCAGCACGGCCAGCACCGCCAGCGGGGAGCCGGCCACCAGCGGGAGCAGGGCCAGGGTGGTCGGCAGGTTGTTGACCAGGTTGGCCAGCACCGCGGCCAGCAGCGCCAGCGCCAGCGTGGCCAGCAGGCCGGTGCCGGACGGGATCAGCTGGCGCAGCGGGCGCTCGGCTCCGGAGTGCAGCACCCCGGCCACCAGCACGCCCAGGCTCAGCACGAACGCGCAGAATCCGGGACTGGCCGCCCGCACCAGGCCGGCCGGGGTGAGCTGCCCGTGCAGCAGCGCGGGCACCGCCAGCGCCAGCACCCCGGCCAGCGCCGCCCAGGCCGGCGCGATGCCCACCGCCGTGGTGGCCACGAAGCCGGCCACGGTCGACGCCAGCACCACCAGGGCGCCGACCGGCGGAGCGGGCGGCTCGGGCCCGGGCCTGGCCGCCGCCGCCAGGTCCCGGCGGAACGCCAGCCGCAGCGACGTCCAGTCCAGCGTGCAGGCCAGCAGCCAGGGCAGCGTCATCACCGCGGCGAACCTGGCGAAGCTCAGCCCGCTGGCGGTGAAGGCGAGCAGGTTGGTCAGGTTCGACACCGGCAGCAGCAGCGAACCGGAATTGGCCAGGTGCGCGCAGGCATAGCTGTGCGGCCGGGCCGGCACGGCCAGCCGGACGGTGGTGGCCAGCACCACCGGGGTCACCAGCACCACGGTGGCGTCCAGGGTGAGGGTGGCGGTGACCAGCGCGGCGAACGCCACCACCAGCCCGAGCAGCCGGGTCGGCACGCCGCCGCTCAGCCGGGCGGTCACGCTGCCCAGGTAGCTGAACACCCCGGCGTCGGCGCACAGCCGGCCGAAGGCCAGGATCGCGGCCAGGAACGCCACGGTCGGAGCCAGGCCTGCGACGCTGTGCCGGGCAGTAGGCAGGTCGGTGACCCCGACCAGCAGCGCCAGCAGGGCGCACGGCACCCCGACCACTGCCTCGCTGATCCCGCGCGGGCGGGCCACCGCGGCAGCCAGGCACACCGCGAGCAGCGCCAGCCCGGCCGCCAGGGCGAAGCCGCTCACCCGCGCCGTCGTCCGGTGCGAGGGGCTGCCACCCGTCCCACAGTAGTGACGTGCTGTGGGTGTTCTGCCCAATGCTCGGAGCTGACAGCCCGCGTTCCTGGGTATCTCGTATCCGATTCGATCGCCCAGGCATTCGGATCGGATACGAGACCGCCCGCGGATCGGGAACCAGCGGACCTGGCGGTGCCGGCCTGCCGCCGGTCCGGCGCTACCATGGCCTGGCGGCGGACGAGCCGACCGGGCGACCGCGTCAGCCTGCCAGCAGGCTGCCGAGGAAAGTCCGGGCTCCACAGAGCAGGGTGGTTGCTAACGGCAACCCGGGGTGACCCGCGGGACAGTGCCACAGAAAACAGACCGCCGGACGGTCCGGGCGTGCCCGGCCGGCCGGTAAGGGTGAAACGGTGGTGTAAGAGACCACCAGCATCCCGGGTGACCGGGATGGCTCGGTAAACCCCACCCGGAGCAAGGTCAAGAGGTGGCCCGGCGTGCCGGGCCGCTGCGCAGGCGTTCGAGGGCTGCTCGCCCGAGCCTGCGGGTGGACTGCTAGAGCCTGCCGGCGACGGCAGGCCGAGATGGATGGTCGCCGTTCGGAGGGATTCCCCTCCGTCCACAGGACCCGGCTTACAGGTTGGCTCGTCCGTCGCCCTCTCGGCTAGCGTGAAGCCGGACTCCCGACCCGCCGAGGTCGGTCCGACAGGAGGCGCCGATGAGTACCGAGGACCTGACCGGCACGTACTGGTACTGCCAGAAGCACTCCACCGTCGAGCAGTTCGACGGCTGCGGCAGCCACCAGCGGATCGGCCCGTTCGACACCGAGGCCGAAGCTGCGAAGGCGCTGGACACCATCGCCGAGCGCAACCGCCGCTACGACGCCGAGGACGCCGCTTGGGACGGCTGAGCGCAGGGCACGGGTCAGCGCGACCGTCCAAACCGAGTGCCAGAACCGCTTCCTGAGAGTTCAATGAGGGCGTGCTGGTCGAGAGAGACCACCTGCTCGGCACCCTGACCGCGCTCGTCGCGCAGGCCGCCGCCGGACACGGTGGCATGGTCTTCCTGGGTGGCGAAGCGGGCGTCGGCAAGACGTCGCTGGCCCTCGCCCTGGCCGACGCGGCCGGCGACCGGCTCACGGTGCGCCGGGGCGGCTGCGACAACGTGACCACCGCCGACGCGCTCGGCCCGCTGATCGACGCCGTGCCCGAGCTCAGCACCGTGATCGAGGACGAGGCGGAGCTGAACCGGCTCCGGCTGTTCCGCCGGCTGCGGGCCGTGCTGGGCGGGACGCCGACCCTGTTGCTGCTGGAGGACGTGCACTGGGCCGACGAGGCGACGCTGGAGATCCTGCGCTACCTGGGCCGGCGGATCGAGGGCATGCCGCTGCTGGTGCTGGCCACCTTCCGCTCCGACGAGGTGGTCGGCAGCCATCCGCTCACCGTGGTGCTGGGCGACCTGGCGACCGCCCCGGGCGTCCGGCGGGTGCAGCTGGGCCCGCTCAGCGTGGCCGGCGTGTCCCGGCTGATCGAGGCGGCGGGCTCCCCGCTGGACCCCGACCAGGTGCACCGCAGCACCGGCGGCAACGCCTTCTACGTGACCGAGGTGCTGGCCGGCGGCGAGCAGAGCGTGCCGGCCACGGTGCGCGACGCGGTGCTGGCCCGGGCGTCCCGGCTCTCGCCGCGGGCCCGGCAGGTGCTGGCGGCGGCCGCGGTGCTGGGGCCACGGGCCGAGCTGGAGCTGCTGGTGGCGGTGTCCGGCCAGCCCGCGGTGGCGGTGGACGAGTGCGTCGAACGCGGCATGCTGGTCGGCCCCGGTCCGGGCTTGGCGTTCCGGCACGAGCTGGCCCGCCTCGCCGTCGAGCAGACCCTGTCGCCGGCGGTCCGCACCGCGTTGCACACCGCGGCGCTGCGGGCCCTGCTGGCCTCCGGCGGGGACGACCGGCAGCTGGCCCACCACGCCGCCGGCGCCGGGGACCGGGACTGCGTGCTGCTGCACGCGCCGCGGGCCGCCGCCCGGGCGGCCCGGCTCGGCGCGCACCGGGAGGCGGCCGAGCAGTACCGGCTGGCGTTGCGGTTCGCCGATCCCGACGACGCGGCCACCCGGGCCCAGTTGCTCGCGGCGCTGTCCTACGAGTGCTACCTGACCGACCAGCTGCAGGAGGCCTTCGCCGCCCGGCACGCGGCGATGGAGCTGGCCGAGCAGCTCGGTGACACCGCCGCCGTCGGCACGGCCCAGCGCTGGCTGTCCCGGCTGTCGTGGTTCCTCGGCCGCAACTCCGACAGCCGGCGCTACGCCGGGCTGGCGATCCAGACCCTGGAACCGCTCGGCGACGGGCTGGAGCTGGCGATGGCCTACAGCAACCAGTCCCAGCTGGAGATGCTGACCGGCGACCCGGACGGTGCGGTGTCCTGGGGCAACCGGGCCGTGGAGCTGGCCCGCCGGATCGGCGAGCTGATGCCGGAGATCCACGCCCTGAACAACATGGGCACCGCGCTGAGCAGCTACCGTGACCCGCTGGAGGGCGCCACCCGGCTGGCCCGCAGCCTGGACCTGGCGCTGTCCATCGACGCTCACGAGCACGCCGCCCGGGCCTACACCAACCTGAGCGGCACCGCCGTCAACCGCCACCGGTTCGCCGAGGCCGAGCGGCACCTGCGCGCGGGCATCGAGCACAGCACCGAGCGCGGCCTGGACTCCTGGCGGCTGTACATGAGCGCGGTGCTGGCCAACGTCCTGGCCGAGCAGGGTCGGTATCCGGAGGCCGACGAGCTGGTACGCCAGGTGCTGTGCAAGTTCCAGCTGGCACCGACCACCCGGATCCTGGTGACCGTGGTCGCCGGCCAGCTGGCCGCCCGGCGCGGCGAGGAGGCGTCCGGGCTGCTCGCCGAGGCGCTGGAACTGGCCACCCCACCCAGGAGACCCAGCGGCTGGTGCCGGTCGCGGCGGCTCGGGCGGAGGCAGCGTGGCTGGCCGGCCGGCCGGAGCAGATCGTCGTCGAGATCGACCGGGCCTGGCAGGCCGAGCTGCAGTACCCGCAGGCCTGGGATCTCGGCGAGCTCAGCTGGTGGCTGGCGGTGGCCGGCGTGCGCCGCGAGTCGCCGGTGCCGGTTGCCCGGCCGTACGCGCTGATGCTCGACGGCCAGTGGCAGGCCGCCGCCGACGAGTGGCAGGCGCTGGGCTACCCGCTGTGGACCGCGCTGGCGCTGGCCAGGTCACCGCAGCTGGCGGCGGCCCGGCAGGCGCTGGAGCTGGTGGACTCCCTGGGCGCCACCGCGACCCGGCAGGCCATCCTGCGGGACCGGCACGCCGCCTGCCTGCCGGTGCCGCGCGGGCCGCGCACCGCGAGCCTGGCCAACCCGGTCGGCCTGACCGGGCGCGAGATCGACGTGCTGCGGCTGCTGGTCGACGGGCTGTCCAACGCCGACATGGCCGACCAGCTCTTCCTGTCGGAGAAGACGGTGGGCCACCACGTCTCGTCGGTGCTGCGCAAGCTGGGCGAGCCGACCCGCTCGCGGGCGGTGGCGGCCGCGATCCGGCAGGGCCTCGTCACGCCGTAGTGCCGGGTCGCTGCCCGGTTAAGCCCGGTGAATGCCCGAGTCGCTGCCCGGTTAAGCCCGGCCGATGCCCGGTTCGCTGCGGGCCAACTTAGGGAACGCGCCCGATGTGCGCGGCGGCCCGCCGGCGTTGACTTCTTCCTGCGGGCACGGGGCCCGCGGGAACCCGAGAGGAAGCCACACGCAATGGCACTGTTCATGGATGTGCACAACCTGGGCGGCCCGGTGACGGGCGAGGACGTGGCCAAGGCACACGCCGCGGACCTGGAGACCCAGGACGAGCACGGCGTGCACTACCTGCGCTACTGGGTGGACGAGGGCCAGGGCAAGATCTTCTGCCTGGTCGACGCCCCGAGCGCGGAGGCGGCCAACACCGTGCACCGCGAGGCGCACGGCCTGGTCGCCGACGAGATCTTCCAGGTCTCCGAGGGCGAGTGATCGATCCAGCCACCGGGGACGAGTGATCCACCACGGGGTGTGGGCTGGTGTGCGGCTCGGCGCGAGCCGCACGCCAGCCGGCCCAGAATGCGAGAGAGGAACATGTTGTACAACGGGAACGGTGAGCTGGCCCGGCTCAGGCACGCTGACCTGATCCGGGAGGCCCAGCACCACAACCTGGTCCGCGACGCCCGCAGCGTGCGGACCCCGCGGCCCCGACACCTGCTGGCGGTGGCGTTGCACGCCGCCGCGCACCGGATCGAGCCGCGCAGGGCCCGGTTCGCCGCGGAGACCGGCATCCGTCCGGAGCCGTGCGCGATCAGTCCCTGCTGACCACCGGGGCTCGCACTCCTAGCTGTGTGATATCGCCCGGTCCCGACAGCGACCGGGGGATATCACACCCGCGACGGGCCCAGCTGGGTTTCAGTGGTAGCTGTGCTCGGCGCCCGGGTAGGTGCCGGCCTGCACCTCGGCAGCGAAGGCATGGGTGGCCTCGGTCAGCACCCCGGTCAGGTCGGCGTACTGCTTGACGAACTTGGCGGGCTTGCCGTCGGCCCGCAGGCCGGCCATGTCCTGCCAGACCAGCACCTGGGCATCGCACTCGACGCCGGCGCCGATGCCGATGGTGGGAATGGTCAGATCGTGGGTGATCTTCTTGGCCAGGTCCGCCGGCACCACCTCCATCACCACGGCGAAGGCGCCGGCCTCCTGCAGCGCGTGGGCGTCTTCCAGCAGCCGGTGGCCGGCCTCGTCGCCGCGGCCCTGCACCCGGTAGCCGGACAGCGTGTTCACCGACTGCGGGGTCAGCCCGATGTGGGCCATCACCGGGATGCCGGCCGAGCTGAGCAGCTGGACCTGCGGCGCGACCCGGGCTCCGCCCTCGAGCTTGACGGCCTGCGCGCCGCCCTCCTTGAGGAACCGGGTGGCGGTCTCCAGCGCCTGCTCGGGCGAGGCCTGGTAGCTGCCGAACGGCAGGTCCGCGACCACCAGCGCCCGGCTGGAGCCCCGGACCACCGCCCGTACCAGCGGCAGCAGCTCCTCGACAGTGACCGGGACGGTGGTGTCGTAGCCGTACACCACGTTCGCGGCGGAGTCACCGACCAGCAGCACCGGCACGCCGGCACCGTCGAAGATCCGGGCGGTGGTGTAGTCGTAGGCGGTCAGCATCGGCCAGCGGTCGCCGGACAGCTTGGCGTTCTGCAGATCGCGGATGGTGACGCGGCGGGTCGATGTGCCGCCGTAGAGCGGGTCGCTCATGTCGGGTCCTCTGGGTTCCTCGAGGCCGGCACGCCGGTCCCCGGGCGGTAGGTGGACATGTACATGGTGCTCCTGCCCGGTCCGGTTGAAAACCGGGGGAGAGCTTCGTCACCTACTACTCGGACGTCCTAATATTTCTCGGATCGTGCTCTCCGGCGGTCCCACCACGACGACGGCCGGGTCTCAGTCAGCGGCTGGGCCGTGCTCGCGCCAGCGGTTGGTGATCGGCAGCCGCCGGTCCTTGCCGAAGGCCTTGAGGCTGATCTTGGGACCGGGTGGGTACTGCCGCCGCTTCCACTCCGCGGCGTCGGTCATCCGGGCCACCCGGGTCACCAGCTCCTCGTCGAACCCGGCCGCCAGCAGGTCGTCGAAGCCGGCGTCGGAGTCGACGTAGAGCGCCAGGATCCGGTCCAGCAGCTCGTAGTCGGGCAGCGAGTCGGTGTCCAGCTGGCCGGGCCGCAGCTCGGCCGACGGCGGCTTGCTGATCGAGTTCTCCGGGATCGGCGGCTGCTCGCCGCGGCGCACCGCCTCGGCGTTGCGCCAGCGGGCCAGCTGCCAGACCAGGGTCTTGGGCACGTCCTTGATTGGGGCGAAGCCGCCCACCGCGTCGCCGTAGATCGTCGAGTAGCCGACCGACAGCTCGCTCTTGTTGCCGGTGGCCAGCACCAGGTGCCCGTGCTGGTTGGACAGCGCCATCAGCGTGGTGCCGCGCACCCGGGCCTGCACGTTCTCCTCCGCCAGCCCGGTCAGCTTCAGCGACTCCACGAAGGCGCTCACCATCGGCGCGATCGGCACCGTCTGCAGCGGCGCGCCCAGGTTGGCGGCCAGCTGCACCGCGTCGGACAGCGAGTGCTCGGAGGAGTAGTCGCTGGGCAGCGCCACCCCGTAGACGTTCTCCCCGCCGATCGCGTCGGCGGCGATCGCGGCCACCACCGCGGAGTCGATGCCGCCGCTCATCCCCAGCACCACCGAGGAGAAGCCGTTCTTGACGGCGTAGTCCCGGGTGCCGGTCACCAGGGCACCCCACACCTCGGCCTCGTCCGGCACCCGCTCGGCGATGCCGAGCGGCTCGGCCAGCGGGCCGGTGACCGGGACCGGCGGCAGCGGGGCGCGGTAGCGGGCCACCGCCAGCTCGCCGGCCCGGGTGGCGGTGTTGCCGGTGCTGACCGGCAGGTCCAGCTCGACCAGGTACAGCCCCTCGGTGAACTGCGGCGCCCGGGCCAGCAGGGTGCCGTCGGCGTCCACCACGAAGGAGTCGCCGTCGAAGACCAGCTCGTCCTGGCCGCCGCACTGGTTGACGTAGACCACCGCCGAGCGCGCCTCGACGGCCCGGCGCTGCAGCAGCGTCAGCCGGACGTCGTCCTTGTTGCGCTCGTACGGCGAGCCGTTGATGTTGACCAGCAGGCCCACCTCGGCGACCGCGGCGGCGGCGAACGGGCCGCCGTCCTGCCAGACGTCCTCGCAGATGGTCAGGCCGATGTCGAGGTCGCCGAACCGGACCACGGTCAGCTGGTCGCCGGCCTTGAAGTAGCGGTCCTCGTCGAAGACCCCGTAGTTGGGCAGGTGGTGCTTGAAGTAGCGGGCCACCACCTGGCCGTCCTGCAGGAAGGCGGCGGCGTTGCGGGGCCCGCCGTCGGTGTCCAGGTACCCCACCACCACGCCCAGGCCGCCGTGCCCGGCGGCGGCGAGATCGGTAGCCAGCGCGGTCAGCGCCGCGCACGAGGCCCGCCGGAACGACCGGCGCAGCACCAGGTCCTCCGGCGGGTAGCCGGTCAGCGTCATCTCCGGAAAGACCACCAGCTGGGCGCCGGCCGCGGCCGCCTGCCGGACCCGGTCGCGCACCATGGCGCAGTTGCCGTCCAGGTCGCCGACCACCAGATCGACTTGGGCCAGGGCTATCCGCAGGACGCTCACCCCCTCAGTCTGCCGCGTCCGGCGGCCGGCGTCGCGGTCCGGCCGCTGTGATCTGATCCCGTTCGTTTCTGATGTGGTTCTGAGATCGTTTCGTATCGAGCCGTGGCCGCGATGCCTCTGAAAGTAAGTCACAATGGTGGCGCGACGCGGGCCCTCATCCAGCCGGCGGCGGCGACGCGGGCTGGAAGGAACGGGTAGTGGCGGGTTACCGGGACAAGACGGCGGCGGCGGTTTCTCTGCTGCTGGCCGCCGTGCTGCTGACCGCCTGCTCGCAGAAGAAGGAGACCCCGGACGCGGCGGGCGGGCCGAACACCGGCGCGCCCGGCACCGCCTCGGCGTCCTCCAGCGTGCCCCAGACGGCGCCCGCGGTGTTCCACCTCACCCCGGCCAGCAACGCCACCGAGGTCAACCCGGTGACCCCGGTCAAGATCGCGGTGACCGGCGGGTCGCTGTCGGCGGTCAGCCTCACCAACTTCGAGGGCAAGCAGGTCAAGGGGACGCTGGCGGCCGACAAGCAGTCCTGGTCGTCGGCCGAGGTGCTCGGCTACGACCGCTCGTACCGGCTGCAGGCCAGCGCGGTCAACCCGGCCGGCCAGCTCACCACCAGCGACAGCACCTTCAGCACCCTCAAGCCCGCCAACATGACCATGCCCTACATCCAGACCGCGGCCGGCGGCGCCGTCAACCCCGGCGTCACCTTCGGCGTCGGGCAGGTGGTGCGGGTGCACTTCGACGAGCCGATTCCCGACCGCAAGGCCGCCCAGGCCGCGCTGAGCGTGCAGACGGTGCCCGCCCAGGTCGGGGCGTTCAGCTGGCTGGACGACTCGAACGTGTACTGGCGCACCAAGAACTACCTCAAGCCGGGCACCAAGGTGACGGTCACCGCCAAGGTCTACGGCAAGGACTTCGGCAACTCGCTCTACGGGCAGGCCGATGTCAGCACCTGGTTCCGGGTCGGCGCCAAGCACGTCTCGATCGCCGACAACCGCAACAAGATGATCAAGGTGTACTCCAACGACAAGCTGGTCCGCACCATCCCGACCTCGATGGGGCGCGACGTCCGCATTCCCGGCGACCACGGCCTGATCGACCTGCGCACCAACTCCGGACCGCACGTGGTGGTGGGCGGCGAGAAGGACATCGACATGAACTCGGCCTCCTTCGGGCTGAGCAAGGGCGAGAACGCCTACCGCACCAAGGTGCCGGTGGGCGTGCGGATCAGCTACGACGGCGAGTACGTGCACTGGGCGGACTGGTCGGTCGCCCAGCAGGGCAAGGTCAACGTCTCGCACGGCTGCCTCAACGTCTCGCCGGCCAACGCGTACTGGTTCTACGACTTCTCCGTCCCCGGCGACATCGTCGACGTCCGCAACACCGGCCGGACCCTGGCGGAGTGGAACTCCGGGTACTGGAACGTCTCCTGGGCCAAGTGGGTGGCCGACGGCGCCGCCTGAGCGCCGACCCTCCATTCGCTGCTTGCCGGGCCCGGCTCGCCGGCGACTGTCATAAGGTTCGACCGTTATGGCAGCCGGTCTTCATGACAGTCGGGCCGGCGGAGGGCAGGACCTGCCGGCCCGGGCCGACCAGCCCGCGCCAGCCGTATCGGAGGGTCGTAACACGCCCGTCATCGGTTACCGGCAGACTGACCAGTCGTGGATCGTCAGCAGGAATTCGTGCTCCGCACGCTGGAGGAACGACAGATCCGGTTCGTCCGGTTGTGGTTCACCGACGTGCTCGGTTACCTCAAGTCCGTCGCGGTGGCGCCGGCCGAGCTCGAGGGCGCGTTCGCCGAGGGGATCGGCTTCGACGGCTCGGCCATCGAGGGCTTCGCCAGGGCCAGCGAGTCCGACATGCTGGCCCGCCCGGATCCGGCGACCTTCCAGGTGCTGCACGGCGACGACGGCCGGCCCAGCGACACCGCCCGAATGTTCTGCGACATCACCATGCCGGACGGCTCGCCGTCCTGGGCCGACCCGCGCTACGTGCTGCGCCGGGCGCTGTCCAAGGCCGCAGACCGGGGCCTGACCTTCTACACCCACCCCGAGATCGAGTTCTTCCTGCTCCGCAACCGGCCCTCCGACGGCAGCGAGCCGCAGCCCATCGACGACGGCGGCTACTTCGACATGACCAGCCACGACACCGCGCACGACTTCCGGCGCAGCGCGATCATGGCGCTGGAGGCGGTCGGCATCTCGGTGGAGTTCAGCCACCACGAGGTCGCCCCCGGCCAGCAGGAGATCGACCTGCGCTACGCCGACGCGCTGTCGATGGCCGACAACATCATGAGCTTCCGGCACATCATCAAGGAGGTGGCCCGCACCCGCGGCGTGCACGCCACCTTCATGCCCAAGCCGTTCAGCCACCAGCCGGGCAGCGGCATGCACACCCACCTGTCGCTGTTCGAGGGGGACCGCAACGCCTTCCACGACCCCGCCGACGAGCTGTACCTGTCGGCCACCGCGCGAGCCTTCATCGCCGGCCTGCTGCGGCACGCCCGCGAGATCACCGCGGTCACCAACCAGTGGGTGAACTCCTACAAGCGGCTGTTCGGCTGGTCGGCCCCCGGCCAGCTGGTCGAGGCGCCGACCTACGTCTGCTGGGGGCACGCCAACCGCTCGGCGCTGGTCCGGGTGCCGATGTACAAGCCGGGCAAGGCCAACTCCACCCGGGTCGAGGTCCGCTCGCTGGACTCGGCGTGCAATCCCTACCTGGCCTTCGCGGTGTTGCTGGCGGCGGGCATGCGGGGCATCGAGAAGGGCTACGAGCTGCCGCCGGGCGCCGAGGACGACGTCTGGTCGCTGTCGGACACCGAACGCCGGGCGCTGGGCTATGACGACCTGCCGCACAACCTGGCCGACGCGCTGCGGGCGATGGAGGACTCCGAGCTGGTCGCCGAGACCCTGGGCGAGCACGTCTTCGAGTTCTTCCTGCGCAACAAGCGCTCGGAGTGGGTGGACTACCGGGCCGCGGTGACCCCGTTCGAGCTGCGCCGCTACCTGCCCTCGCTCTGACGCTTCGCAGTAACCTGCTGCCATGGCTACTGCTGGTCCGGACCGCCCCGTGCTGGTCATCGAGAACGACCTGGTCGCGCCGGTGGGCCGGCTGGAAGGCTGGTTGCGGGAGGCCGGCGCCGAGCTGGTGCTGTGCTCGCCGGCGGCCGGCGACCCGCTGCCGGACGACCTGAGCGGCTACTCGGCGCTGGTGGTGCTGGGCGGGACGATGAACGCCTACCAGGACGAGGTGGCCGGCTGGCTGCCCGAGCTGCGCGCCCTGCTGGCCGAGGCGGTCCGTACCGAGCTGCCCACCCTGGGCGTCTGCCTGGGCGGCCAGCTGCTGGCGGCGGCCACCGGCGGCCGGGTGAGCCCTGCCGAGACCCCGGAGTACGGCGCGCAGCTGGTGGCCAAACGGCAGGCGGCCGCCACCGACCCGCTGTTTCGCGAGCTGCCGATCACCCCGGACGTGCTGCAGTGGCACGTCGACGAGGTCAGCGAGCTGCCGCCGGGCGCGGTGCTGCTGGCCGCCTCGCCGGTGTGCGAGGTGCAGGCCTTCCGAGTGGGCCGGCGGGCCTGGGGCGTGCAGTTCCACATCGAGACCACGCCCGAGATCGTGACCCGATGGGCGCACAACGACGCCGAGCTGCTGGCCGACTACGACCTGCCCGCCATCCTGGACCGCAGCATCGCCGCGCTGCCGGACATCGCCGAGACCTGGCAGCCGGTGGTCGCCGCCTTCGTCGCGCTGGCCGCCGATCCCGCCTTGGCCGCCGATCCCGCCCCGGCCGGTGCCGGGCCGCGGCTGCTGCCGATGGTCGGTGCGACTGCCACGACAGCTGCGCCGATCACCGACCCGGCCGCCATCCGGGCCGCCCTGGCGGCCGAACTGCAGGCCTCGCGTGAGCCGTTCCGGCACTGAGGAGACCCCGCCGGCACCGCCCACCGGCCGGCTGACCGCCCGGCTGGCCCGGGCCGGCTTCGCCGATCCGGTCCGGGCCGCCCTGCTGCTGACCGGGCCGGCGCTGCAACTGTGGGACTCCGAGCGCAACGAGGCCAGCGACCCGGCCGCGGCGGCGGTGCTGTCCGCGCTGGGCCGGACCGCCGCGCCCGACCAGGCGCTGGCCCTGCTGGCGGCGCTGGCCGGCACCGGGTCCGGGCCCGAGATCGTGGCCGAGCTGCGTGCGGCGGAGCGGTTTCGCACCAGGCTGCTGGGGGTGCTCGGCACCTCGCTGGCGCTGGGCGAGCACCTGTGCGCCCACCCGGCCGACGCGCTGCTGCTGCGCGGCCCGGCCAGCGACCTGCCCGGCGTGTCCTCGGCCGCCGGCCGGCTGGCTGCCGCGGTCGGCGCCTCGGCGGCCGAGCCGGTGACCGGCACCGCCGGCCGGCCCGCCACCCTGACCGGGCTCGCCGCGGTGCAGGCGCTCCGGTCGGCCTACCGCCGGGAGCTGCTGCTGGTGGCCGCCCAGGACCTGGCCCACGAGCTGGACCTGCAGCAGGTCACCGAGGCGCTGGCCGACCTCGCCGGGTTCGTGCTGTCGGCCGGGCTCGCCGTCGCCCGGGCGGGGCTGCCCGCCGACGCCGCCGGCTGCCGGCTGGCGATCATCGGGATGGGCAAGGCCGGTGGCCGGGAGCTGAACTACGTCTCCGACGTCGACGTGGTGTTCGTCTTCGAGCCCCAGCCAGCCGGCGGCCCGGATGCCGACCGGGAGAGCGCGGCGCTGGCCACCGCCACCAGGCTGGCTGCCGACACCATGCGGATCTGCGGCCAGGCGGCCTGGGAGGTGGACGCCGCGCTCCGGCCGGAGGGACGGTCCGGCGCGCTGGTCCGCACCCTGGACAGCCACCAGGCCTACTACCAGCGCTGGGCATCCACCTGGGAGTTCCAGGCGCTGCTGAAGGCCCGCCCGATCGCCGGCGACCTGGAGCTGGGGGAGCGCTACGTCCAGGCGCTGTCCCCGCTGGTGTGGACGGCCTCGCAGCGTCCGGGCTTCGTCGCCGACGTGCAGGCCATGCGCCGCCGGGTGATCGCGCACCTGCCGGCCGACCAGCTGGAGCGGGAGATCAAGCTCGGCCCGGGCGGGCTGCGCGATGTCGAGTTCGCGGTGCAGCTGCTGCAACTGGTGCACGGCCGGGCCGATCCCGCGCTGCAGGTCCGGGCCACCCTGCCGGCGCTGGCGGCGCTGCGCGACGGCGGCTTCGTCGGCCGGGACGACGCGGTCAGCCTGGCCGACGCGTACCGGTTCCTGCGGGCCGCCGAGCACCGGCTGCAACTGGTCAAGCTGCGCCGGACCCACCTGGTGCCCGACGAGGAGGAGGCGGTGCTGCGGCTGGCCCGGTCGATGGGCTACCGGCCGGACCGGCGCGGCGACGCGGTGACCGTGTGGCGCTCGGAGTGGGCGTTGCACGCCCGTGAGGTGCGCCGGCTGCACGAGAAGCTGTTCTACCGGCCGCTGCTGGAGGCGGTCGCCCGGGTGCCCACCGAGGCACTGCGGCTGACCCCGGACGAGGCCCGGCGGCGGCTGGAGGCGTTGGGCTACGCCGACCCGCCGGGTGCGCTGCGGCACATCGAGGCGCTGACCGCGGGGGTGTCGCGGCGGGCGGCGCTGCAGCGGGCGTTGCTGCCGGTGATCCTGTCCGAGCTGGCCGACGCTCCCGACCCGGACGCCGGGTTGCTGGCCTACCGGCAGGTCTCCGACGCCCTGGGCAGCAGCCCGTGGTTCCTGCGGCTGCTGCGCGACGAGGGCACGGTGGCGACCCGGCTGGCCACCCTGCTGGGCACCTCCCGCTACGTCACCAACCTGCTGATGCGGGCCCCGGAGGCGCTGCAGATGCTCTCCGGGGACGACCAGCTCACGCCGCGCGGCGAGGCCGAGCTGCGGGTGCTGATGGGCACCGCGGCCGACCGGGCCGCCCAGAGCGAGGACCTGGCCCAGGTCGGGCACGCGATCCGCTCGCTGCGCCGGGCGGAGCTGCTGCGGATCGCGTTCGCCGACCTGCTCGGCCGGCTCGACGACACCGAGGTGGCGCTGGCACTCACCGAGCTGGCCGACGCCACCCTGGCCTCCGCGCTCGGCGCCGCCGAGCGGCTCGTGGCCGCGGAGCTGGGACTGGCCGAGCTGGGGCTGCGGTTCAGCGTGATCGCGATGGGCCGGCTGGGCGGCCGGGAGCTCGGCTACGGCTCGGACGCCGACGTGTTGTTCGTCTACGACGACCTGACCGCCGGTGCCGACGCCGGCCGCCGGGCGCACCTGGTCGCCGAGCGGCTGCGCGCGATGCTGGCCGCCCCGTCCCCGGATCCACCGCTGCGGCTGGATGCCGACCTGCGACCGGAGGGCCGCAACGGCATCCTGGTCCGCTCGCTGGACTCCTACGCCGAGTACTACCAGCGCTGGTCGTCGGTGTGGGAGGCGCAGGCGTTGCTGCGGGCCCGGGTCTGCGCCGGGGACGCCGAGCTGGGGGAGCGGTTCTGCCGGCTGGTCGAGCCGATCCGGTACCCGGCCGGCGGGCTGCCGCCGGCCGCCGCGGTGGAGATCCGCCGGATCAAGGGCCGGGTGGACGCCGAGCGGCTGCCGCGCGGTGCCGATCCGCACACCCACACCAAGCTCGGCCGGGGCGGGCTGGCCGACGTGGAGTGGACGGTGCAGCTGCTGCAGCTGCGGCTGGCCGGCGAGCTGCCCGGGCTGCGTACCACCTCCACCCTGGCGGCGCTGCGGGCCGCAGAGGACGCCGGCGCGCTGGCCGCTGACGACGCGGCGGCGCTGGCGGCGGCCTGGCGGCTGGCCGGCCGGGTGCGCAACGCGACCATGCTGGTCCGGGACCGGGCCGAGGACCAGCTGCCCAAGCCCGGCCGGGTGCTGGAGGCGGTCGGCCGGGTGCTCGGGTACCCGGCGGGCTTCGAGGCCGGCCAGCTGATCGACGACTACCGGCGGGTGACCCGCCGGGCCCGCCGGGTGGTCGAGTCGGTGTTCTACGAGCCGGCCGACTGAGCGCTGCCGGTCCTGCCTGCGAGGGTTGCGAGGTTGGCCGATCGGGTCCTGCCGGCGAGGTTACGAGCCGGCCGATCGGGCACTGCCGGCGAGGGCTACGAGCCGGCCGATCGGGCACTGCGCCGGGCGGCCGACTGCGAGTCCGGCGGCTGTTGGGCCGCCTCGTCCGCCCGTTTGTTCTCCGTGGCCGGCTTCGGCAGGTGCCGGTAGATCGGGGCTTGCACGAACGCGCTGCGCCCGGAGAACAGGTACTGCACCGCGCAGCCGGCTCCGAACACCGCCAGCCCGGCGACCGCGTCGATGACGAAGTGATTGGCGGTGCCGACGATCACCAGCAGGGTGCCCACCGGGTAGATCGCGCCCAGCGCGCGCACCCAGGCCCGGCTGGCGCACAGGTAGATCGACACCCCGCACCACAGCGCCCAGCCGATGTGCAGGCTGGGGATCGCGGCGTACTGGTTGGAGTGCTCGGCGATCTTGGGATCCGCCAGCGATCCCCAGGTGTGGAACTTCAGCACCGTGTCGATGTAGCCGTACTGCGGCAGCAGCCGGGGCGGCGCCAGCGGGTAGAGGTAGAAACCGGCCAGCGCGATCAGCGAGGTGGCGAACAGGATGGTGCGGGCACCCCGGTAGATCCTCGGGTGGGATCGGTAGAGCCAGATCAGGCAGCCGAGCGTGACCACGAAGTGCAGGGTGGCGTAGTAGTAGTTCATCACCTGCGCGATCGGCTCGTGCTCGGCCACGAACCGGTTCACCGACAGCTCGAAGTTCAGGTGCAGGGCGTCCTGCAGGTGCTGCACGCCCCGGCCGTGCCGCAGCGCGATGCTCTCCTGCTCGGGGACCAGGTTGCGGATATGGCCGTAGATCCAGTAGCCCAGGCCGACGAGGAGGACCTCCTGCCACCACCGGGGATCACGGTGGTGCAGCAGGCGGTTCGGGAACAGTCCGCTGAACCGGCGCTGCCCGGGCGGCTTCACCGCGGTGGGTTCAGCGGCTGACATCGGCTGTCACGGTGCCCATTCTGGCATCCGGATCCGACGAATTCCCCCGTGGCGCTGCCCTCTGTCGGCCCGGTTCGGTGCGCAGGGAGTGGGCCCGGTCACGTTCTGGGCGCCGGATGGAACCGTTGGCCTGCGATGTCCGACTTGTAGCCGGTACGCCCGTGCCGGCTCGGAACTCCACCGCATGACCTCGGAAAGGATCGGCGATGACTGATCGGACCCGCACCCCGCGTCCCCGGCGCACCCGCCTGCTGCGCGCGGCACTGGGCAGCGGCGCCCTGGCGACCGCACTGCTGGCCGCGGGTGCGGGGGTCGCGTCGGCCCACGTCACCGTCTCGGCGCCGGAGGCCACTCCGGGCGGCAGCGACGCGGTGATCACGTTCCGGGTGCCGGACGAGAGCGAGTCGGCCCGGACCGTCGGGCTGAAGGTGCGGCTGCCCACCGACACCCCGATCGCGTCGGTGCTGGTGCAGCCCAAGACCGGCTGGTCGGTGACGGTGAGCCAGGCCAAGCTTGCCACCCCGATCAAGACCGACGACGGCGAGGTCACCGAGGCGGTGTCCGAGATCGACTGGAAGGTCACCGCCGGCGGGCCGGGCATCGCCCCGGGCCAGTTCGACGAGTTCTCCTTCATCGCCGGCCAGCTGCCGGACGCGAAAACCCTGACGTTCAAGGCCGTGCAGGCCTACAGCGACGGCAGCACCACCTCCTGGATCGAGGAGCCGGCACCCGGCAGCAGCGCCGAGCCGGAGCATCCCGCCCCGGTGCTGACCCTCGCCGCCGGTTCCGGCTCGTCGAGTTCCGGTCCGCCGGATGGCTCCGGCTCGTCGGGCGGCTCCAGCGAGCCGGCCTCGCCGAGCGTCTCGGCCAGCGCCTCGGATGCCTCGAATGCTGCCGCCGAAGCCGCCAACCCGGACGACGCGGCCAGCAAGGCAAGCGCCGTCACCGGCATCGTGCTCGGCGCTCTCGGGGTGTTGCTGGGCCTGGCCGCCCTGGTACTGGCGCTGCGCCGGCACGCGACCTGAAGAACCCGGACCGGGACAGTGGTCGTTAATCTGGCGCTCCGGTAGGCCGAATAGCACCCTATGGCCGAAGACCTGCTGATCGGCTCCCGCTGGGTGCGGTACGGCCATGACCGGCTGGCGCACCGGGGCACGGTGCTGAGCTCGGAGCAGGTCGAGGCGCTGTTCGAGGTGGCCCGCCGGTCGACGACCTGGGCCGGATAGCCCGGCGCGCGAGGGTCAGCGGCCGCCGGGGCGCACGAACGGAAACGCCAGGGTCTGCCGGATGCTGGCCCCGGCGAGCATCATCACCAGCCGGTCCACGCCCAGGCCCAGCCCGCCGGTGGGCGGCATGGCGTACTCCAGCGCCGACAGGAACGCCTCGTCCACCTGCATCGCCTCGACGTCGCCGTCCGCGGCCGCCAGTGACTGCTCCACCAGCCGCTGCCGCTGGTCGACCGGGTCGATGAGCTCGGAGTAGGCGGTGCCGATCTCGGTGCCGAAGGCCACCAGGTCCCAGCGCTCGGCCAGCCGCGGGTCACTGCGGTGCGCCCGGGTCAGCGGCGAGCTCTCGACCGGGAAGTCGAGATAGAAGGTCGGCTCGGTGGTGTGCTTCTCGACCAGCACCTCGTACAGCTCGGTGACCAGCGCGCCGGCGCCGGCGTCGGCCGGGTGGTTGATGCCGTGCGCCCGGCACAGCCGGCTCAGCTCGTCCCGGCCGGTGCCGGGATTGACCGGCACCCCGCAGGCCTGTGACACCGCCTGGTACACCGGCACCGACCGCCACGGCCCCGACAGGTCCACGTCGACGAACGTGCCGTCCGGGCCGGGCCGGCGGGCGACCGGCGAGCCGTGCATCGCGGTGGCCACCTCGCAGATCAGCGCCTGCGTCAGCTCCCGCATGTCGAGGTAGTCGGCGTAGGCCTGGTAGGCCTCCACCGAGGTGAACTCGGGGTTGTGGGTGGCGTCGGCGCCCTCGTTGCGGAAGTTGCGGTTGAGCTCGAAGACCCTGCCCATCCCGGCCACGCACAGCCGCTTGAGGAACAGCTCCGGGGCGATCCGCAGGTACAGGGTGGCGTCGTAGGCGTTGATGTGGGTGACGAACGGCCGGGCGTTCGCGCCGCCGTGCACCGGTTGCAGCATCGGGGTCTCCACCTCGAGGAAGCCGCGCCGGGCGAAGGCCTCGCGCAGCTCCCGGACGGCCACGCTGCGCCGGGTCAGCAGCTGCAGGGCGTCGGGGTGCACGATCAGGTCCACGTGCCGCAGCCGGGCCCGGGCCTCCGGGTCGGCGAAACCGGCATGGCTGTCCGGCAGCGGGCGCAGGCACTTGGCGGCCATCTGCCAGCCCGTCACCAGCACCGACAGCTCGCCGCGCCGGGACGTGCCGACCTCGCCGGTGACGCTGAGGAAGTCTCCGAGGTCAAGGGTCGAGCGCAGCAACCGGTGCTCGGCCGGGCCCAGCTCGGCCCGGCTGACCAGCGCCTGGATGGTGGCCTGACCGTCCTGCAGGGTGGCGAAGGTGAGCCCGCCGAAGTCGCGCAGCGCCCGCACCCGGCCGGCCACCGAGACCAGCTCGCCGGTGCGGGTGTCGGGCGGCAGCCCGGCGAAGCGCTCCCGCAGGCCGGCGATCTCGCAGGTACGCGGCACCGACACCGGGTAGGGCTGCCGGCCGGCCTCGACCAGCCGGGCCAGCTTGTCGTGCCGGACCTGCTGCTGCTGGCTGAGCCGGCGCACCGGACGGGTGCCGCTGCGGGCCGCCCGGGATTGCAGCGCCACCGCCTCGGCGAACGGCATCCGCCGGCCGTCCAGCAGCACCTGGCCGTCGGAGCCGCGCTCGCCGCTGCCCTCGACCGCCGGCAGGAAGCCCTCGGCCATCCCGGCCGCCAGCGCCACCCGGGTCAGGGTGAGCGAGGAGTCGTAGCACAGGTAGCGCGGCACCCAGCTGGGCAGGTAGCGGGCGTTGGACCGGTACAGGCTCTCGATCTGCCAGAACCGGGACGCGAACGTCAGCACCCGGCTGGTCAGCCGCACCACCGGCCCGGCGCCGACCCGCTCGGCGGCCGAGAACACCCCGCGGAACATGGCGAAATTCAGCGACAGCCGGCGTACCCCGAGCTCGTCGCGGCAGGCGGTCACCAGCGCCGAGACCATCGCCTCGACCAGGCCGTTCTCCGCCGTCCGGTCCCGGCGCATCAGGTCCAGCGACAGCCCGCGCCGGCCCCACGGCACCATCGACAGCAGCCCGCGCAGCCGGCCGTCGGCGTCATGCGCGAGCACCGCGACGCAGCCGCCGTCCACCGGCTCGCCCAGCCGGCCGAGCGCCATCGAGAACCCGCGCTCGGTGTCCTCGCCGCGCCAGTCCTCGGCCCGTCGGGCCAGTTCGGCCAGCTGCTCGGCGGCCAGGTCGGCGTGCCGGAACACCGAGATGGCGTAGCCAGCCCGTTGCACCCGGTGCACCGCCTGCCGGACCGGCTGCATGGTCGGGCCTTCGAGGGTGAAGGTGTCGACGTCGAGAATGGCCTCGTCGCCGATCGGCAGCGCCTTCAGGCCGGCCGCGACATAGGCCTGGGCGCCTTCCTCGCTGGCCGACAGCACCGCCGGGAACCAGCCGAACGCCCGGGTCTCGGCCAGCCACGCGGCGATCGCGGCGGGCCAGGCGGCCGGCGGTCCGATCGGGTCGGCGCTGGCCAGGCTGACGTTGGCCAGCACCCGGTAGGTGACCGCGGCGGTCTGGCCGGGGGAGAAGATCACCGACTTGTCGTGCCGGGTGGCGAAGTAGCCGAGCGAGTCCCGGTCGCCGGCCTGCAGCAGCAACCGGCGGACCGCCAGCTCGTCCTGGGCACTCAGGTAGGCCTTGGCCCGGGCCGAGCGGAGGAAGACCAGCGCGGCCAGCACCAGCGCCAGCGCCGACAGCAGGCCGGACAGCGCCGCGATCCAGTGATGGCCGTGCTGGCCGTGCCAGCCGACCTCGGTGCTGCTGGGCTCGACGCCCAGCGACACCCGGACCGCCCAGGCCAGCTTGCGTCCGAGGCCGATCAGGCTGTCGGGAAAGCTCAGCGTCAGGGCGATGGTGACGCTGACCGACACCACCAGGCCGGCGATCAGAATGCCCAGCGCCCGCCAGCGTGCCCCCGGTTCCAGCCGGGAGGTGAAGGCCGCCCGGCTGCGCCACAGCAGCACCACCAGCAGCACCGTCAGGGGCAGGTTGATGGCGAGTTCGACAACCTCGATCGGCCGGGTCCGGTGTACCTCGTCGGAGTCGAGGGCCAGTTGCAGCGCCGAACCCAGCAGGTCCAGGAACGCCAGCGCCTGGAAGGCCAGCAGCAGCCACAGCGTGACCTTCATGCGGCGCCGGACCGCGCCGCCGACCACGAACAGCAGCACGGTGGAGAACAGGCTCGGCCCGGCCGGCAGGTTCACCAGGCCGAACAGGTCGTCGATCCAGCGGACCCAGCGCACCGGACGCAGGATCAGGCTCACCAGCGACCAGAAGCCACCCAGCACGATCACCCGGCCGGCGAGTGCGACGAACTCGTCCCGCCAGCCGGTCACCGGTGCGGCATGCGTCGGCTCGGCGGCGCCGGACGTCGCGGGCCGGGTCACCGGCTGACTGAGCACCACTTCCTGGCACCCCTTCCGCCCGGGCCGCGGGCCGGTTGCCCGCGCTGTGAGCACCACCGCAGACGGTACGTCAGGGAGCTGGGCCAAGCGCCGAAGGCCGGCCCTTGGGTACCCGAAGGATCAGCCGATGTCTCCGTACCCGGAGCGGTTCAGG